>RCNB010000089.1_pt1 | contig 64351 bp, 50 predicted proteins | sample 2041321 | NCBI WGS metagenome assembly RCNB01 (sample SAMN09708232, study PRJNA481090) | Marine sediment metagenome, whole genome shotgun sequencing project.
ATATGGCATCTAACAAGAAATACTGGAAAAGTGTTGAAGAACTAAAAGAAAATAGTTCTATTGTTGAAAAGCTGCAGAAAAGTGAATTTGTTGAAGACCTTCCTACTAGTGAATTCTTAGGTGATAAGGAAACCCTGGAAGCAAGTGATACTTCAAGAAGAGACTTTTTAAAATATGTAGGATTTTCCACGGCGGTTGCATCTTTAGCGGCCTGTGAAGGACCTGTGGTAAATTCCATTCCTTATGTGGTAAAGCCTGATGATATAATTCCGGGGATTGCTGACTATTATGCCTCTTCCATAGCAGATGGATTCGATTTTGCCAATATCTTGGTTAAAGTTAGGGAGGGTAGACCAATTAAGATAGAACCAAACAAGGATTCCAAAAACGGAAGTACCAATGCCAGAGTTCAAGCGTCTGTATTATCTCTTTACGACAATAACAGACTGACAGGACCATTGGCTAAAGGCGTCGAAACGGATTATGCAACGCTTGATAAGGAAGTTCAAGCTCGCTTAAATGATGTTATGGCAACGGGCGCTAAAATTGTATTACTTACTGGTACTACGGCAAGTCCGTCACTTCATAAACTAGTTGCTCAATTCAATGAATCTTACGGGAATATAGAGCATGTTATTTATGACGCTGTTTCGGAAGATGCAGCTTTGAACGCTTTTGAAAAGATGTATGGCAGCAGGGCTTTACCAGACTATGATTTTAGTCAGGCTGAGGTGATTGTATCTGTAGGAGCTGATTTTCTAGGTGACTGGCAGGGAGGTAATTTTGGCGCAGGATATGCAAAAGGAAGAAAGCCTAAAAATGGTAAGATGTCTCGTCACATCCAGTTTGAGTCAAACATGACCTTAACCGGTGGAAACGCAGATAAAAGAGTTATTACAAGACCATCTGAACAACTTCAGGTGATGAGCAAGTTATACGAGGCAATTGTTAATGGTAAGAATACCGGAGGTTCGACTCCTATTGACGATGCTGTTAACAAGGCTGTTGCTCAAATCAGAAAGGCTGGAAACAAGGCCGTTGTGGTTACCGGTATACAAGACGAAAATGCTCAAGTGTTGGCATTGGCCATCAATGCAGCTTTACAAAGTAAGGTGATCGATGTTGTATTAACAAAAAATGTACGTCAGGGAAATACTGAAAAGGTAAAACAACTGATGTCGGATATGTCATCAGGAAAGGTTGGTGCGGTATTGATCTCAAACAGCAATCCAGTTTATTCATTGGTGAAAGGATCAGCATTTGCTGAGGCCTTAAAGAAGGTGGCGCTTTCGGTAACTTTCAGTCTTTCTGCTGATCAAACCGCTGAAGCTTCTCAATACGTTGTCGCTAGTTCTCATTATTTGGAAGCCTGGGGTGACGTAGAGATCAAAAAAGGAAGTTTCGGATTAATACAGCCAACAATTAAGCCCTTGTTCAATACCCGTCAATTAGAAGATAGTCTTTTAAAATGGATGGGAAGTGAAAGCACTTACTACGATTATATAAAGAATAACTGGCAGGACAATTTACTTGTTGGAAAATCATGGAATAAAACACTTCAAGAGGGTACCTTTTCAATGATTAAAGAAGACCTTATTGTAGAGGCCAATGAAGTAGACATGGCTGCGGCCAGTGCTGCTTTGTCTAAGGCTTCAGGCGCTGATATGGAACTCACTGTCTATTCAAAAATAGGTCTGGGTGATGGTACACAGGCTAATAACCCATGGTTGCAGGAACTTCCTGATCCGATTACAAGAACATCTTGGGATAATTATTTATTGATCTCCAGAATAGATGCTGAAAAGTTTGGGTTGACAAACAGAACCGTTGATAACGGGGCGCTGAATGGTGACCTGGTCAATATAACTGCCAATGAAGTAAGCTTAAACAATGTTCCGGTTTATATACAACCGGGTCAGGCTCCAGGAACTGTTGCCCTTGCAGTAGGATACGGTAGAACCGATCTGAAAAAAGATATGAAAGTTGGCGTAAATGCCTATCCGCTTTCAGATGGCGCTTTTCAAAGTGTCAGTATAGAAAAAATAGCTGGAGAGCATAAGTTTGCCTGTGTGCAGTTGCATCACACTATTATGGGTAGAGAAGAAGAAATTACCAAGGAAACTACCCTGGCTGATTTTGTCTCTAAACCTAAAGAAGAATGGAACCACGCACCTGTATTTTCTCTAGATCATCAGGAGGTGACTCAGGATAAAGTAGATTTATGGGAGAAATTTGATGACAGTTTAGGAACGAAATTTAATCTTTCCATTGACCTTAGCACCTGTACGGGATGTGCGGCCTGTGTTGTAGCCTGCCATGCAGAGAACAATGTTCCTGTTGTAGGTAAACATGAGATCAGGGTAAGTAGAGATATGCACTGGTTGCGAATCGACAGATATTATTCAAGTGATATGACGGTGGCTAAGGGTAAAGAAGATGGGTCTTTTGGTTCAGGAGACTTCTTTAAAGCCCAGGGTGAACCTTCGGATGCACCAGAAGTGTCTTTCCAACCTGTAATGTGTCAGCATTGTAATCATGCCCCTTGTGAAACGGTTTGTCCGGTAGCGGCTACGTCTCACGGGCGTCAGGGTCAAAATCAAATGGCATATAACCGTTGTATAGGAACCCGTTACTGTGCGAATAACTGCCCATACAGAGTGAGAAGATTCAACTGGTTCAAATATGCCAACAATAATGATTTCGACTTCAATATGAATAATGAGCTCGGAAAGATGGTATTGAATCCGGATGTTACTGTAAGATCAAGAGGGGTAATGGAAAAATGTTCTTTCTGTATCCAGAAAACGCAATTGACCATTTTAAACGCCAAAAAAGAAGGCAGAGCGGTTGCTGACGGAGAGTTTTCAACTGCCTGTGCAAGCGCTTGTCCATCAGGGGCATTGGTGTTTGGAGATGTGAATGAAGCATCAAGTGAAGTTGCACATTTAAGCGAAGATGACAGAAGCTTTAAGCTACTCGATTTTGTTGGTACAAAACCAAACGTTTTTTATCAATTGAAGGTTAGAAACACCACAGAGGCTTAAGCCAATTTGGTTATAGAATAAAAAAAGAGAAATAAATTAATATTACAATATACTATGTCTCATTACGAAGCACCTATTAGGCAACCATTAATTATAGGAGATAAGAGTTATCACGACATTTCTAATGATATTGCTGCACCTATTGAAGGAAAGGCCAACAAATGGTGGTGGGCTGTGTTCAGTTTGGCATTGATCGCCTTTTTATGGGGTATTGGAGCTATCGCTTATACTATTGGTACCGGTATTGGTGTTTGGGGTCTTAACAACAAGATCAACTGGGCCTGGGACATTACAAACTTTGTGTGGTGGGTAGGTATCGGTCACGCCGGAACTCTGATCTCAGCCGTACTATTGCTGTTCCGTCAGAAATGGAGAATGGGGATCAACCGTTCAGCTGAGGCGATGACCATTTTTGCGGTATTTCAAGCAGGAATATTTCCTGTAATTCACATGGGACGTGTATGGAACGGTTACTGGACCATGCCAATTCCCAACCAGTTTGGAAATCTTTGGACCAACTTTAACTCGCCCTTATTGTGGGACGTATTTGCAATCTCCACTTATTTAACAGTATCAGTTGTGTTCTGGTACACAGGGTTACTACCTGATTTTGCAATGATCCGTGACAGAGCTACCAAGCCATTTCAAAAGAAAATTTACAGCTTGTTAAGTTTTGGGTGGACAGGTAGAGCCAAAGACTGGCAGCGTTTCGAAGAAGTATCTTTGGTGTTGGCAGGGCTTGCGACCCCTTTAGTACTTTCAGTGCATACGATTGTATCATTTGACTTTGCTACTTCGGTAATTCCAGGATGGCACAGTACGATATATCCGCCATATTTTGTGGCCGGAGCTGTTTTCTCAGGATTTGCCATGGTGCAGACTTTATTGATTATCATGAGAAAGGTGTCTAACCTTGAAGCTTATATCACGAGAGGCCATATTGAAAATATGAATAAGGTTATTTTAGTAACCGGAGGTATCGTCATGGTGGCCTATCTTTCTGAATTTTTTGTAGGATGGTACTCAGGTAGTTCTTATGAAGACTTTACCTACTTATCCATTGGTGCCGCAACAGGACCTTATTGGTGGGCATTCTGGGCTCTTATTTTTTGTAACGGAGTTATTCCGCAATTGCTTTGGATTAAAAAACTAAGAACGAATTTTACGGTATCTTTTATCATGGCTATAATCATCAATATTGGGATGTGGTTTGAACGTTTTGATATTATTGTGATTAACTTGAGTAGGGGTCACCTTCCTTCAACCTGGACACAATTTGAACCAACGTTTGTAGATATTGGAATCTTTATGGGTACCATTGGGTTCTTTTTCGTGTTGTTCCTTTTATATGCAAGAACATTCCCTGCTGTTGCCCAGGCAGAAGTCAAATCTATTTTAAAATCATCGGGAGATAATTTTAAAAGAGCCAGAGATACTAAATAAAAGACACAATTGATAAATTAAAAAAGATGAGCGATAAAGTTATACATGCGATATACGACGATGACGATGTTCTTTTACAGGCCGTTAAAGAAGTTCGTGAAGCCAATCATCATATTGATGAAGTTTATACGCCTTTTCCTGTTCACGGGCTTGAAAAAGCCATGGGTATTGCGAACACTAGAATAGCGATCACAGCTTTTATTTACGGAGTAGTAGGTCTGGGGTTTTCTGTTTGGATGATGAACTATATGATGATCGAAGACTGGCCGCAAAATATTGGTGGAAAACCAAGTTTCAGTTATGTCGAGAATATGCCGGCTTTTGTGCCTATCATGTTTGAATTGACCGTCTTCTTTGCAGCGCATTTGATGGTGATTACTTTTTACATGAGAAGTAAGTTAGGGCCTTTTGTAAAAGCATCGAATCCTGATCCTCGAACCACAGATGACAAATTCTTGATGGAGGTCCCGGTAACAGGTGATGAAAAGGAATTGGAAGCATTTTTGACCAAGACCGGAGCCATTGAAACTAAAATTGTAGATAAGCACTAAAAGATTCATAATGAAGAATATATTCAATATTGCATTTACAGGTTTAATGATTGTATTGCTTGTTTCATGTGGTGATGAAAGACCTACTGAAAGAAGCGTTCAATATATGGGAGATACAGATATGTACGTTCCCATTGCCTATGAAACCTACGGTGAGAACCCTTATTTCAAAAATGGAATTAACGCACAGTTGCCTGTAGAAGGAACCATTGCAAGAGGAGCAACCGTTTATGATTATCCTGATTCTGAGGTCGGATATCAGATGGCAAAAGACTCATTGACATCACCTTTTGAGGTTGACGAATCAATTCTTGAAAAGGGAAAGATTACTTATAATATTTACTGTTCTTCATGTCATGGTGACACAGGAGATGGAATGGGTACCCTGGTCAAAAATGAGAAGTTTTTAGGAGTTCCCAATTACAAAGACAGAGAGATCACCGAAGGAAGTATTTATCATGTGATTATGCATGGAAGAAATCTTATGGGCTCTCATGCATCTCAATTAACTGAAGAAGAGCGATGGAACGTCGTGCATTACGTAGAGCAGTTAAGAGTGGATCTTTTAAAATAAAATAATTAAGCAAAAAATAAATACAGAATATAATGTATACATTTTCAGGTAAATTAAAAACGGTTTCACTTGTACTAATGATCATCGGTGCCTTGAGTATTGGATATGGGTTTTTTACTGCCCCAAAAACCACTGAAGACATTGAACAGACTCTGGCTCATAATGAAGATGCTCAACATGGAGGCGAAGCTGATCATGCTGAAACCACTGCACATGGAGATGCCGATCAGGAGGAACATAGTGCAGAAGAGGCCCAAAGTCATTTGGAGCACTTGCTACACCAAGGACAAAACAGACCCTGGGCTGCGTTTTTTATCGCTGCGTTTTTCTTTTTGATGATTTCAGTTTGTGTATTGGTTTTTTATGCTATTCAATGGGCTGCACAAGCCGGCTGGTCAATCGTACTTTTCAGGATTATGGAAGGTATTTCGGCTTTTATTCTGCCTGGGTCAATATTATTGTTCATTTTTCTTTTACTCTCCGCATTCCATATGAATCACATTTATGTATGGATGGCAGAAGGAACTTTTGATGCGACAAGCGAAAATTATGATGCTATTATTGATGCTAAAAGCTGGTGGTTGAACACTCCGGGATGGTTAATAAGAAGTTTTATCTATTTGTTTGTATACAATATCTTTAGATTTATGCTGAGAAGAAATTCTTTGGCACTTGATGCATCAGGTGATATAAGGATTTATAAAAAGAACTTTAATCTTTCCGTTGCATTTATCGTGATTTTTGGAATACTTGAATTGTTTATGTCTTTCGACTGGTTGATGTCACTGGATCCCCATTGGTACAGTCAATTGTATTCATTTTATGTATTTGCAAGTGTACTGGTCTCAGCTATAACCACGATTGCCCTGGTAACGATATATTTAAAAAGCAAAGGAGTATTGCCATTTGTAAATAGTAGTCATGTGCATGACTTAGCTAAATATATGTTTGGATTCAGTATTTTCTGGACTTATTTCTGGTTTGATCAGTTTATGTTACAGTGGTATGCGAATATTCCTGAAGAGGCTGCCTATTTCTTCCCAAGATTGATAGGTTCTTATCAGTTACCCTTTATCTCAATGCTTGTGATGAACTTTGTTTTTCCTATCCTAATCCTTATGGACAGTGATTTTAAACGAATTCCTTGGTTTGTGGTCACTGGAGGTTTGGTAATCTTAACTGGACACTATATTGATATTTTTCAGTTGATATCTCCTGCAACTGTAGGTGACAGTTGGAGTATTGGAATACCTGAATTAGGCTCTCTTGCTTTTTTCTTAGGCCTGTTCATTTTCGTTGTTTTTTCAGCAATTTCGAAAGCTCCGTTACATGCAAAAGGGAACCCTTTTATGAAGGAAAGTGAGATTTATCACTACTAGACTAACTACTTAAAGAATAAAAGGTTGTCTATGTTTAGACAACCTTTTTTTATGTCCGGATAATTTATTGATATTTTTTTGGCTTAAACCTGATATAAATCATGAAAATTAATATTTTTCTTTATATTTGCGGCACATAAAATCCGCTTATAAACTTATATATCATTGATGAAAGCACTATTTTACATTCTTGTATTTTTTGTAATTGCAACCGCTTTTTGGCAGTTTTTTAAATTACTAGGATTAACAAAGAACGATCAGGTAGCTACGGAGAAGGAAAATAATATTAACGGATGGTTGATGTTAGGTTTGGGTGGTTTTATATATGGATTGATGGCCTATTCTATGGTCGAAGGCAGAGTAGTATTGTTGCCACGTTTGTCGGCCTCCCTTGAGGGTGAGGATATTGACAGGTTATTCGCCATTACCATGGGTTTGATTATTGTGGTTCAGTTTATCACACAATTTCTGATCTACTACTTTACTTTTAAATACCGGGGTATTAAGGGGCGTAAAGCCTTATTCTACGCAGATAGTCATAAACTTGAAATGTGGTGGACGGTTGCTCCGACAATTGTCTTGTCGGTATTGATCATTTATGGTTTATGGACCTGGAACAACGTACAGGACCTTTCAAATTCAGAAAACCCATTGATCATTGAAGTATATGCCAAACAATTCCAATGGGAAGCGAGATATGCAGGAGAAGATAATCAGTTAGGAGTTGGTCATGTTAATTTTATTAAAGGTATTAATACCATGGGTGTTGACATGACTGATAAGAATTCGGCTGATGATATTCCGGTTCGAGAACTTCATTTGCCAAAAGGAAGAAAGGTGATCTTTAAATTCAGATCTCAGGATGTTCTGCATTCGGCTTATATGCCTCACTTCAGGGCCCAGATTAATTGTGTTCCCGGGATGACGACTTCCTTTGGATTTACTCCAACGGTTACAACCGAGGAAATGAGATTAAACGAAGACACAAAAGCAAAATTTAACGCCATTAACGAATTAAGACTTGCAGATGGCAATGAGGAGACTGTTGAATTCGACTATCTTTTACTTTGTAACAAAATTTGCGGAGCCTCTCATTATAACATGCAGATGAAAGTGGTTGTGCAGGAAGAGGAAGATTTCAATAAATGGTTAAAAGAGCAAAAAACTTTGACCCAGGTTGTCAATAACTAAGAACTAATCGAAAACTTATTTAAGGAAAATGTCAGATCATCACCATCATAAGGAAACATTTATAACCAAGTACATTTTTAGTCAGGATCATAAAATGATCGCTAAACAATACCTTTTTACTGGTATGTTCATGGGTGTTATTGGAGTGTTTATGTCAATGTTGTTTCGTTTGCAACTCGCTTACCCTGATCAGAGTTTCAGTATCATTGAAGCTTTTCTGGGAAAAGGAGGAGAAGGCGGTCAAATGACTCCGGATATGTATATGGGACTTGTAACCATTCACGGTACCATTATGGTATTTTTCGTACTTACAGCTGGATTGAGCGGAACCTTTAGTAACTTGTTGATTCCCCTTCAGATCGGAGCACGCGATATGGCCTCCGGATTTTTAAATATGATCTCTTATTGGTTATTCTTCTTGTCAAGTTTAATCATGTTTCTTTCAATTTTTGTGCATACAGGAATGGCTTCTGCCGGATGGACAATTTATCCACCCTTGAGCGCCCTTCCGCAAGCAATGTCAGGTTCGGGTCTGGGAATGACGCTTTGGTTGGTGTCCATGGCAATCTTTATTGCCTCTTCCTTAATGGGATCTTTGAACTATATCGTTACAGTTTTAAACCTTCGTACCAAAGGAATGAAGATGACTCGCTTGCCTTTGACCATTTGGGCTTTCCTAATCACTGCCGTTATAGGAGTGATCTCTTTCCCTGTGTTGTTATCAGCTGCATTGTTATTGATTTTTGACCGTAGTTTTGGAACATCTTTCTACTTATCGGATATTTTTATTCAAGGGGAAGTACTGCATTACAAAGGAGGATCTCCAATTCTTTTTGAACATTTGTTCTGGTTCCTGGGGCATCCGGAAGTATATATCATCCTTTTACCGGCACTTGGAATTACTTCGGAGGTCATATCGACCAATGCGCGTAAACCAATTTTTGGCTACAGGGCAATGATCGGTTCTATTATGGCAATTGCCTTTTTGTCAACTGTTGTATGGGGACATCATATGTTCGTTACGGGGATGAATCCGTTTCTCGGATCAGTATTTACCTTTACAACATTGCTTATTGCAATACCATCGGCTGTAAAGGCTTTTAACTATATCACCACGCTCTGGAAGGGTAATTTGCAGTTGAATCCTGCGATGCTGTTTTCAATAGGAATGGTTTCAACTTTTATCACAGGTGGTCTTACCGGTTTAATTCTCGGAGACAGTGCCCTTGACATCAACGTGCATGACACCATGTTTGTGGTAGCACATTTTCACCTTGTGATGGGTATTTCTGCTTTGTTCGGTATGTTTGCCGGTGTATATCACTGGTTCCCTAAAATGTATGGAAAAATGATGAATAAGGATATGGGATACCTTCATTTCTGGATCACCGCCATTTCGGCATATGGAGTGTTCTTTCCAATGCATTTTATTGGATTGGCAGGACTTCCACGTAGATATTACAGTAACTCAGCGTTTCCAATGTTCGAGGATTTACTGCACATCAATAAAGTAATTACTGTTTTTGCCCTTATCGGAGGAATCGCTCAATTGATCTTCCTTGCGAATTTCTTCTTTAGCATTGGTAAAGGGAAGAAATCAGTTCAGAATCCATGGAAAGGCAATACGCTTGAATGGACCACCCCTGTAGAGCACATGCACGGTAACTGGCCGGGAGAAATTCCTGAGGTACATCGTTGGGCTTATGATTACAGCAAGACCGATGATAGCGGTGAGTTGTGGGGAGGACAGGATTTTACACCTCAAACCTTACCTATCAGGGATGGGGAAGAAGAGTTTTAAAAGCTACTACTATTTAAAAATCATATTTTTAGAACCTCAATTTTATTGAGGTTTTTTTTTAGCTATATTTGAAGAAATTCGTATCTGAATGTTTAAAAAAATCAGTTATTTTTTACTTGGTTTTGTATTGTTGCTGTTTATTGTCGCAGTGATTTTTGTACAGAAGAACAAACCGATGTACAAAGGAGATTTGTCACTGAATGCTTTGGAAGAAGAAGTTACGGTCTATTTCGATGATGCTGGAATACCACATATTTTTGCCGATAACGAAAAAGATGCGTACAGGGCACTGGGATATGTGCACGCTCAAGATCGATTGTGGCAAATGGAATTGATGCGTAGGATAGCTGCGGGAAGATTGGCTGAGATCTTTGGTGAAGACTTGGTTGAAACTGACAAGCTGTTCAGGAGCATGACGCTGGGATCTGTAGCGGTTGCTGCAGCTCAAAAGATAGATAGTTCCTCTCAGCAATTCCTTCTTTCTCAGGCCTATCTGGATGGGATCAATCAATATATTGATAAAGGAAAAACACCTATGGAATTTAGGCTGCTGGGTGTGGAAAAAGAACACTATACATTTGAGGATATCTACAATGTTTTCGGCTATATGACTTTTAGTTTTGCTCAGGCTCATAAAACAGACCCACTATTGACTGACCTAAGAGATGTTTTGGGCAAAGAATATTTGCTGGACCTCGACATTGACATCAACCCAAGATCCACTTTGATCAAGAATTCCCGTGGAATGAAAAGAATGGCAACTAATTTTGGGGCTAAGGTAAGCAACATCATGAACAACTTGCCAGTACCGCCTTTCGAAGGAAGTAACAGCTGGGTGATAGGACCTCAAAAATCAAAGAATGGAAAAGTGATCTTTGCGAATGATCCACATATCGGATTTTCTCAACCTTCAGTTTGGTACCAGGCTCATTTGATTACACCAGGAAGGGAAATGTATGGGTTTTATCTGGCCTTAAGTCCTTTTGCCATATTGGGGCATAATTATGATTATGCCTATGGGATAACAATGCTGGAAAATGACGATACTGATTTTTTCTATGAAGATCCTGATCAGAAATATATTGTTTGGGAGGAGACCATCAGGGTTAAAGGAGATGAAGATGTTAGTATTACAGTAAAAACAGGAGCTCATGGGCCTTTAATAAATGAAGTGATAGGGTCTCAAAAGGACCGGGAAATTTCTATGGACTGGATATACCTCAAACAACCTTCCGATTTACTGAAAGTAACCTATAAAATGTCACATGCAACCTCTCTTTATGAGTTTAAAGATGCTATTTCTGAAATTACGGCCCCAGGGCTGAGTATGATGTATGGTGATGCAAAAGGAAATATTGCATGGTTCGCTGCGGCTCAGTTATATGAAAGAGGAGAAGGGATTCATAGCAAATTTATTTTGGACGGATCAAGTAAGTTTGATGACGAGGTAAATTATCTTGATTTCGAGCAAAATCCTCAGGCTATAAATCCTTCATGGCATTATGTGTATTCGGCCAATAATCAACCTGAAGAGGTAAACGAAAAATTATATCCGGGATATTACTTACCTGAGGATAGGGCCAAAAGAATCGTTGAACTCGTTGAGAGCAACGATGCCTTTACAGGATCTCAGGTAGCAACAATGATTAATGATGTAGAATCATCCGTTAATCCGATGCTTGTAAAAATCATTCTGGAAAATGTGTCAAAAGTGAATCTAACTCAAACGGAGAAAAGGGCAATTGAACTTTTAAAAAACTGGAAAGGTGATTTTCGAAAGGATCAGGTGATGCCTACCATTTATTTTAAGTTTATTTATCTCTTTTTAGAAAACACTTTTGGGGATGAAATGGGAGAGGCTCTTTTTGAGCAATTTTTGGAGACACATTTATATCAAAGACAAATTGCAAAACAACTTAAATTGAATAAATCCGTATGGTGGGATGATGTTAGAACCAAGGAGGTAAAAGAGTTAAAAGACGAGATCATCACCAGATCATTTCATGAGACCATTAAAGCCCTTGAAGAACAGTTTGGGGATGATTTAGATGACTGGTTATGGTCTAAGGCTTTAAAGGTTACACATAAGCATGCTTTTGACAAAAGCGGTGTGTTAAGAGGGTTTTTTAATGTGGGGCCTTTTTCAACTGACGGAGGTTCAGAAGTGATCAATAATCAGATATTTACATTGACAGACACTGGACTTTATGAGGTTAGGGCAGGGCCTTCAACCCGGCGGGTGATCGACTTTAGTGATATAGAGAATGCCAAAGCCATATTGCCGACGGGTCAATCGGGAAATGTATTTAGCAAGCATTACAAGGATCAGGCAGAAAAATTTCTCAATGGGGAGTTTGTGAAAATGAAGCTCAATAAGAAAGAGATCAAGGAATCTGAGGATATCTTGGTATTACTCCCTGTTAATGACAGTCTTATTAAGGAATAGATTAAGGATGTCAATGGAACATCTTTCTATTACTGCCCATGTGTTCAGCCAAAGAGATCAGATGATAAATATCGATCACCACGGTCGCAAATTATACACACGATAACACCTTTTTCAATTTCATCAGCAATTTTAAGCGCGGTGGTCACAGAGCCACCACTGCTCATACCGGCAAAAATACCTTCATCTTTGGCCAGCCTGATACTCATTGCACGGGCTTCTGTTTCGCTCACTTCTATGATACGGTCAACCTTGGATCTGTTGAATATTTTTGGAAGGTATTCCTCAGGCCATTTTCTGATACCTGGTATTTTCGAATTATCAGTGGGCTGCGCCCCTATGATCTGAATATCAGGATTCATTTCTTTTAAATATGTAGAGACCCCCATAATCGTTCCTGTTGTTCCCATGGCTGAAACAAAATGTGTGACGCTGTGATCGGTATCTCTCCAAATCTCAGGTCCTGTGGTCTTATAATGTGCCTTCCAGTTATCAGGATTGGCAAATTGGTTTAACATGATACAGCCGTCTCTGGCTACTTTCATTTCAGCATAATCTCTGGATCCTTCGATTCCAACACTGGCAGGAGTAAGGGTTACCTTGGCCCCGTATGCCCTCATGGTTTGAACTCTTTCTTTGGTCGAGTTTTCAGGCATCACTAATTCCATATTTAATTTATAGATACCGGCTATCATGGCTAAAGCGATTCCGGTGTTTCCACTGGTAGCCTCAATAAGTTGACTATTTTGATCAATTTCATTTCTTTCAAGTGCAGACTTGATCATATTCAAAGCGGGTCGATCCTTTACGCTACCACCAGGATTGTTTCCTTCCAGTTTTAGTAGCAATCTAATTTCTTTATTATCAATAAGGCTGCTTGCTTCAACAAGCGGTGTATTTCCAATAAGATCCAGAATTCTGTTAGTTTTCATGATCGGTTTTCTTTTTGAGTTTGGTATCGGTTCTTTGATATACGATAGAATTTTCAGGAACGGATTTTGTCAACCATACATTTCCGCCTATAGTACAGTTTTTACCAATAACGGTTTCTCCGCCCAATATAGTTGCGCCTGCATAAATGGTAACATTATCTTCTACGGTAGGATGTCTTTTCTGATCCTGCATATCTTTGGAAACCTGAAGTGCACCAAGGGTAACGCCCTGATAGATTTTGACCTTATTTTTGATAATGGTGCTTTCACCAATTACAATTCCTGTTCCATGGTCAATGAAAAAGGGAGAGCCGATCAGAGCCCCCGGATGTATATCTATCCCCGCAAGACGATGCGCATATTCGCTCATCATCCGAGGAACCAAAGGCATTTTATGGAGATGAAATTCATGGCTTAATCGATAGACGGCAATGGCAAAAAAACCCGGATAGGCTAAAATAACTTCCTCCACACTTCTCGCTGCAGGATCGTGAAGATAGATGCATTTGGCATCCTGATTGAGCTGCTTTAGAAGATCAGGAAGATTGACCATGAATTTTTTCCAGATCAATTCAAAACTTAGTCCTTCCTGTTCTTCAACCATTCGTGAGATTTCCTGAAAGGAATCCGCAAGGGAATCGATATTTTCCCTGACAGAAATCTTTGAGTCGAATAATATATGGAACAAGGCATTGGTAAAATCTTCAGTTTTCGATTTCAGTCTAAAATCAACCAGATGATTCTGTTTGTTATTTCTGATGCTTTGAATGATCTTATCTATTGACATAGCTTTTAATTGATTCTAAGTGAGTTTACCTAAAGACGTAAGAGAATTGGCATGATTACATCTTTTTTTGTTAAATGGTTTTGTACACTTCCTCAAAGGGAATCCTAAACCTATCTCCATAAACACCTTCCGGAAGCCTGATTCCGCAACTCACTACCATGTTGACTTCGGCTCCATAAGGAAGATTTAGTAATTTTTTTATTCGAAGTGTGTCAATACCTTCCATCGGACAGGTGTCATAATTGATGTCAGACATTGCCAGCATAAACGTCTGTGCAGCCAAGGCTGTACTTTTATGTGCCACTATCCTTATATCACTACTGCGCGCCTGTCGGTATATGGGTCTAAAAAGACCTACGAGCCAGTAGAACCCATATTTGATATAACCGAAGATTCCCAAAAAATCCGCATAGGTCACAGGGATGATTGTTTTATAATAAGTGAAAGCAAACCTGGCCCTTTTGGATTGCTCTTTTTTGGGTTTGTCGCCAAAAACTTTCTTCAGGTATTTTAGATGTGCTTTGACCCTTGTTCGCCACAAATCTTTTCTTACAACAATTACCACCATTTGCAGGGCTGATTTAGCAGCACTTTGATCAAAACAAAAGGCAGACATCTTTTTTAAAATTTCTTTAGAAGTGATATGGTGGAATTCCCATAACTGCATATTACTGCTGTTGGGAGCTAATGTTGCGAGTTTTAAACACTGTCTGACCTTATTCGAATCAATGGGTTTGTTTGGGTCAAATTTTCTAACCGACCTTCTTTTTTTGACAGCTTCCGTGAATTCCATACCTATGGCTTTTCTATATGATACAGCAAATCACGGCTTGTGATTGCGACAATAAAGATAGCTAAATGATTGTAGATTGTCCCAGAGAAATGTTCTCCACATGATAAAGTATATTTTTTTTATCAAGGATGTATTCAGAAATGAATTCTCCAACCGTGGTAGTATGAGCAAATTTTTTGGTGGAATTAATATCAGGTGTTGTGATATGATGCTCAATTGATTTTTCCACAGCATTTTTGATCGCATCCGACTCTTCATACAATTTAAAATGTTCCAGTAATAGGGCCGCAGATAAAATAGTTGCCAAAGGGTTGGCTAGATTCTTTCCTTTCATTTTAGGGAAGGAACCGTGAATAGGTTCAAACAAAACAGATTTTTCACCAATCGAAGTTGATGCCATTAGGCCAATAGAACCGGATATCACACTGGCTTCATCTGAGAGGATATCGCCAAAAAGATTATCTGTTAATATCACGTCAAACTGTCTTGGATTCACAATGATCTTCATGGCCGCGTTATCCATATAAAGGTAATCAACAGCAACTTCAGGGTACTGTTTGGCAAGTTCCTTAATTCGCTTTCTCCATAATCTTGAAGTTTCAAGCACGTTGGCCTTGTCGATTAAGGTTAATTTTTTTCTTCTTGTTTTGGCCGATTTAAATGCCATATGTGCAATACGGTCAATTTCATGCACACTGTAATTACAAGAATCTAAAGCTGATTTCCCGTCGGCGCTTGTACTTTTATCTCCGTAATAGATACCTCCTGTCAATTCCCTGAAAATCACAAAATCAGTGTTTTTGATCACTTTTTCCTTTATGGGTGATTTATGGATCAACGGTTCGAAGACCTTTAAAGGTCTAATATTGGCATACAAACCAAGTTCTTTCCTCAACTTGAGTAAACCTTCTTCTGGTCTTATTTTCGAATCAGGATTGTTTTCATATTTTGGATCACCAATAGCGCCAAACAGAATAGCATCTGAGTTCAAACAAAGATTCAGCGTTTCATCAGGTAATGGTACACCTTTCACCTCAATTGCACTAGCACCTACTAGTCCATTTGTAAAGCTAAACTGATGTTTATATTTTTTTTCAATTGCCTTGAGCACTTTAACGCCTTGCTCACATACTTCTGGTCCGATTCCGTCACCAGCTAAAACAGCGATCTTTAATTTCATTTTTTTTCTTTAAGAGGCTATTTTATCAGCATTGATCCTATTAGATTTGATGATCCGTTCTACATCAAGATCCTCAACTTGTTTCATTCTATCCGCTGTTTTAAGGAATTCCGGATATACCTTGTCAAGTTCTTTCTTAGTGAGGTCGAGTCCGATTTTTTTAGCCCTGTAAGCCAATGCGGCTCTTCCACTTCGGGCTGTTAAGACAATCGATGAATCATTGACACCTACTTCAGAAGGGTCCATGATTTCATAGGTTCCCCTGTTCTTAATCACCCCATCCTGATGTATTCCAGAACTATGCGCAAAAGCATTTTCACCCACTACAGCTTTATTTGGCTGTACAAGAATCCCCATATGGTGTTGAACCATTTGAGATGTGCTGTATAACAATTGTGTATTTATGTTGGTATCAAGATTCAAATAAGGATGCTGTTTCAGGATCATTACAACTTCTTCAAGAGCTGTATTTCCTGCCCTTTCCCCAAGTCCGTTAATCGTGCACTCTATTTGACGGGCACCGTTTTGAACTCCCGCGATTGAATTGGCAGTTGCAAGACCGAGGTCATTATGACAATGGCAAGAAAGAACTACATTTTCTATTCCCTTAACATTTTCCATCAAATACTTCATTTTTGCCCCATATTCTTCAGGTAAACAATAGCCGGTAGTATCCGGAATGTTAAGAACTGTGGCTCCTGCCTTGATTGCTTCTTCACAAATTCTGGCCAAAAAAACATTGTCGGTTCTACCAGCGTCCTCTGCATAGAATTCTATGTCTTCAACATAGGTCTTTGCATATTTAATAGCCTCTTTAGCTCTTTCAATAATTTTTTCAGGTGTAGAATTGAATTTGTATTTAATGTGCGATTCTGAAGTGCCAATACCCGTATGAATCCTTGGTCTTACCGCATGTTTCAACGCTTCTCCTGCCGCATCAATATCTTTCATATTTGCTCTGGTAAGACCACACACCGTGGCATTTTTCACAAGTTTTGAAATTTCCACAACAGAGTTAAAATCACCCGGACTTGAAATCGGAAATCCAGCTTCAATGATATCTACTCCCAGCTCATCTAATCGTTCAGCAATGATTAATTTTTCGGGTGTATTTAGCTTACAGCCAGGCACTTGCTCTCCATCTCTCAAGGTAGTGTCGAATATTTGGACTTGATTTTTGCTCATTATTAAATAATTTTTATCACTTTTGAATAGTCAAAATTAATTGGAAATCAATAATGTTCAGGATTTTCTTTTAAAGGTTTACTACATTCAAATTATTTGAAGATCTTTTAAAAATCAGATAATTAGACAGTTAAAGGTATTTTATTACGATGTCTATGGAAAAAACAGATGCTCTTTTTTTATTGGTCAAATCATTGACAAAATCTGAAAAAAGGCAATTTAAATTATACGCTGGAAGGCTTGGAGGGAATTCTGAAAAGAATTTTATTGCTCTTTTTTCTGTATTGGATAAACTAGTCGTATTTGATGAAAGACAGATTCTATTAAAAACCAATATAAAGAAGCAACAGCTTTCAAACTCCAAAGCACATTTATACAGACAAATTCTTGTCAGTCTTAAGCTAAACCCTATACATCAAAATGCAAAAATGCAGGTGAGGGAACAGTTGGATTTTGCCACTATTTTATACAATAAAGGGCTTCATAAACAAAGTCTGAAGGTGCTGGATAAGGCAAAGGGTATAGCGTTGTTGAATGAAGATTCAACCCTTGCATTTAGCATTGTAGAATTAGAGAAAGTAATAGAATCACAATACATTACAAGGAGCCTGAGTAACAGGGCCGATGATTTAATTTTACAATCAAAAGATTTAGGCGAGAGAACCCTGATGCTTAGTAGACTTTCTAACTTGTCACTTCAGTTATACAGTATGCTCTTAAAAAAGGGATATGTAAGTAATGATAAGGATTTTGAAGAAGTCCGAACTTATTTTAAACGGTCTTTACCCGAATATGATATTCGAAAATTAGGCGTCATTCAAAAATTGTACCTATATAAAGCTTACCTCTGGTATAATGTTATCATTCAAGATTTTGTGTCGGGATATCGTTATGCCCAAAAGTGGGTTGATCTCTTCTACTACAATCCTGAAATGAAAAAAACCAATCCAGTGTTTTATTTAAAGGGAATCAATTATTTACTGGAAGTTTTGTTCCTGGTACAGCACTTGACAAAATTCAGGTCTACTTTGAATTTTTTTGAAGAAGAACTGAACAAACAAAAATTTCTGCTAAATGAAAATACAGAATCCTTAGCTTTTCTATACCTGTATCTCAATAAGATCAATTTGTACTTTCTGGAAGGAAATTTTAATATGGGACTTGGCTTGATTCCTGAGGTATTGGAAGAGATCGAAAGTCATCAATCGAAAATTGACGAGCATCATGTCATGGTGTTCTATTATAAGTTTGCCAGTTTGTATTTTGGCGCTACAGATTATGAAAAATGCATCTTTTATCTTGAAAAAATCATGAAGAATAAGCAGTTGGGGATGCGAGAAGATTTGCTTTGCTTTACCAGGATACTCAACCTTATAGCGCACTATGAAGCAGGAATGGATCAGAATTTGGAAGCGTTGATTAAGTCTACCTATAAGTTTCTGATCAAGATGAATGAACTGCATTTGGTACAACAAAAAATAATTACCTTTTTAAGGAATTTAAGCAAGATCTACCCTCATGAATTGAAAAACGCGTTTAAGGAACTTCACAAGGAGTTGAAGGATTTTGAAAATCACCCTTACGAAAAAAGGTCATTCATGTATTTGGATATCATTTCATGGTTGGAAAGTAAAATCGAGAACGTTTCGGTGGAATCAATAATTAAGAAAAAGTCTAAACTTCAATACAAATAACTTCAGTAAGTTTGCTTTTAATTAAAACAATGCACAAGCAGAATTTAATGATATTCTCAGTTATTAATCCAAGTATTTTATCGGAACTATAAAATATGAAGTGATTTTGTACTATGAATATATAATGCCTTCCTGTTTGGAAGGATTTTTTTTTGTTAAACCTTGTAAATTAGCACAATTAAGAGTCTAAAAATCAGATAAATAGTCGATATCGAGCTGAATTGAATAGTGTAATAAAATAAATAAGAATTCAGCTATCGTTGTAAGGCTGTTTATTTTTGATGATGATTTAAGGAATAACAGATTTAAAAAAAATAATTTCAATACGAACTAATATATCTTTCTTAGTAAATGAACGGTTTAAATAAACACAGTCAAAGACTTACTCAGGATGCAACGCAACCCGCGGCACAAGCGATGTTATATGCAGTTGGACTGAATGATGAAGATATGCAGAAACCACAAGTAGGTATTGCCAGTACAGGTTATGATGGCAATCCTTGTAACATGCATTTGAATCATTTGGCAGCAGGAATCAAGGAAGAAGTAAATAAGAAAGATCAGGTAGGCTTAATATTCAATACCATTGGAGTAAGTGACGGCATATCTATGGGAACAAGCGGTATGAATTATTCTTTGCCGTCAAGAGATATTATTGCAGATTCCATTGAGGTGGTGATGAACGCTCAGAGCTACGATGCTCTTGTATCGGTAGTGGGTTGTGATAAGAATATGCCTGGGGCCATAATGGCCATGCTTAGATTGAACCGACCCTCGCTCATGGTATATGGAGGAACGATTGCCTCTGGAAAATATAAGGGGCGTAAACTAAACATAGTTTCTGCTTTTGAGGCGCTTGGCCAAAAAATATCAGGAGAAATTTCAGATCAGGAGTATAAGGAAATTATTAAAAGCGCTATCCCGGGAGCAGGTGCCTGCGGAGGAATGTATACAGCGAACACCATGGCGTCGTCTATTGAGGCGATGGGTTTTGCCCTGCCATATAATTCTTCCATTCCCGCTGAAAATCCACATAAAGAAAATGAGAGTACAAGAATAGCTGCGGCAATCAAAAACTTACTGGAACTTGATTTGAAGCCCTTGGATATCATAAGCAAAAAATCACTTGAGAATGCAGTGGCATTGGTCAACGCCCTTGGAGGTTCTACGAATGCCGTATTGCATTATCTGGCCATTGCCCATGCAGCAGGTATTGACTTCACTCTAGATGATTTTCAACGCGTAAGTGACCGAACACCCTTGATAGCTGATCTTAAGCCAAGTGGTGAATATTTAATGGAAGATGTTCATGGAATAGGGGGTACCCCTGCCGTTATGAAATATTTACTTGAAGGAGGATATTTACATGGAGATTGTATGACCGTGACGGGAAAGACACTTGCCGAGAATCTTAAGGATGTAAAACCCCTGAGTTTCGAAGAAGACCAGCAAGTAATTTATCCGACCGACCATCCCTTAAAATCAACCGGTAATTTGCAGATTCTTTTTGGAAACCTGGCATCAGAAGGTGCTGTGGCGAAGATAAGTGGCAAGGAAGGAAATCTTTTCAAAGGAAAGGCAGTTGTTTTTGATGGAGAACAGGAAGCTAACGACGGTATTGGTGCTGGAAAAGTATCTAAGGGCGATGTCGTAGTTATCCGATACGTCGGCCCCAGAGGAGGACCTGGAATGCCCGAAATGCTAAAACCAACTTCCATGATTATGGGGGCCGGCTTAGGCAAGACCGTTGCACTAATTACTGATGGACGATTTTCGGGAGGAACACATGGCTTTGTTGTAGGTCATATTACCCCTGAAGCACAATCAGGAGGATTAATAGGATTGCTGAAAGATGGAGATGTCATCACTATAGATGCTGCAAATAATACGATAGATGCGGATCTCACTAAAGAGGAGGTTTCAAAGAGAAGAGATTTATGGAAAGTTCCATCTCCCAAGCATACAAAAGGAATATTATATAAATATGCAAAAACTGTTTCTTCAGCTTCAGAAGGTTGCGTTACAGATAAGTTTTAAACGACACTAAATACTAAATTGTTATTTATGGAAACAATGACAAAATCAACTCAAAAAGTGATAAATAAAAAGAGTGTAAGAATATCAGGAGCGGAAGCAATTGTGAAATGTCTTTTGGAAGAAAGCGTAGATCTGATTTATGGCTACCCGGGAGGGGCCATTATGCCCGTTTATGATGAGCTCTATAAGTATGAAAAAGAATTAAATCATGTGTTGACCAGGCACGAACAAGGCGCTGTTCACGCGGCACAGGGCTATGCACGTGTGTCTGATAAGGTTGGAGTTGCGATTGCAACATCCGGTCCGGGAGCTACGAATTTAATAACCGGAATTGCTGATGCACAGATCGATTCAACCCCAATAGTATGTATTACCGGGCAGGTGGGATCTCACCTTTTGGGTAGTGATGCTTTTCAGGAAACGGATATCATAAGTATCTCAACCCCTGTTACCAAATGGAACTATCAGATCACAAAAGCATCTGAAATTCCTGAAATAATGGCCAAGGCCTTCTATATTGCCAAATCAGGAAGACCAGGTCCGGTATTGATTGATATCACGAAAGATGCACAATTTGGGGAACTGGATTTTACGTATGAGCCCTGTAGCAGAGTTAGAAGTTACACCCCTGTGCCTGAAATGGATCCAAACAGTATAGCTGCCGCTGCAGAATTGATTAATGAGGCTAAAAAACCTTTTATTGTCTGGGGTCAGGGTCTGACTTTGGGAAATGCTGAAAAGGAGTTCAAAGACTTTATTGAAAAAGCAGGTATTCCTTCGGCTTCAACATTGCTTGGCTTGTCTGCCTTACCATCAGATCATGAACTTCATGTTGGGATGGTGGGTATGCATGGGAATTACGCTCCTAATGTGCTAACCAATTCTTGTGACCTTTTGATCGCTGTTGGAATGCGATTTGATGACAGGGTAACTGGAAATTTGGAAGCCTATGCCAAACAGGCCAAAATAATTCATTTTGAGATTGATCCGGCAGAGGTGGGTAAGAATGTAAAAACAGATGTTGCTGTAATGGGCAATGTTAAAGATACGCTTTCGGCTATTCTTCCTCTTATCGAGAAAAAACAACACAAGGAATGGATGAAGGAATTTCATGATTTGTATGATATAGAATTCAAAGAAGTGATTGACGGGCAGATCAATGTAGATGTTAATGGTATTACCATGGCAGAAACAATCGTAGCGTTAAATAAGGCTACAAAAGGAGAAGCAGTAATTGTTTCGGATGTAGGGCAGCATCAGATGATTGCCAGCCGATTCAGTAAGTTTAAACACGGTAAAAGCAAAATAACTTCAGGAGGGCTTGGAACCATGGGTTTTGCATTACCAGCAGCAATAGGTGCGAAAATGGGAGCACCTGAAAGAGAAGTTGTGGCAATTATTGGAGATGGAGGCTTTCAAATGAATATACAGGAATTAGGAACCATTTTACAAACCAAGGTACCGGTAAAAATCGTGGTGCTGAACAACGGGTTCCTGGGAATGGTGCGTCAGTGGCAGGAAATGTTTTTTGATGGACGTTATGCTTCGACAGTGATGACGAACCCGGATTTTGTTAAGATTGCTGAAGGATATAGCATAAAGGCGCGAAAAGTTTCTGAAAGAAAAGAGCTTACGGAGGCTATAGAAGAAATGATCGCTTCAAAGGAATCTTATTTTCTCGAAGTTGCGGTAGAAATGGAGGAGAATGTATTCCCAATGATTCCAACGGGTTCAAGTGTGTCTGATATCAGATTAAAATAATAAAAATGAAGACAGAAAAATATACCATATCAATATATTCTGAGAACAATCTAGGATTGTTAACCAGAATCGCGACCATCTTTTTAAAACGACACATCAATATTGAAAGTCTTACAGTATCGGGTTCAGAAATTGAGAATGTATCCAGATTTATTATTGTTGTTGACATTTCCGAAGATCGGGTCAAAAAGATTATTGGTCAGATTGAAAAACAAGTTGAGGTGATCAAGGCCTATTATCACACCAATGAGGAAAGCATATTTTTGCAATCAGCTTTATTTAAGATTAAATCGAGTCTTCTCTTTGAAGAACGTCAAATACAGAATATCATTAAGAAGAGCAACGCTCAGATCGTGACGGTATCTCCTGAATTCTTCGTCATAGAAAAGTCGGGCCGCAGGGAGGAAATTGACGCCTTATATGACGATCTGGTATCTTTTGGCATCATGCAGTTCGTTCGCTCAGGAAGGATCTCGGTAACCAAGGAGGAAATGAAAATATCAGAATTATTAAGAAAACAATTAAATTAAAAAACAAATTAAAAGATAATGGCAAATTATTTTAATTCTCTTTCATTAAGAGAACAATTGGCACAGTTAGGAAAATGCAGGTTCATGGATACTTCTGAATTCTCAGAAGGTGTGTCGGCTTTAAAAGGGAAAAAAGTAGTTATTGTGGGTTGTGGAGCCCAGGGTCTTAACCAGGGTTTAAACATGCGAGACTCAGGTTTGGATATTTCGTATACCCTTAGAGAAAGTGCTATAAAAGAAAAACGTCAATCTTTTAAGAATGCTTCGGAGAATGGTTTTACCGTTGGGACGTATCAGGAATTGATTCCGACAGCGGATCTCGTTTGTAATTTGACTCCGGATAAGCAGCATACTTCAGTTGTAAAAGCGATAATGCCTTTAATGAAACAAGGTGCTACACTTGCCTATTCACATGGTTTCAATATCGTGGAAGAAGGAATGCAAATACGAAAAGATCTTACTGTGATAATGGTGGCCCCAAAATGCCCCGGATCTGAAGTAAGAGAAGAGTATAAAAGAGGTTTTGGAGTGCCAACCTTAATAGCTGTTCATCCTGAGAATGATCCTGAAGGCAGAGGTCATACAGAGGCAAAAGCCTACGCGGTTGCCACAGGTGGAGACAGAGCTGGGGTATTGGAATCGTCTTTTATCGCCGAAGTAAAGTCTGATCTTATGGGGGAGCAAACCATTTTATGTGGGGTTCTGCAAACAGGATCGATTCTTTGCTTTGATAAAATGATCGAAAAAGGAATAGATGCGGGATATGCTTCAAAATTGATTCAATATGGTTGGGAAACCGTTACAGAAGCACTTAAGCACGGGGGAATAACCAATATGATGGACCGTTTGTCAAATCCTGCTAAATTAAAAGCTTATGCTATGTCTGAAGAACTAAAAGACATCATGAGACCATTATTCCACAAGCATATGGATGATATCATGTCTGGAGAGTTTTCAAAAACCATGATGGAAGACTGGGCAAATGACGATAAAAACCTTTTGACCTGGAGAGAGGCAACAGGAGAAACAGCATTTGAGAAAACTGCGGCCGGAGCTGTTGAGATCTCTGAACAAGAATATTTTGACAATGGTGTATTGATGGTGGCCTTTGTAAGAGCAGGAGTTGAATTGGCTTTTGAGACTATGACTGAGGCCGGAATCATCGATGAATCAGCTTACTATGAATCTTTACATGAAACTCCGTTGATCGCAAATACGATAGCACGTAAAAAACTATATGAAATGAATGCAACAATTTCAGATACAGCCGAATACGGATGTTATTTGTTTGATCATGCCTGTAAACCTTTATTGATAGATTTCATGAAAGGCGTAGAAACAGATGTTATTGGCACAACATATGGCGATGGAAATAACAATGGAGTAGATAACCAGCAATTGATCGCGGTCAATGAAGAATTGCGTTATCATCCCGTTGAAATTATTGGTTCTGAATTAAGAGAATCCATGACAGCAATGATTAAGATTGTTTAATCAGGAAATCGGAAAACAAACTTGTTGAAGTGAGTTAACCATCGGTTTCATAGGAATGAAGCCGATGGTTTTTTAATTGGTATATATGACTAAAACTTTTATCGATATAGAGAAAATAGAAGAGGCGGCTCTTCGAATTCGTGACCTGGTAAGACATACTCCCCTGATCAGGATGCCTAATTTCTCGGAGCGATATAAGGCAGAAGTATACTTTAAACGGGAAGATCTTCAAAGAGTTAGATCCTATAAAATAAGAGGGGCCTTTAATAAGATCAGTTCACTTGTAGAAAGCAAGAATATTAAAACTGTGGTTTGTGCCAGTGCAGGAAATCATGCCCAGGGAGTTGCTCAGGTATGTCAGTTTATGGCGATCAAAGGCGTTATTTTTATGCCTACCACAACCCCACAGCAGAAAGTTCAGCAGGTTAAAATGTTTGGGAGAGAACATATAGAAATTCAGCTTATTGGAGATACTTATGATGCATCTTATAATGTTGCACGTGAATACAGTGAATTAAACCAATTTGAATTCGTACATCCTTTTGATGACGAACAAATTATTGAAGGTCAGGGTACGGTTGCTTTGGAAATACTGGAAGATTTGAAGGAACCTCTTGATTTTTTGTTTGTTCCAGTAGGAGGAGGAGGATTGGTTTCAGGGGTTTTAAGTGTGTTTAAAAACAGGAGCCCTCAAACTAAAATAATAGGAGTTGAACCTGAGGGAGCCCCCTCATTAAAAACCTCCTTGTCAAAGGGACGGAATACGACTTTAGCACATATTGAAAAATTTGTTGATGGAGCTGCCGTAAAAAGGATGGGTGATATTCCCTTTGCAATTTGTCAGGAAGTCATAGATGACGTATTGGTTGTTCCAGAGGGTAAAATATGCACCACCTTGCTAAAATTGTATAACGAGAAGGCCATAGTCGCTGAACCGGCTGGTGCGCTTTCTGTGGCCGCATTAGACCTGTACAAAGACACCATAGAAGGGAAGAGGGTGGCCTGCATCATTAGCGGTGGAAATAATGATATTTCGCGCATGGAGGAGATCAAGGAAAGGTCATTGCTCTCCGAAGGGATCAAGCACTACTTTATGGTTGTTTTCCCTCAACGTGCAGGGGCTCTAAAGGAATTTGTGGTCAATGTTTTAGGGGAAACCGATGATATCACATATTTTGAATATGCCAAAAAGAATAGCCGTGACAGAAGTTCAGCAGTTGTGGGGATAGAGCTTAAGAATCACACTGATTTTGAACCCATGTTGGAAAGGATGAAAAAATTGGGATTTTTCGGAGAATACCTTAATAACAGTCCACAATTGTTTCAATTTTTAATATAACACTAGTATCGCATAAATCAGATAATCAAATTAGATAACTTAAATAGCACTCAATATGTCAATAAAGACGATTTTCAATGATCAAAAAGTACCAGAATCATTTCAGGTGCCACTGAATAAAAAATATGACACCTATTTGTTGAATGGAAAGATCAAAAAATGGAGTGGAAAAACTACGGAGGTATATTCGCCCGTGTACACTGAGAATAAGAATGGAGAATTAGAGCCTACCTTGCTGGGAACCCTGCCGGTAATGGGTGAAAAAAATGCCTTGGAGGCTTTGGATGCTGCAAATGTTGCTTTTAACAACGGAACAGGCCTGTGGCCAACAATGAAAGTGGAAGAGCGCATCAAATGTGTAGAAAAGTTTACCAGTTTAATGGTTTTAAAAAGAGAAGAGGTGGTTAATTTCATCATGTGGGAAATTGGAAAAACCCTCCCTGATGCTCAGAAAGAATTTGACAGAACAGTTGAATATATTTATGATACGATTAATGAATTAAAAGAGCTGGACAGAAATTGTGCCAGTGTGAAATTGCACAGTGAAGTTTATGCTCAGATTAGAAGAGGTCCATTGGGAGTAGTTTTATGCCTCGGACCTTACAATTACCCATTAAATGAAACTTTTTGTTTACTTATCCCGGCACTGATTATGGGAAACACTACGGTGTTTAAACCTGCTAAGTACGGAGTTATTTTGATTACTCCACTGCTCGAAGCTTTTGCCGAGGCCTTTCCAAATGGCGTTGTCAATATCCTATTCGGGCGCGGACGTGAAGTGGCCACTCCAATTGTAAAATCAGGTCGTGTTGAGGTGCTGGCCCTGATAGGGAACAGCAAATCTGCAAATGCACTTCAAAGTCAGCATCCAAAGCAGAATAGACTGAGACTGGTGTTGGGGCTGGAAGCGAAGAATCCTGCCATTGTATTGCCGGATACCGACATGGATCTGGCAGTTGAAGAATGTGTCTTGGGCTCACTTTCTTTTAACGGGCAGCGGTGTACCGCGTTAAAAATGATCTTTGTTCATGAGAATGTTATTGAGACCTTTAACAGGAAATTTGTGGCCAGAATCAAGCAATTGAAATATGGACTTCCCTGGGAGGATGGTGTGAAACTGACCCCCTTGCCTGAACCGAGTAAGCCTGCCTATATTAAGGGGCTTATTGACGATGCACTTTCCAAGGGGGCTGAAATCATCAATGAAGGAGGAGGTGATTCACATCATAGTTTTGTATACCCTGCGGTTTTGTATCCTGTGAATGAGCAAATGGATGTGTATCACGAAGAACAATTCGGACCTGTTATTCCGATTCTTTCCTTTAAAGATGTTCAGGAACCCATTGACTCTATTGTAAATTCCAATTACGGGCAGCAAGTTAGCCTGTTCAGTAAAAATGCTGATACCCTGGCCCCGCTTATAGACAGCCTTGTGAACCAGGTATGCAGGGTTAATATTAACAGTCAGTGTCAAAGAGGCCCTGACGTTTATCCCTTTGTTGGACGAAAAGATTCGGCTGTAAGCACGCTTAGTGTTCGAGCTGCACTCAGGTCATTTTCGATCAGAACACTTGTTGCCTGCAAAAATAATCAACTCAACAAGAATATATTAAATGATATCCTCGACAATAATAAATCTAATTTTGTGAGCACAAATTATATTTTATAAACTGAATTAGTTTCTATTAAGTTATTTTAGATTAGGAGGTCATGGACCTCCTTTTTTTATGGTCATTTAAAATTTTGTTTAAAAAAAGTATATTGGTTATCTTCGGGTATAACTAACTTCTCAAATATGTCCAATATAACCGAACCTATTGAGTACTCTTCCACATTTAGGTTATGCTTTTTTTTCTTAGTTTTTTTAGTTCTTTTACCCGAAATTCATGGTCAGATTATGTATCAAATCCCTACCAATAAGAGGGTTAATGTTGGATCCTATGGTCGGGTAGGGGTAGATTGGAATTTTGAAAATGGAGGCTCCATAGGAAGGAGGCTCAATCTGAATAATATGGGTAGTATTGGGGGAAGACTAGAGGAGCAGGATTACCTTGAGGTGGTCCCTAATTTTAATTGGAACCCTAAAGAAGGTGATAGTACACAAATATATGCACAATTAAGGTTTTCTTTCTATTCGACAAGCCTAACAAGTTTTGGTAATAGCACCTCCACAAGTCTTGGCGGACTTGCTTTTGCCATACCTGAAATTTATGTGGAAGCTAGAAACATTAAAGGCTCAGGCCTTAGCTTATGGGCTGGGTCACGTTTGTATAGAGGGCCGGATATACATATTGCCGACCATTTTTATTTTAATGACCATTCAGGACAAGGATTTGGTGTTGAGTTTAAGAATACCAGACTATCAACAGTATTTGTGTCTTCAACCGATACCACGTCAACACTGCCTCCATATTTCTATTTGAATATAAAAACAGGTACACCAAGCACTGGCCTGAGGCAGAGAGTAGTAGTTATTGGTGAACAGGATTTTAAAATTAATAAAAATAACAGCCTAACACTTTTAGGTGAGATACACAGAATGGCTGATGCTGATGGTGATATTGAAATAGATTCTATTGAACAGAAATTTAATTTTCCGTCTGATCATGGTTTTGTGGTCGGGCTAAAGCACGAACATAAAATTGAAAAAATGCTGCCTGGTTCATTTAATGATTTCTCCGTGAGATATGGTACAGGTATCGCAAATGGGGGTGATGGAGGATTGTCTAAAACCTGGCTCACTTTTGGAGCACCCGATACTATTGCTCAGAATTTTAAAGGTGCTTATAGCCTTGCACTTACAGATCATGCTGTGTTTAATTTTTCAGATAAATACACCTTAAATGCCTATGCGATCTTGACCCATAGTAAAGGTGCAGCCGATGGCAATGGTTTGTCAAAAACCTTTTTTGGCCGCGAAGTATACAATAGAAAATTTGATTTTACTGTTGGTTTTAGAAATGAACATTACCTCACAGATTATTTTCATTTACTTACTGAAGTACATTATTCGCAGAGAAAGGACGGTGATAACCCCTGGGCCAGTATGCTAAAGTTTAGTGTGGCACCAGTTTATGTTCCAACGGGTCAAAGAGATACCTGGGCTCGCCCTCATTTAAGGGCTGTAGTTTCTTTAGCCCGATATAATGATTATGCCATGGAATCCCTTTATTCTCCATATCTTGAGTTTACAGGAAGCAAGAGATGGGGGTATTATTTTGGGGTAAAAGCTGAATGGTGGATCTGGGATTGAAACGTATCCTATTATTTTAATTTTGAAGCACAAAGCTCCCAAAGAGTATCGTTGGGTGGCGGTGCTTGTAAGGATAGAAGTTCCTTTTTTACAGGATGCATAAATTCAATTTTAACGGCATGTAAATAAATACCCCCATTGTGATTCGATCTCTTGCTTCCGTATTTTAAATCACCTTTTATTGGATGCCCTGAAACAGATAGTTGACACCTGATCTGATGATGCCTTCCTGTTTCCAAATTGATCTCCAACAATGAATAACGGTCTAGTTTTAACAAGGTATCATAGTGCAATACCGCATTTTTGGCATCCTTGGTCTCCCTGGAAAAGGCAGTGGCCTTATTGTTTTTCGGATTTTTCCTAAGATAATGTGTGAGCGTTGCCCTTAAAGGATCAGGGCATCCTTCAATCAGGGCCCAATAGGTTTTTTGTACCTGCTTTTCTCTAAGCATTTTGTTCATCCTTTCCAGCGCTTTACTGGTTTTTGCAAAAATCACTATTCCTGTAGTGGGTCTGTCAATTCGATGAACCACACCCAAAAAAACTTTTCCTGGTTTCCCGTATTTAGCCCCGATATATTCCTTCACAATCTCACTTAAGGGTTTGTCACCGGTTTTGTCACCCTGAACAATGTCTCCAACCCTTTTGTTGATGATGATAAGGTGATTGTCTTCAAAAAGTATTTGCAAATTATCTTTTGTACTGTGCATTTCCAGGATCATTTGATGGTAAAAATACGAATTAAAATTGCTTCGAATTTTTAACTGAATAAGGGGCTCATTAGTGACTCAGGTCACATTTGAATTTTTCGCTAGGGTGTTCGTTTTCACTAACTTTACAAAAGTTATATCAATGGATTTGCACATGAATAAAATCGTAATTTATATACTTACAATTTCTTTCCTTCTTTTTTCCTGTTCAGAGAAAAAGAAGACACCTCGAGTTGAAGATAATAACTTTAGCAGCAATTTGTTAAAGGGAGCAACCGGTGAAGAACTTATAAAAACACATTGCTATGCTTGTCATAGTCCGATCTCGCCTTCTCACGATGCGATCATTGCCCCTCCTATGGCGGCGGTAAAAATGCGTTATAGCCGAATCTATGCAACGAAAGATGAATTTGTAGATGCCGTAGTATCATGGACCATGGATCCAAAACCGGAAAAATCATTGATGCGGGGCGCAGTTGACAAGTTTAAACAAATGCCCAAGCAGGAATTTAAGGAGGATGACATGCGCAAAATAGCGACCTTTATATTCGATAATAAGTTACAAGCCCCCGAATGGTTCGCTGCCCATGAAAAGGAAATGCATGCAACAAGAGGTGGCATGGGTCAAGGAACTCCCTAGTTCATCAAATGCACCCTACTTAATACTTTCGTTCACGTTTTCAATGAAATCCAGAATCTCTTCTCGTCCGGTTTTGTCAGAGGAGGAAGAAATAAAATAAGTGGGCAACTCTTCCCAGTATTCCAATAATTCCTTTTTATAAATTTCAATGTTTTTGGGTAAGGTTGATTTATTAAGTTTATCGGCCTTTGTAAAAACAATACAGAACGGGATGCCATTTAGACCCAAAAATTCCATAAATTCCAAATCAATTTTTTGAGGGGCATGCCGGCTATCGATAAGCACAAAAGTACAGGCGAGTTGCATTCTTTTATTAAAATAGTCTTTAATGAATTTTTGAAAAGTCTTTCTTTTATCTTTTGAAACCGAGGCATATCCGTAACCTGGAAGGTCAACCAAAAACCAATTCTTGTTGATGATAAAGTGATTGATCAATTGCGTTTTCCCTGGCTTTCCTGATGTTTTGGCCAGAGATTTATGATTGGTTATCATATTGATCAAAGAAGATTTTCCTACATTAGATCTTCCTATAAAGGCATATTCAGGAAGATTCTCTTTTGGACATTTAGAGACGTCTGTATTACTGATGACGAATTCGGCTGATTTTATTTTCATAATTAAATTTATTCTCAAATTTTGTGTGGTCAGTATCTTGTTTGCTATTCACTGACAATAGTATTAGAATCACTCACTGCCACGGCAATTTTTGAATCTCCGGTTCCGTAATAGAGGAACCACTTGTTGTTATAAAAAACTAAGCCTTCCACAAAACAAACATTGTTTACTTCTCCCACCATTTCATACTCTTTTTCAGGAAATAAAAAATGACTATCTGTTCTGTCGATCAGTTTGTAAGGAGCATTTTTATCAAAAAGTGCCTGTCCGGCTGCGTAGGTAAATTTGGGCATCAAAGGATCGTTATAATTTGACGCATTACTTCCGTTATAAATCAATAAGATACCTTCCTTTTTTAACAAGGCAAATGGACCTGGTTCAACAAGTCGACTGTCAAAAAAACCTTGTCTGGGATGCATAACCGAGATCATTTTACCGCTCTCTTCATTAATGGCAAGCTCCCAATGAATCAAGTCTTTGGAAAAGGCCATATAGAGGTTCGTATCTCCAAAATACATCCAGTACAGTCCATTTATTTTCACGGCAATCATTCTGTTATTTTTCAGCTGAGTGACTATTGCACCAGCCTTGGACCATAAATCTTTGAAAGAATCATCTTTAATAATAAGTCCGTGTTTTGTCCAACGCATAAGGTCTTTTGAAGTGGCCAATGCCAGTCTGGCTTTTTTACCGTCATAGGCTGTATATGTCATGATGTAGGTTCCATCTTCAGCTTCAATAATTCTAGGGTCTTCGGCGCCGTCAAAATAGCAGTTTTTACAGGCTTCATCCAGAGATTTCCCGTCTTTTTTTCTATAATTCCATTCATACAATTTCATAGAATCCTGTTCCGGATAAAACACGGGGCTGTCATTTTTCTTAAAATGAAGTCCGTCCTCACTAATAGCCAGACCAATTCTGGAGGTTCCCATTGAATCCTGAGCCCGATAGAACAGGTATACTTTGCCGTTTTTAACTATGGCCGAAGGGTTGAGTACATTTCTTTCTTCCCATTGAACGTCTTTTCCTGAAATCGGACAAACAAATGATAGAGTATCCGAGGGTCTTAAAATCGGATTCACCTCGTCTCTTTTTTCAAATCCAGACAATTCCCACGACTCGGTTTCTGCAATTGAAGATTGTATTTTTGCAGGGTTATTTTGACAAGAGATTAAAAGTAAAATGGACAGATAAAAAAAAATGATTTTAGTCATGTTGTTGATTGGAAATCGGATAATGAATGACAGAGATGTAACGCTTCATATGGCCTCCATGGCAAAGATACACTTTTAAGAAAGTAAGAAAGAGATCCATGTTGAAATTTAGTAAAACAGCGTATTGTACAGGATTCACATGTCAAAATACAAGGATCAAAAAAGGTCATAAAAACAGAAGGAATTTCACTTCATGAACTGTTGAAGACCAAGCAGATTTATGGATTCAGAGGTTGATTAACGAAAATTCTTAGTTAGCCATGGTTCCAATAAATCATTGAATTTATCAGGAGTTTCCATCATCGGAGCATGCCCGCATTTATCGATCCAGTACAATTCAGAATTCGGTAACAATTTATCGAATTCTTCAGCCACAGAAGGTGGTGTTACTGAATCTTGCTTCCCCCAGATCAAACAGGTTGGAAGGCTCATTTTTGGCAGATCCTCGGCCATATTGTGCCTGATGGCACTTTTGGCAATGGCAATGGTTCTAATCAGTTTATTTCTGTTATTCAAAGTTTCAAAAACATCGTCGACTATTTCTTTGCTAGCAACCTCAGGATCATAAAAAACATCCTGGGCCTTCTTCTTGATATAATCATAATCACCTCTTTTAGGATAGCTTTCTCCCATGGAATTTTCATAGAGGCCAGAACTTCCCGTAAGGACGAGACCACTAACATTATTTGGATTCAACTTTGTGTGAAACAAAGCAATATGTCCTCCAAGGGAATTGCCCATCAATATGTATTTGTCAAGACCTTTGAATTTGACAAATTCTTTAATGAACTTAGACAGGTTTTTAACATTGGTTTTTAACAATGGAAGCGTGTAAATAGGTAGTTCAGGCATAATTACCTGATAACCTAATTCTGAAAAATGGTCAAAAACCCCATCGAAATTACTCAAGTTTCCCATCAGGCCATGTAGTATGATTAAAGGAGTTCCTTCACCTGATTCAAGGTAAGAATAGCCATTTTCATTTTTGAGGGTGTATTTCATTTACGATCTTATTTCTTATCGAATTGCTAATTTAAATAATTTGGTTCAAAGTACTAATTTTCTCTTCATTAGTTCAAATTATTTTTCACAAAAATATTCCTACTTGTTTAATAGTCATTGAATCAATGACTTATGCGAATACAAAGAAAGTTATCAACAAAGTGGTAAAAAATGGTAAAAAGTGGTAAAAATCTCTATATTTGTAAGAATAATTCAATTTTTAGGGTTCAAAGTGGTAAATCTAATCGGTACATACGAATGTAAGGCAGACGTCAAAGGACGTCTTATGCTGCCTTCACCACTTAAAAAGCAACTGTCCAGCATACTACAGGACGGCTTTGTTTTAAAGCGCTCTGTTTTTCAGCCATGCTTAGAATTGTATCCCATGAAGGAGTGGAACGAAATGATGGCGAAAGTAAACAAGTTAAACAGGTTTGTTAAGAAGAATAATGACTTTATCAGAAGGTTTACTGCCGGAGTTAAGGTTGTTGAGTTGGATGTGTCGGGAAGAATGCTGATTCCGAAGGATCTGCATTTATTTTCAGGAATTACAAAGGAAGTTGTTCTCTCATCATCAGTGAATATCATTGAGATTTGGGATAAAGATAAATATGAAAAAGCCATAGACGACGCAGCTGTTGATTTTGCTGATCTGGCTGAAGATGTAATGGGAAATGTAAATGATACCGATCATGAGTTATCATGATCCGGTACTGCTCTTTGACAGTGTTGATGGTCTTAGTATAAAACCAGATGGTATTTATGTGGATGTGACCTTTGGAGGGGGAGGCCACTCCACAGAAATACTGAAGCGACTTGGTGCTAAGGGAAGATTATTTGCCTTTGATCAAGATGCGGATGCCTTGGAAAATGAGATTCAGGACGAACGTTTTGTGCTGATCAATGAGAATTTCAGATTCATAAGTAGGTTTCTTCGCTTTCATGGAGTGAAAAAGGTAGATGGGATTTTAGCTGATCTCGGTGTTTCCTCTCATCAGTTTGATAGTGCTGATCGTGGGTTTTCTACAAGATTTGATGCAGAACTTGATATGAGGATGAATGCCAGCGATGCGATATCGGCCTTCGAAGTGGTCAATAAGTATTCTGAAGAGGAGCTTTCGCAGGTTTTGTTTCAGTATGGAGAGCTAAGAAATTCCAGAGCTCTATCCAAAGAGATTGTTCAAGCCAGAAATGAGGGGCCGGTTAGAACTAGCTTTCAGTTAAAAGAGGTTTTAAAGCGATTTTTACCAAGGGCGAAGGAGCATAAGATTCTGGCTCAGATTTTTCAGGCCATCAGAATAGAAGTGAATCAGGAAATGCAGGTTCTAAAGGAGTTTTTATTACAAACACCGGATCTGTTAAATGTGGGAGGAAGATTAAGTATGATCTCATACCACTCGTTAGAGGATAGATTGGTTAAAAGATATATGCAGTTTGGATTGTTCAAAGGTGAACCGGAAAAGGATTTTTATGGGAATGTAACCGTTCCTTTCAAAAAAGTGGGAAAGTTGATCGTTCCGTCAGCCGAGGAAATAAAAAAGAATAACAGATCGAGAAGTGCCAAATTAAGAATAGCAGAGAAGAATTAATCAAACCAGAAGTCAAAACTCAAAATGTCAAAAGTCAAACAAACCTTGTACAACATCCTTAAGGGGAAATTTCTGGTGGATGAAGATGCGAAGAAGAATTGGGGCTTTATCATATTTCTCACCTTTCTTGCTCTGCTAATGATCACCAGCTCTCATCAAATAGACAGGAAGGTTCAAAGTATTGCAACATTGAACAAAGAAAAGCGCAAACTCTATTCGGAGTTTGTGGCTGCACGCTCAGATCTTATGAAATTAAAAATGGAGTCAAGCATTTCGAAAAGGCTTGCTGATAATGGTTTGTACATTTCTCAAATACCACCTCAAAAGATCAAAGTAATTATTAATAATTGAACATGGCAGTTGAAAAGAAACAAATATTGAATAAACTCTACCTGCTTACAGGGTTTTTGTTCTTGTTTGCCATAGCGATCATTTACAAACTCATAGAGATAGAACATGTCGATGGTGATAAGTATCGTATTGAAGCCGAGGAGGGTACTGTTAAAACTTTTGAGATTGCTGCCAATCGAGGGAGTGTGTACACAGCTGATGGCAGTTTGCTGGCCACTTCCGTTTCCCGCTTTGATGTAAGGATGGATGCCGTTACCGTTTCAGATAATGAATTTGAAGCCGGGATCAAAGAGTTGAGTGAGGCTTTATCTGATATGCTGGGTAAAACATCGAGCTATTATGAGAATAAGATCAGAAAAGCCAGGGTAAATAAAAACAGGTACCTATTTATTACAAGAAACCTGAGTTATAACGATTATCAAAGGTTAAAGAAGTTTCCGGTTTTCAAATTAGGAACTTATCGTGGAGGTTTGATCATTGAGCAGAGAACGGTAAGAGAGCATCCTATTGGTAAAATTGCAGAAAGAGCGGTTGGTTATGATGATTACAGAGGTAGGGTAGGAATTGAAGGAAGTTTTTATGAATTCCTCAGAGGAAAAAAGGGAAAACGTTTAAAGCAAAAAATTGCAAAAGGTCAATGGAAACCTTTGAATGACAATAATGAAATCGAACCTATTGATGGAAAGGATATCATTACAACGATTGATCTTAAGATTCAGGATGTTGCCCATCATGCTTTGTTACAACAATTGGAAACGTTTGAAGCAGATCATGGTTCGGTAGTTGTTATGGAGACGAAAACCGGAGAAATAAAGGCCATATCAAATCTGGGCAGGACTTCTGTTGGAACTTATTTTGAGCAACGTAATTATGCGATTTACGAATCTCATGAGCCTGGATCAACATTTAAACTGATGGGGATGGTCGTAGCTTTAGAGGATAAAGTGATCGATACGTCTCAGATCATAGACACCGAAAAAGGAGAGATCAGATTTCATGGGAAACCTGTGAGAGACTCGCACCATGGCGGTTATGGAAAAATTTCAGCATCAAGGGTGTTTGAAGTTTCTTCAAATGTCGGTATCGTTAAGATTATTAATGAAAACTACAAGGATCATCCGGAAAAGTTCATTGAGGGATTGAAAAGGATGAAAGTTGGTTATAAAATAGGATTACCTATCAAAGGTGAGGGTGAGCCCAAAATTCCTGACCCTAAGGATAAGGATACATGGAATGGCTTGTCACTTCCCTGGATGGCCTATGGTTATGGAGTTTCTTTTACACCTCTTCAGGTCCTGACTTTTTACAATGCCATTGCTAATAACGGGGAGATGGTTAAACCAAGATTTGTCAAAGAGATCAGAGCCCAGAGCAACGTGGTGACCAAATTTGAAAAGGAGATCATCCATCCTCAAATCTGCTCGCAGGAAACCATTGATCAGGTGAAGGAAATGATGTTGAATGTTGTCAAAAGGGGAACGGCTGATAATATTTACGATAAGAACTTTTCCATGGCGGGTAAAACAGGAACCTGTCAAACAGAATACTGGACAGATGAGACCAAATATATTTCATCATTTGTAGGATATTTCCCTGCTGACGAGCCAAAGTATTCCTGCATTGTAGTGATCCATAAACCCAATAAAAAGAAAGGCTATTACGGTAATATCGTCGCAGCACCAGTATTTGAAAGGATAGCAAGAAAAATTTATACCGAAACCCCAGTGGTTGAGGAGGTGACATTCTCAGAGAATCTCTCAAAGATGGATGAGGACTATGAAGGTTATTATACAAAGGCTAATGAAACTTATACCAAAGTTCCTGATGTAAAGAACATGCCGGGAATGGATGCAATCTCCTTATTGGAAAACATGGGCTTTAAGGTCAATTTTAAAGGAATCGGGAAAGTAAAATCTCAGTCGATTAAGGCTGGGTCAGCCTTAATAAAAGGGGAAATGATCAAATTAGAACTGTCTTAAATTGAAAAAGTTAAAAGACATATTATATGGGGTATCCGTTGAGTCAGTCAAAGGTTCGACCGATATTGAAGTGCAGGCTGTTGAGTTTGATTCGAGAAATATCGTTCAAGGCTCATTATTTGTGGCTCAAAAAGGGCTGCTTTTCGATGGCCACGCTTTTATTGCACAAGCTATTTCTCAAGGTGCTACTACCGTAGTGTTCCAGGATTTTCCGGAAGACACTCAGCAGGGAGTTACTTTTGTTCAGGTAGCAGACGCTGATAAGGCTTTGGCACTTCTCGCCTCGAATTTTTACGGCAATCCATCTTCCGCTTTAACTTTGGTTGGCGTCACCGGAACCAATGGCAAAACAACCATAGCAACCCTTCTGGCTGAGCAGTTTCAAAAGGCAGGTCATAAAAGCGGACTAATCTCAACCATTTTGATCAAAGTGGGTGATAAAGACATACCCACAACCCATACTACCCCAGATTCGGTTACGATCAATAAGATGTTAAGAAAAATGGTTAACGAGGGAGTTAGTCATTGTTTTATGGAGGTCAGTTCTCATGGAATTCATCAGAAAAGAACTACCGGTTTGGATTTTAGTGGAGGAATCTTTACAAATTTGACCCATGACCATTTAGACTACCACAAATCTTTTGCAGCGTACAGAGATGTGAAAAAATCTTTCTTTGATCATTTGCCTTCAAAGGCCTTTGCACTGGTTAATCTTGACGATAAAAATGGAAGTGTCATGCTGCAGAATACAAACGCTAAAAAGTATGGCTATGCCCTCAAAACAGAGGCGGATTATAAGGTCAGAATTATAGAGAATCAGTTCCATGGATTACTTCTCAATATTAACGGACAGGAAGTTTGGACGAAATTAATCGGTTCATTCAACGCATACAATCTTTTGGCAATTTATGCCACCGCCGATTTATTGGGTCTTGAAAAATATGATAACCTAAGAAGTTTAAGTGAACTCGATAATGTTTCGGGCCGTTTTCAGCATGCAGTTTCTAAAGGTGGTATCAATACCATTATAGACTATGCCCATACTCCAGATGCACTCAAGAATGTTTTGGAGACGATTAATTCGATCAGGACTTTTAATGAACAGGTGATTACAGTTGTTGGTTGCGGAGGAGACAGGGATCGTGGCAAACGTCCGAAAATGGGAAATATAGCCTCAAGTTTAAGCAATCAAGTGGTATTTACTTCTGACAATCCCAGAAATGAAGACCCGGAACAAATCATTAAAGAGGTTGAATCAGGAGTACGACCTGAAAATTATAAAAAAACCATATCAATTGCAGACAGAAAGCAGGCAATTAAAACCGCTTGCAAGCTGGCTCAGGAAGGAGATATAGTTCTGGTTGCCGGAAAGGGGCATGAGAACTATCAAATCATTGGTGACCGGAAAACTGGTTTTGATGATTTTGAAATCACAAATCAAATACTGACTGAACTCAATAAATAGAAACCCATAATGCTATATTATTTATTTGAATATTTAGATCAAAATACCAGCCTTCCGGGAGCAGGTCTGTTTCAGTATATCTCCTTTAGATCGGCTTTAGCTTTTGCATTCTCTTTATTGATTTCAACGATATACGGGCGAAAGATTATTGACAAACTCGCGAAGATGCAAGTTGGAGAATCAATCAGAGACCTTGGTCTGCATGGGCAGGTTGAAAAGAAAGGAACCCCTACCATGGGAGGATTGATCATCATTTTGGCCACTTTGATACCGGTATTTTTATTCGCAAAACTTGATAATATTTATATCATTATCCTGATCGTCACTACCCTGTGGATGGGAGCAATTGGATTTGTAGATGATTATATCAAGGTTTTTAAAAAGAATAAAGAAGGGCTCAAAGGACGTTTTAAAATTGTTGGTCAGGTAACCCTTGGAGTTTTCATAGGGTTGATGCTCTATTTTAATCCTGATGTTGTGGTTAAAGAAAAACTACAACAAGGCGAGGTTGTAATAAGTCAGGACATCACCATTTCATCAAATCGATTCAGCGAAGCTGAGAAATCTACCAAAACGACTATTCCCTTTGTAAAGAATAATGAATTCGATTATGCCAACCTGCTTACATGGATGGGTGAATGGACCAAGGATTACGTTTGGCTCTTCTTTGTAATCGTAGTAATTTTTATTATAACAGCGGTTTCAAACGGAGCAAATTTAACCGATGGAATTGATGGTCTTGCGGCCGGTAGTTCGGCCATTATAGTGTTAGCCCTGGCCATTTTTGCATGGATCTCCGGTAATATCATATTTGCAGATTATCTCAATGTGATGTACATACCTAATTCAGGAGAGATAACCATTTTCATAAGTGCCTTTGTTGGAGGACTGGTTGGTTTTCTTTGGTACAATGCCTATCCGGCCCAGGTTTTTATGGGAGACACAGGTAGTTTAACGATAGGGGCAGTGATTGCTGTAATTGCACTCTCTGTAAGAAAGGAATTTTTAATTCCTATTCTGGCCGGTATCTTTTTGGCAGAAAACCTGTCAGTTGTAATTCAGGTTTCCTATTTCAAGTATACGAAAAGGAGATTTGGAGAAGGAAGAAGGATCTTTCTGATGTCGCCACTTCATCATCATTATCAGAAGCGCGGGTATCACGAAAGTAAAATAGTAACCAGGTTCTGGATTGTGGGGATTCTGCTCGCAGTGATCTCTATTCTGACCCTAAAAGTAAGATAAATCAACAATAATAATTAAATAGAAACTACATGAGTATTTCATCTTTTGCGTTACAAACCAATTTTAATGTAAAGAATGCCATGGCATCCAGCACTTTGTCTGATTTGATGAAAGTGAGAAAGGAAACCATTCGGAATTGTCTTTCTGACTTTGAAAATGAAGAGCACCGGCTTGAGAAAGTTTTGAAGATCAATGGGTCTCAATATGTGAATGACTCAAAAGCAGCGAATATCAATGCAACTTTTTACGCTTTAGATAGCATGGAGCATTCTACCATCTGGATTGTTGGAGGTTTGGATGCTGAAAATGATTATGACATGTTACTACCTCTGGTGAACGAAAAAGTGAGCGCCATTATTTGTTTGAGTACAAACAATGATAAGCTAATTGAAACTTTCGGAAATGTAGTGGATTTTATGATCGAGACGACCAGTATTCACGATGCCGTCAACATCGCTTATAAACTTTGCAGAGACCATGAGACCGTTCTTTTTTCTCCGGCAGGCGATTGCGAGAACATAAGTGAAAATTATGAAGAAAGGGGTAAGAGATTTAAAGAAGCAGTAAGACAATTATAAATAAGAAATACCAGGATGCTGACAAGATTTTTTGACAATATTAAAGGAGATAAAACCATTTGGGCTATCATAGCTATTCTGGCCATATTTTCTTTCCTTCCTGTTTACAGCGCAAGTACCAATCTGGTATATGTAGCAGGAAAAGGGTCAACACTTGGGTATCTTTTAAAGCATGCCATTCTTTTACTGCTCGGATTTGTTATTGTGTATACAACTCACAAAATACCCTACAGGTATTTTAGCGGCTTATCTGTTTTGATGCTCCCTGTGGTCATATTACTCCTGATCTATACGCTCACTCAAGGAACAGTAATTGATGGGGCTAATGCCAGTAGGTGGATCAGCATTCCTTTTATTGGGATTGGTTTTCAAACCTCCACGCTTGCAGCCGTCGTGTTAATGATTTATGTAGCCAGGTATCTGGCTAGAAATAAGGAAAAGGAAATTACATTTAAGGAAAGCTTTCTGTATATGTGGATGCCGGTCGGGATAGTGCTTGTATTGATTTTGCCTGCCAACTTTTCTACAACAGCAATCACCTTTTTTATGGTGGTCTTGCTTTCATTTCTTGGTGGATATCCATTAAAATTTATAGCCACTATTTTAGGGGTAGGTGTTTTGAGCTTGGTTTTATTCATTCTTACGGCAAAGGCTTTTCCTGAAGCAATGAAAAATACACGTATCAACACCTGGTCCAACCGAATTGAGAATTTCGCTTCTGGAGAATCAGAGGATAACTATCAGGCCGAGAAGGCCAAAATCGCAATAGCATCAGGCGAGATTTATGGCAAGGGACCAGGAAAGAGTGTTCAAAAGAATTTCCTACCACAGTCATCATCAGATTTTATCTATGCCATAATTGGCGAGGAATTTGGATTGATAGGGGCGATCCTGATCATTCTATTCTTCCTGGGACTATTGTTCCGAATAGTAATTATCGCTACAAAATCAACAACGATTTTTGGAACCTTACTCTGTTTAGGGGTTGGGTTACCTATCATATTTCAGGCCATGATAAACATGGGGGTAGCCGTTGGGCTTTTTCCGGTGACCGGTCAGCCCCTGCCATTGATAAGTACCGGTGGTACTTCTATCTGGATGACTTGCTTTGCTATTGGAATCGTTTTGAGCGTAAGCACTTCTGATAATGAGATAGCAGTAGGAAAACAAAAGAATGAAATTGAAAACCCTTTAGATATATTACATGAAGCAATCGGTTAACATATTGCTAAGCGGAGGAGGAACCGGAGGTCATATATACCCGGCGATAGCCATTGCCAATGAATTAAAGGAAAGACATCCCGAATCAAATTTCCTATTTGTTGGGGCAGAAGGAAGGATGGAAATGGAAAAAGTACCTCAATCGGGCTATGAGATAAAGGGATTGAATATTACGGGTTTACAACGAAGCCTTAGCCTTAAAAATCTAAGTTTTCCTTTTAAACTGATTTCGAGTTTGTTGAAGGCCAACAGGATAATCAGAAAATTTAAGCCAAACGTGGTGATTGGAACGGGAGGATTTGCTTCGGGCCCAACCTTGTATATGGCTAATAAGAAACATATCCCAAGTTTGATTCAGGAACAAAATTCTTATCCGGGAATTACAAATAAATTGCTTGCCAAAAAGGTTAAAAAAATATGTGTTGCATACGATGGTTTGGAGAAATATTTTCCCACCGAGAAGTTAATCAAAACGGGTAATCCCGTACGGCAGGACCTTTTAAATATCGATCAAAAAAGAAAAGAAGCCTTGAGTCATTTCAGTTTAAATCCTGATAAAAAGACACTGGTAATTATGGGTGGAAGCCTTGGGGCCAGGGCCATTAATCAGGCTATGGAAAAATATATACAAACAATTCTGAAAAATGATATTCAAGTGATCTGGCAGTCTGGTAAGCTCTATTATGAGGAATACCGAAAGTATAGCGAGATCGAAGGAGTTCAGGTATGTGAATTTATTCAACGGATGGATCTGTTATATGCCGCTGCAGATGTATTGATCAGCCGGGCAGGTGCCGGATCCATCTCTGAACTTTGCATTGTGGGGAAGCCAGTGATCTTTATTCCATCGCCAAATGTAGCCGAAGATCATCAAACAAAAAATGCTAAATCGGTTACCGATATGGATGCAGCCATTTTATTGATGGAAAACGACATTGACAGTTTGGCTGAGGTAATCGAAGAATTGCTGGGAAATGAGAAAAGACAAATTTCCTTAAGTCAGAACATTAAAAAACTGGCCTTGCCGGATGCTACAAAACAGATAGCTGATGAGGTCGAAAAAATATTAAAATAGAATTATGTGCTAAATACTTTGGTAACTATGGCTACCCACTTAAATAGTGAGGGGATTATTTAAAAGGTAGTCATAGTTTTTATTTAGACTGAAACAATGAAACAATGAAACAATGAATCAATGAATCAATGAGAAAATGAATCAATGAAAAAATTTATTCCACATATTAAATTCGCGTTACTCACTTTTGTGATCGTATTTTTATACGGTTTCGCCGCACATAGAAATGCAAAGAAAAGTAATAAAGAGGTCATCGTGATTTTTGAGAATGGAGAAAACCTTTTTGTAAGCTACGAAACAGTTAATAAGTTGTTAATACAAAATTTAGAGGGGTACAATAATCAATCGAAAGAAAATATAAATTTGAATAATTTAGAAGGATTCTTACAGCGTAACGAAATGATTGAAAACGCTGAGATTTTTCTAACATTTAGTGGGGATATAGGGGCAATAATTACACAAAGAACACCAGTTTTAAGAGTAGCGAATGAATCGGAAACCTATTATTACGATAAATTAGGTGATAAAATGCCATTATCGGATAATTATTCTGCCAGGGTTCCTATAACTACTGATACAATTTCGGGAATAGAAGGGTTCGAGTTGATCACATTATCGAATACCATAAGAAATGATGAGTTCTTAAGAAAGCAGGTCATTGGGATCGACCAGATTGAGGGTACAAAGAAACATCAGTTTGAATTGAAGACCAGGGTAGGCAACCAAAAGATCATTTTTGGAGATTTGTCACGAATGAAAGAAAAAATTGCGAAACTAAAAGTATTTTATCAGAAAATAATGTTGGATAGCACCATTACAGACTATAAAACGATAAACTTAAAATTTTACAATCAAATTGTTTGTGAAAAATAGATATTATGGACAATAAGAATATAGCAGTGGGTTTAGATATCGGAACTACAAAAATAGTTGCGATGGTCGGAAAGCAGGATGCTTATGGCAAAATTGAGGTTCTGGGAACCGGCAAAGCCAAAAGCCTTGGTGTGCACAGAGGAGTTGTCAATAATATAACCCAAACCATACAATCCATTCAACAATCTGTTGACGAGGCCGAAAGTGCTTCTGGAGAAAAAATTGGAACAGTAGTGGTCGGGATTGCAGGTCAGCACATCAGAAGTTTGCACCACAGTGATTATATCACCCGTTCAAATTCAGATAAGGTGATTGATGAGGATGATATTGAAAGATTGATCAATCAAGTTTACAAACTGGTCATGTTACCGGGAGAGGAAATCATTCACGTATTACCTCAGGATTTCAAAGTTGATGGGCAGGCTGAAATTAAAACACCGATCGGAATGTATGGCGGAAGATTAGAAGCGAATTTCCACGTTGTTGTAGGTCAGGTGTCATCGATAAGAAATATTGGAAGGTGTATTAAAAGTGCAGGGCTTCAGCTGGGAAATATTACGCTTGAACCCTTGGCTTCTGCTGATGCTGTTTTGAGTCAGGAGGAAAAAGAAGCAGGAGTGGCACTCATTGACATCGGAGGTGGTACTACTGATCTGGCTATTTTTAAAGATGGGATCATAAGACATACAGCTGTGATCTCCTTTGGAGGTAATGTGATTACTGAAGATATTAAAGAAGGGTGTTCCATTATAGAAAAACAGGCTGAGTTACTAAAGACCAAATTTGGATCAGCATGGCCAGGAGAGAATAAAGACAATGAGATCGTTTCGATTCCCGGTTTAAGAGGCAGAGAACCCAAAGAAATAACACTAAAGAATTTATCAAAGATTATACATGCCAGAGTAGTTGAGATCGTAGAACAGGTGTTTTTAGAGATTAAGAATTACGGGCACGAGGAAAGCAAGAAGAAGCTTATTGCAGGAATTGTACTTACAGGTGGTGGTGCACAATTGAAGCATATTAAACAATTGGTGGAATACATTACTGGTATGGACACGCGCATTGGTTATCCAAATGAACACTTGGCGAGTAATTCAGACAGTGAACTGTCTAGTCCTCTTTATGCCACAGTTGTGGGGCTTTTGATGAAAGGTTTAAAAGAGAACGAAAAAAGGAACAATAGCATTCCAGAGATTGAAGAAGAATCATATAAAAAGACTTCCGAATCAAAAGAGGTTTTGAACAAAACCATTTTTGAGAAGTGGGGAGAAAAGTTTAGAGATTTTTTAGATAACGCTGAATAACAATACAACCCGAAAAATAAAAATTTAGTTATGAGTTTAGAATTTAGTAATTTATCTTTTGATTTACCAAAAAATCAGTCCAATGTTATCAAAGTTATTGGAGTTGGTGGTGGCGGAAGTAATGCTATCAATCACATGTACAACAAAGGTATCAAGGGTGTTGACTTTGTTGTTTGTAATACAGACGCTCAGGCACTTCAAAGCAGCCCTGTTCCTTATAAGATACAGTTGGGTGCAACCTTGACCGAAGGTTTAGGTGCAGGTGCAAATCCGGAAATCGGAGAGCAGTCTGCCATGGAAAGTATGGAAGATATCAAAAACATGCTGAATACTAAATCTAAAATGTTGTTTATTACTGTTGGAATGGGCGGTGGAACAGGAACGGGAGCAGCTCCTGTAATTGCGAAGATTGCTAAGGACCTTGATATTTTGACGGTAGGGATTGTAACTATTCCATTTTCTTTTGAAGGAAAAATGAGGAATGAACAAGCGCAGTTAGGTATTGAAAAGCTGCGGTCTCATGTAGACTCGTTGGTGGTAATCAATAACAATAAATTAAGAGAAGTCTACGGTAATTTAGGGTTTAAGGCCGGTTTCTCAAAAGCTGATGAAGTTCTATCAACAGCTGCGACCGGAATTGCGGAGGTGATTACACATCACTATACGCAGAATATAGATTTACGCGATGCCAAAACCGTATTGTCAAATAGCGGAACTGCGATTATGGGTTCTGCACAGGCATCCGGATCGAATCGTGCACAAAACGCTATTACCAAGGCCCTGGATTCTCCACTTTTAAATGATAATAAAATTGAAGGATCTAAAAACGTATTATTATTGATTGTTTCAGGCAGTTCTGAAGTGACCATAGATGAGATTGGAGAGATTAATGATTATATTCAGTCAGAGGCCAAAACCAATGTGGATATCATTATGGGTGTTGGTGAAGATGAAGCACTTGAAGATGCGATTTCAGTAACCATCATTGCCACAGGGTTCAATCCTGAGCAACAGAGCGAGATAGCAAAAATAGAATCAAAGAAGATTGTTCATAAACTGGTTGAGGATAAAGAAGTAAAGCTTATTACCAAACCTGAACCTGTCGCCCCGGCGCCAAAGATTACCAGACACGTATTGCATGAAGAGGATTTTATAGAAGAAGTTAAGGACGTGAAGTCAGCAGCAGTTGAACCTGTGACTCCAGATGCTGAGTTTAAAGATCATGAAGTGACCTATGAGGAGGTAAAGCCGACAGAACCGATTCATGAGGAAGCCAACGATATGTCAGTAAAATTTGAACATGTGCGAGCTCATGAGGATGAGGAAAATTTTGAAATTACAAATATTACCCCAAAAGATGAGGTTTCAGAGTCTGAAGAGGAAGATAGCGAGGATCAATTTTCATTTACTTTTGATCTGCCAATTCAAAAAATTCAGAAGGAAGAAGTAAAAGAGGTGAAAACCCTGGAAAATTTTAATATTAATGATATTGAGATTGTAGGCCTTGAATTGATTAAGCCTGAGCCAAATGCTGCACCATTGAATGAAAATACGATTCGCCATACACTTGAAGATGAGTTTGCCTCTGAGATCAATACATTGAAAAACATCTCTGACGTGGTAAAGGGAGAAGAAGAGGAAATGCATTTCGAGTTAAAAATTACCAAGGATAAGGCTATTGAGAACAATGTGGAAAAAGTAATTGAAGACAAGGATGTTTCGCCGATGAACCTTACTATTGCTGAGTTACGTAACAGAGCTGAAATGAGAAGAAAGAAAATGAAGGATTTCAATTATAAATTCATCAATAAATTGAATCACCATATAGATGACATTGAAAGTGAGCCAGCTTATAAGAGAATGGGTGTGAATCTTGATGAAGTTCCTTCTTCATCTGAAACAGACAAGAATAAATCAAGAATGACCTTAGGAACGGACGACAATGATGAGATCCAGTTACGTTCTAACAATTCTTTTTTACACGATAATGTTGATTAGTTTTTAGTTTTAGTTAGTGGGAAAGTCCGGAGTAAGATCTAATTTTACTCCGGATTTTTTGTTTTAAAGGCTGAAGGATATACTTCTCATCGTCTCAGAAGCCAAACCCAAAAAAAAAAAGCGACCCTTAGGGTCGCCTTTTTAAATGATTGGATTAATAATCTTAATTGTCTAAACTTACCATTTCTTCCTCTTCTTCAGCCATTAGGGCGAAGAATTTGTTAAGGTTAGGCATGATAATGATATTAGTACGTCTGTTTCTGGCTCTGTTCTTATAAGTAGTGTTATCAGTCAAAGGAACATACGAACTTCTTCCAGAAGGAATCAATCTTGCCGGATCAACTTTGTATTTGCTTTGAAGAAGTCTAACGATAGAAGTCGATCTTTTTACACTTAGATCCCAGTTGTCAATAATCTCTTCTGTATGTATGCCCTTAGAATCAGTATGCCCTTCGATCATTACGTCAATGCTTGGTTCTGCATTGATCACGTCAGCCAATTTGGCTAATAACGGATGTGCTTTTGAACTAACATTATAACTTCCTGATCTGAATAATAAGCTGTCAGCTACAGAGATCATCACAACAGTTTGATCGATGTTTACATCAATATCTCCACCATTGTCAATATTATTTTCATTAATAGATTTTTCCAATTTATATGAAATAGCAACATTCATAGAATCTTTTAGCGTTTTTGCACCCTCCAAAGCTTCTGGTGGTAATTTCGCTAAGGTTTCTCTAAGATTTACTTTCATGTTTTCAGAGATAACAGCCGAATTGTCAGCCAACAAACCCATTTTTTGGTTATTGCTTTCTGCTAAGTTCGCGTTGTCAGCTTGTAATGAATTAACCTGAGTGTTATATACGTCAACTCTTTTTTCAATTTTTGCAAATTTTGCTTCCAATGCTTCTTTTTCAACCGTAGTCTTTTGCAATTCTCCCCTTGTATGCGTTAGATCATCCTCTAATAGCACGTATTTCTTTTTAGATACGCATGACACCATTATAGTTGTCATTAATAGTAATGCAAGAATTTTTTTCATGATAGTTTAAATTTTTAGGTTACTTTAGTTTTTAGTGTTAGATAATTCAAACAGAATACTTGATTAGCTCCTGTTATTTTTTTTTATGGCGTAAAAGTAAAGCTGAATTCTGAAGAGAATCTTAGTATTTTTAAAAAGAGGTAAAAAAAACCTAGAATTGATTAAAAACATATGAACAATATAAAGTCTTATTAACAAGCTTTATACAAAAGAAAAAGACAAGGTTTAAACCTTGTCTTTTTCTTTTAGCATTTGATCTTAATTGATTAAACTCCGGGAAGATCTCCTTGTCCTTTGACGGGGAGGTTGCTCGCGCCCATTAAAAACAGGTCAACTTCACGTGCAGCTTCCCTTCCTTCATTTATGGCCCAAACGATTAAAGACTGCCCTCTTCTCATATCACCTGCAGTAAATATGTGAGATACATTCGTCTGATAATTATTAGCCTTATAATTGGTTCGTTCATCTAATTCCAGCCCAAGTTGATCGCTTAAGGTAGTTTCTGGCCCTGTAAATCCTAAGGCAAGCAATACTAAATCACAAGGCCAGGTTTTTTCTGTGCCCTCCTTTTCGAGAAGTTGTGGTCTTTGACCAGGTACGATCTTCCATTCAACTTCAATTGTTTTTAATGCGATCAATTCATTTTTATCGTTGGTAACGAACTCTTTGGTGTTGATCAGCCAATCTCTTTCGCAGCCCTCTTCATGAGAAGATGAGGTTTTGAGTTGTAAAGGCCAAAAAGGCCAGGGAGTAGTATCACTTCTCGACAAAGGTGGCTTGGGCAGGATCTCAAAATTCGTAACAGATTTTGCACCCTGACGATTAGAGGTTCCTACACAATCAGATCCGGTATCACCGCCACCAATTACGATGACGTCTCTTTCTTTGGCGGATATCTTTTCTCCTTCGAATTTGCTTTCGAATAAGCTTTTTGTTTGCTGGGTAAGAAAATCCATTGCTTGAACTACCCCTTTGGCATCAACACCTTTGGTAGGTAACGAGCGCCTTTTAGTTGCTCCGCCGCAAAGAACTATTGAGTCAAAGTCATCAAGCTTCTCAATGGGGTAATTTTCACCTATATTCGCATCGGTTATAAAAGAAATACCTTCTTCTTCTAAGACAGAAACCCTTCGGTCAATGATCTCTTTTTCCATTTTGAAATTCGGAATACCATATCTCAAAAGGCCTCCTATTTCATCATCCCGTTCAAATACGGTTACCAGATGTCCTGCTCTGTTCAATTGTTGTGCTGCAGCTAGACCTGCAGGACCAGATCCTACAACGGCAACTGTTTTGCCAGTTCGTTCTTTAGGAGGATTTGCAACAATCCACCCTTCTTCAAAACCTTTTTCGACAATATTTTTTTCAATATTTTCAATGGAAACAGGGTCTTCTATCAAGCCAAGAACGCAGGCCTGTTCGCAAGGTGCAGGACAAAGCCTTCCTGTAAACTCAGGAAAATTATTTGTAGCGTGAAGTATTTCCAGTGCTTTTTTCCATTCACCTCTATATACAAGGTCATTAAAATCAGGAATTAAATTACCCAACGGACAACCACTATGGCAAAATGGTATACCGCAATCCATACATCTGGAACCTTGCTTTTTAAGTTCTTCTTCAGGAAGCTTAACGGTGAATTCCTTATAATTTTTAAGTCTATCCTTTACAGCCTTATTTTTCTCATCGGCTCTTTCATACTCAATAAATCCTGTTACTTTTCCCATAATTAAACTGTTTGTTTTGCTGCTTTTTCTTCCTCTATTCTAGCCAGAGCCTTTTTATAGTCGGTAGGTATTACCTTGACAAAGTGGCTCATTTGCTTATCCCAATTTTCCAAAATCATCAATGCTTTGGTACTTTCGGTAGCATGGTAATGGTTTTGAATAAGTTCAAACAATTCCTGAGCATCTGTAGCCGATGGGTTTTCAAGTTCGACCATTTCCATATTACACAAACCATTGACAAAATTTTTCTTCGGGTCGTATACATATGCAATTCCACCGCTCATCCCCGCAGCAAAATTTCTACCTGTTTTTCCGAGAATTACAACTTTTCCACCTGTCATATATTCACATCCGTGATCACCAACACCTTCAACAACTGCAGTTATTCCTGAATTTCTTACACAAAATCGTTCTCCTGCAACCCCATTAATATAGGCTTCACCTTTAGTGGCACCATAAAAACAAACGTTTCCGATGATGATATTCTCATCAGCCACAAAAGTGGCTTTTTCAGGTTTCTTAATGATCACTTTAGCTCCGGAGAGTCCTTTACCCAGATAATCATTGGTGTTTCCTTCCAGATTGAGAGTAAGACCTTTTGTTGCAAAGGCCCCAAAACTCTGACCGGCCGACCCGGTAAAATTGATTTGAAGGGTATTACTTGGTAAGCCATTGGCTCCATAGATCTTAGAAATTTCATTGCTGATAATTGCCCCAACCGACCTGTTTGTATTGGCTATAGGATAGCTCAATTCCATTTTTTCTTTTCTGTAGATGGCCGGGTGTGCATCCTGGATTATTTGAAAATCCAAGGCATCTTCTATTTCATGATATTGTTTTTCCGTATTTCGGATCACTTTATCATGATAGTCAGATGGCTGGTATAGTATGCCAGATAAATCCAGACCCTGAGCCTTGTATTGATTAACCGCAGTTTTAGCATTAATCTTTTGAGACTGGCCTATCATTTCCTTGACGGTTCTGAATCCTAAAGATGCCATGATCTGTCTTAATTCTTCGGCAACGAAATACATGAAGTTGATAACATGTTCAGGTGTACCTTTAAAGTTCTTTCTTAATTCAGGATCCTGAGTGGCAATTCCAACCGGGCAGGTATTCAAATGACACTTTCGCATCATAATACAACCTGAAGCAACTAATGGTGCTGTGGCAAAGCCAAATTCTTCAGCTCCGAGCAAGCAGGCAAAAGCAACGTCACGACCAGTCTTCAACTGTCCGTCACATTCGAGTACCACACGACTTCTAAGGTCATTTAACACCAATGTTTGCTGTGCCTCCGCTATACCAAGTTCCCAAGGCAATCCCGCATGCTTTAAAGATGTCAAAGGAGATGCACCGGTGCCTCCATCAAAACCGGATATCAGAATAACATCGGCTTTTGCTTTGGCAACCCCGGCTGCAATGGTACCCACGCCAACCTCTGATACCAGTTTTACATTGATCCTGGCTTCTCGGTTTGCATTTTTAAGGTCAAATATTAACTGAGATAAATCTTCAATTGAATATATATCATGGTGTGGAGGAGGGGAGATCAATCCTACATAAGGAGTAGAATTTCTAACTTCGGCTATCCATGGGAAAACTTTTTCTCCTGGTAACTGTCCACCTTCTCCCGGTTTGGCTCCCTGAGCCATTTTAATTTGTATTTCCTGGGCATTAGTCAGGTAGTTACTGGATACGCCAAACCTACCTGAAGCAACCTGTTTGATGGCACTGCTTCTGCTGTCACCGTTCAAATCTTTTCTAAATCTGTTAAGGTCTTCACCACCTTCACCAGAATTGCTTTTACCGCCAATTCGATTCATGGCAATTGCCAGGTTTTCGTGAGCTTCCTTACTGATGGATCCGTATGACATGGCACCGGTTTTGAATCGCTTAACAATTTCGGTCCATGGTTCAACTTCCTCTAATGGAATCGGATCAAGGTTTTGAAATTCAAACAGACCTCTGAGGGTCATCAGATTTTCATTTTGCTCATTGATCATTTTTGCATACTGTTCATAACTCTCAGTATTGTTCGTACGAACTGCTTGCTGTAATTTGGATACAGTGGTTGGGTTGAACATATGTCTTTCCCCTGTTCTTCTCCATCTGTAATCTCCACCAATATCCAGTTTAAGATTATTGTCAATTTTGTTATTGAAAAAAGCGTTTTTATGTCTTTTGGAGATCTCTCTTTCAATTTCGTAAAGTCCTATACCTTCAATTCTAGAGGCTGTGTTAGGGAAATATTTATTGGTAAATTTAGTGTTAAGACCCAATATTTCAAATATCTGAGAAGCCCTGTAAGAGTGCAAGGTTGAAATTCCGATCTTATTCATGATCTTGAGTATTCCCTTTCCAATAGCTTTATTAAAGTTTTGAACAGCCTCTTCAGCATCAATGCCCGAAATAATCCCTGAATTTACTTTTTCACGGATAATCTCGTTGACCATATATGGATTGATAGCACTGGCACCATATCCGAATAGAGTAGCAAAATGATGAGGTTCACGCGGTTCAGCAGATTCTATGATGATTCCGAATTTAGAACGTTTTTTTGCATCGTTTAAGGAATGATGAAGAAAAGAACAAGCCAAAAGGGCCGGAATAGGTCCATTTACTTTATCTGCACCACGGTCAGTCAGAATCATGATATTATACCCTTCTTCTAAGGCTTTACTCGCTTTTTCTACAATCAGGTTAAGCGCTTTTTCTAATGCGTTTAATCCCCTCTTAATATCATAAAGCATAGGGATTTCATATGATTTAAAGTCAGGATGATCAATATTTTTTATTTTATCGAGATCAATATTTGAGATAACCGGATTTTGAATTTTTAGTTTCTTGCAATGGTCTGAGGAAGTAATAAAAACATTTCGGTCTTCACCTACGGCCAGACTGATATCTGTTATAATTTCTTCCCTGATTCCGTCAAGAGGTGGGTTCGTTACCTGTGCAAATAACTGTTTAAAGTAATTGTATAATAACTGGTGATTGTCTGAAAGAACGGCGAGCGGAGTATCTGTTCCCATCGATCCAAGCGCTTCTTTTCCACTTTTACACATGGGTGTAATGATTGTATCAATGTCTTCCATTGTATACCCAAACATCCTCTGTCTCGTTTTATAAGGGGTGAGTTCAACAGGACATTTATTTCCTGTATATGGCACATCCGCCAAAGGCAGCAAGTTCTTATTGAGCCATTGCCTGTAAGGGTGCTTTTTGGTCACCTCATTTTTCACTTCTTCGTCTTCAATGATCCTCCCGGCGTTCATATCAACAAGGAACATTTTACCAGGTTCAAGTCTGCCATGTCGCACTACATCTTCTGGTTTGATATCTAATACGCCAATTTCTGAAGACATGATTACATAGCCTCCTTTAGTAACAGTAAAACGTGAAGGTCTCAATCCGTTACGGTCAAGAAGAGCACCGATATAGTTGCCATCTGTGAAAGGAACTGATGCAGGTCCATCCCATGGTTCCATGATACAGGAATTGTATTCGTAAAAAGCTTTTTTCTCCTCAGACATGGTACTGTCTTTTTCCCAAGCTTCCGGAACCATCATCATCATTACTTCGGGTAAAGAACGCCCAGTCATCAACAACAATTCCACCGCCATATCCATGGAAGCCGAATCGGATTTCTTTTCGAGAATGATTGGGTACAGTTTTTTAATATCTTCCCCAAAAAGATCACTCTTCATGAGTTCCTCTCTTGCTCTCATCCGACTTACATTACCTCTTAAGGTATTGATCTCACCATTATGACACATAAACCTGAAGGGTTGGGCAAGATCCCAGGAAGGCGCCGTATTTGTAGAAAAACGCTGGTGTACTAAAGCCAGTCTTGTTACCAGATCATGATCAGATAAATCGGAGTAATAATTCCTAATGTCTTCTGGGATCAATAATCCTTTATAGATCAAAGTTGTAGTTGAAAAACTGGGAATATAGAATTGCTTGGCGTGTTTTAATTTCGATGCATTGATCTTATGTTCTGCAATTTTTCTCGCGGTATATACCTTTGCGTTAAAGGCCAAAGGGGCGAGTTCCTGGCCATTTTTTCCAACAAAAATTTGTTTTATATAAGGTTCTGTGGTTTCGGCAATTCGACCCAGATGTTCAGGATTCACCGGTACTTCTCTCCAACCTAATACTTCGAGGCCCTGATTTTTAATTTCTGTTTCCAGAGTATTAATACAATACGTATACTGATTGATCCCCTTTGGTAAAAAGATCATTCCAACTGCATATTCCATTTGTTCAGGAAGCTCAAAATCACAATTTTTTTGAAAGAATTTATGGGGAATCTCAATGAGTATTCCGGCTCCGTCTCCGGTTTTTCCGTCTGCACTAACGGCTCCTCTGTGTTCAAGTTTTATGAGTATTTCAAGGGCATCATGAATGATGCTGTTGGTCTTTTCACCATTTAGACTGCAAATAAAACCAGCTCCGCAATTGTCATGTTCATATTCAGGTAAATATACTCCCTGTTTTTCGTACGCCATAATTAGTAAATTTTCACAAAAATAGCGAAATCTTTACATAAAAATCAAAGAAAAGTGTTAAACCAAAGAAGAAATGCAATATCACAATTTTAGGCTTGCAAAAAGTGTGGATATGCTAAAATCATCTTTAAATATTGAAGATTTACAAACAAATAATGCCCGTTTTTAACCCAAAAGATCCTTTAAAGCTTGCTGAAGTTTAGGATAATTGAATACATATCCTGTATTTAGGATCTTCTTTGCTGATACCCTACTTCCTTCGGTTAAAAGAACGGCTCGATTTCCAAGCAGTAAACTTAAAATAAAGGAAGGAACGTGAGGAAGCCAGATGCTTTTACCCAGTGTATTGGCAATCTGTTCTGAAAATGTTGCATTGTTTACAGCATCCGGAGCACAGCAATTGTAGGCTCCTTCCATTTGTGAGGTCATAAGAGCCTGTATTACGATTTGATTGAGATCACTGATATGAATCCATGGAACGATCTGTTTACCATTGCCCAAAGGGGCCCCAACATTCCAGCGAAAAGGTTGTGTCATTTTTTCAAGTGCCCCTCCCTTTTTCATAAGAACGATACCAATCCTTAAATTTACGGTTCTGATGGATAATTCATTAAAACGATTCACTTCTGCTTCCCATGCTTTACAAACAGAAGCAACAAAATCATTCCCTGGAGGATCTTCTTCCTTAAAGTTTAAGGGTGTTGTGATTTGGCCGTAATAGCCTACGGCCGAAGCCGAAATAATTCCCTTGACCTTATGATTCGTATTAGAAAGGGATTTGTACAATAGGGCAGTAGTTTTTACCCTGCTGTTACGTATTTCTTTTTTTCTTTCCTGGGTCCATCTTTTGTCGGCTATTCCTGCTCCGGCCAGATGTATGATATAGTCGCATTGTTCAAAGGCTTGTTTGTCAATGAGGGAATGTTCATAGTCCCATAAATAGGTTGGATATTTTGAATTCTTGTTTTTGCTTCGACTCAGAATGCTTACCTCAAAATTTTGTTCAGACAGGAAATCGCAAAGCTGACTACCAATGGCACCGGTACCTCCTGTAATCAGAACTTTTATAGCCATTCTTATCTTATTTGAGAAGTGTTCTGGAGATCACGATCTTTTGAATCTCTGATGTGCCCTCATAGATCTGCGTGATCTTAGCATCTCTCATAAGCCTTTCAACATGGTATTCTTTTACAAATCCGTAACCCCCGTGAATCTGAACAGCTTCTACCGTATTTCTCATGGCCATGTCAGCCGCATACAATTTTGCCATGGCGCCAGACTGATCGTAATTCTTTTTTTCATCTTTATCACAAGCGGCTTTCAGGCAAAGTAATCGAGCAACTTCGATCTCGGTGGCCATGTCTGCCAGTTTAAAGGCGATGGCCTGATGCTTGCTGATCTCCTTGCCAAAGGCTTTTCTCTCCTTTGAATATTGTAGGGCCAATTCAAAAGCACCTGATGCGATTCCCAGCGCCTGAGACGCGATACCAATCCTTCCTCCGGCAAGGGTTTTCATGGCGAAGGAGAAACCAAATCCGTCTTCTCCTATTCGGTTGGCTTTTGGAACCTTGACATTAGTGAACATCAGGGAGTGTGTATCTGAGCCTCTGATTCCCAATTTATTCTCTTTGGGCCCGACTACAAATCCATCCATATCTTTTTCTAAGATCAGGGCATTGATTCCCTTCGATCCTTTTTCCACATCAGTTTGACAAATAACTATATAAACGCTGGCGGTACTGCCATTGGTGATCCAGTTTTTGGTACCGTTGACCAGATAATGGTCTCCCATGTCGACTGCACGGGTTTTTTGGGAAGTGGCATCACTTCCGGCTTCAGGTTCGCTTAGGCAAAAGGCACCTATGATTTCCCCTGTTGCCAGAGGGACGAGGTATTTTTGTTTTTGTTCTTCATTTCCAAACGTTTCGAGACCCCAGCAAACCAATGAATTGTTCACTGACATCACCACAGAAGCGGAAGCGTCAACCTTGGAAATTTCTTCCATAGCGAGTACATAGGATACGGTATCCATGCCTCCACCACCATATTTAGGATCGGTCATCATCCCAAGAAAACCAAGCTCCCCCATCTTTTTTATCTGTTCATGAGGGAATTGTTGTTTTTCATCTCTTTCTATAACACCAGGCAATAATTCATTTCTTGCGAAATCACGAGCCGCGTCACGTATCATGATCTGTTCTTCGGTAAGGGTAAAATCCATAGATAAAATGGCTTAATTAATTATAAATTGTATTGCTCAAATATAGTCAAATTCTCAAAATGTATTTGTAATTTTACGGGATATGATGAATAAAATTTGGTATGTAATCGGATTGATGAGTGGAACCTCCCTGGACGGAGTTGATTTAGCATATGTTAAAATAACCAGAAATAAAGCATATGATTTTGAAATATTACAAACAAAATCGATAAATTATTCCGAAATATGGAAAAATAAACTACAGGAAGCCTTTACTTATTCAGGAGAAAAACTAACAAAGCTCAGTGCAGAATACGGAATATATCTCGGTGAGTTGGTTGTGGATTTAATGGCGAAAAATAATATTGAAAAGCTTGATTTCATCGCCTCCCATGGACATACTGTTTTTCATGATCCGAGCCAAAATTACACCTTGCAAATTGGTAGTGGAGCACATCTTTCAGCAAAGACCTGTGAGAAAGTGATTTGCGACTTCAGAACCCAGGACGTGGCCCTTGGAGGACAAGGTGCTCCTCTTGTTCCGATTGGAGATCAGTTCTTGTTTTCTGACTATGATTTTTGCCTCAATATTGGCGGCTTTGCCAATGTTTCTTATAGTAATGGAGCCGAAAGGATTGCTTATGATATTTGCCCAGCCAATATTGTATTGAATCATTTTACCCGTCTTAAAGGTTTCGACTATGACGATAAAGGAAAAATAGCCTCAAAAGGTAAGATCAACACCGAACTGTTGAGTACCTTGGATGCATTGGAGTTTTATGTTCAGGATCAGCCTAAATCATTGGGTTATGAGTATGTTGTCAACACCATTCTGCCGATTTTTAACAATTTTGATATGATCTTTGAAGACAGGCTCAGAACTTTTGTGGAACATATTGCCATTCAAATCGCCACGAGTATTAACGAAGCTGCGACGATCTTTGATAAAGAAGCCTTGAAAGTCCTTATCACCGGAGGGGGAGCCTTTAACGATTTTATGATTGAAAGAATTAAAGACCTGACAAATGCACAGATAGTGATCCCGCCAAGAGATATCATTGAGTTTAAAGAGGCCTTATTATTTGCTTTTTTGGGCGTTTTAAAAGACCAGGAAGAGGTCAATTGCCTGAAGAGTGTAACAGGAGCGAGAAAAGACCATAGCAGTGGCGTAATTTATAAGGTATAAATCTAACACACACCTATTCATGAAAGAACTTTTAAAAAAATATGAGAATAAGCCACCTGAAATTGTATTTCACTGGAGAGATCGAGAGACAGAAGCAGAAGGCTGGACCGTTATCAATTCTCTAAGAGGTGGAGCGGCCGGTGGTGGAACCAGAATGCGTAAAGGATTGGATATGAATGAAGTTTTGTCATTGGCCAAAACTATGGAGGTGAAGTTTACTGTTTCTGGTCCTAGTATTGGCGGTGCCAAATCAGGCATCAATTTCGATCCTAACGATCCGAGAAAAAGAGGTGTATTGGAAAGATGGTATAAAGTTGTAACCCCTTTGTTGAAACATTATTACGGAACCGGTGGAGACCTTAATGTTGACGAGATCCACGACGTGATACCACTTACCGAGAACTCTGGAGTATGGCATCCTCAGGAAGGTGTTTTTAATGGGCATTTTAAGCCCACTGAGGCCGAAAAGATCAATAGGATTGGTCAATTAAGACATGGGGTTATCAAGGTGATAGAAGATAAGCACTATTCTCCTGATCTCAGTAAAAAATATACCATAGCCGACATGCTTACCGGGTTTGGAGTGGCGCAGGCAGTTAAACATTATTACGATATTTATGGAGGGGATATTAAGGGAAAAAGAGCCATTGTTCAGGGATTTGGAAATGTAGGGTCAGCGGCGGCTTATTATCTTACCCAGTTGGGCGCAAGGGTCGTTGGGATCATCGACAGAGTTGGGGGAGTGATTCATGAGGAAGGCTATGATATGGAAAACATCCGAACCATGTTTTTAAACAAAAGAGGCAATATGCTCGTGACCGAAAAGATGGTTCCCTTCGATGAGATCAACGAAAAGATATGGTCGGTTCCTGCTGAGATATTTATTCCGGCCGCTGCATCTCGCCTTGTTACAAAAGACCAGGTAGAAAAAATGATTGCCTCAGGACTTGAAGTGATTTCTCCGGGAGCTAATGTGCCCTTTGCTGATCAGGAGATCTTTTTTGGTTCCATCATGGAATTCACTGATCAACAGGTAAGTCTGTTGCCCGATTTTATTTCAAATTGTGGCATTGCCAGGTTGTTTGCTTATTTAATGGAATCTCAAATTGACCTGCCCATGAGTGATCATTCTATCTTTGAGGACACTTCAAATACGATCAGATTGGCCCTTGAAAAGACACATCGATTGCATCCCTATAAAACAAATATTTGTAAAACGGCCTTTGAAATTGCCCTACAGCAATTGATCTGATAAAGTTAATGACCGAATTTTTAATTGATTGAAATACACTTTTGCAAAGTCCCGAAGTTTCGATCTGTTCTCTGCCAAGTAATAATATTTTATTGAATTTTAAATAGGTTTTTAACCGGTTCATTATGATAAATTATTATATTTAGCAATTAAAATGAAATAAATGGAATCACTGGTCATAATAGTTTTCGTATTAGGATATCTCGCAATTACTTTAGAACACAATTTAAAAATTGATAAACTCATTCCTGCCTTAGGCATGATGGCAGTAATTTGGGCCCTGATATCATTAGGTCATCTTAATGTGTTTGAAGTGAATACAGCAGAACTTAGACTGGAGCCCACTCATTTAGATGAAATCCTACTGCATCATTTAGGTAAAACTGCTGAAATACTGGTATTCCTTATTGGAGCCATGACCATCGTTGAGATCATTGATTATTTCAATGGTTTTTCTGCCATCAAAGGATTTGTAAAAACAAACTCCAAAGTAAGGCTCTTGTGGATTTTTTCAATATTGGCTTTTATTCTATCCGCCATCATAGATAATTTAACTGCCACTATCGTGTTGATCACCATCTTGAGAAAAATCGTTAAGGAAAGAGAAGATAGATTATGGTTTGCCGGGTTGATTGTCATCGCTGCAAATGCAGGAGGGGCGTGGTCTCCAATTGGAGATGTGACTACCACGATGTTGTGGATAGGAAAAAAGGTAACGACTTTTAATTTGATCAAATACTTATTCCTTCCTTCACTTTTATGCATGATTGTACCTGCATTTATTGCGTCTCGTTTGCCAGCTTTTAAGGGTAATATTGCAACTATTGAAGGGGAAGACGATGATGAAGTTGATGAGTACAGTAAAATTATGCTGTATCTCGGTTTAAGTGCTATTGTATTTGTTCCAATTTTTAAAACTGTAACACACTTACCTCCTTATGTAGGCATGATGCTATCACTTGCTGTGGTAGCCATATTTGCAGAGATCTATTCTAATGCAAGATTTTCACTGACCACCGTTGACGAGAATTCTGATGAGGCATCGCATTACAGCCCGGTTCATAAGGCTTTATCGGGTATAGAATTACCAAGTATTTTATTCTTTCTAGGAATCTTGATGGCCGTTGCAGGACTTGAATCATTAGGGATACTTTTTAATTTTGCCAATGAAATGAACGCTACCGTACCAATGTTAGGTACTGAGCCACTTATTGCAGGTTACAATGTATCTGATATGGTTGTTATGTTGATGGGGGTTGCTTCTGCGGTAATAGATAATGTACCTTTGGTTGCGGCGAGTATTGGAATGTTCTCAGACCCAATTGATAGCCCGCTTTGGCATTTTATTGCTTTTGCAGCGGGAACAGGAGGGAGCATGCTAATCATTGGATCAGCAGCAGGTGTTGTTGCCATGGGCATGGAAAGAATAAATTTTTTCTGGTATATGAAGAAAATTGCATGGCTGGCTTTGATAGGGTTTTTAGTAGGTTCAGCCTGTTTTATGCTCCTCAGATCCTTTATTTAAAATTTTAAGGAAACTTTCACATTTTCCAAACAATTTAAGGTCGATTGCGTCGTTACGATTTTATTACTCATTAATTAAGGAATATGTCATTATTTTTACTTCAGGATCCCGATACTACGCCTGAAAACCTTGAAGAAATTATCTCTGAAGAAAAAACCTTATCAATTTTTAATCTCATTATGGAAGGCGGCCTGGGAGGGCAGATCATTATCGCCTTGTTGTTTGTATTATTATTGATTGGTCTTTATATTTATTTTGAACGTTTTTTAGCGATTAAAGCAGCCACCAAAATTGATAAGAACTACATGAACCAGATCAGGGATAATATCTTGAGCGGGAATATAGAAGCTGCGAAGATACTCAGTCAGAATAACAAGACACCAGTAGCCAGATTGATTGAAAAAGGGATTTCCCGAATTGGAAAACCGCTTGATGACATCAATACCGCTATAGAGAATGCAGGAAAACTGGAAATATACAAACTGGAAAGAAATGTAAGTGTTCTTGCTACCATAGCAGGAGCTGCCCCGATGATTGGATTTCTTGGAACAGTGATCGGAATGATCATTGCCATTCATGAAATAGCTAATGCAGGTGGTCAGATAGACATAAAAATGCTTAGTGACGGATTGTATACGGCCATGACAACAACAGTTGCAGGTCTTATTGTTGGGATTATCGCTTATATCGCCTATAATCATCTGATCGTAAGAACGAACAAGGTCATCTACCAAATGGAAGCCAATTCGCTGGAGTTTCTGGATCTTTTAAACGAACCGGTATAACCGTATTAATTTCTGTATGAATTTAGGAGGAAGAAATAAAATAAATCCAAATTTCAATATGTCGTCAATGACGGATATTGTTTTTTTGCTTTTGATATTTTTTATGTTGACCTCTACCCTGGTTACCGTAAATGCCTTGGATATTATTTTACCAAAGGCTCAGGGAAAAACTGAGAATAGCAAGTCAACTGCGGTAAGCATAACCAAGAATCTCGATTTTTATATCGATAAGAAAAAGGTAAATGAAAATGAAATAGAGCAATACCTTTTGGACAAACTCAAAGCAATCGATCAACCAACGATCGTATTAAGAGCTGAGGAAGGTGTTCCTATTGAAAAGGCGGTAAAAGTGCTCGACATTGCGAACCGAAACAAGATTAAGGTAGTTTTAGCCGTGAGACCCAAATAAACATTAATGGCTTTCTTAGACACATCACATAAGCGTAAATCTGCTGTAATGACTTCCATTATTGCGGTGCTCATCCTTGTACTGATATTTATATTCGGCTTGACTTATTTGGATCCACCAGAGGAATTTGGCATTGCAGTTAATTTTGGAACAACAGATTATGGAAGCGGCAATCAGCAACCAACAGAGGCATTAAAACCAGCAGCTCAATCGGAACCTGAAACAGAACTCATAGAACAGCCGGTGGAAGAAGTAGTAGAAGAAGTAGTGGAGGAAGTGCAGGAAGAAGTTGCAGAATCCAGTGCTGCACCCGAAGAAACTTCTGAAGAGGTGATCACTCAGGCCAATGAGGAAGCCATAGCCATAAAGAAAAAGGAAGACGCAAGGAAACGTGAAGAAGCAGAAGCCAAGGCGGAAGTCGAAAGAAAGGCTGATGCCAAAAGAAAAGCGGAGGCTGAAAGGAAGGCAGAAGTTGAGAGGGAGGCAGAAAGACAAAGGGTTGCTGAGCAACAAAGAATTGAAGAAGACAGACGTGCCAAGGAAGCCAAAAGAAAGAATCTGGATGCCTTAATGGGAGGTTATAGTGATACAGACGGGAAAGCAGATGGAGGAGAAGGAAATGATGATAAGGCTGGAGATAAAGGAAAAGTTACAGGAGATCCAAATGCAAGTGGTTACTACGGAATAGGTGGTGACGGAAGCGGAGGTAATTACAGATTGGGAAACAGAAGTGCATTAAACAAGCCAAAGCCAGACTATCCGTGTAATGAAGAAGGAAAGGTAGTTGTGAAGATAACAGTTAATCAATCAGGAACGGTTATCGCCGCTGAACCCGGTGCACAAGGAACTACGAATTCGGCTTCTTGTTTATTGATTGAGGCTAAAGAAGCAGCCTTAAAGACTAAATTTAATGCCGACAGTAAGGCGCCTTCCAAACAAGTTGGGGCCATTATCTATAATTTTTCTTTATCTGAATAAATTGAATTACCAGGAAACCTTAGATTGGATGTTTTCCAGACTTCCCATGTTTCAAAGACAAGGAAGCTCTGCTTTTAAAAAGGATCTTACCAATATTAAAGCATTTTGCAAACTACTTAATGAACCCCAAAATTCTTATCCAAGTATTCATGTGGCGGGTACCAATGGAAAAGGGTCTACCAGTCATATGATTGCTTCTGTTTTGCAAACAGCAGGTTATAAAGTAGGTCTTTATACCTCACCTCATTTAAAGGATTTCAGAGAAAGAATCAGAATCAACGGAGATCCGATTGACAAGGCATCTTATTGAAAAGCAAAGATCTTTTTTAGAAGTGCAGAAGCTTTCGTTTTTCGAATTGACAGTTGGTATGGCTTTTGATTTTTTTGCCATGCAAAAGGTTGATATTGCTATTGTAGAAGTTGGCTTGGGAGGTAGACTGGACTCAACCAATATTCTCAACCCTCTGGTTTCGATTATTACAAATATCGGATATGACCACACCCAGTTTTTAGGGGAAACCCTGAAAGAGATCGCCTTTGAAAAGGGAGGGATCATCAAGCCTAAAATACCTGTGGTTATTGGTGAATATCAAGAGGAGGTCATTCAGGTCTTTGATGATCTTGCACATGCAGTTGATGCCCCTTTGTTTGTGGCTGAACACCTTGTTAAAGAGAACTTTGATACTGACCTTTTGGGTAGCTATCAATTAAAGAATGTTATAACGACTGTACAATGCGTAAGACTTCTTAATCAAACTGATTTTGAAATTAAAAATAAACATTTGGTCAATGGGCTTTTGTCGGTAGTACAAAAAACAGGGTTAAAGGGGAGGTGGCAATTGTTGGGTGAAATGCCTAAAATTGTTTGTGATACCGCGCATAACAAAGAGGGCCTAAGTCTAGTGATGTCGCAGCTGGGCAAAGAGAAATTTGAAACTTTACACATAGTGCTGGGCCTTGTGAATGATAAAGACCTGGCAACTTTATTGCCAATTTTCCCCAAACAAGCGACGTATTATTTCTGTAAACCCGATATCCCAAGGGGTTTGTCGGCCGAGCTACTAAAGAAGGTGGCAGCTAATTACGGGATGAACGGACTGGTATATGATTCTGTTGCATCAGCCTATGAGGCAGCTATTCAAAAAGCTTCAGCCAATGACTTTATCTACATTGGTGGAAGTACCTTTGTAGTTGCTGAACTTGACTTATAATATTTTTAAAATATTCGTAAAATCGCCTTAAATGAAGAAGAAAGAAAGTAGTTTTTGAATTCTCTTTATAGTGCGATAGACAGTCAGTAATCCAAGTTTTATAGAAATATTCGCTCCTTGTCGATTAAGAAATTCTATTCTATAGAAAAGCCTTAAATATTAATTAAAAATGTTTGCCAGTATAAAAAACTAAATTATATTTGCATCCGCTTAGGGCAATTAGCTCAGTTGGTTCAGAGCACCTCGTTTACA
>RCNB010000131.1_pt1 | contig 63293 bp, 51 predicted proteins | sample 2041321 | NCBI WGS metagenome assembly RCNB01 (sample SAMN09708232, study PRJNA481090) | Marine sediment metagenome, whole genome shotgun sequencing project.
TAGGCAGCGTCCAAGGTCGCTCATTGTAGCGATCCGCGTCGCTGAAGAAACCAACCAGGGATTACTGCTGTCCAACGATTCCCGGGCGAGGTCTGTCGTGGCGAATTCATCGCCCGAGGCTCAACAATCGCGGCAAGATGCCGCTCCTACGAAATTGACTAAAGAAATGTAGGAGCGGCATCTTGCCGCGATTGCGCATAGCCTAACCCCTACGGGCGATATTGTTCGTCAGGCTACCGAACAACTCATATCCTGCCCGCAGCACAACGGCGACTTGATCTTGCCGTGATCATTGGGGCACTTCGATATTTGCACGTTTTTGCCATCCGGCAATGCCAGCATGTCGTTTTCCAGCGGCGCATCGCAGTGACCGCAAGTAGCGTTAACACTCATGCCGCATTTTTCACATTCGTAGGTTGCCATTGATCTCGTTACCTTTGTTATCAAGAAAGTTTTTAAGATTTTCGCTATTGTAAAATTCTCATTGCGTGCCTGTTTTTGCCGCAACAACCTCGCCTTCCGGATGTATGATGAAAACCTGCGTGAGCTTAACATCAAGCGCCGTTGAAATTGCCGTGTTGGCGCCGGTCTGCGGATCCGGGTAAGCGTCTGCCAGGCGACGCAGCGCTTTATACAATGAAATGCCTGATATCTGCCCGTTACTTAGATGGTGGGTGGAATCATTCCTGATCAGCTGCTTGTACCAGGTATCGACGTCGGCATATCCCGCAACCAGCCCCTGCGCACCGGCAGGCGTCAAGGTCAGCTGCAATCGCATGTCGCGAATGATCTGAAATGTGGGCACGCCAAGATTCATCCAGGGAATGACCATCTTGCTTACCGGCTCCGTCGTAAGCACGGCATCGACGATTTTCCCCTGCGTCTGCTGAATGAGGCTGGCGCCCCAACGAATATCGACCCTTTGCGATCCGCCCGCCATTATTTTGCTGCCACTGGCGTCGGTCAATAGTCGATCCAGTCCTCTGTAGATGGTCACCGTTACATTGTCGTCGTTTGCCAGGTCTTCTACCCCGGTCAGTTCGATCATCGTCCTGTTGTAACGCCTGTCAGCAATCGCTTTGTTCTGGAATATATACTCGACACCAACCGGGCCTCTGAAACCAATAATGCAACCGACCGCACGATACACCTCGTTATCGATACCCGGCTCACCATCCGGATGCGTAAAATCGTTGGCGTCCACTTTTCCGTCGAGATTCAGGCCATAGGAGAGCGGGCCCTCTGCCTCGTAAAAGGGAAATGAATCCGCTTGTGGCGTTGGATGCCAGGTTTCGATTTCCTGTTTCAGCTGCGTGTCGACGACGGTCCGGGGAACGCTGGTCGGGAACAGGACCTCGAACTGTTCGCGTGGTCCGTCGTTGAAGCCGTTGGGGCATTCCTCTTTGGCATCAGGCGTCTGGTAAACGGACCAGAAAAGATCGGTCATCACATAACCGATCGCCCCGTCTCTTGGTGCTAACGGCGCACCATTGTCAGCGCGCGCGGTGAATGGAGTAACGAGTGCTATGCCCATTAAAATCGCCAACAGCCGACTTTTGTTTGTCTGCTCGCTGGTATCAGCAGTCATCAGAGCGTGCCCCCCAGATAATCGTCTCTTAACCAAAACGCCTTGAGCCCATTGCGCAGTCCGCGCCACTCACCCGTGCCATCGCCGTCGATGTCTCCCGGTTTCTGGTCACCACCAAAAGTGTATACGGGTCGGTCACGATAGGCCCAAACGCTCAACGCATCCGTTTGCTCTGCAGCCGAAAGACGCCCTGTTTTCGGGTCGATGCTGATGACACTCCATACCCGGGAATTGCTCTTTGTGCCGACGTCGGCCCGAACATAGGGCCAGTTCTCCAGGCATTTTTCAGTATCGCCACCGCACATCGCCAAACGGTATACCTGCGTATCGTTTGGATGCTCGCAGCTCAGTTGATCGATCGAATCATCACCACAAATATACGTGTAGATAGTCATGCCCCGGGAATCGGCCAATACCTGACCTACCAGCGTGTCCTGAACAGTAAAGTTCTCAGGAACCGGTGGTGCCATTTGTGTGTACACATTGCTCCAGCCTGGGACGTCGCTGCCCTCGAGACTCCAGGAGCGCTGGTCCAGAACATACCTGTACAGCGGTTTGTTTCTGAAGGCCCACTGCCGCACGCCGGGGGAGCGTTCTATGACGGACCACTCGCCCTGCGCCCTGGTCATAGCCGGCGCGGTAACTGGATTCCAGGTCCGTGCGCAATCGGTATCGCACATCGATGTATCCGCTGTGTCCTTGTTATACGCGTAAACGGAGAAATTCTTGTCAGTGGTAAGGAGTCGTCCCACGGTCGTCGTCTTGACGGCGAATCCCGGTGGAATCCGCGCTGGCGGGCCTACCGGCACTCGATTCGCAGGAGAATCGCCACCGTATTTGCGCGTTGTGCCACCGAATACATCACCAGGCTCGCTGTCCAGCACCGAGATGTATAGCGGCTGCTCTTCATAAGCCCATTGCCTGGTGTCATCCTTACGATTAACGACAGTCCACTTGCCAATCGATTTGGCGTCATCAGCCGCAAATACCGGCGGCCAGAGATCCGTGCAGCTCGGCCGGCTATCCAGTTCGGGTAGCAATATACCGGGTGGATAGGGACTCATCAGGCCAGCGGTTACGCTACTGACTTCGTCGTAACAAGCCGGGTTGCCCTGGGTTTCACCACTGTAACCGTTGCGTAATTTATGCGATGGCCAGATGTAGAGTGTGTGTCCGCTGGCATCGGCAAATACCGACCCGTCCAGCTCGGTCGACTCAATCCGGAAACCCGGCGGCATCGGCACGCTGACAAACGCTTCGACCAGTGACGACGAATCCTCTACCTCAGCGACGGCGGCCGACGCACATAACAAGACTGCAACGGCAACGGCTTGCGGCAGGTAATCTACGTATCGACTTCTACTGACCTCACCTAAACGCATAATTTTCCCGAGGATAGGACCCTGAATTGACAAGATGGCACAGGGTTCCGCTTGCTTTGGTTAGTAAGAGACATGAATATGAGCCGAATTTTGTTGGCCGTTGTTGGATCAAGCATTCGCGGCTAAAGCCGCTCCCACGATACTTCTGCAGTTTCGTGGGAGCGGCTTTAGCCGCGAATGCTTAACGACACAGGCCATCATAGATTTATAGCACAGCAGTGATTCACACCAGGATTTCACTGATCTCGGCAGACGTCTTATTACTTTTGTCGCCCCACGAGGGCACACGCATTGCCGTGTATCCGAGCCTGCAGCCGGGGCTTGTTGCACCGTCGATGTGCAGGCCGGTTTTAACCCTGCCACCGGCGCTACCGGCAGAGAACATGGGAATACCCTCAATACCGTGAATCTTGGCGAACGACTGGTCCGTAGTTGCATATATGAATGCGTTGTCGAGCATCGTTCCATCACCTTCTTTGAAACTCGCCAGGGCTTGTACGTAATAAGCCCATTCCTCCATCGCACGCTGCGTATACCACGACACATTGGGCTGACATTGCTCTGCTTCGACGACGGCTTCCTCGTGCGTTGCTGTGTGGTGCGGCTTGTCATAGCCAGGTTTGGTCGTCGCTGAAAATGCGGACGCATAAAACAGGTTGAATACGCGGGTCTGGTCACAGGCAACCGCCATCAGCATGAGATCGGTCATCATGCGATGTCGCCTTGCCACGAGGTATGCATCGAGGCCGGACGGCAGATCTTCCGGGCGATCGGTGACGATACAGGCTTCCCGCGGCTCTGGTTTGGTGAGCTGCAGATCGAAGCGCCGCTCCAGGTCACGTAATCCGGTGAAGTACTGATCCAGTCGTGCGCGATCATCCACGCCGAGTTCTTTGCTCAATCTTCGCGTCTCTTCCAAAACACTCGACAGTGAACTCTTGCGAACCATGACGCGCGGGTCCGGGGTAAACTCGGACGCATTGGGGTCCTGAAAATTACCACCAAACAGTCGCTGGTAAAATCGCAACGGCGACCACTCAGGTGCGTTGACAGAATTTCCGTTTTCATAACTGAAACTGTCACGAACATCGCCGGTAGCCGTTGCACTCAGGCTGCGGAATCGCGTGTTGTTGCCGATCTTCCTGGCAACGGCCACATCGATGGTTTCGCCAGGACGATTTTCGGCAGTCATCGGCGCAATTCCGGATCGCAGAATAACCCAGCCGGAGTGATGACAGAGATTTGGGGCAGCGTCCTTGAATACATGGTAGTTAGTAAACAGGTTGATGTGCTGCTGCACCGGTTTGAGTGCGGCGATTTCCAGTGGCAAATCAAAATCGGGCCCGGTCTTTTTCGGTACGAAAATCGCCTCGCTCATGCCCAGCCCCCAGGACCAGGTGCCAAAGCGCAGCGGTATCGGCGCACCCGATGCCAGTGCCGTGCCGTTTTCGTTCAGGAAACAATTGAGAAGAGGCAATGCAATGGTCACCGCACCGCCGTTCAACATGCCTTTTAAGACACGGCGTCTGCTCAGCTTGCTCACGTGATAATCTCCACTCGCGCCTCTGTCATTGCTGGCTCAAAGCGATTTGTGGCTGCGGTGTGCCAGCCGCATCCACCACAGTTGCCGCATCTTCCGGGGCCACCCTCACGCTCGAAAACGCCTGGCTAAGAACAATATCCCGCAACAGGTCCGGCACCTTGTAACCATGCCCGGCAAAACGCTCAACAAAATGTGCCAGGATATCCCTATCGTAGCGCAACGATACCGGTCCGCCCGTGCCATATGCGTACAGTCGGTTTACCAGGCAGTACGGCAGTTTGGGGTGGTTTCGAAGCGCCAGGGCCAAACCATCGACATCATCATATAGCGCACCATCCAGCTCGCCGCTGATATCGAGTTCAATTCCGTTCTCGGTTTCCCTGAAACGTCCTGCCCCATCAAAATTCTCCAGTGCAAGTCCCATGGGGTCGGTAATCAGGTGACACCCGGCGCAAGACGGATTGGTCGAATGAATTTTCAGACGCTCTCGTGCCGTCTTCAGATCGCCCGCGTCCTCAAGCAGGGAAAAATCCACGTTCGGCGGCGGTGGGGGTACTTTCTGACACAGGAACAATTCGCGTAACGCTTTACCTCTGAGTGTTGGCGAACTGCGTACGGCATGCGAATGAGCCGCCAGGAAACTGACTCGTGTGAGCAAGCCACTGCGGGCGCTCTCCGGTGGGAATTCATAGGCTACCCAACCGTTGCTGGTGGGTGTTCCATATACAGCTGCCAGATTCATTGACATGAATGTCTTGCGCGTTATAAACAGATCGCGATAATCCATATTCCTGGTAATCACGTGATCAATTACCGTTCGCAGTGTCTGCTCCCGGGCATCGGCAAGTGTTGCACCGGTTACCATCGGATAAACAATCGGGTCTTTGGCCAGGCTACCGAACTCATCAAATGCCATCATGTCGTCGAAAAAAGCTCGCAGGCCATTTTCCAGACGCGAACTCGTCAGCATCCTGCTGACGGCGTGCTCTAACCCTTTGGCGGTGTGCAGCTCGCCACTCTCAGCGGCGAGCAACAGTTCATCATCCGGGGCCGCATTCCACAGGAAGAAACTTAGTCGTGACGCCAACGAATATGCGTCGAGGCGCTCCTGCCCTGGTTTCTCTGGATCGGCCTCAGAAACATCAACAATAAATACAACCTCAGGGCCGATTAGCATTGCCTCCAGAGCAATTGCGAGACCTGCATAGAAATCTGTCGTCCGGTCGGCCGACTCATCAGCAATATCTGTCAGCGCGGCCACCTTGGTCTCATCCAAAGGGCGGCGATACAGCAGTCGCCCGGTTTCTCTAAGAAACCGGGCGGCGCAAGCGGTGTCGGATTCAGTCGCTGAAACCGGACTGCAGGGTATGAGAAAATCGCGGTGTGTTTCATCCACCACTTTTTCAGCCACTGATGCGGCGGCTTGCTGAATCTGCTGTATCTGATCTGATGTGACACCAACAAACGCGGCCCCGGAAGCCAGCAGTCCATCGGTTCTGCTGAGTGGCGGCAGCGGCGGCGCCACACTGTCACTGATATCAGCACCGAAAGTCTGCGCGATCGTATTTGAATACTGTTGACCGGTCATTAGCCGGACGCGCAATACGGATGCGCTGTTTTCAGGTTCGGCAGTGTCGCTTGAGCAGCTCGCAAGAAAAATAATCGCCGCCGCAATTGGCACAATCATTAGTAGCCCGCGGGACGCGGAGCTAATACGCAACTTATCGCAATCTCTCAACAAACTGGTGCGGCCTCATGCAATCCGACCACAAATTGTATCACCGGAATGGCTTCACGCCGGCTAATGCAAAGCGTTTGTCGCACGTCGCGTACCGGAAAATCTCATCGTCACTCGAATTCATGGCTTATAACGAAATGATTGCATCGCACGGGACTCGGCAATCGCGGCAAGATGCCGCTCCCACGAGAGTGGCGAAAAACTCGTGGCAGCGGCAGTCCAAACGACTCGTAAAATACTCGAACGGCTACCGCTGTTCAGCAACTTGCTGCGCAGTAACCGCGCCGCCAGTATTGCCCCATGCGCTGCGCAGGTAACTTGCCAGTGCCGCTACTTCCTCGTCGTCCAGGAGATAGCGAAAATCTTCCATGGGCTTTCGCCGTTTTGTAGGTAGTGGTGGATCCGGCAACTCGGGGCCGTCGAGAATGACGTTGATCAGGGAAGCGGGATTGCTGGCACGCACCACCAGGCTGCCACCGCCAAGCCGTGGTGCAGATTCCTCATCGCCCAATCCGGTCGGCAGATGGCAGGTGCCACAGTGCAGGTTGTACAGCGTTCGTCCCATTCCCAATACGCTGTCTTTCGCCGCTGCTTTTCTGTCGGCCTCGTTGGGCGGAAGACTCTTCAGATAGACCGCCATTGCATCGACATCGTCACCATTCAGGTGCCGTGTGCTGTTCAGGAGCACGTCATTCATCGGGCCAAACGTCTCTACGTACAAATTCTTGCCAGTCTTCAGGTACGCTGCGACTTCCTCAACCGGCCACAGCCCCAATCCACTCGGGGCAGATGTGAGATTCGGCGCCGACCAGGGACGCAAGGTGCCGTTGGGAACTCTATCGGTATACACACCGCCGGTCATTGCCATGTCGCTATGCTCGGCGCCAAGATAATTCCTGGGAGAATGGCAAGCTCCACAGTGCGCCAGCGCTTCGACAACATAAGCACCGCGATTCCATTCTGCCGACATGGACTCATCCTGCTCATAGACCCCGGCATCAAAAAACATCGCCTTCCAGACAGACATCAATGCGCGCTGGTTAAACGGGAAGGACAAATCGTTCTCCGGCGCCTCCTGGCGTACAGCAGGAACGCTTTTCAGGTAAGCGAACAGTGCCGCAACGTCCGCGTCTGTTACTTTCGTAAAAGCCGTGTAAGGGAATACGGGATACAAATGCTCACCATCGGGACGCACACCGTGACGCATCGAGTTTAGAAACTCCGCGCCGGTCCAGTTGCCAATTCCTGTGTCCGCGTCCGGCGTAATGTTGGTCGAGTAGATCCTGCCGAAAGGAGTTTCAAAAGCCAGTCCGCCGGCCATGAAATCACCGCTCCTGGCGGTATGGCAGCTGGCGCAGTTGCCAGCGATTGCCAGATACTTTCCGCGTTCGATCTGCAATTCATCAATGGTCGCAGAGTTCGCACCATGAGTCGGGGCGTTCGCTATGCGGCTAGAGTTGGCCAAGCGGAAAAACACCACTGTGACGACGAGCAAAAGAATTAAGGCAGCTGCGGGCAGGAAATAGTGCGAAGATTTCGACAAATTATTACCCAATGCTCACAAATCTCAGTCGTCGGAAATTGTCGTATAGTCTTCCCGCATCAGGAAACCGAATCCTTCGAACTCAAAAGTAACCACGCCCTCCCAGGTCGGCACCGGTTTTGCTTTGCCCTGCAGTACCCGCTCAAATGCGTTTTGTGTTTTCACCAGCATGGCGGGACTGGCTCTTGCCGTGTTATGCGCGGGGAACAGAGCGTTGAGTTGCGGAACGAGCTCCACTAATCGGGCAAGGGATTTCTTGTAGGCACGAAGATCCGTTTCCGGAGCATACATCCAGATCGGACCCTCATAGAAGCTATCGCCTGTCCATAACAGCCCGGAGTCTTCGTCGAGCAAGGCAACAGAATCATCCGTATGTCCTGGAATGAACAGTACTTCGAGCTTCCTGCCGCCCAGATCAATAATATCCCCGTCCTTAACTGTAGCCGTGATCGAATAGGGCTCAGTGTGATGATTTTCCTGCGTGACTCCTGCGGGAAGACCTTTGCACAAGGCTTCTGCTGATGCCTCTGTTTTTACATCTTCACTGTAATCGCCCAGGCCATTAGCAATGGAGAATTTTGTAGATGGCGACAGTATTTTTTTGAACTGGTAGTTACCACCAATATGGTCGAAATGACTGTGGGAATTTAAAACCTGGATTGGTTTGTCCGTCAATTGATCGACGATAGCCCTGATATTGCCTATGCCGTTGCCGGTGTCAAAAAGTAAAGCAGAATCGCTGCCGATGATCAGGTAAGAGATAACTTCCTGCCATTGAAACGGTTCATAAATTGCCCAGACATCGGTTTCTACTTCGTATACTTCGAACCAGTCATTGCTGATATCGCTTTTTTCAAATTCGCTATAGGCTGCGCGCGGCAGGCGGTCACAAAATGTCTCAAGTTGTGCCTGGGCGGTGGCGAACGGAACAATAAGAATAAACACGGCCAGGATAAGGCCAACATTCCGACTCTTACGAGAGTCGTATTTAACAACAGCAAACATTTTTATATCTCCCCGCCATGGTCTAGGCGTTACACGCTGTGCAGAAGCACATCATAAAACAATTAATGGCGATCGCGGCAAGATGCCGCTCCCACGAGAGTGACGCAAAACTCGTGGGCGCGGCATCTTGCCGCGATTTCGTCATGCTTGCGAGGCCGCAGTGGCGTCAATACCCTTTTCGAATGGGTGTAAGACGTACTTCAATCGCTGCTGCGTGTGTAGTCGGCCTTCTCGGGAATCACCTGCCGCACGCCGCCACGGGGACGCGAAGAATCGCCCTTGTAACGAGGAATCAGATGGATGTGAACATGGAAGATACTCTGTCCGCCAGCTTTATTCACATTCACGCCTACGTTGTAGCCGTCGGGATTGAATTCGTCATCTACCGCCAAGCGTTGCTGTGCCAATAACGCCATACAGGCGCTCGTCTCTTCAGGGGTAAGATCGAAGAAATTCGCACAGTGCCGGAACGGAATTATCAGGGAGTGGCCCGGACTCACGGGGTAGCTGTCACGCTCACAATAGGCCAGTTCGTTCTGCCGGGCGACCGTGCGGGGGGTGCAAAACCGACATGGGTTATTTGGATCACTCATGATGCAGCACGTCTTAAAGGCATTGTCAGGACGTCAGCCCCGACAATGCCATGCAGTTTGAGTGACTGCCCTTAATCGACGATGTGATAGACCGGCGCCTTTTCCATTTCCCACTCGCCGGTTTCCCTATCGAAGCGAGACAGGGTGAAGCAATGCCAGTCAGTATCATCCAGCTTCATATGATCGCCGCGATAGTAATATCCAGGCCAGCGTGTTTCCTTACGGAACATCGTATGGTGAGTAACGGATTCAGAAGCCAGCACGCGATGCTGAAGTTCCCATGCCCGCTGCAGCTGATGAAGGTTCTCGGCGCCGAGGTGGTCGAGGTCTTCCTTGAGCATCTTCAGCAACTCAAGGCCGCGGGTGAGTAACGGTTCGTTAGTGATGTAATGGGAGCTGATACCACCGACATATTCATCCATGATCTTCTCGAGACGCTGCAAGCCGTGGAGTGGCAACAAATAGCTCGGCGAAACGGTTCCCGCGACGATCTCATTGCGGCCAATCTCATAGTTTTCCATAGGCTGGTAGACGACCTTTTTGAGACCTTCGTACTCCGCCTCGCTGACCTCAGGTGCGTCTCTGCCAAGATCGTCAACGTATTTGACCGCCGCCTTGCCGGCAATTCTGCCCTCAGCGAACGAGCCGGATGAGAACTTGTGCGCGGTGCCACCGATAGTGTCGCCGGCACCGAACAGTCCCTCTACCGTCATCATCCTGTTGTATCCCCACTGATATTCGTCGGGGGCATAGTCTTCCGGACCACTCGCCCATGCGCCCGAGCAGGTGGCGTGTGATCCCATGACGTAAGGCTCGGACGTGGTCAACTCGGGATTGGTATGTTTGGGATCGATATTCTGCGATGCCCAGACGACCGCCTGCCCGATTGTCATGCCAAGGAAATTCTCCCAGCCGATAGTCTCCAGGTGCGGATCCTGGAATGCCTCTTTGGTGACCATGCGGATGGGTCCGCGGCCAGCTTTCACCTCTTCCAGGAATGCGTGATTTCGCAGACAGGTCGGTACCGGTTGACGATCAACGTAATCGCCGACCAGTGCCTTGGTGTTCTCATACCACGTACTCTCGTATTCTTTTCCGTACGCGTTTTCGGTGTACGTTTTCAGGTGCAGGAAGTAAGCACCGACCGGGCCATAGCCATCCTTGAAGCGAGTGAGAACTATGCGGTTCTCCATTTGGGTCATCTTGGCGCCGACGAGGATTGGCAATGCATAGGCCGAGGCACTGCTCCACGGAGCGTACCAAGTCCGACCCATGCCCTCACCGACCGAACGGGGCTTGTAGATGTGTGATGCGCCGCCGGCCGCAACGATGACTGCCTTGGCGCGGAAAACGTAAAACTCCCCGGTACGAACGTTGAAACCAACGGCACCGGCGACCCGGTTAGCCTTCTTCTTGTCCATCAGCAGATGGGTGACCATGATCCGGTTATAAACTTTGGTGGCAGCCTTGCGGGCAGCTTCGGCGACGATCGGCTTGTAACTTTCGCCATGAATCATGATCTGCCACTTGCCTTCGCGTTGATAGCGACCCGTTTTCGGGTCCTTCATGATCGGCAGGCCCCACTCCTCGAACATGTGCACGGTGGCGTCGACATGCCGGGCGATGTCGTAGCCCAGATCCTCGCGCACCAGGCCCATGAGGTCGTTGCGCGCGTAGCGGACGTGGTCCTCGGGCTGGTTCTCATCCCATTGCATGCCCATATAACAGTTGATCGCATACAGGCCTTGCGCGACGGCGCCGCTGCGCTCGATGTTCGCTTTTTCGACGACGACAACTTTCTTGTCGCGGCCCCAATACCTGGATTCGTAAGTGGCCCCACAACCGGCCATGCCGCCGCCGATGACGAGAACATCCGCATCTACGAATACCGTTTTTCTTCCTGAGAACAGGCCCATCAGACTACTCCCTGCTTGAGTTGATCCCGGGTTAACGCGGGCAGCTCCTTAATGTTGAGTCCATCCGGTTCGTGCGCGAGCTCCTGAGAGTTTATGGCCTCTTTACTCGGCGCTGCGAACTCGGACGATGACTTGATTGATCCAATTGGTGTGGTCCGGATCGGCGACACGAAATTCTTCTCGCGGCCATCGCGAAATTTGATCTTCCAGGAGATGGTGGCGTTCTCCTCATCCCGGAGCACGCGAACACTGTGACCAAGGGGGGCGAAGTCGGAATAACCGCGAACGTCAATTGCGTTCTGCGGACATGCTTTTACGCAGGAGTAACACTCCCAACAAAAATTAGGTTCGATGTTGTAAGCGCGCCTGTGAGTGGGGTCAATGTGCATGATGTTCGACGGGCAGATATCCACACACTTGCCGCAGCCATCACAACTTGTCATATATACGAAAGTAGGCATATCACATGCTCCGGTCGGTACGGGGTGCGGGGCCCGGCAGAGAGGATGCGCCGCTCGCCTCCTCTACCCTTCGTTGAAAGGCCACCACGGGTTTAAAGAACATATGGGCTAACTTCGACCAGCGAACGGAGCCAAAAAGTAGCGTATAAGATGTAAAGACCAAAAGCAATCTTGGTCTCAGTAAGGTTGCCTGTCGTCTGTACGACCTCCCAGATGAAAGCGAAGGTGGCGCTCCCCAGCAGAGTGACGATGAACAGGTCTGCCGGAACCAGGCGGAAAATCGGTTGGCCATCATTCGCTACGTTTACGCGTAGCAGGAAGAAAAACCAGTAGCCGCCAATGAGCAGCATTATTACGCCGATGTTCCAGAGCAACGGCAGGATCGCCGGCGTCGGTGTGGCTGCAGTCGGGTAGCCGAATATCATGATGACAGTCGTTACCAGGTAAAAAATGAAGCCATAGAACATGAGGATATGGGAAATTCTTCTTTGCGGGTTGCAGAACTCACCCGCCGTTGCGACCTCTACGACAATAGTCTTGATCGCCAGCGAGGCCTTATCGCCGCCGCTGAGTTTCTTAGTCGCTGCGGCCGCTGATTTCTTTCGCCGCTGGGCGAAATACTCGCCGCTTCTTTTGTGCATCATATCGGCAACCGTGCCGAGGAAAACCGCGATCACCATCAGGACAATGTAGACCTGCATGGCAATAGGGGGCAGAAAAGCCGTTAGTTCGGCGAACGGATTGCTGGTGAACATCAATTTTTCCTCATTGGTTAGCCCATTTCTTGAAAACCAGGCTAACAGGGATTGTCCGCCTCAAGTCCTGGCGGTCATCGCGATTGTCCGGGTTTATGCAGGTCGGTATTTCCAGTCCTTAAATATTGCTCTTTTCTGTTACCTGCCTGTGGTGCCTTACATCTGATAGTGCACCCGTCATGAAGTTGTGGTCCAGCGAGTTCTCGAGCGCGTCCGACGCACTGATATTATCGAAGACCGCCTGATCAGCGACCAACTCCCTTCCCTAATACAGTCGATTCTGAACAATGGATGGAGCAACGTCAATACGTAGTTGAACAAAGCCCGTCAGAACAATAAAAGCAGGCAGCGCAAGCTGGATACCGTCAATTTGTCGTACCACATTATGAGCTCAGGTCCTTGATCGCAGCAACAAAGGAGTCGAGCTCCCCGGTGGTCGTATACACATTGGGCGTAATACGCAGACCCCTGACACCTGGACGATCGATAGCAACAGTAAAAATGCGATGCTTCGTCATTAACGTTTCCGCAAGATCTGCAGGCTTTATGCCCTCGATACCGACATTGCCAATACCTGCGTGCCGGGTCATTTCCACTGGTGAGTTCACGACGACGCGCGGATGATCGCGCAAGCGGCTGGTCCAGTAGTGCTGGAGAAACCTTAATCTAGCTTCCTTTCTCTCCAGGCCAAGCGTATTTTGATATTCGATCGCGTTAAGAATAGCGAGATCGGTATGTACCGGATGTGTGCCGATATGATTGAGTCGGTGCATATCATTGGCAGCAAGATCTTCCTCTGCCAGAAGTGGCCATATTGTTTCGATCTTCTCTTTTTTCACATATAACATGCCGGCGCCCAGTGGCGCACTCAGCCATTTGTGCAGGCTTGTGCCGTAGTAGTCACAATCGAGGTCTGCCATTTTAAAATTAATGTGCGAGAACGTATGCGCACCATCGACCATCACTTCAACGCCGCGCGCGTGTGCCATATCGGTAATTTTTCGGATCGGCAATATCTGCCCGGTAATGTTGATCATGTGGCACACCATCAACAAACGGGTTTTATCCGTAATCGCAGCGGCATAAAGATCGACGATCTCGGCATCGTCTTTTGGGTGATTTGGTATGGAGACCAGTTTGTTCACTACGCCAAAACGTCTTTCTACTAATTTGAAGTGGTTGAGCATCGAGCCGTAGTCCTGCTCGGCCATCACTGCCTCATCACCGGCCTGCCAATCGATGCCGCCGATTACCAGATCCAGCGACTCCGTGGTATTACGCGTTATTGCGACTTCGTCTCCGCGGCAGCCGACGATTTCGGCCACCTTGCTGGCCACCTTGTCCTTGTTCTCCCACTGAACCGTGCGCATGTAATACGATCCCTCGTAATTTACATTACGCATATGCTCAACCAGGTGGTCCATCGTTTGTCTCGGCATGAAACAGTAGTAGCCGTTCTCGAGATTTATATAGTCCGGTTTGAGGTCATAGTCGCCACGCACCTGCATCCAGAAATCTTCGTCGCTGGCCAAGTCCACGGGATCGAGATTCTTAACGCTGGCTACAACCTGTTCCAGGTGGATGAAATTCAGCGGCATTGCAACGCTCATCAAACCGGCGTTTTTCAGAAATGATCGCTTATCCATAGGCTGGCTTCTTTTTGTATGATTGATTCGTCACTGCAGCATCGCGCACAACGGAACAATCCTGTCGCCGCGACTCCTTGTATTATAGAGGCCAATTCCACTGCTGTCCCGCAATCGCCCGTGCCGATAGATCGCCCATCAAAAGGATTGAGCAAGCGCTCCTATCGTGCGGTGGGCTCCGTCAACGTTGTGCCGGGCCGGGACATTCGCCCGCTGGGCGGGCTCCTGCATCATCGCGCCGGGCTGAGACATTCGCCCGCTGGGCGGGCTCCTACATTGCTAATTAGCGATGTAGGAGCCCGCCCAGCGGGCGATATCTCAAAACAAGAAAATATGCCTGAATATCGTAGCGCCGTATCACTCCACCGCGTTCTTATAAGGTCGATACGGGCGCCTGAAGTGAAGAAATACCAAGAGCAGGAAAACCACCAGTGACGCATACATCGATAAACGCCAACCACTTGTGGCCGCCTGCACAACATCAAATTTTTCGACATATAGAGTCTCGCAAGCGCCGTCTCCGGTATCGAGTCGCGTCGTACTTGTGCCGCGGCTGCCACCACTGTCGTTACTGTAGCTCGCAAGGTATCCACGGACGCGTATTTGGTCGCCGATCTTGATTCCTTTCACCTGGTCCCTGATGAAGTCGTCGTCAGAAATCAGGTGGTTGTTGGACAGCTGATATATGTCGAATGAATTCCACGCCTCCTGATTCCCTGTTTTTACATTGCAGGTGAATATTCCGTTCCAGAAGTCCAGCTTGTGAAGCAATGGATTCGCCGCGTTGTCGCCCCAGACGACACATACGTCAAGCATGTTCAGGTGATCGCTCGCCCGCAGGTGCATGCGACTGTTGCCCTCATGGTGCCGGTAGGAAACGATCATGCCGTAGAGTTCGTATTCGTACTCCGGCTCAACCAGGTACTCGATATCGTTGTAATGCGCTGCGAATGATTTTTTTCTGGTCAACGATTGTGTTGGCTCGCTTGCCACTGCGGGCAGCAAATCGATATTTCGCGGCAGATCATTCCGATTCCAGAAGGATACGGCAAGCCAGATAAAGCTGGCAGCAATAGCAATGTTGCTTATTTTCATTTCTGCACAGACGCCACAAATACTTCATGAAGTTTATGGGAATTCTCGCTGCAGAAAGGCGATACAGCGCACATTGCTGGCCGATCCGAATTGCAGAACGGAATTAGTAGGTATGTATCCGAATTGACCATTGCTCGCTGTGGCCTCATTTTGATCCGGACATTTCGGGCAGTGCAGCCTGTCGCCTGGAAAGTCAGTGGTGTTAATTACCATTCTAATCAGGGGTAGATCATGGCAATCACCGATCTGACCAAGCGAGTTGACCTGACCCATCACGACCGGGGCACGGGCGCGCTGCGCACCAGGCGCCCGAACTATGTCGATTTTCTCCCGCCCTGCAATGACGCGTGCCCCGCCGGTGAAAACATCCAGGCCTGGCTGGACTTGTCCCAGGACGGGCAATTCGAAGCTGCCTGGCAGGAACTTGTACGGGATAACCCCTTACCGGCGATTCATGGTCGCGTTTGTTACCACCCTTGTGAAGATGTATGTAACCGCGTGTATACAGACAGTGCGGTCAGCATTCACGCAGTAGAGCGTTACCTTGGTGACCTGGCGCTCAAAAATGGCTGGGCATTACCAAAGCCCGACAAAAGCAGCGGCAAGAAAATTCTCATTATTGGCGCGGGGCCCAGTGGACTTTCTGCCGCTTATCACCTGACCCGCATGGGACACACAGCCACAATTCACGAAGCCGGTCCTGTGGCCGGCGGCATGATCCACTTCGGCATTCCGAAATACCGCATGCCGCGGGAAGAACTGCAGGCGGAGATCCGAAGCATCGAGGATATGGGCGTAGAAATCGTTTTGAACCACCGTGTCGAGGATGTACTTGCCGAAAAAGAAGCTGGCCAGTTCGACGCGGTATTCGTTGCCGTTGGGGCGCATATCAGTAAGAAGATAGATATCCCCAGCCGGGACGCGGGCAAGATGCTCGACGCAGTTAGTTTCCTGAGTAGCGCGAATGAAGGGGACCGGCCGAAGCTCGGCCGCCGTGTCGCGATCTATGGCGGCGGCAATACGGCGATGGATGCAGCGCGCACCGCCAAACGACTCGGTGTGGATGAGGCGATCATTATCTACCGTCGCGATCGCAGCAGTATGCCGGCACACGACTTCGAAGCAGATGAAGCACTTGAGGAGGGCGTAAAAATAAACTGGTTGCGAACGATCAAAGAGATCGATCATTCAACCTTTAAGGTTGAAGTGATGGAGCTTGATGAGAATGGTCGCCCCCAGCCGACCGGTAAGTTTGAATCCCTTGAGGTCGATTCACTGATACTCGCGATCGGCCAGGATTCCGACACCGGTTTTCTCGAAAAAATACCGGGTATCGAATTCAAAACGGATCAGACCGTGATTGTCGGCGAAAATATGATGACCGGTCACCCGGGAATATTCGCAGGTGGCGACATGGTGCCGAGCGATCGCTCGGTAACAATCGCCGTCGGACACGGCAAGCAGGCAGCCAGACATATTGATGCATACCTGGATGGCAGGACATACGAACGCGGACCGCGGCACGAACTGGTCGGGCATGAGAAATTACAGCTGTGGTATCGCACGTCCGCGCCGCAGGTCGAACAGCAGCAAATACCAATTGCTGAGCGACAAAGCGGCTTCGATGAGATCATGCAGAACCTGCCGGAGGCAGACGCGCTGTTTGAGGCAAAGCGCTGTTTGTCGTGCGGCAATTGTTTCGAGTGCGATGGATGTTATGGCGCCTGTCCGGAAGATGCGATCATCAAACTGGGTCCGGGCAAACGCTATCGCTACAACTATGATCTGTGTACAGGCTGCGCTGTCTGCTACGAACAGTGTCCCTGTCATGCGATCGACATGATTGACGAACCCGAAACAAACCAGGTCTCGACATGACTGCCGAAAAACAAACACTCGATGCCAATGAAGCGGTTGCGCGCATTGCATATTCGGTTAGCGAAATCTGCTCGATATTCCCAATCACGCCCTCGTCGACCATGGCCGAGCACGCGGATGTCTGGGCAGCAAGCGGCAAAGAAAATATCTGGGGCCAGGTTCCGGACATCATTGAAATGCAAAGCGAGGGTGGTGCTGCCGGCACCGCACATGGTGCCCTGCAAACCGGCGCGCTAACCACGACATTCACGGCATCACAGGGTTTGATGCTGATGCTGCCCAACATGTACAAGATTGCGGGAGAACTGACATCCGCCGTTTTTCATGTCGCATCCCGTTCGCTGGCGGCACAGGCATTGTCAATTTTTGGCGACCATCAGGATGTCATGGCTGCACGCACAACGGGATTTGGCTTACTTGCTGCATCCTCTGTGCAGGCAGCGCAAGACCTTGCCCTGGTCAGCCACGCTGCGACACTCGAAGCGCGCGTACCGTTTGTGCATTTCTTTGATGGTTTTCGAACTTCGCACGAAATCAGCAAAATAGACGTACTGCCGGTCGAACACATCCGCCAGATGATCAACCTCGAGTTGGTCTATGAGCACCGAAAACGTGCGTTAAACCCTGACAACCCGTTTATTCGCGGTACGGCACAAAATCCTGATGTCTACTTCCAGGGGCGCGAGACGGTCAACCGATTCTACGAAAAGACACCCGAGATCGTGCAGCGGACGATGGACCGTTTCGCCAGCATATCGGGCCGTCAATATGGACTGTTTGACTACCACGGCGATCCGCAGGCCAGCCGCATCATTGTCATTATGGGTTCCGCCGCAGAAACCGTCAGCCAAACGATTGACGCGTTGCCGGAAAAGGGTCTTGGTGCGATCAATGTCAGGCTGTTTCGGCCGTTTTCAGCAGAACACTTACTGCAGGCACTTCCTGAAACCGTACGCTCGATTGCCGTGTTGGATCGGACCAAGGAAATCGGCGCCAGCGGTGAACCACTTTACCTGGACGTTGTTGCGGTACTTGCCGAAGCTGCTGGCAATGGGCGCCTGGCGAAAATGCCGCGCGTGATCGGCGGTCGCTATGGTTTGTCATCCAAGGAATTCACGCCAGCGATGGTAAAAGCCATTTTCGAGGAACTTGACACCGCTACGCCGAAGAACCATTTCACCATCGGTATTCATGATGACGTGACCAACACGAGCCTGGAGTTCGATTCCGCCTTTAACATCGAAAGCGATGAAACGACACGCGCCTTGTTTTTCGGGCTCGGCTCCGACGGGACCGTCGGCGCCAACAAGAACAGCATCAAGATCATTGGCGAAAATACTAATCTTTATTGCCAGGGATATTTCGTCTACGACTCGAAAAAATCCGGGTCGCGAACGGTCTCGCATCTTCGCTTCGGTCCCGAGCAGATCCATGCACCGTACCTGATTCAATCAGCAAACTTCATCGCATGTCACAAATTCAATCTGATCGAAAAGATCGAGGTTCTACCGACGGCGGAAAAAGGTGCAGTTTTCCTGCTAAACAGCCCCTACCCGCCGGACGAGGTTTGGGAGAAGCTGCCGCAACCGGTGCAACAATCGATCCTGGACCTCGAGCTCCGGTTCTACGTTATCGACGCATCACGAGTCGCGAAAGACGCTGGCATGGACAAGCGCATCAACACGGTCATGCAGGTTTGTTTCTTCGCACTTTCGGGAGTGCTACCAAGGGATGAATCCATTCGCCAGATCAAGGGCGCGATCGAAAAAACTTACCATGCCAAAGGCCAGGCGGTAGTTGACCAGAATTTCGCTGCCGTGGATGCGGCGCTCGATCATCTGTACGAAGTAGATGTCCCGTCGATCGTCACCAGCTCAAAGCCTTTGGATGAACCTGTACCGGAACACGCGCCCCGCTTTGTCAGGGAAGTCACCGCAACAATGATGCGGGGCCACGGCGACGATCTACCGGTTAGCAAACTCCCCGTAGATGGCACCTACCCCAGTGGCACGACACGCTGGGAGAAAAGCAATGTTTCTGACCGCATCGCCGCATGGGAATCCGACCTTTGTATTCAGTGCGGCAACTGCAGTTTCGTCTGCCCGCACAGTGTTATCCGTGCAAAGTTTTACCATGAGAGCGCACTTGCTGGCGCGCCGGACTCCTTCCCATCGGCGCCAATCAGCGCACGCGGCTTTCCGGAAACGCGCTACACGTTGCAGGTGTATCTCGAAGATTGCACGGGCTGCAATCTTTGCGTAGATGCATGCCCGGTGAAGAGCCCGGAAGACCCGGAGTTCCGCGCCATCAACATGGCAGACAAAGCGCCGGTTTTTGAAACGGAAAAGACGAATATCAATTTTTTTGAGACGTTGCCGTTCAACGATCGAGCAAAGATCGATTTCTCCTCGGTCCGCGGTACGCAGTTCCTGGAACCTCTTTTTGAATTCTCCGGAGCGTGTGCCGGCTGCGGCGAGACACCTTATATTAGAATGCTGTCGCAACTATTTGGTCCGCGGCTGCTGGTTGCCAACGCCACGGGCTGCTCGTCCATCTTCGGTGGCAACCTGCCCACTACGCCCTGGAGCAAGAACGCGGAAGGTTCGGGGCCTGCGTGGTCAAATTCTCTTTTCGAAGACAACGCCGAATTTGGACTCGGAATGCGCATTGCCGCTGATCACCACATGAAAATTGCCAAAAAGATGGTCGCTGAGCTCGCGCCACAAATTGGCGCGGGTCTCGCCGATGAGTTGATCAATGCGAGTCAGCGTGTTGGCAGCGAGGTTCGGGCACAAAGGAGCAGGGTCACCCAACTAAAAGCCATGCTCAAAGATATGCTGGACAACGGCTGCAACGACAAGGCTGCCGCACTGCGGTCGATTGTCGACCACCTGGTGCGGCGCAGTGTCTGGCTCGTGGGCGGCGATGGCTGGGCTTACGATATCGGTTCCGGCGGACTCGATCATGTCCTGGCCAGCGGCAGGAACGTCAACATCATCGTTCTGGACACCGAGGTCTATTCGAATACCGGCGGCCAGATGTCCAAGGCGACACCGCTGGGCGCATCTGCGAAATTTGCAACTGCAGGAAAACGCGTCGGCAAAAAGGACCTGGCGTTACAGGCAATATCGTTTGGCAATGTTTATGTTGCCCAGATTGCGATGGGCGCCAATGCACAACAGTCACTGCTCGCAATGCGTGAGGCGGAAGAGTACGAGGGCCCGTCACTGCTACTGGCCTACAGTCACTGCATCGCGCACGGCTACGACATGGGCGATGGCATGAAACAACAGAAACTCGCGACGGCCAGCGGCTATTGGCCTCTGATTCGTTTTAACCCGGCATTGCGTGCGGCCGGCAAGAAACCGTTTGTTCTCGACTCCCCGCGCCCCAGCATCCCGTTCAAGGACTACGCATACAACGAGATGCGTTACAAAATTCTTACGCGCACGAATCCTGAAGATGCGGAAAAACTCCTGCAAGGTGCACAAGAGCAGATTGACCGGCGCTGGCAAACTTACGAACATTTACAAAACCAGGAGCCATCTAAGTTTCAACCTGCGGTGTAAAGACTATTTGCCGCTCTCGCTTTGAAGAGTGCACGACGGTTGGCCCGAAACATGAAGATACTCAAGCGCACGAAGGTGATATCGCTGGCCGCAGAAAGTGCGCCAGCGCGGCTGAAGCTGCTCTCACGAGAGAGCGGGAAGTAGCGTGGGAGCGGCTGTCTAAAAAATTGTGCTTAGTTGCAGTATCAGGATGAGCACAAGAGCGCAGACGCCGCGATTGCTGAAATATGCGGTTACGATATTCCCAGCTAGTCCAGGAGTCTATTGGCAACATATTGCCCAAATTGCCAGTTCGTTTTCTCCATCTCATTCAACGGGCCACAGTTACCGACACCAGATTCCAGTCCTTTCTGGACTCCCGTGTTGATGACCTTGTCTTCTGCCATAAACGCCGCAACAAGTTCCATTTCTGCCTTAAATCCAGATTCTGTTGTTCTAGCCACTCTCAGATCCTTGGCAATCCAGGCGCGTAGCCGCAAGCGGTTGTAGGTCAGCGGAAGAATGGATAACCAAATGGTCGAGGCAGTCCGTATAGCAAACGTCAGGCCTGGATAGATACAGCTAAGGTGTTCCCTGTCATCTTCGTTATTGCCAGAAGCAGCCGTCACACTGCGCATTGTGTGGTGGTTGTAGCCGGCACCGCCAGGCCGCACCTCGACCGATGTAGTGGGCGTATCAGGTTCTAATGTTGACTTGTGCACTCTGAACACGTGATAGCTTTCGCAGAAATTCTCAACCAGTACCTTCCAGTTACAGTCGATTTCGTCGTCGTATGTGTGCACTACTTCCATTTCGGCAAATTTAAATTGACCAATTTCTTCCTGCAATGACTCAAGACGTGGTGCCAGTGTTTCAGCATGCGGGTCCAGGTTGACAAAAATTAGCCCTTGCCAGATTTCCAGTCGCAAATCATTCAGGCATACATCTTTCACCTGCTCAGGCTTCATGAATGGCGCACCCCGCAGTCTGCCATTCAACTCATAGGTCCAGGCGTGATACGGACAAACCAGTAAATTGGTATTGCCAGAACCGTCGATCAGGCGTGCGGAACGGTGGCGACAAACATTGGAGAAAGCACGCAGTTCGTCTGAACGATCGCGGAGGACCAGAACCGGATGCTCTACGAGATCAAAGGTCAGGTAATCACCTGGTCTATTCAATTCTGAAACATGACCGACACATAGCCATTCTTTTTTGAAAATCTTTTTAACTTCCATTTCGAGAATATCTTTGGACGAATAGAACTCAGGCGGTAATGGAATTTTCCCCATATCCGTTTCGCTGTTAGCGCGCCAGTAATCAAGATTCTCAAGTAACTCGATTGTTGATCTGCCATCTGTTCCAGCCCGATTGGTATTCCGCTTCTCATCCTGCGATTGATTTTCTGCGCACACTAACATTGCCTCCAGAATTCGTGTTTCGCGAGATCCGCTGCGACCCTATATTAGTCCGTTTCATTCGCCGTCGCTGCAATGCCGGACTGTGTTATCTTTCTACGCCGAACAGATCCCCCTGTGCCAGCGGAACGATCATATGCCGGACATCGAAAGAAGCATTGAGGATACAGCTGAGGCGTCCGATATTTCATGAGCGCTGCCGCACAGCTACGTAAATATACCGATCGCAGCAACGCTATACATCACGAATATCTGGGAAATCCTGCGCTCCTGCAACGGTACGAGCGCTTTGTCACCTGGCAACTTGAATATATGCTGCCCTTTTACGAGGACCTGCGGACAACTGCCGACCGTGCTGCCGCAGTAGATTTTGTTGTTTCGGACCTGACCGGTATCAGCATTAGCGAACGCGATCAGGAACTCGCGAAAGTTGTTCCTGTTATGTCGCGGATGCTGCCGGATAAGGCATTAGACGTGGTCGCCAAAGCTATGCAACTCAACGCCCGGGTTCTTGGCATCAACCTCTCGATCTGCCACGAGCTGTATACAGATATATCTATCGACACAACGATCACGGAAGAAATGTACCGCTCGGCCTGTCGACGCGCGAGCCATCTCGAAGAGTGTCTGGAACTCGTACACCTGACCGCGGAAATCGGGCGTAGCCTGGACGATGTAATTCGCATTCCGATGATGGGCCTGATGCTTAGAGCCATGCGGACGCCTGCCCGCCTGGCGGGATTTGGCGTCTTGCAGGTATTTCTGGAAACCGGCTACAAAACGTTTAATGCATTGCAGGATATCGACCAGTTTCTGGATGACATGACAGTTCGCATGACGTACGTCTTTACGCAGGTTTTCTCTGCGCCGCCTCGATAACTGTCAAATGTTCCGGCAATCGCCGAGTTGAAAGTAGTAACCCACAGACAATTCGTTTTGACCCCTGCTTCACTCGAAATGCATACAGGCGGACGATTACGCGACATCGTACGGCACCGTCTCAATCGTCATCAATACTTACAATGATAAAGACCACCTCCCAATCAGAGTGGCAGCGCGGTCGAATACTTTACGCGGCGCAACGCGAACGTTGAGCTGGCAGATCTTACTGCCGGGTGATGGAGAATTTGTGCGTTAATGAAATTGTTGTACGCGTCCATGTCCGTGACGACTACCTGCAACACATAGTCGCGCTCTCCTGAGACCGAGTAACATTCGGTCACTTCCGGCAGAGACAACACATGCTCTTCGAAACTATCTCTGTTCGCATCTGTGTGCTCGACCAACGCGACCGCCAGAAGAACATGAATCTGAAACCCGAGTTTCCGGGGGTCCAGTAGCGCAACCTGCTTTTCGATCACTCCGCTTTCTTCGAATTCCCTGATTCTTCGCCAGCAGTAGGTACGTGACATGCCGACCAACTCGGCCAGGTCGCTTTGGCTGGGCGTTACATCGCGTTGCAGTGCATCAAGAAGCCTGCGGTCTGTCCGGGATAATTCCATTTTACAATTGTCTCTGTGTTGGTCTTTTTCTGCAACAGTTGTTTCATTTAATGGTGTTTTCACAGTGAAACAGGACACTAAGATTCAGAATTTCACGCATAATGTGGAATTATCTGTATGTACATGAGGACGGCCTGATGGGCGATTTATTTGAAAATCCGATGGGACTTGATGGATTCGAGTTTGTTGAATTTGCGTCCCCTGTGCCGGGTGTACTCGAGCCTGTGTTCGAGCTGCTTGGCTTTAGCGCAGTGGCAAAACATCGCTCAAAGGATGTCACGCTTTACCGTCAGGGCGACATAAATTTCATACTCAATGCTGATCCTGATAGTCAGGCAGCCTACTTCGCCCAGGAGCACGGCCCGTGTGCCTGCGGCATGGCGTTTCGGGTCAAAGACGCACATCACGCCTACACCCGGGCGCTGGAGCATGGCGCGCAACCGGTCGAAATCCCGACCGGCCCGATGGAACTGCGACTGCCGGCGATTAAGGGCATTGGTGGTGCGCCGCTGTATCTCATCGATCGATACCAGGAAGGCAATACTATTTACGACATCGATTTCGTTTTTTTTGACGACGTAGACAGGCACCCCGAAGGCTGTGGCTTCGATATGATCGATCACCTGACGCACAATGTGTACCGGGGGCGAATGGAGTACTGGGCGAACTTCTACGAATCTATATTCAATTTTCGGGAAATTCGTTATTTCGATATCAAGGGTGAATACACCGGTTTATTGTCCAAAGCGATGACCTCACCTGACGGCAGAATTCGCATACCGCTGAACGAGGAAGCATCCCAGGGCGTAGGGCAGATAGAAGAATTTCTGATGGCATACAACGGCGAAGGCATTCAGCACATCGCACTGATTTGCGATGACCTTTATGCATGCTGGGATCGGCTGAAAGCCAAAGGGCTGGAGTTCATGACGGCACCGCCGGCAGCGTACTACGAAATGCTCGAGGAGCGGTTGCCAGGTCATGGTGAGCCAATGACTGAAATGCAGTCCCGGGGAATCTTGCTCGACGGATCGACAGAGGATGGCGATCCACGACTATTGTTGCAAATATTTTCTGCTAATCTTGTCGGACCTGTCTTTTTCGAATTCATTCAGCGTAAGAAGGATGAGGGATTCGGCGAAGGTAATTTCAAAGCGTTATTCGAGTCTATTGAACGGGACCAGATTTCCCGGGGCATCGTCGGTGACACTGAAGCTGCGTAGTTCGCACGCTTCCAGTTTAGGGGAATTGCATGAATATTAAACGTATTCACCATGTAGCGTATCGCTGCAAAGATGCCAAGGAGACGGTCGATTTTTACGAGCGCGTGCTGAACATGGAGTTCCAGATCGCATTTGCCGAAGACCGTGTTCCCTCCACAAAAGAGCCAGATCCCTACATGCACGTTTTCCTGGATGCTGGTATGGGCAATGTACTGGCTTTTTTTGAGCTGCCGACACGGGAACCCATGGATCGCGACCGCAACACACCGGAATGGGTACAACATATCGCTTTTGAAGTCGCAGACTACGACGCTTTGGTCGCAGCAAAAACACACATTGAAGCCGAAGGTGTCAGCGTCATCGGCCCGACGAATCACGGTATCTTTCAGTCTATCTATTTTTTCGATCCTAACGGTCACCGTCTCGAACTGGTTGCGAATACACGCACTGATGAGCAGATTGAGGAGTTACGCCGGGTCGCCCCGGCCATGCTGCAGGAATGGAGTGAAACCAAGAAGGCGCCACGACATGCTGCATGGTTGCATGAGCTGGAGTTTACGGGTGGCGAATCCTGAGATAGACGTAATCACTACGCTCGACGGCTCGGGCGCCGGTTACTGAGCAGGCGATATCTTGCACAGGAGATACTGACATCAAGGAGGGCGTGGATGTCGATGCGTGACCTCACGCATAACACGACCCGGACCCACTGCTGTCCCACTGACTCTGATTCAGGACTCTGATTCAGGACTTTAATTCCAACGCATAGACTGACATCCAGCTCGCCGTCGTTTGTCGGGGCTTGAGATTAGCAATGGTCGTCAGTGACGAAATCCATCGCGGTCGAGCACTGTCTATCGCGGCAAGATGCCGCTCCTGCGGAAGCGGCGCAGAACTCATGGGAGCGGCGTCTTGCCGCGATTTTCAAGCCTGCTCCCCTTTTACGGAATAAGTGGGACAGCAGTGACCCAGACTCTGATTTACTCATCATTCTTTCGCGCCGCAAATTTTTTGTCTGCATCTGCAAGTGCTTTCCCGCACGGATCTTTTTCAGAGAGAAAGCGATTCTTAAAACCTTTGGCGACGATGGATAGACCTGCGGTAGCGACGGCCACACCACCCTCTATCAACGCAGCTTCCGGATCAATGACCAGCGCCGGATTGCCCAGCGTTCCGGTAAGCTTTATATAGGGGTTGACCAGGCCTGAGAGACTAATACCGAGCCCCTTTCGTGGTTCCATCCTGAAGTCCACATCAAGTTTCTCAGTCTTCAAATTGATTTTCGAACTGGCGAATATCCGCAATTTATCTGTTTGTTGTACGAGCATGGGATTGCCGGAAAGCAGGCCGTCGTCAAAATGCATCAGAACTACGGCGCATTCTACGTTAGTGTACGGGTCGCTCTTCGTAAACGGGTTGATAGTGTTGATCAGCTCTGCAGCAAAGTCCTGCGTAAGAAAAGAGAGCGAACCCGACGGAAACCGCCCGGCGCCACCGACAACCCGAACATAACCGTCCATGGTGCCCGCGAGATCCCGCGCTGTCTTTCCCGTCGCGGCAAGGTCGGCCCGAATCTCAAACGACGGCAATGCCTGCAGATCCTGGTCATTTTTGGCTCTGACAGCAATGACAATATCCTTGCCGTCCGCAGTAAATGAAAAATCTGCTCCGCCGGATTCATTGGGTATCAAAGCACCGGACAACGCAAGCGCGCCACCACGCTGACCGTCGTATGACAGGTCCCGAATTTCCAGAGCTCCGGCCGAAACCAATGCATCCAGTCCGATCGTATACAGACGAAAATTTCTGGTACGCAACTCGTCGATTTCGACATCGATATCAGCGTCAATCAATTTTAGCAATTCCAGTGGCAGCGGCGCGTCGGGTATCACTCTGTCGTCTGCGACAGTCGCTTCTGGTTGCGGGTCCTCCTCTGGCACAGGGAGATACTCTGAAATATCAAATAGCCGCGACGTCACGTCGATCTTTACTGCCGGTATATCACCGGCTCGCATAGTAAATTGTCCATCGAGATCGCTCTCGCCGAACGTCAATTCGAAATCTTCCATCGTCATGACATCATGTGTACCGACGAGACGTGCTTTTAGCCGAAGCGGGTGATCAGGCAGTTCCCTGCCAGCGAGGATGCTTAAGTTGCTGACGCTCGCAGCCACCCATTCAACGTTCAGGTCTGTCCTTGCAAACGACGGTGGTCCGTCCAGGCTGCCGCTGGTCTCTATGTAACCCTCCTCACCCAGATCCAACCTGGAATTCTCAACACTCCAAAAGTTTTCTTCCCAGTTACCGCTACCCCGATATTTCATTTTCGCGACCTGGGCAACAGATACCTCCTTAATTTCGGGAAATAGCTGATACAGGTCCGGTGAATCTGCCTTGGCAGTAAAACTGCCGCTGCCAAGAAACGGATCGAGGGCAAGCGCAAAATCACCGCCAAAAGTTGTATGCCCGATATTGGCTTGCAACCGGTTCACTTCCAGCATGTTTTCGCCTAACAACATTCTCCCGGACGCAGCAAATTCGTGCACCAAAGATTCGCCTGAGACTGATGGGGGTAGCAAGCGCGATAAGTCACTGCCATCCAATTCGAACCTGAGCCTTGTTCCGCCAAGCGATGGCGGTTGGCCGATATCTCCAGTGATTTGTAAATTAGCCCCGCCAAATGAAGCAGTAAATTGCTCAACTGAGATCTGACCATCTTCCTGCCGCACTGAACCCGAGGCGACAAGGTCCCCGCCCGGCAACATCTCCACATCTATGCCGAATTCCTTAATGACGTTCTTCATCATTGGCAAAGACGCGCTAAACGTCAGCGCCAGGTCGTCCTCAAGGGGTTTATCACCAACCGTGGCAGCGAAATCCACGGCGACAGTTCCGGATGTGAAGATACCGTTTTCAAAATAGGTATTCGAGCGACCGCGACGAATATCCGCACTAACATCAAATGGGAAGTCGGGAAAACCTTCCAGCCTGGCCACCTCCCCCAGTGCGGCAAGACTCGCTCCTTGCGCGTGGACAGTTACCTGGCTATCGACGAATTGCCCCTCAGTAGTCAGGAAGCCGGACATCTGGAACTGATATTCATCGGCATCGCCGATCGCCGCGCTAATTCCCCGTAACTCAAGTTTGCCATCCTCTTTCTGCACCCTTCCGCGCAGATAGTAGCCGCCCTTTGGCAGTAACTCGGCGGTTCCGCCGAAGGCAATGACACTTGCCGCGAGATCCGGTCCGGAAAAGTCGATTTCAATACTCGTTTCCCCTGCCAGCGGTTTGTTCCCTATCTGGCCGGACATTTTGAATACGTCATCGTTGATCAGCGCTTCAAGGTTTTCGACAACGAAACCACTCGAGTCTTTTTCAACAGATGCCGTGATGCGAAAATCATCGTCGGGTAGCCCGTCGTAACCGGCTGCACGGGCAATCGTGCCGATGTCCGGTCCGGTAATTTCCAACTGCATCGTTGTGCCGACAAATTCGTCAGCAGAGCTAAGCAGGCTGTCGAGCCTGGCATGGATATGCGGCGTGTTCGCTTCAAAAGCTATGCGTTCCCTGCCGTCATCGTTCGGCATGATGCTCAGCGATGTAGTAAATGCTCCACCGAGTCGCCCGGGCATACCGAACAGTCTGTTGAAGCGCCCGTAATCTGGCCCGGACGCTGCCAGTGTCAGACGGGCACCGTCAGCGCTTGGGTATTCTGGTAAGAATCCGTCAATCGTTAATTTGCTGGCACCGATCACTGCGACGATGTCTTTTAGAGTAACTTCGGAGCCTGCGCGACTTATTCTTCCGTGTACGTCGAACGGATCAGAATCGGTGTATTCGCGACCCGATGTGCGAATTAATGTGCCTATGTCCGGGCCATCCGCGGTATATTCCACATCGATGTCGTCCAACTCCTGGATGTCCCGAAACCGGCCATTTATGGAAATATTAAATTCGCCAAACGCGCCGGCAAGAGAGGCGAGCATCTGTTCGCCACTTTCCTCAATCGACAGGGAAAGTTGCAGCGGACCCGTAGTGATCGGTTCTACCAGTAACACATCCGTTAGGTAACCGGCGTTTGGACCCGCAATATCAAGTTTCACCCGCGGTCGCCGTGATTCGAGCAAATTGTCGATCCACGCTGAGCCAATAATTGTGATCTCACCGATGTTCCCGGTAACATTTGCGGTTACATTTTCATACACCAGCAAATTCTCGACCGGGCTGATCTCATTCACAAAATGTAACGGCGTACCATTGAGAGAACCGATGAGTTCCACGCTGAAGATATCGGCGTCGATGTTCGCTTGAATAGAGTCCGCGATGAACAGCTGCGGCTCTGCCATTTCAGGGGAGTCATATGAGACCTGTGTATCGTTGATGTCTGCTTTATAAATCATGGCCGGCAAGCCAGCGCTGGGCACGGCTTCTTCTGCAACGCTGTCCGCTGCTGATTCCAGCCCCTGAAATATCCAGCTTGCATCGCCCGCTGCGTTTTTCTCTATATTTACTATGACCCCGGCAACTTCCACATGCTCGATTTCAATCGGTCCTCTGAGCAGCGACCACAGGTCAATGGAGATATCGATTTTGTCGGCCACGACAAATGCATCGTCGCCCGCCCAATCGGGATTCGCAAGGTATACATCTTCTACATATAACTCGATGCTCGAACCAACTGATGCGTGCAACTCACCATCGATTCTGAATTCGCGATCGAGCAGGTCTGTCACCAGAACCTCAATTCGATCCTTGAACATGCCGAGATCTACCGATACCAGGACCAACACCGCTAACAACATGATCGAGACCATGCCAGCGAGCGTGTAAAGTCCAATTCGTGACCAGCGCATTTTTAAACCCACTATTATTCTTATAAGTACAGGGCCGAGTGGTTCAGTTTAGTGCCGCTCGGTCAATCGCGCAATGTGCTGCTTTGGCATAATGCCATGACTTAGCAAACGGTGAGATTATCGACGAAAATAATCAGGTAATTCGCGGCAGAACGCAGCAGCCATGTCGTCAGCTGGACTAGCTCTGTTTATGTTTTGCCCGCCACCTGTCGATTAACACAGCGATGATAATAACAGCTCCGGTTATCAGTCGCTTAGTCGGCTCCGCGACACCGATCTGCGCCAGGCCGCTCTGCAGGACCGAAATAATAAGCACCCCGGCAAACGCGCCGATGATGGAGCCGCGGCCACCCATCAGGCTGGTTCCACCGATAACGGCGGCCGCTATTGCAGACAGTTCCAGGCCGATACCTGCGTTTGGGTCTGCCGAACCAAGGTATGCGGCATTGAAAATGCCACCTAATCCCGCCAGGCCACCCGAGACGGTGAGCACGAACAATTGATAGGGGCGAGGATTTATACCCGACATACGCGCAGCTTTAACATTTGTGCCTATTGCCGTGATGTAACGACCGAAGACCGTTCTTGTTAACAGGAATTGTCCACCTATGACCAAGAGCAGTGAAAATATCAGAGCTGCTGAAACGCCGATACCTGGTAGTGGCAGCGCCAATTTTTGAATCCCGGCACCAATATAGACTGTCTGCGAATCGGTCGTCACATAGGCCATACCGCGCGCCATCTCGAGCATCCCCAGCGTAACGATAAATGACGGCAGAGAAAAATAAGACACCAGCACGCCGTTGATAGCACCACAAATCATGCCAGCACCCAGGCCGAACAAACATGCTATTGAAAGCGGCATACCCCAACCGATTGCCGCAACACCAACGACCGCCGCGCTGAAGCCTAAAACTGAGCCTACTGACAGATCGATTCCTGCCACGATGAGAACAAATGTCATCCCTACGGTAACAACGGTTAAAGCCGGCAATTGATTGAGAATTGTCGTCAGCGTAATGACAGAAAAGAAATTATCAGACGCAAAGCCGAAGAATAAAACCAGCAAGATCAATGACGCGAGAATGAAGTTCTCTTCCGCATGCTTTTTGATGAAATCGATCAGATTCATAGCTAGTTATTATTAACCCATTCACTGCGGGGTGTTTTATTGCTGTGCATGACCGATGAGTTTTCAGTGAACTCCTGAAATGCCGCTGCAAGAATATCGGTTTCCGACCACTTATCACGCTCGAACACTCTGACCAGTTTCCGATCAGACAGAACCAGTATGCGGCTACACACTGTCATGAGCTCTTCTAATTCGCTGGATGCAACAAGCACCGTTTTCCCTCTGCTCTGCAAGTCGAACAAGAGGTCGTAGATAGCATTTTTCGTGCTTACATCAACTCCCCTGGTTGGCTCATCAAGCAAGAAGATATCCGAATCACAATGAAGCCAGCGGGCAATCAGTGCTTTTTGCTGGTTGCCGCCACTGAGTTGCTCAATGTCCTGATCCAGGCTGTCGCACTTGATCGCAAGCTTGCTCACCAAATCGGCACCTGCACTTTTCTCCAGCGCCCGGTCGACCAGCCCGAGTGACGAGGAAACGCTGGTGAGGCCTGGCAACATCATATTGGCAAGAACTGACTGGCCCGAAAAAATACCCATGGACTTTCTATCTTCGGCCAGAAATCCCACACCCATGCTCACCGCGTGACTGGCGTTTTTGATCCTGGTCTTCCCCGTCCCGCTGCAGCGGCTTACACATCCGCCTGTGATTGACGCCAGGCCGAATATGGCCTCCAGCAGCTCGCTTCTACCTGAGCCTGCCAATCCCGCAATGCCGACTATTTCTCCCTGGTGACAGTCAAAACTAATTGCATGCGGCAATTCGTCAGTCGTTAAATCCTCTACCACCAGAAGCGGAACGTTTGCCTGTGCCACGGTGTTTATTTTTTCCGAATCTTGCTGAATTCGACCAGACATCTGCTCAAAAATATCATTCACTGACGTTGTGTGCGCTGGTGCCGATGCCACGACCTGTCCGTCTCGCAAAACCGATACGGTATCGGATACGGAGAGCACCTCATCCAACCGATGACTGATATATATAACTGCTGTACCGGCAACCGCAATATCTTTGATTATTCCGTGCAGGTGGTCCGCCTGAGGACGAGTCAGTGCGGCCGTCGGCTCATCGAGGATCAATAACCGGCAGTCTATCGAAAGTGCCTTCGCCAGCTCCAGGAGCTGGCGCTCGGCGAGACTTAAGAACTCCGCCGATGTATCGGGAGAGATCCCTGTAAGCCCGACCAGGCCCAGTAAATGGTGTGCCTGCTGGTCAAGCCTGTCCCGCTGGATGACAGATTTCCTGTGCGGCAATTTTCTTAGCCCTATATTCTCCGCCACACTGAGCGTTTCAATAATGCTGAGTTCCTGCGCCGCAAACGATATTCCCGCAGCAAATCCATCTGCCGGACTGGAGGGTTCGTATTCAATTCCGTCGAGAAACAAATGGCCGCTGTCTTTTGCTAAAAGGCCAGCCAGAATATTTACCAGCGTTGATTTCCCAGCGCCGTTTTCTCCGACGATTGCATGAATCTCTTCATGCTTAATCGACAAATTGACATCTTTCAGTACGGGTGCCGAAAAAGACTTGTTCAGGTTGTTTATGGAAAGGAGACTTTTTTCCATTTCCCGTGATCTCAGTCGATGCTGTCGATGGTGACAAGATCAACTGGTGTTGCTTTGTCAGCCAACTCTGCATCAGAGCTTAGCGCTGCGAGCGCGTATTCAATGCCGTATACGGCCAACAAATCCGCATGTTGATCCACCGTCGCCAATACGCTTTTTTCCTTGATCAAATTACGCACTGCCGAAATGTTGTCGAAACCGATAATTTGAATCTGCTCGCTTTTACCCGCCTGCATGACAGCTGCCACGGCGCCAAGCGCCATGTTGTCGTTGGCACACAAGATAGCAGCCAGGTCAGGATGTTGAACCAATATTGCCGATGTTATTACTCCGGCCCTGGTTTGATCCCATTGCGCGCTTTGTTGTGAGACAACTTTAAGCCCCGCATCATGCATCGCTTTATTGAAGCCGGCCGTGCGCCGTTGCGAATTATAGGCGGTAGACACACCCTCAAGGATTGCCACCTCCTGGCCCTCTTGCAACTGTGCCGCCAAATATTTCCCAACCTCTTCGGCACCGAGAAAATTATCCGGGCCAACGAACGAGGCCCGCAAACCATATTCAGCCAGAATCTTGCCGTCCAGGCGGTTATCAATGTTGACGATCACAATCCCTGCTGCACTGGCCCTTGCCAGTGCCGGTACAATCGCCTTCGAATCTGCCGGAGCGATGACAATCGCATCAACACCTGATGCGATCATCTGATCGATCAGCGCAACCTGCTGGGTCAGGTCGATTTCATTCTTGATTCCGTTAACGATTAATTGGTATTGTGCGTCGTGCGCTGCCTGATGATCTTTGGCGCCATCTGCCATCGTGACAAAAAACTCGTTCGCCAACGACTTCATAATCAGCGCGACAGTTGGGCGCTGATCTTCTGTAACACCTGACTCGCCAGCTTGCTGGGAGTCTCCACAGGCGACCAGGCAAAACAGACAAGCTACTGTTGCAAATCCTGCCGCCAATTTCGCTTTTACTATTCTCATCGTGTTATCCGTAGATGATTCAATTCGCCTATGACTGGCACCAGCGCCTGGCGAAAGTCGATATACTCTACCGATTCTTCCTGACGTTGTCGCTTGCTGAACGTGTGCGGCCGCCAGAAACAGTCATGTCAGTCCGACTCCGTACACATTCACGGTGATTTAATGAAAAACCTGATTTTATTCCTCCTGTGCACTGCCAGTTGCACTGTCGCATGTGTAGTTAACGCACAAGCTGAAGATCATATTCCGATCATTTTTGATACGGATTTTGTAATGCCCCCGGCCGACGATAGCCTTGCACTTATGTTCGCACTGCAATCGCCCGAAATTGAGATACTCGGCATTACGACCGTAGCTGGAAACGACAGCGTTGAGCGAGCGACATCAGACGTGCTGAGGATGCTCGAAATAGCCGAACAGGATGATATTCCTGTCTATCGGGGAGCTGACATGCCGTTGGTTCACGAGAAAAGTGATTTCGCCGTACGTAGTTATGGCAACTGGTACTCGAATGAACCGCCACCACCACCACCCGGTGGATTTGCGGATAAGCGGATCGAAGACGAAACTGCAGTTTCGTTTATCGTCAGAACCGTGTTGGCAAATCCACACAAAGTCACGCTGGTCGCGATCGGCCCACTGACCAATATCGCTCAGGCAATTCGCGCCGAACCGACGTTCGCAGACAATGTCCACCGGCTGATCATAATGGGTGGGGCAATAGCATTGCTGCCAGATGGTGCTGGCAACATCACGCCAAATGCGGAGTACAATTTCTGGGTCGACCCCGAAGCAGCGCGCGTAACGCTTCGTTCGGGAATCCCTATAGAGCTTTCGCCCCTCAACGTTTCCCGAAAATCTGCTTTAACGAAACGCTGGTTTGAAAAGATGGTGGAAGTCGACACACCGTTGACACAATTGCTAAAGGAAACAATGGGTCCGCGCTTCGAGGCCGAACCCGACAAATCGTGGTTCATGTACGACCAAATCGCGATGGCGAGCCTTATCGACCCCAGCCTTGTGACGACGGAGCGACTCTACGTAGATGTAAACATCGATCACGGTATCAGTTACGGCGTGTCAGTCGGCGGTCGAAAAACCTGGCCGGGTGCGGAGCATGCGCAACAAATGAATGTCCAATACGATCTTGATTGGGATCGCTTCATCGAAATGTTCGTGGAAAGAGTACAGGCCCCGCTAAAGAATAAAAATATGGGCGCGAATCAATAATGGCCACCACATCTATAAATAGTCACGATCCTTCCGTCGCCCTGCTTTGCGATCTGATACGACGTCCGTCGATAACGCCGGATGATTCCGGCTGTCAGGACCTTCTAAAAACACGGCTCGAGGCAGCGGGATTTGGTTGCGAGACAATGCAGTTTGCAGAAGTCACTAATCTGTGGGCGCGCCGCGGAACGGAATCGCCAGTCTTGTGTTTTGCCGGACATACCGATGTCGTTCCTCCCGGTGCCGACGATGCCTGGGACACTGATCCATTCGACCCGGTCATTCGTGACGGCAAGATTTATGGCCGGGGCTCTGCGGATATGAAAAGCGGCCTTGCCGCAATGATCGTGGCGGTTGAACGATTCGTGGTGGAACATCCGAATCACAATGGCAGCATTGCGTTCCTGATTACCAGCGACGAGGAAGGGCCTGCACGTAATGGAACATTGAAGGTCATCGAGGCACTGCGTGATCGCGATGAGAGTTTTGACTACTGCGTGTTGGGCGAGCCATCGAGTGCGAAACGACTGGGTGACGTTGTTCGCATTGGAAGACGCGGCTCACTGAGTGGCATGCTGAAGGTGAAAGGAGTTCAGGGCCACGTAGCCTATCCGCAACTTGCCGATAATCCGATCCACCGATTTGCACCCGTTCTCACAGAAATAGAAAGCACTGTCTGGGATGGTGGTAACGAGCATTTCCCACCGACCAGTTTTCAAATGGTCGCATTGAGTAGTGGCAGCGGTGCACCGAATGTCACGCCAGCAGACCTCAACGCAAGATTTAACTTCCGTTATTCGACAGTGTGGAGTCACGAAACCCTGCAACAGGAAGTCAGAACGATTTTTGATCGCCACGAATTCAGTTACGAGCTCGACTGGCATTTATCCGGTGAACCCTTCCTGACAAAACCGGGAGCGTTAATTGATGCGGTGGTTACAGTCGTGACCGAACAGACCGGATCTGCGCCTGAACTATCAACCGGTGGCGGCACTTCGGATGGTCGTTTTATTGCGAAAACCGGTGCTGACGTTGTGGAGCTTGGGCCGGTGAATGCGTCGATTCATAAAGTCAATGAACACGTATTGCTGGAGGATATTCCGCGTCTTCGCAAGATGTACCAGGGAATTATTGAGCAGTTGTTGCTGGATTGAGTTCGTCGCGTAAGTCGCCCCTATTCGCGGCTAAAGCCGCTCCCACAGCTATTCGTGGATTTGACTTAGTTGCAGAACTTGCAGTGACGCGTGGGAGCGGCTTTAGTCGCGAATGGCAAAAAACCGCGCACAAACACATTACGAGTGGTTACTGCACGATCGCGTAACCCCTCGCCCGCTACTTCGAATATCGCGCCGCAATCCGCCCATACGCTTCACGAAACGGAATCCCCTCTGACCGGACAAGGTCGTAGGCTTCCTCAGTAGCATAAAGCTCTTCACCCAGCGTAATGTTCTCGGGAAGAAATTGCAGCTTCGAGATCAGGTGCGCCATGATGTCTACACTTTCAATCGTCAGATCAATTGACCTGAAGACCGGTGCTTTCATGCGCTGCAAATCTCGCTGAAAACCTGAAGGCAATTTCGTCGCGATCATCATGCACTCTTGCAAACAGGCCTGCGCAGTTGCAGATGCGCCGCGAACCAGTTCCAGAACATCGGGGTTGCGCTTCTGCGGCATGATCGACGAGCCCGTTGTTACCTCTGCCGCCAACGCGATATAGCCAAACTCCTGCGTATAAAAGAGTAACAAGTCACTGGCCAGTCTGCCGAGGTCCTGCATAAGGAGAGCAAGTTCGAACAGCAGGCCGCTTTCGCCCTTGCCGCGCGACAGTTGTACGGCTGTCACCGGAGTTTGTGTTTCGCTAAAACCCAGTTTTTTCGTGGTCGCGTCACGATCAATTGGCAGTCCTGGCGTCCCATATCCGGCGGCACTGCCCAGCGGGTTTTTGCTCAGGCGCCGCCGTGCGGCCGTCAGTCCATCAATTGAATCCGCAAAAGCTTCCTGAAATCCGCCTGCCCACAATGCCACGCTTGATGGCATGGCATGTTGCATGTGAGTGCTGCCTGGCAGATCGATGTTGCCTTGTTTCTCCTTAAGGCCGCGTAATGCTTCGTCGAGACCTGTGACGCTCTGCGACACTTCGCGCACTGCATCGAGCAGGTACAGGCGTAACGCCGTTAGCACCTGGTCATTTCTCGATCGACCCAGATGTACGCGACCACCGGCATCGCCTATCGATGCCGTTAGTCGGGTTTCGAGTGCGGTGTGAACATCCTCGTCGTCGAGGCTGATATGCCACTCGCCGGCCGCGTGATCTTCGGCGAGCTTCTGCAATCCATTACAGATCGCGGTGCAATCATCTTTGCTGAGCAATTCCTGTTCGGCAAGCATCTCTGCATGCGCAATGCTGGCACGAACATCGTATTCAACCAGCCTCGCATCAAGCTGATGATCCTCGCCCGCGGTGTAACGCAGCACGCGCTCGTCAAGCGGTAAACCTTTGTCCCACAACCGACTCACTATTTTTCTCCTGCAGATGCCTGCTCGGCAAGTGTAAGTGCGCCAATATCGTCAACAACCAGCGTACCAGTGCCTTCGTTTGTGAAGACTTCCAGCAACAGACTGTCCGCCACCTTGTACGAAATAACATGCACGCGTTGCACGCCATTTTCGAGAGCCGCTTCAATTGCCGCAGCTTTTGGCAACATGCCGTCAGCCAGTTTCCCCTCGTCGCGCAATTTTCGCAACGCGGTTCGGTCAACGTAGGATATCAGTGAGCCTGAGTCATTAACGTCTTCAAGAATGCCTGCGGCGCCAGTCGCCAGAATAAGTTTTTCAGCATCGAGCTCGGCTGCGATGGCCGCTGCCACCGTGTCCGCGTTAATGTTCAACACTGTCCCGGATTCGTCACACGAAATCGGGCTAATCACAGGCATCAGACCCGCATCCAGCTGTTTTTGCAAAACGTCGGCATCCACTGACTCAATGTCGCCGACATAACCATAGTCGACGTCTTCCTTGCCCTCTTCTTTTACGGGTGCCCTGCGCCGCGCGCGTATCAAACCAGCATCGACGCCACTGATTCCGACTGCTGGAATATCCAGGTCCCGGCAAGCCGCAAGCACGCGTGTATTGATCTGTCCGTTGAGCACCATCGTCGCAATATCGAGTGACGTTTCATCCGTCACTCTGCGACCATCGACGAATTTCGTGTCAACTCCCAAAGCCGTAGCCAGTTTGGTTGCCTGTGCTCCTCCACCGTGCACCAGCACCACGCGGATACCAACCTGGTGAAGTATGCCAACCTGTTCCATAAGGTCGCGCGTACTTTCAACGCTGGCGAATACTTCGCCACCTGCTTTCAACACGAATACTTTTTTCTTGAACAAACGAATATAAGGTGCGGCATGCTTCAGGGCCGACACGATAACCGCATGGTTTTTGCTCGCCTTCATGATCCACTTCCCAGCATCTGATGGAGCACGGCCATTTGCGCCAGCATGCGATTTCGCGCTTCGTGAATTACCACGCTTCGCGGCCCATCAAGCACGGCCTCACTGACCACGACGCCACGCCGTACCGGCAAACAATGCATAAAGCGGCAATCCGTCGTGGCCGGTTCGAACCAGGGTTCATCCACACACCAGTTCACGTACTGCTCGCGATGCTTTTGGTCAGCGATTTTATCGCCGTAATGGGTAATTGATGACCAGGACTTGGCGTAAATCACATGCGCCCCCTGCATAGCCTCGTGCCGGTCATCGGATTCGCGAACTGAACCGCCCGATTCGGCGGCAGCGTTTCTGGCCTTTGTCATCACCGGCTCCGGGAGTCCGAAACCCTCGGGTCTCAGCACGGTCACATCCATGCCCCTTTGCGCGGCCATTTGCAGTGTCGATGCAGGCACCGCCAACGGCAGAGCCTTCGGATGGAACGCCCAGCTAAGCACGAATTTCCCACCATTTACGGGAACACCAAGGTCGTCCATCGTCTTCCAGTCAGCCAGGTTCTGGCAAGGATGCTCCATCGCTGATTCCATATTGATATAGGGCGTATCAATCAACTCGGTCAGGGAGTGAAACTCGCTATCGGCGATATCCTTATGCAAATCTTTTCGTTCGGCAAATGCACGAATACCAATTGCATCGCCGTAGGATGCAATGACCGGTACGGCTTCGCGGATGTGTTCGGCGGCAACACCATCCATAACAATACCGGGCCTGGTTTCCAGGCCATGAATCGACATCTCCGGCGAAATAACAAAAGCGCCGCCACCCAGTCGCGTCATGGCAGCCTGAAATGAGGCAAGTGTTCTGAGCGACGGGCTGAGGAACAACAGCGCCAGGACCTTGCCACTCAGGGCCTGCGGTTCCGGATTTTCATCGAGACGATTCGCCAGTTCAAGTAGTGCAGAAATCTGCTCATGTGAAAAGTCGGCCAAGGTATTAAATGCTTTCATCGTTGTTCCAAGTCGTAGTAAAAAATCGTAGCTCAGTTTTTCTAACGTAGCTCAGCAACTCTAACTAAAAGCCGCTAGCGCTTTTGCGAGGCGCTGAACATGAATAGATTGCAGAACCAATGGCGGCAGCAATCGCAACACATCCGGATCCGCACTTGTGCCGGTCAAAATATCGTGATCCAGCAAAGCGCTCTGCACTTCCCGAGCTGGTCGGTTACAAACGAGGCCGAGCAAAAGTCCCCTGCCCTGAATCTGCACAACCGGCCCAACCACGCAATGCTTGCGAATTTCCGCCTCGCGTTGGCGCACGTTTTCGAGCAGGTTTTCGGCGCGGATGGTCTCGATAACGGCAAGCATTGCGGCACTTGCAATTGGACCGCCACCGAATGTGGTGCCTAGATCACCGGGCCGCATCAGCGCAGAGAGTTTCTCACTGGTTAGTAGTGCACCACAGGGTATGCCACCACCTAAAGACTTTGCGCTCGTCAGGATATCGGGCTTGACAGCACAGGCATCAACCGCAAAATACTGACCGGAACGCCCCATGCCACTTTGCACTTCGTCCGCAATCAGAATTGCCGCACTGCTATGACATGCAGCACTCAATGCCTGCACAAATTCCACAGTCAAATCGAACGCACCGGCAACGCCCTGCACTGGTTCGAAAATAACAGCGGCTACGCTGTCATCGATCATGTCGCGTGCTGCTGCTACGTCGTTGCGCGGTATGAAATCAACTTCGAAAGGAGTATTCGGAAAACCGTACCAGTTTCCGGCTGCATTCCAGGTAACTGCCGCCGCTGCTGCGGTGCGCCCATGAAAGCCATGTGTGATTGCGAGAACTTTCTTGCGCCCTGTCGCCATACAGGCGATGCGCAGCGAGTTTTCATTTGCTTCCGCACCACTGTTGACGAAGAACGCCCGCGTCAGATTGTCCGGTGCGATCGAAACCAGCTGCTCGGCAGCGGTGGCCCGAATATCCAGCGCAACTGCATTGCTTTGAAAAAGCAGGTTCTGCGCCTGATCCTGGATTGCCTGCGTGAGACGCGGATGTCCGTAACCGAGTGATGCGACAGCGTGCCCACCGTACATGTCGAGAATGTGACGGCCATCCGTTGTAATGATTTCGCAACCGCTCGCCCGCTCCGGCACGAACGGCAGCTGGCCGTATACCGGAATCATTGCGGCCGCTTCCCGCGTGCGCGGATCGGCGTTAGCTACGGTGTCTGCTGCGCTCGACATCGTCTATATCCACGCCGGTGGCGCGGCGAGCAGGCCAGTGGACTCAGGTAAAGACCACAACCTGTTCATCCATTGCATCGCGCCCCCGGCGGCGCCCTTGACCAGGTTATCGATAGCACACATTACCGCGACGTTACCGTCCTCAATGGTTGCGCCGATCTGGCAGTAATTGCTGCCGACAACGTCTTTCAGGCGCGGGCAACCATCAACGTAATGCACAAAGGGTGAATCACCATAAAAATCCAGAAATGTCCGTGCAATATCCTGCTGTGTCACGCTCTGCTTTAAATCGGCTTGCAGCGTGACATAAATACCGCGGGCAAATGGTCCGGAGTGCGGGATAAATCTGACCGCCACTTTTTGTCCACAAATGCTCGCAATTTGCCCCTGCACCTCGGGAACGTGACGATGTGCCAGCGGTTTGTAGGCGTAGAGATTACTGTGCCGTTCCGGATGATGCGTACCTGCCTGCGGACTACGGCCTGAACCGGTGCTCCCGGTAACCCCGCTGATAAACAGATCACTCTTCACCAGACCGGCTTGTACCAACGGCATGGCAGCCAGAAGCATCGCGCTGGCGAAACAACCGGGATGGGCGGCGTGTTTTGCTTTGGCTGTCGGTACGTGTTCCGGCACGCCGCAGAAAAAATCACCGAGTAATTCAGGCGCAGGATGTGCGATTCCGTACACACCTGCGAAATCATCTGCACTTGTATAACGAAAATCAGCTGACGAATCGACTACATGCACATTCAGGTTACGACGTGCTGCTCCATCCAGTACCGCTTGAACGATTGTCGCCGAAGCGCCGTGCGGTGCTGCGGAAAAGAGCGCAAGGTCGCTGCCCCTGTCGATATCGTCCAGCCAGGACTCCGGCTTCGCATAGCGCTGCTCCGGATACAACGGTGCCAGGTGCGGGAAAACATCACCGATCGCGTCGCCAGCGCGACTCGCAGAAACTGCCGCAGCAAGCTGAAATTCCCCATGGCCGCTTAACAAGCGAAGCAGCTCTCCGCCTACGTAGCCGGTCGCGCCGAGAATTGCCGTATTGATACTCATGCCTGGCCAAGCGCGTCGGCAACCGCGTCACCGAGGGCAACGCCATTGGACAACGCATTAATTGCCGGCAAAGAAAGCCGTTCGTTAATCTGATCGATACCAACATCGTTGTCCGTGGCAGGACCGGTGACCAGCGTTGGTTCGATGTCGTATTGTTCACGCAAAATTCGCACCCCGCCCCAGGCAGCGACAGGATCGTTGGCACAAAGTATGACGGCTGTCATTGCTTCCCGGATTGACGGGTCTTGCAGAATCGCCTCCACCCCATACGCGCCGAGCAAACCATCACCCAGCTCAATGACAATGACATCCGGTTTTGACGCGGCCAGGCTCGATAACAAGGAACGGGTCAAAGCCGGACCATTCTCCGCAGTCGTCGTAACCACACCAAGGTCCGAAAAGATCATCGTTTCGCCTGCACCGGCATCCTCCATCGCAAGAATGTCACGACGTAGCGAAACACCGGTCGCTTTACAAGCAGCAACCTGCATACCGAGATGTCGAAGCCTGCTGACGATGGCACACGCTGCCGCAGTCTTGCCTGAATCCATGCAGGTACCGGCCAGTGCCACAACCGGAACTCCGCGAGTATCCAATACTGCGTCTGCGTCGAGTTGCCTTGCGCCAACCCGTGCCGGAACACCAATGCGTTCACCCAGGTATGGAAAGTGTAATACCGTGCCAAGGACCTCGCACTCGAACGGCGCGCCGACATCAGGATTGACTGAATCACAAATGCCGAGAACGCCACCAATGTTCAATATCTGAATAGATGAACCGACTTCAAGTTCTGTCGGCAGGTGGCCTGAGTATCCGAGCAGCGCTTTGCGATGGCCAAGTGCGCCAACAATAATATCGCCCTGGTTGACCGTCGCCATTCTGCCGCTGGTCAATTCAAGCTGATTGTATCGCGTCTTGTTATTGGTCACTCGCGCGGCAACAAGCACGCCTTCCTCGCAAGGAATTTCAGTAGACAGCCGCAGCTCGCGACTCAGGTCGCTGTGCTGCGCGACTGATGCAATTTTGTCTGCCAGAACGCTTTTCATAAATCAGCGCCCGCAGCGATGGCACCGGCACGGGTCTGGAATGAGCCGGTCAGTGAAAGTATTTTCGAGTAGCCGAGTGCATCGGCTGCCGTCCATTCGCCGGCGGCTTCGCCATACACGCCTTTGCTTGCGGAAAGTAACGAATATGGAGAATCAACGCCGGTGATGAACAGATTGCCGGGACGCAGGGAAAATCGCACGGTTCCCGTCACCCGGGACTGGGACGAATCCAGCAATGCCTCGATATCGCGGCACGCCAAATCGAGTTGCTTGCCTTCGTGAATCAGATCTCCATAAACTGCGGCGACACTCTCCTTGATTCTCGACTGTTGCGCACTGAGAACGAGCTTTTCCAGTTCGCGATGTGCAGTTATCAGCGTCTCAGCGGCCGGCGCCTCAAACGCGACACGACCTTTGCTGCCAAGAACGGTGTCGCCGAGATGAATGCCTCTGCCGATTCCGTACGCGCCCGCGAGCAAATCAAGTTTTTCTATCAAACCGACCGGGTCGAGGGTCTCACCATCCAGCGATATCGGCACACCCGCTGCAAATTTGAGTACATGTTCTGTTTTGCCCAATGGGTTTTCAAACGCGCTGGAAGATAAGACCCAGGCCTCTTCCGGCAAGGTGTCTGCAGATGTCAGTGTTTCCTGGCCGCCGATGGTTATGCCCCACAGTCCGCGGTTGATCGAATAGGCTGATCCCTGCGCGGGCAACGGCAAATTATGCGCTGCAAGGTATTTCAGCTGTTCATCCCGAACCCAGTTGTTGTCACGCACCGGCGCCAGTATCTCGAGGCCCGGATTCAATGTTCGTAGTGCCACTTCAAAGCGAACCTGATCGTTACCGGCTGCGGTGCAACCATGTGCAACGGTCGATGAGTCTCGTACGCCAGCGAACTGCGCCAGTTCGGCGGCTTGTACGCCACGTTCCGCGCCAACACACAATGGGTAAAGCTGGCCACGGCGAATATTTCCGGCGATCAGAAATTTGATGACAGAATCGAAAAACGTTTGCTTGCAGTCCAACAGGACGTGTTCAATCGCGCCAAGTGCAGCAGACCTTTCCTCGAGCGCTCTCGCAGCGGCGGTGTCGATACCGCCGGTATCGACAGTCACCGTGATTACGTCGCGATCGTAGGTTTCTTTAAGCCATGGAACACAGAATGAGGTGTCCAGGCCGCCAGAAAAGGCAAGAATTATGGGTGTGTTGTCGCTGCTCACGGGTGACTCCGCCGGAAAGATGGTATGAATTCAGATTTGAGACGAAGCTCGCTCGATCTTACTGAGCAGGATTCGTTGCGCGGCTGCAGAACTGGTCGCGGTAAATACAGTATCGTCACCGCCGACATTGCCGACAATTTCCGGCCAGCCACAGCGATCCAGTGCCAGTGCGACCCGCTGCGCCGCCCCGATTGCCGTTTTGATGACCAGCAGGTTCGGCCCGGCCGGCTTCAGTTTGCGAAGCAAGTCAGATACTTTGGAAATCTCATCGTCGGCTGGTTCAGACGAAGACCGCAGCTCATATCCGGCTGTAGTCTTGATCGCACTGATGTCCTTCAGGTCCCTGCTTACACTCGATTGCGTCGCCTCAAAGCCCAGCGCAATCAGCTGATCGACCAGGTATTGCTGGGTTCCGGCAGGGCCGGACTCAAGAATCTGCTGAATCGCACTCTGGCGCTCTATCTGAACCTGGGACGCATTGGACATGATTGCTCTCGCATAATTATGCGCATAAACTTACCAACATGCGCATAATTGGTCAAGCACTATCTTGCGATATTGTCCTGCTTGTCAACCCAGGCTGACTCAACCCTTGCCGCAGCCGGCGGCCCACAAAAATACTCACACTACCGCGCCTGCCCGCCGACGAGTACCACGGCTGCAATCATAGTCACGTAAGTGATGGGGAAAATCCAACGTGACCGCCGGTCGAGCTTTCGGGCTCCGGCCGGATTTCTCTCGGTCATGGTCACCGCCACCATATTTTCCAGAGCTGACAGAGCGATGAGAATGAATGCGGCAATCATCACCTTGTCCATTAGTGTCAGGTAAGCCACCTTTGGCAAGCTCCCCGAAATAGCAAACTGATACGCCACGATCGTCAGGAATGCGGTTGACGAAATCCTCATTCGCCCACCCAAAGACTCTTTTCCCATCCAAAAGACGGACCAGGAAAGCATAACGATCAACGTCAACGGTACCGATAACTTGACCAGGTAATAACCGGCCTCTCGTTCTACATTTACATTGAATATCACGCGTGAGAACGGCACGCGATCTCTGACTTGTCCTGTCTCTTCAGTACTGGCCGTAAGGCTCTTAACTTTCCACTCCGGCAAATACAGGTCTTCTGCATAGCCGACCATGTTTTCCATAGGCAGAATTTGGACGACATCACGATTGAAAGTAAATGACTCCATCGCGATGGCAAAAGACTGTTGATCAAATGGAAAGTGGCGAAGATCGAAGCGGGCGGCAACAACTGAATTAAAAAAACCCGAAAAACGGACGGAACCATCCGCGCCTACTTCAATGCGGCCCGCCGTATTCGAGACCGCACCAATGCTGTTGGCAAGCTCGAGGTCCGGAATCCACAAATCACCGTCGCTGTCGCGCGCTGTATCACCAAAAAAGACGCGCTCTTCCCGCCCTTCTGTACTCGCATCAAACGCCTGACGCGGATCGCACCATGCGAATTCCGCATAGCCTTCAAAGCGAAATCGACTCCTAATGACATCGATGTCGGACAGGGAAGTCAGGTGAAAACCAACGTGTATCTGTGTTGCGCCGCTACCCGGAGGCGGATCAAACGAATTACTACCGCTCAATCCGGATGAAGCATATTCGCTGCGGGGCTTGCCGCTGCAGGTAAGTTCGTCCGCCGCTGTGGCAACTTCAGGAAAGCCGATGACCAACAGGATCGATAGAATAAAAATGCGCATTGAAATCTCTTTGCTTATTACCTACGCCCGAGTGACTTTAGGTCGCGTTCCCGGGCAAAATTAGCTGTGGATCGCGACAATATTCCCTCTGTATATCTTTCGCAAATTATGCGGTCCACTGATTGCCGCCTCAGCCTGACTCTTTCCTGACTGCCTCCGCCATCTCTGCCATCGAAAAAAACATGAAATCGATGTCCGGTCGTTGCTCCACTTTAGCGGTTGCACCCCAGGCTCCTGATTCTGACAGTCGCCGTCGGTCAATCCACGCATTGGCAAGCCCAAATTTATTTGCCGACACGTGATCATGGAAAAGACTTTGCGCCGTGTGCAGAATATCTGATCTCGCGAGGCCAAGATCTGCATCCAGTCTTGCAAGAAGATATTCGAAATTTGCTGCGGCAGGTTTGTAGGAACCAATATCTTCTGCCGTATATATAGCGTCGAATTCAACACCAAGTTTGCGGTTCGACGCAGCAAATCCATCCCGGTTTACGTTTGAGAGAATTACCAGTTGGTAACGGGTCTTCAGGAAGCGCAATGCATCCGCGGTGTCCGGAAAAGCCGGCCAGTGTTGTATGGAGTCGCCGAAATCTGCATCAAGCTGATCGCTCGTTTGCAATTTGAGTTTCTTAGCGAACGCTTTGTGAACGCACTTCAGCACATCGGTATACAACATCCCCGGCGTATCGGTCTCTTGCTCGCCTTCAAGAACTGCATGAGACTCCAGCGCGTCATCTCGAGTTATATCGCTGCGATTGTTCTTCATCAGGAGCGGCTGATAGGCGTCCCAGATACCCGCCTCCCAGTCGATCAGCGTTCCATAGCAGTCGAATGTCAGAACCTTGTAGTCGCTTAAACGCATTGTCCTGGCGCACCATTATCAGATAAACAGTATCAAATGATATGAGATTGGACGTAGAAAATGGGAAATTTTTGCTTATGCTACGGGAAGATCGCCGTTAGTCACCTTCTGTAAATTGTAGGCATTGATCAACTCACCAAAACAGTGCACCGCCATACGCCAGCGTACCGATCCGGTACGAAGGTGTTGACATCAGCGATGTGTGGCCGTGAAACCTATCCGGAATCTGCGATTGCAGAGTTTTTCATTGCCAGGTCGATTCTCGCTCGAGTGACGTAGTTTCAAATTAAAATATTCTTTTGCAATGACGAGTGGCAAAAATCGCAATTCGTGTCATATACTCAGGCACTCGGCTGTTCCTTCGAATTTTCAATAATTCACTAACACACGACTTGCGCTATTTTCCTGCAAGTACCACAGCCAAACACGTTGCGGCCACTGAAGGCCCAATCGGGCGTCGATGTGACGCCATTTCAACAGTGACAAGTACGCGGCGCAGGCGGGAACTGCGGGCCGCATAAGGCATTGATGACAAAAAAATCAGCACAAGGTCTCTACGATCCAGGTTTTGAGCACGATAGTTGTGGCTTCGGGCTGATAGCGAATATTGATGATACGCCGAGTCACTGGATAATCGAGACAGCTATTTCTGCGTTGGCGAGACTCACCCACCGTGGCGCGGTTGCTGCAGACGGAAAAACAGGCGATGGCTGTGGCTTGCTGATTAAATTTCCGGATACTTTTTTGCGTGCTGTAGCCGAAGAAGCAGGTATTCACGTCGGTGAACGATTCGGCGCCGGGATGGTTTTCCTGAGCCAGGATCCAGCAATTGCTGAAAAAGTAAAAACCGAAATCGATCAAGCAATAACCGAAAGTGAACTCGAAGTCGCCGGCTGGCGAACAGTACCGATCAATACCGAAGTTTGTGGTGAACTGGCAAAACGTACATTGCCCCGGATCGAACAGGTTTTTGTCAACGCTCCTGCCGGCATGCAACGCGGCACATTCAATCGACAGTTATTCTTCGCCAGAAGACGTGCAGAAAAACGATTTGCGGGAATTGACCTGACAGCCTATGTAGCGAGCTTGTCATCCGCGACGATCTGCTACAAGGGCATGGTTATGCCGGACGCTTTGCCGGAGTTCTATACCGATCTTCGCGATACGCGACTTGAATCGTCTGTTTGTGTTTTTCACCAGCGCTTTTCAACCAACACCATGCCGGAATGGCGGCTCGCACAACCATTTCGATTCCTCGCACACAATGGCGAGATCAATACGATTCAGGGCAACCGCAACTGGGCACTCGCTCGGGCGGACAATTTTCGTTCTGACAAAATGCCTGATATTTCAGCTCTCGAACCCATTGTCTCTCTGACGGGATCTGACTCGTCAAGCCTCGACAATATGCTGGAGGTCATGCGTGGCGCGGGCATGGATGTATTGCAGGCAATGCGCATCCTGATTCCTCCAGCCTGGCAAGCGATGGACACGCTGGATCCCGATGTTCGTGCGTTTTACGAATTCTTTGATTGCCAGATCGAACCCTGGGATGGACCGGCCGGGATCGTCCTGATTGATGGACGTTATGCTGCCTGTTGCCTGGACCGTAACGGGCTGCGTCCGGCGCGCTACGTAATTACAAGGGACCGCCACATTACCATTGCCTCCGAAATCGGCGTCTACGACTACCCTGCCGACAGCGTCATCAGCAAGGGTCGGCTTGGGCCCGGTGAAATGCTTGCTGTCGATCTCAGAAACGGATGTTTACTGACGAACGATGAAATTCATGACGATCTGAAAGGCCGCTTTCCCTACAAGAAATGGTTAAAACAGGGTGTTCGCTACCTGGACTCGGAACTGGTCGACCGTCACATGGCAGCCGAGCCGATGGACGAGGATACACTTGCGACCTACCAAAAAATGTTCAACCTATCGCGGGAAGAGATCAATGACATTGTCAGCGTACTGGCGAAAGCTGAGCAGGAAGCCGTCGGCTCGATGGGTGACGACACGCCCATGCCAGTGCTGTCGACAAAAGTCAGGTCACTTTTCGATTATTTTCGCCAGCAATTTGCACAGGTAACTAACCCACCGATCGACTCGCTCCGCGAGCGTATCGTTATGTCCCTGCAAACGAACATCGGCCGTGAATCTAGTCTGTTCGACATCGGCCCGGAACATGCGCAGCAGATAATAATTAACTCGCCGGTTCTGTCACAGCGCAAGTTACGCCAGTTGCTCGGCTCCGGCATGTTTGCCGACAGCCACGCATTTATTGATTTGAATCAGGCGGATACCCACTCGTTATCACAAGCCCTTGAGCAGATTTGTGCCGAGGTCGACCGGGCCATCGACGACGGAAAAATGTTGCTTATGCTGAGCGACCGTTATCTGAAGCCAGGGCTGTTGCCTGTGCATGCCTTGCTGGCGACAGGCGCGGTACACCAGCATCTTATTCGGAAAGGCCAACGCTGTGCGGTCAACATCATCGTGGAAACGGGAGTCGCAAGAGACGCACATCACTTCGCGTGCCTGATCGGATGCGGAGCGACCGTTGTGTACCCGTATCTTGTATATCAAAGCCTTCACGACCTGGCGACACGAGGCAACATAGATCGGCAGCAACAACTCGGTCGGAGTTATCGTCGTGGCATTCGTAAAGGGTTGTTCAAAATCATGTCCAAAATGGGTATCTCCTCGATATCGAGTTACCGCGGGGCACAATTGTTCGAAATCGTTGGCTTGCACGATGAAGTAGTTGAGAGATGCTTTACCGGAACAGTCAGTCGTATCCAGGGCGCTAAATTCGACGATCTTCTTAAAGACCAAAAGGAACTTGCACATGTTGCCTGGGATCCGCGAGCGCCACTAACGCAAGGTGGTTTGTTGAAATATGTACACGGCGGTGAGTACCATTGTTACAACCCCGATATTGTCTCAACACTTCAGGCGGCGGTACGCACCGGGGACCTCGAAAAGTATCGCAAGTATGCAAACCTGGTGAATAACAGGCCTGTCGCGACCATTCGAGACCTGTTTCGACTGCTGCCGGCGGGACCAGAGGTGCCAGTCGACGAGGTAGAATCGATTGAAAGCATTCTGCCGCGATTTGATAGTGCTGGTATGTCCCTGGGTGCATTGTCCCCGGAGGCGCATGAGGCGCTGGCCATCGCAATGAACCGTCTCGGCGCACGCTCAAATTCCGGTGAAGGTGGCGAAGACCCGGCACGTCACGGCACGGAACGAAAATCAAAGATTAAACAGGTCGCATCCGGCCGCTTTGGTGTAACAGCACAATACCTGGTCAATGCCGAAGTTATTCAGATCAAGATCGCCCAGGGCGCTAAACCTGGCGAAGGTGGCCAGTTGCCCGGACACAAGGTCAACAAAATGATCGCAAAGCTGCGCTATGCAAGACCCGGCGTTGGCTTGATATCACCACCACCACATCACGATATCTATTCGATTGAAGACCTCGCACAACTGATTTTCGATCTGAAACAGGTTAATCCGGAGGCACTGATATCAGTCAAACTGGTAGCCGAACCCGGCGTAGGCACAATCGCCGCCGGCGTCGTCAAAGCGTATGCCGACCTCATTACGATTTCCGGATACGACGGTGGTACCGGCGCGAGTCCATTGAGTTCCGTGAAATATGCCGGGTCGCCATGGGAGCTTGGGCTCTCGGAGGCGCACCAGGTTCTGCGACTAAATGACCTGCGCCACAGGGTGCGTTTGCAGGCCGATGGTGGACTCAAGACCGGCCTCGACGTTATCAAAGCCGCCATGCTTGGTGCCGAAAGCTTCGGTTTCGGAACGGCGCCAATGATTGCGCTCGGCTGCAAATATTTGCGAATTTGCCACCTGAATAATTGTGCGACTGGCATTGCGACGCAAAACGAAGTTCTGCGTAGCGACTATTTCATTGGACTGCCGGAAATGGTCGAGAATTTTTTCCGTTTTATCGCCGAAGACGTCCGCTATCACCTCGCGAAACTCGGCGTCAGGAATTTTGCAGACATCATTGGTCGTGTCGATTTGATCGAATTATTACCTGGCGATACCGACAAGCAAAATCAACTTGATCTAAGACCGATAATCTCGGACGCAGGAGTCGCGCCGGAAAAACCGCAGTTTTGCACGGAGGCGAGAAACGAGCCATTCGATCAGGCAGACCTTGCACGGGAGATGCTAACGACAACTTTGCCTGCTATCGAAACAAAATCGGGTGGAGACTTTAACTTCGGAATTCACAATTACGACCGAACAATTGGCGCCAGCATTTCTGGAGAAATAGCCAGACGCTACGGCAACGAAGGTATGGATGATGCGCCTCTGAATATCCTCTTGCACGGAACTGCCGGCCAAAGCCTCGGTGCATGGAATGTATCAGGGCTGAATCTGGACCTGGTCGGCGATGCTAATGATTACGTCGGCAAAGGCATGGCCGGTGGGCAGATTATTGTACGGCCGCCGACGGACGCTCTGTTTGTGGCCAAAGATACCGTCATAGTCGGCAACACCTGCCTTTACGGTGCGACCGGTGGCCAGTTTTTCGCTGCCGGACAGTCAGGCGAGAGATTTGCGGTGCGCAATTCCGGTGCACTCGCCGTCGTCGAGGGCAGCGGCGATCACTGCTGTGAGTACATGACCGGAGGGGTCGTCGTTGTGCTTGGGCGCAGTGGTGTAAATTTCGGTGCGGGCCTTACCGGTGGCTTTGCCTACGTGTTGGATCTCGATAGGGATTTCGTCGATCTGTACAACCACGAGCTGATTGACATCCACCGCATCACGCCGGAGAGCATGGAGTCGCACTTACACCACCTAAATAGCCTGATAATACAGCATGTTGAGTACACGGGTAGTAAATGGGGCGCGGAAATACTCGAAGACTTCCGTACCTTCCTGCCGAAATTCTGGGTAGTGAAATCGAAAGCAGCCGAGCTCGGTTCGTTGATCGAATCTTTGCGCCAAGCAGCGTGAGCGACCACGATGTCTAAACACCCTCTGCAGTTTCTCGAAGTACCACGTCGCAATCCGGAAAAACAACCGGCAGAAATCCGCATCAAACATTTTGACGAAATATATGGTCGTTTTGACGGGGCCGATGCGGCAAGCCAATCCGGACGCTGCATTGCCTGCGGCAACCCGTATTGTGAATGGAAATGTCCGGTGCACAACTACATCCCCGATTGGTTGCGCCTGGTCGAAGAGGGAAAACTTTTCCAGGCGGCGGAATTGTCCCACCAGACTAATTCACTGCCGGAAATCTGCGGTCGGATCTGCCCGCAGGACAGGCTATGCGAAGGGGCATGCACGCTCGATGATGTAAACGGAGCAGTCAGTATTGGCAGTATCGAAAAATACATTACCGATGAGGCGCTAAAACAAGGCTGGCGGCCCGACATGTCACACATAATTGATACCGGCAAGCGCGTCGGCATCGTTGGTGCCGGTCCGGCCGGTCTTGCCGCGGCTGATGTGCTTGCCCGCAATGGAATCAGATCTGTTGTCTATGATGCGTACTCCGAAATCGGTGGCCTTCTGACGTTTGGTATTCCTTCATTCAAACTCGAAAAGCAGGTCGTAAGAATACGCCGCGGAATCTTGCAGGGCATGGGCGTCGAGTTTGTACTGAACACGCACATTGGCACCCAAAAACCGTTCCAGGAATTGCTCGATGAATTCGATGCTGTGTTTCTTGGCATGGGAACCTACAAATTCGTCAAAGGCGGATTTCCGGGTGAGGATTTGCGAGGGGTTTATGAGGCACTTCCATATCTCATTTCGAATGTAAACCAGGAACTGGGCATCAGTCAGCCCACGCCGCACGTCGACCTGGCCGGCAAACGAGTGATCGTACTCGGCGGAGGGGATACCGGCATGGACTGCAACCGAACAGCGATCCGCCAGGGCGCGACGTCCGTGACCTGCGCCTATCGCCGCGACGAGGAAAACATGCCCGGCTCACGGCGTGAAGTGGAGAACAGCAAGGAAGAAGGGATTAATTTCCTGTTTAATCGACAACCTTTTGAAATTGTCGGTGAGGATCATGTCACCGGCGTTAAAGTGATTAAGACAAAGCTCGGCGCCCCCGGTCCCGACGGCAGGCGGAGCCCGGAACCCATCCCGGGTAGCGAAGAATTGTTGCCCGCTGACGCGGTAGTGACCGCATTCGGTTTCGGCGCGAGTCCGGCGGACTGGTTTACGGATTTTGATATCGGCGTAATGCCCGGCGGCTTGATTGAAGTAAACAATAACGGGCGCCTGCCGTTTCAAACGACGAACCCCAAAATATTTGCCGGTGGCGACATGGTGCGGGGTTCTGACCTCGTCGTGACTGCGGTATTTGAAGGCCGCGAGGCTGCTGCTGGTATCGCCAGTTACCTGGCCGTGTAAAGCGGTGACCGACGCCGCCTGATCTGCACTTCATTTGACGCAGGGAAAATTGTTCTTGCACAGGTTGTAGTAATGTAATAGTGTGCTATTACATTACTACATACTGAGCAGACAACAGAACGTGAAACCCAACCGCGACGACACAGCCAGCCAGCGTAAATGCAACGAGGACGCCCTGTTCAAAGCGGTGGACAGCCTGCAGGGCACGCGGGAATGTAGTAATTTTTTCAAGGACCTATGCACGCCAGCTGAGTTGCAGGCATTGGTTGATCGCTGGCAGGTAGTTGGCTTGCTGCGACAGGATCTCCCGTATCGCCGCATACACGATATGACCGGCGTAAGCGTTACTACCATTGGCCGCGTCGCACGATTCCTGAGTAACGGGTTCGGCGGCTACGAGGCCGCCATCGAACGTACTGATCATAAGCATCATCCCCGCAGCAAAAGCGCTTCTCACTGAGGATTACCCAATGAACATTCCAGAGCAGCGCATCAAAATTGCGCTGCAGAAATCCGGTCGTCTGACAGATCACTCACTTGATCTGCTCGCACGTTGCGGCCTGAAATTCACACAAAGTAAAGATCAGCTGTTCTGCTACGGCGAAAACATGCCCGTAGACCTGCTGTTAGTGAGAGACGACGACATTCCCGGGCTGGTAAGTGACGACGTATGCGACCTCGGCATTGCCGGTCTCAATGTCATACATGAAAAGCGTCTCGAACTGCAAAGTAGCGGCAAAACCGCTCTGTATGACCAGGTCTATGCGCTCGATTTCGGTCACTGCCGACTCTCCATCGCCGCTCCCGAAGCGGCCGCATACGAAGGGCCGCATTGTCTGCAGAATACACGCATTGCCACCAGTTACGTGGCAACGCTCGAGGACTTTCTGCGGCAACACAACATTAATGCCGAGATCGTTTACTTCTCTGGTGCTGTAGAGATTGCCCCACGATTGGACAAAGCAGATTTCATCTGTGACCTGGTCTCAAGTGGCTCCACGCTCGCTGCGAATCAACTACGCGAGGTGGAAACAGTAATGGACAGCGAGGCGGTCATCATTCAGACCCGTGCGCCGTTGCCGGAGCTCAAGCAGCGCTGGATCAGCCGCATATTGCAAAGACTGGACGGCGTTCTTCAGGTAAGGGAGTCGAAGTACGTCATGCTGCACGCGCCGCGATCGGCACTCGAACAAATTGTTGCGTTGCTGCCCGGCGCTGAGTCGCCGACCATAATTCCACTCGAGGGCGACGGCGACAAAGTTGCGGTGCACGCTGTATGCCGTGAAAACGTTTTTTGGGAAACGCTTGAGAATCTTAAAGTCGCCGGCGCGAGTTCGTTACTTGTCCTGCCGGTCGAGAAGATGCTGGCCTAAGCTGATGTTTGCGAAAATCAATCACTGGTCATCACTGTCGCCCGACGAACAGGAAGCACTTTTGCAGCGCCCGGCACTGGTCGACAATACACAAACCCGGGAACAGGCAGCGCGAATCATCGCTGCGGTCCGACGTGATGGCGATGCCGCGCTTTTCGAATTTGCCGCGCAGCTCGAAGGCCGGAGTTTGCAGGCACTGCGAGTCACCGATCAGGAATTTACCGACGCCGAGTCTGGTGTTTCATCTGCAGCCAAAGCCGCGATTGACACGGCGACCGAAAACGTCAGGCGTTTCCATGCGGTACAAGTACCTGCCGAAATCGATCTGACCGTTTGTCGCGGAGTACGCTGCGAACGTCGCAACCAGGCAATCGACGCCGTCGGTCTGTATGTACCCGCCGGCACTGCGCCTCTGCCCTCAGCTGCAATTATGCTGGCGGTGCCGGCAGCGATCGCCGCGTGCCCGGTCCGTATTCTTTGCACGCCTGCCGACGAGAATGGCGTTGTGAATGCGGCAACACTATTCGCCGCAAGGCTTAGCGGCATTACCGACGTTTTCAAGATCGGCGGTGCTCAGGCCATCGCTGCGATGGCTTACGGTACCGAAACGGTGCCTAAGGTTGCCAAGGTATTCGGGCCCGGTAATGCCTGGGTAACAGCGGCAAAAACGCTGGTTGCCGGAGATCCCGCCGGCGCATCGATCGACATGCCTGCCGGGCCCTCCGAGGTGCTGGTTATAGCGGATGACACGGCCGAGCCGGCATTCGTCGCGGCGGATCTGCTCTCGCAAGCGGAACATGGCGAAGACTCCCAGGTGTTGTTGGTTACGACCAGTAAAGATGTCGCTAACGAAACCATCCGCGAGGCAGAAACACAGCTTCTACAGTTGGCGCGACGGGATATTGCCCGGGCCGCGTTGCAACAAAGCAGGGTTATCCTGGTAGACGACATTTCTGCCGCAATTGAAGTAAGCAATCGCTACGCGCCCGAACACCTTATTCTGCAGATTGAAAATCCGCGCACGGTACTCAATCAGGTCCGCAATGCAGGCTCCGTATTTCTCGGCAGGTGGTCACCCGAGTCCGTTGGCGACTATTGCAGCGGCACCAATCACGTGCTGCCGACATACGGCACCGCAAGAAGTTACAGCGGCCTTGGCGTGGAGCAATTCATGCGCCAGATGACCGTCCAGGAACTGACAGAAGACGGGTTACGTCAGCTTGCGCCGACAGTTATCGAACTGGCAACACTCGAAGGTCTCGATGCGCATGCACAAGCCGTAAAAATCAGGCTGGACGAAACCGTCCGGGTCGAGGTGGCGTAGTGGCGGTGACCGCACTCGCCAGACCGGAGATACGTGATCTGCAAGCCTACCAGGCAGCGGAGGTTGCCGATGACAACGTAAAAATGAATGCCAACGAGGCGCCGGTGGCAACGGGCACCGGAGAAGCAGATGGCCTCAATCGCTACCCTGCCCCACGACCCGGGGCACTTATCAGACTGATGGCCGACTTCTATGGCGTTGCTGAGGGCAATGTGCTGGTAACGCGCGGCAGTAGCGAGGGCATCGACCTCCTGATGCGTACCTTTTGTTCTGCCGGTCGGGACAACATCCTGCTTACGCCACCGGCATTCGAAATGTACCAGGTCTACGCATCGATTCAGGGCGCCGGTACGATTACTGTCCCGTTACAGGCTGAAAATGATTTCGCGGTGGACACTGATGCCTTGCTCAGTTCGTGTGATGACAATACAAAATTGATTTTTCTTTGCTCGCCAAACAACCCGGTTGGCACGATCATTCCGCGAGCCGAGATAGTACGAATTCTGCAAGCTCGTGCCAATAAATCTGTAGTGGTGATTGACGAGGCCTATATCGAATACAGTGATACGGGCTCACTGGCTACATTGGTAACACAATACGAAAACCTCGTGGTTCTGCGCACACTTTCCAAAGCACTGGCACTTGCCGGCGCTCGTTGTGGCGCAGTCATTGCATCGGCTGAACTTATACCGCTTCTGGATGGCGTGCTCGCTCCTTACGCATTAGCTTCTCCCGTGCTGACCAGTGCCGAGCGTGCGCTCAGCGGCACTCAACTAACAGAGGCACTGGAGTCCGTAAACATGATCGTTGCGGAACGGGAACGATTGCGATCAGAGCTCAACGCTCGCACGGTGGTTGAACAGGTTTGGCCCAGCAAAGCCAATTTTCTATTTGCACGCTTCAGGGACCTTGCTGAAGTCGTAAGCTGTCTTGCCGCTGCCGGCATCACGATTCGTGTTTACGCAGACGACTCGGAACTACGAAATTGTGCGCGAATTACGCTGGCTTCCGCGGCCGACAATGATCGCCTGCTGCGAGCATTGAGGAGTCTTGATTAATATGTTGAAAGTACTCTTTATAGATCGTGACGGTACGCTGATCGAGGAACCCGCCGACAATCAGGTCGATGCCTTGCACAAGGTGCGCCTGGTTCCGGGCGTAATCCGTGCCTTGCAGCGCTTGCAAGACCTTGGTTATCGTTTCGTAATCATCAGCAACCAGGACGGGCTCGGTACGAACTCATTTCCGCAGGCGGATTTTGAAATTTGCCAGGAACACACGCTCGCCCTTTTCGCATCACAGGGCATTAACTTTGACGAAGTTCTCATATGCCCTCACCGGGAAAATGATGGTTGCGACTGTCGCAAACCGAGAACGGGCCTGCTTACCCGCTTCCTTGCAAATACTGACCTCGACATGGCTTCATGTGCTGTCATCGGCGACCGTAACACCGACATGCAACTGGCTGAGGCGCTGGATATCCGTGGCTTTCAGATAAACAATGGCGAGCCACCGTTGTCCTGGGAAGATGTTTGCATTGCACTTGCGCCCGGCGCGCGAACCGGTGAATTTGCAAGGAGCACCAATGAAACGAGTATTAGTGCAAGCGTAAACCTGGACACATCAACAGCAGTAATGGTGAACACCGGCATTGGCTTTTACGATCACATGCTCGAGCAAATCGCCAAACATGGTGGTTTTAGTCTCAGCGTGCGCTGTGACGGCGACCTCAACGTCGATGAACACCACACTGTCGAAGATACAGCGCTGTGTCTCGGCAATGCACTCAGGATCGCCCTGGGCGATAAACGCGGCATTGCGCGTTTCGGTTTCCAGCTGCCAATGGATGAAAGCGAAGCCAGCGTGTCGCTCGATCTGTCCGGACGCCCGTTTTCAAAATTCAGCGGCGATTTTCCACGAGACCATGTCGGGCAGATGCCCACGGAACTGGTACCGCATTTTTTCCAGTCGCTGGCCGATTCGTTGGGCGCAGCGCTGCATGTCTCCGTCACTGGCAGCAATTCACATCACATGGTCGAAGCCTGTTTCAAAGCGCTTGGTCGTGCCTTGCGACAGGCCATACGCATTGAGAGTGACGAGTTGCCTTCTACGAAAGGCGTGTTGAGCTGATATGCCAGGCACTCGAGTAGCTATTGTCGACAGTGGCGGCGCGAATATCGCGTCGCTCACGTATGCCCTTGATCGCCTGGGTGTCGACAGCACACTAACGCGGGACGCCAGCACCATTCGCAACGCCAGTCACGTAATTCTTCCCGGTGTCGGTGCCGCGGCCGATGCAATGCAGAAACTCGACAGCAACGATCTCTCGGCCGTCATCACAGGACTTAGCCAACCAGTACTTGGCATCTGTCTTGGCATGCAACTGTTAGCAAAAGCATCCGCGGAAGACACCACTGAGTGTCTTGGAATAGTCCCCGCAGCTGCCGAGAAGCTGCAGGTGAGCCCGACATTTCCAGTACCCAATATGGGTTGGTGTCGAGTCAGGCAATCAGAGTCACACGCACTGTTTGCCGGCATAGACAACGATAGCTACTTTTACTTTGTGCACAGCTTCGCACTTCCTGTCGGCGAATATACAATCGGGCAAGCTCTGCACTCGAAACCTTTTACCGCTGTGCTTGCTCACGAAAACTTCTTTGCAACCCAGTTTCACCCGGAACGCTCGGCCAGGGCCGGCTCGAAGCTCCTCAGCAATTTTGCGGCGCTCACGGCGTGAACGTTATTCCTGCCATCGACCTGCGCAAAGGGCAATGCGTACGCCTGCTACGGGGCGATTTCGATCGCCAGACGAATTACAGCGTGGATCCCGTAGCACTTGCCGGCAGTTACCAAGCCACTGGATTCAGCGACCTGCATGTCGTCGATCTCGATGGCGCACTATCGGGACAACAGGAAAACCAGGACATCATCCGCAAAATTATCAGTAGCAGTGATCTGGCGGTGCAAATCGGAGGCGGAATACGCACTGAAGCGCAGCTCGAATCCTGGCTAGCTGCAGGCGTTGCGCGGGTGGTCATTGGCAGTCTCGCGGTAATCCGGCCACATCTGGTCAGTGACTGGCTGAACACTTACGGCCCCGACAAAATCGTTCTGGCGCTGGACGTCACTCTGGATGAAGCCGGCACACCGCAACTGGCCACACACGGCTGGACTCGTTCCGGGAACATGACGCTATGGCAGTGCATCGATACGTATTTGAATGTGGATCTACGACATGTGCTGTGCACGGACATCAGCAAGGATGGCGCGATGACCGGACCAAATTTTGAGCTATATACGCAGCTGCTCGAGAAGTATCCACGCATACAATTGCAAGCTTCGGGCGGCGTCCGCGATATTGATGACCTGAAAGCGCTTAATCGTATCGGCGTGCCAGCAGCCATCAGCGGGCGCGCATTGCTGGATGGCAAAATCAATACTGAGGAGTTGACGACATTCCTGCCCGCCGCATAATTCCCTGTCTCGACGTTCGTGACGGCAAGGTCGTCAAGGGCGTACAGTTTCGCAAACACCGCGTCGTTGGAGACATACTTGATCTCGCAGAACGATATTGCAACGCAGGCGCCGACGAGCTCGTATTTTATGACATCACTGCCAGCCCCGATGGTCGCACCGTCAACAGAAACTGGGTTAGTAGTGTCGCAGCGCTGCTCGACATTCCTTTTTGTGTCGCTGGTGGCATCCGCACTGTCGCCGACGCCGAAGATATCCTGCGAAAAGGCGCTGATAAAATTTCTGTTAATTCACCCGCGCTGAAAAACCCCGCTTTAATTTCCGAACTGGCGAAACGGTTCGGCTCACAATGTGTTGTGTTGGGTGTAGATAGCCATAACGTTGGAAGTTCATGGCACGTATACCAGAACACCGGTGACGCGAAGCGGATTTCCAAAACGTCGCGGACGACGACAGAATGGATTGCCGAAGCACAGGACCTTGGCGCTGGAGAAATTGTGCTCAATTGCATGAATCAGGATGGCGTTCGCAATGGTTACGACATTGAACAGCTGGCGATGGTCCAGGAGCTTTGCAGCGTTCCACTGATCGCATCTGGCGGCGCCGGAACAATGCAGGATTTCGAATCAGTCTTTCGAAGAACGGGGGCCTCCGGTGCACTGGCCGCCAGTGTTTTTCACAGTGGAGAAATAGCGATTCCCGACCTGAAGCAGTATCTGAGCAAGGCTAACATCGAGGTGCGTTTGTGACTTTGTCCGGCGACACTATCGACTGGGAAAAAAGTGATGGTCTCGTGCCGGCAATCGTGCAGCATGGCACGACCGGGCGCGTTCTGATGCTCGGATACATGAATGCCGAAGCACTGGCTGCAACGCAGACCAGCGGACTGGTAACATTTTATAGTCGCTCGCGAAAATGCCTCTGGACCAAGGGGGAAACATCCGGCAACAAGCTGGAACTCTCTTCTATTGAACTCGATTGTGACCGTGACACACTGTTGGTGACGGCGATTCCTGCCGGTCCTACCTGTCACCTGGAGAGAAATAGCTGTTTTGACCAGGATGCCGAACTACCCGGGTTTGGTTTCATAGGCCAACTTGAGTCTGTTATAGAAGATCGGATGGCAAACCCGGACAAAGAAAGCTACACGAGGCAGCTTGTGAACGCCGGTATACATCGAATGGCACAAAAAATTGGTGAAGAAGGCGTAGAACTGGCATTGGCAGCCACGAAGGGTGATCATGCAGAAATTACCAGTGAAGCGGCAGATCTGATTTACCATGTTCTGGTACTGCTGAAGCAGCAGGGACTGGAATTTGCTGATGTCGCGCGGCAACTGCAAAGCCGGCATCAAAGCTGAGCTTCACAATAAGCAACACAAGGTACTTTGACAGTCGTCAGGTGATCAGCATTTATGAAGAAGGCCGCTGGTTTGAGTGCAGCCGATGATTCGTCGCATCACGCGGTATCGGCATTTACCCATGAACTGATTGATGATCTAGCGCGGAATCGATACAGCTTGCGTGCCTGGCGAACCCTGCTGTCGCTTTCCTGGTCTCGCTCGATTGAGGATATTAATCGATCTCCAGAACGCATGCGATCAGTCTATTGGTGGGTCACAATTGTCGCCGCTGTTGGAGCTAGCGTCATTCTGTTGACGCTGTTTCTGCAGACGCCTGACCGGGCACTCGCAGCATTGGTGTTTTGGTTACCCTGGTATGTGGGCACCGTTTTTTTCCTCGTTACTCACATCGGCATGGTGGATGATGAAAACCGGATGCCGCGTAAGGGTCTGTTGCTGGCAAATGGATTGAGTTTTGCACGACTCGGCCTTGCACCACTGGTAATTTGGCCATGCCTGCAGGTTCCGGTTGTTTCGACAACTGCGCCGTTTTTCGCATTGTTCCTTATTATGCTTTCAATATCTGACTTGCTTGATGGGTGGGTTGCCCGCAGGCAAAAGCTCTGTACACGCATGGGTCGAATGCTTGATGTACTGGCGGACCTGGCATTTATTACCTTTCTTGTTACAGGCCTTTATATGGCCGGTATTATCCCGCTGCCGTTGCTGCTGCTAATGATTGTCCGATACCCACTCTTATTGTTAGCTGTGCTCATTATGTATTTCTTGCGTGGGCCAGCGCCGTTGCGCCCAACCTTGATTGGCAAATTGACGACTTTCACAAGTAGTATCGTGTTGCTCATTTTTGCAGGCAAGATACTATTATTGGTGTCCTGGCCAACTCCATCGATGATCGAATGGTCTGTTTGGTTTCTCTATTTGTTGATTAGCGTAAACATCATTTACATTATCCGCTGGGGAACTAACTGGCACGAGCTCAAGCATTGAGAGTGATGATCGAGAGCGCCCGGCAACGACTATTCACGAACCACCAGGTCACCTTGCCTGCTAAACTAGATCCAGACCTGATTATCGGATTATCAAATGGCTAAGAAACTCAAACATGAGGCGGAACTCCTGAAAGAAGCTCTGCGTATAATTATGGCCGATGCAGTCAAGCGTGGAATCGTCGAGTTCGATTCCACCGACTCACACAATCTGAAAATCGAATACGCCTATCGACTATTGGTTCACGACAAGAAAATCATGCCCCTGGCGCCAGCTCAGTTGACACTACCCAACATGAAACATCGGTTGGCTAAATGGGTTTCGCACGAATTACCAGCGGGTCACACGTTGCTAAGCTAGCAAGCAACAAGATTTCAATTCGCGGTAGTTTCTTTCCTTCAACGTCGTGAATCACAGAGTCGCCACCGGACAGGAATCGTGGGGATTCGATTTGAAATTAATCGTAGGCGACCGGCAACTAGACATTGCAATATCGAAAGTGAAAATCTATCGATCGGCATTGATCCGATTTTTCTGGCGAAATTGAACTCGCCGGCGAATGTCTAACTGGTCCCGACTCCCCAACACGTACTTGGTGAACGCTCGTCAGTGAACCATTTCCTGCCAATGCATACGAATCAGACGATTGGTATTTCGGCAATGTCGATAACGAGTTGGCCGACTGCAGATCGTCCTGCGCTATTTACAAGCGCAACGCGACTATCAGTTTGTAAATGCAAGACTCAGCCGGGGAAGAACAGCCATCAATCGACGGGCGTGTGCAGAAATCTCTGCACAAAGGGCGCTGAGAACGAACTCCTCGCGCCCAATAACGGGTTATCTAAGCTGCAGAGCGCTTGATAAGGAAACGGTAGACCGAATCTTCAGTTGTTGATTCCATCAGTTCGTTGCCCGTCTGGCGGCAAAATGCCTGGAAATCTGCAATTGATCCTGGATCTGTAGAGAGCACTTCCAGGATTTCTCCCGGCGGGACGTCCTTCAGAGCTTTTCTTGCTTTGAGAATAGGTAATGGGCAATTGAGCCCTTTTGCATCCAGCGTGTGTTCAGCCATGTTTGACAGCTCCAGGTAATATGAATCCGGCAGTGCGGGTTAGATGAAGAGATTGATATCCGATTGCGTTGCGCACTCTATATACGTCGCGGCGCCACCAAGCTCCGGACCTTCGATCATATCGTCGAGTGAATACTCGAATAAATCCAGGGTCATCTGGCAGGCAATCATGCGTACGTCCGCATCAACGGCCATCTCTCGCAGTTCCTCAATCGAGGCAACGCCTTTTTTGTTGATCAGGTTTTTCATCATCACGGAACACGCCGCATCTACGCCTGGAATCGCCGTCAGTATATTTGGCATTGTCATGTGTGCACCCATCATGGGCATTTTCATTGCCGGGTTGCCGGCTGCTGTTACTTGTAAATCCAGTTTTTTGAACAGCAACGGTAATCCATAGAATGTGAAAAACATGGTGACGGGCAATCCCATTGCAGCTGCAGTAGTCGCAAGTATGAATGGAGGGTATGCCCAATCCAGGCTACCTTTCGTCACAATGATGGACATGCTTTTGGTTTCGGGAACGGCAACAGGTGCTTCATCCGTTGTGTTCTGAATTTGGTCCGATACGATTTGAGCTTCACTGGACATGGGTTTGCACCTCTTTATATAGGGAGTCTCAGGCTGTCATGCGAATATTAGCACATTAGAATATTAGAATTGTCATTGCCAGGGGGTTAGAATACCCTCCTGCGACTTTTCGCCTCAATAACGCCCTAACCGGTTGTATCAGAGGGGGAAATTCATACTGAATGCTATTTCGAGTTTCAACTACACGAGCATTTGACCTATGAATCAACAACAAAATTCCATAGAACCGGACGACTTTCGAAGGCTGGCCGAGTTGCACGATATGGCATCCAATGCCTGTGAATTGCTCAAAGCGATGTCGAATAAATGGCGACTGATGATTCTTTGCCAGCTCTCGGAAGGGGAAAAAACAGTGGGTGAATTGCAGGGATTGCTTGGACTCGCCCAGTCGGCCGTATCGCAGCATCTTGCGATACTGCGGCGCGAGAATATTGTTCAATCACGCAAACACGCGCAGTCGATCAGCTACTCACTATCCGGTGATGAAGCGATCAGGGT
>RCNB010000459.1_pt1 | contig 62875 bp, 55 predicted proteins | sample 2041321 | NCBI WGS metagenome assembly RCNB01 (sample SAMN09708232, study PRJNA481090) | Marine sediment metagenome, whole genome shotgun sequencing project.
GGAGGCCTCAGCGGCTGCATGGCAGCCATCAACGCTTCCGACCACGGAGCTAATGTCGCCATCATGGAGAAGAGCCACACGGAGCGCAGCGGCGCTGCGGGGACGGGGAACGACCACTTCTGGTTCTACGACCCAGAGATACACGGGCCAAGGGGCTGGACCATACCCGACATGGTGAGGGACATCAGCACAGACGGCGAGTACGGAAAGACCAAGGGCGGGCTCATGGACCAGGAGCTCCTTGAGATCGTAGCAGCGGGCACAAAGGCTGCTGTTGACCGCCTTGAGAGCTGGGGCGTCCAGTTCAAGTACGACAAGATCTACCCATGGAACCTCCAGTACGATGCGCCCGAGGGCGAGAAAAAGTACAGGATCGTGCCCCAGTTCCAGAGTGAGTGGGACACCCTCAACTATGATGGAAGGGACATCAAGAAGCGCCTCACAGAGCAGTGTAGGAAGCGAGGAGTCGAGATTTTCAACAGGGTGGCAGGCACAGGGCTGCTTACCAAGGACGGTAAGGTCGTAGGAGCAACTGGAGTCAACATGAGGACAGGAGAGTTCCACGTCTTCCAAGCAAAGGCAGTGGTCATGGCAACCGGCATGGACCAAGTTAGACTCTTCAAACCCCACTATGGTAGCTGGTTCAACAGCCAGAGCCCACCATACATCACCGGTGACGGAGAGGCAATGGCAATACGAGCCGGAGCCGAGGTATTCATCCTACCAGCTGGCAAGTCACAACACAACGGTTTCCAGTACTGGAGAAACATCATGAGGAGCAGCCCAGAGGCGACCACATGCTATCCAGCAGGGAGAATCGTGAACGCCGACAGGGAGGTCATGATCAGACACCCTGCAGTCCGTGAACCCATGAGGAAGTATAGGCAAAACGTCGAGGACAGCGTGGCGGAGGGAAAGACACCCTTCTACCTTGACTGGACCGACGCCTCGGAGGAGGAGATTCAGTATGCGGAGTGGGCTTACGGAAACGAGGGATTATGCTGGGCACTAAGGGAGATCATGAAGGACCTTGGACTTGACTTCAGGACACACATGATCGAGATAGAGCTGGAAGAACCTGGGAGGAACGGGGGAGGATTCCTAGCCCCATTCATCGACATCAACTGCAAGACAAGTCTGGATGGTTTGTTCGCATGTAGCCCGGTCCAGTTCGTCGGAGAGGTCGCAGCACCAACATACACTGTCCTCGGCTGGAGATCAGGTGAGAAGGCAGCCGAGTTTGCCATGACGCAACCCGAGCCAGTGGTTGAACCAGATCAAGTCCAATCAGAGGAAGAAAGGGTGCTCCAGCCAATAAACGAGGAGGACGGCTTCACATGGCAGGAGGTCAACATCGAGCTGAACCAGATCATGGAGGAGTACAAGAAGTACGTCGCCGGGTTCAATCCACCGGGCAAGAAGGACAAGATGAGCTTCACAGGGCTCCAGAACTGCCTTGACATGCTCGCAAAGCTCAAGGAGGCAAAGATGAAGGCAAACGACCCCCACGAGCTAGTAAGGTGCAACGAGGTCATGAACCTCATCGACGTAGGAATCCTCATGGTGAAGGCAGCCTTCGAGGAAGATCAGTTCAAGCGAGGAAACTGGTTCCTCGGCAAACTGGAGGATGGAGAGCCCAAGTTCAGGGCGCACCCGATTAAGGTAAAGTACCCGCCCAAGGAGGTCGCCTAGATGCCGCCCGTTTTCAACGAGAAGTGCACGGCGTGCTTCAAATGCGTCGAGGTATGCCCCGGAGACATACTCAGGGAGGGAGACGGCAAACCAGTCGTGACCTACCCGGACGAGTGCAGCCACTGCGGCTCGTGCATGATGGACTGCAAGTTTGAAGCAGTACGCCTCAACCTACCCATCTGGATGAGGCCGGTAGCCAAGAAAATCAAGTAGGAGGGAGGGGGTAGATACATCACGGTTGATACCAGCCCTCTTTTCTCCAAACCACCCCTAGAACGCCTTCTTTTCGATCCAAAAAACGACAAAAAGAGGTAGAGTGACGGGTTTTAGATGACAAAAAGCACGTCAGTAAGGACGTTTTCCCTATGGTAGGGATTCTACAACAAGTCAGCTACACCTGCCCTCAAGCCTTAATAATCTTCATTCGAATTAGGGCAGTTGACAAAAAATGGATACCGACACCCGCTTTGAACTAGTGTCCAGGAACCTGCAGGAAATCATCACAAGAGATGAGCTCAGAAAACTACTCGAGACAAAGGACCACCCACGAGGATATGTAGGCTTCGAGCCCAGCGGCATGATGCACGCTGGCACAGGGCTCATCGTGGGCAAAAAGATGCGTGACTTTGCGGATGCCGGTTTCCACTTCGTAATCTTCCTAGCCGATTGGCATGGCTGGATAAACAACAAGATGGGCGGCAACATGGAAAATATCCAAGCCGCCGGCGAGTACTTCAAGGACTGCTTCACAGCTCTCGGGCTTCCCGAGGGCAAGGTGGAGTACATATGGACCAGCGACTTCGTGGATGACAAAGACTACTGGGAGAAAGTGGTCAGGGTCATGAAAGCCACCAGCCTCAAGCGCACCCTCAGGGCGATGCCCATCATGGGCAGGAGCGCGGACAGCGTGGACGTCGAGTCAGCCTTTGCACTGTACCCCGCCCTCCAGACCAGCGACATATTCCATATGAAGCTTGACGTGGCAGCCGCGGGGATGGACCAGAGAAAAGTACACATGCTGGCCCGTGAGGTCGCGCCCAAGCTCGGGTTCAAGCCACCAGTGTGCCTCCACAACAGTCTCCTACCCGGTCTCCAGGACGCGACCCTCGATGGGATATTTGACGAGGACGAGACCATAAACAAGACCATCAGGGGCAAGATGAGCAAAAGCGCGGGTAAGGGAGCAATCTGGGTAAACGACACGCCCAAAGAGATCAAGGAAAAGTACCGCGCGGCGTTCTGCCCCGAAAAACTAGTCGAGGGAAACCCCGTCATGGATCACGCCAGGCTGGTAATCTTCCCCAACCTGGGAGAACTAAACATCGAGAGGCCCGCAAAGTACGGCGGAGACCTGAGCTTCCAAAGCTTCGAGGAACTGGCACAAGTCTACAGCAAGGGCGATCTACACCCGCTTGACCTCAAGAACGGTGTTGCGGCTGGTATGACCGAATTACTCGCGCCCGTAGCGGAGTTCTTCGAGAAAAAGCCGGATAACTTGGCCAAGATGCGGAGCCTAAAGGTTACCCGTTAATCTTTTTAGAGGAGCCTCTCGGCTACCTCGATAAGCCTGCACACATATCCCCACTCATTGTCGTACCATGAGACTACCTTGACCATCTCTCCCATGGATCGGGTCTCGAGGCTGTCCACAACAGAGCTGAAAGGACAGTGCACGTAATCAGTGGAGACCAAAGGCTCGTCGCTGTAACCTAGAATTCCTTTCATTGGACCCTCAGATGCCCTCCTGAAGGACTCGTTAACCTCGTCCACGGATGCCATCTTACTCAGGTTTACCACAAGGTCGATAAGGCTGACATCTGGGGTTGGCACCCTGAACGCCATCCCGTCGAGCTTTCCCTTCAACGATGGAATCACATCCCCAATTGCCTTCGTGGCGCCAGTGGTTGTTGGGATGATGCTCATGGCGGCCGCCCTGGCCCGCCTCAGGTCCTTGTGGCTCTTGTCGAGAATGTTCTGAGTTGTGGTGTAGGCGTGGATGGTGCTCATGAACCCGTTCTCGATGCCATACTCGTCATGAAGTACCTTGGCCACCGGCGCGACGCAGTTGGTGGTACAACTGGCGTTCGAAACGATGTTGTGCTTATCCTTGTCATACATCTCCTCGTTTACGCCACGTACAACTGTAACGTCAGGGTTTGCTGCGGGGGCGCTGATCAAGACCTTGCTCGCGCCCGCTTTGATATGTTTGCCAGCGCCTTCCCTGTCCCTGAAAAACCCGCTACACTCAAAGACAACATCTACCTCAAGGGTCTTCCATGGGAGCTTTTCCGGGTCCGACTCGTAGAGCACCTTGATCTCCCTGCCATCAACGATAATGCAGTCCTTGCCAGCCTCGACGCTGAAAGGAGCCTTCCCATGTACACTATCATACTTCAGCAGGTGCGCCAGCACCTCTGGTTTACCCCTATTAATCGCAACAAACTCAAGACCTGAACCGTTCTCGACGGCTGACCTCAGGGCCAACCTGCCCATGCGGCCGAAGCCATTGATCGCAACACGTGTACCCAATTGAATAGCCTCTCCTATCAGCTTGGTATTAGCCACTTAAAGGAATCCCTGTTCGGGAACCTTTTTATGAGGGAATCACGGTATGCCACCTGCGTCATCAGACGCAGATCAAATGATCACCTTCACTAGCAGGGGAAACCCCGGTACATGCGGTTCTCCTGCGCTTTCACGAAACGGAAACACCAAGGGTTTGAGGAATCACACCCAGGCAGGCCCAATCGTTCTAGGGGCCCCTGCGGTAAGGGTGACATAACATATAGAGATGATCACAGGTGAAAAACACAGAGAAATTCGCAGGTGCTAAATACGTAGTAAAAGCCAACTTCACCGTTGACGGCGTAGTCGAAAAACACGACGTGATCGGGGCCATTTTCGGCCAGACCGAGGGGCTATTTCCCAAGGAGCTTGAGCTCCGTGAACTCCAGAAATCTGGAAAAATCGGACGCATCGATATCAAGCTGAAATCAGCGAAAGACAAGACTTCAGGAGTCATTGAGGCTCCGAGTAGCCTTGACCGAGCTGAGACGGCGCTCATCGCGGCGGCCATTGAGACTGTTGACAGAGTCGGCCCATGTGAGGCAAACATCAACGTAGAGAGCATCACCGATGTAAGAAGCGAGAAGCGGGCAGCCATTGTCGCCAGAGCCAAGGAGCTCATGAGAAACTGGGTAGTAAAGGACGGCCACGAGATCGATCAACTACTCAACGAGGTCCAGAGGGTAGACAAGAAGATAAAGGCGGTCAACTACGGCAGAGAACGGTTAACAGCCACACCAGACATCAGCAAGTCCAAGGAGATTATCGTAGTCGAGGGCAGGGCTGACGTAAACAACCTCATCAAAAGCGGCATCACGGGCGTCATCGCCATGGAAGGTGTCAAGGTACCCAACACAATAAAGAACCTGGCCAAGAGAAAGACCATAACGGCGTTCCTCGACGGCGACAGGGGCGGGGACCTTATCCTGAAGGAGTTAATGCAGGTGGCGCCACCAGCGTACGTTGCACGAGCCCCTCGGGGCAAGGAAGTCGAGGAGCTTACTACTGAGGAAATTAAGGCAGCACTAAACAGCCGGCACCCGCCAGGCGAGAAGCCCAAGGCGGTCGAGGAGCCTAAACCTGAAAAGGCACCCAGAACGAGGACCAGAAGGGAGCCCAGAGCGGCTCGTGAGCCAAGGAAACCAGAGCCACCGAAGGAGCCAAGCCCACTTCTACCCATTGTAGAGGACCTCAAGGGAACCCTAGAGGCAGTCCTGCTGAACGGAGAAGGAGAGCAGACTGGAAGGATGCCAGTTTATGAGCTGGTGGAGAAACTGAAGGATTCCGAGGGAATCCAAACAGTTGTCTTCGACGGCATCGTAACCGGCAGGCTAATCGACACGGCACGCGAGAAGAACATCGAAACCATAGTCGGTGAAAGAGTCGCTGAAGGCGTCAGGGTCCCCCGGGGGATCAAGGTGCGCAGCTTCCGCGATCTCAATTAACCCTTTTTTTAACTATTTCTTAACCTACGGCGCAACGCAGGTTTACTTCTGATTAGTTCCTGGAACACAGAGCTGAATGACTCGTCCGGTCCCAAATCCCGTTTGATGAACACGCCCGTGCGTCCAACCTTTTCTCTTCGCTTGAGCGCTCGCACCCTCTCGTTTACGATCCTGATACCCACACCCAGTTTCCTTGCTACTATGCCCTCGACCCCTTGGACGGGGGTCTCAGTGTGACCCGTATTCGTGGGCTCGATAAGATGCAGTCCCTTGTTAACGCCAGGTACCCTCACATTATTTTCGAGATCCGCCAAGTCCGCCTGTCCAGCGAACATGGTGAACTCGGCCTCGTTGGATCGCATATCCACCAAGGGGAAACTGTAGCCGTGCTTATCATCAATTATGATGTAACCCTTGGCGACGTAGCTAGGCGTAGCCTGTATTATCTGCCGCCCCCCATACCTGATACCCGAGGATTCTAGGACAGCCTCTATCATCGTGGGGGATGGTGGAGCCGGTATGAACACGTCGATATCGCTGCCCTCCGAGGTATCTCCCCGCGCGATGCTCCCATACACGAAGCAGGTGATGTGGGAATCGTGGAGCGGGCGCAACATGGAGATAGCTCTATCTCTTTGCTCACCGAGCCTTTCCCAGTGCATATTTGAATAAACTACCTCGGATGCCACGTTTCTCATCATCTGCTGCGGTCTCCTTATATTTTGAGGTTCCCCACTAAGGTGAGCCGATGTCTGAGCAAATAAACACGCTGGGTTTTATACTCATAGCCTGGACGATATTCTATTTCGTCGCCAAGCAAATGAAGCTTGACGAGAAAGGCTGGGATATTGCGCCCTACTACGCATTGTACAAATCCACACGTCTGAACGATATCATCCAGAGGCTGGGCAATTGGAGACCAGGGTTTTGGAAAGTGTTAGGCAATACAGGCGTGGCATCAAGCGTCGGCCAGGCGCTATTCATCACATATATCCTCGCGAAAAACATCTGGAGTTTCGTATTCGTGCCCGAGCAGGCGAGCCCCGTCCAGCCACTGATACCCGGGGTAACCATCAGCGTGAACAGTATGCCCTGGTTCCTCTTGGCCGCAGGGGTCGTAATCCTGTCACATGAATTGGGCCATGGCATCATGTGCGTCGTGGAGAACGTGAAGGTTAAATCATCAGCGGTGATGTTCGCGGTAATCACCTTCGGTGGGGCCGTCGAGCCCGACGAGGAGGATATTAAGAACGCCTCAGTCATGTCCAAGATGAGAATATACGCGATAGGCAGCATCATCAATCTAATAACTGGCCTGCTGACGATCCCCATATTCATATTCGCCTTCGAATATCTGCCCATTCAGCTACGGGTGTTCTTTAACTGGCTTTACTTTGTGGCCATCAACCTGGCCATGATGAACATGCTTCCCATCGGTCCCCTTGACGGCGGTCAGATGTGGCGGACATACACAGAGGGCAAGGAGAGCGGGAAAACCCTACAACAAATGGGGACATATGGTTACATCGGCCTGATACTCATGAATCTCATCCTGAGCTTCATAAAATTCGGGTTCGTCCAGATATAATCTGGGCTAAACGCACAATCTTTAAACCGAACACCTACGAGAGATAGTTGCAGCGGTAGGTAGGATCGGGGGGCTAGCCCTACCCCACACCTCAAACGGGACATACGGAGGGATCAGTAACCTGCAAGCGCTCGGCGAAAGACACACCGCTCTTCGTCGATGTCCTGCCCGGCGGGGTCGGCGGTTCACCTGTGTACGGTCGTAGGACCGCAACTAGGTATTAAAGGGGCGAACATGGCCAGGCCCGGGAGGGAGCAACCTAAGTCCTAACGTTGGACGCTCGACGGATCTCGGGACGGAGAAGGGTAATGTGACCCTGCGCCGTGTTAATCCGTGAACCGAGCGGGGGCTATCGCTGCACCTTAACTATTCTTCCCGATTCTAGACTGAGGTGGTGATGGAACTCATCCCTCAAAGCCTCGATATGGCTGATGACTATAATCTGCTGGAAATGCTTACTGAGTTCCTCCCTCAAGAGAAGCATAAACCCCTCCCTTCTCTGAGTATCGAACCCGCTAAGGGGCTCATCTAGGAATATGAAGCCGGGTCGGGCACCTCGCCTGTTGGGTATGGTGCTTATGGCGAAGGCGAGGCGCAAGGCTAGACTGAACTGGTCCTGAGTGGCCCCGCTGAAGACACCTTTTCCCCTCCAATTCTTTGCCTCCCTGTCGTAGACCTCGATGATGTACCTCTCCTCGTCTATTCTGGCCATGCTGTACCTGTTACCAGTGAGGGTGGGCAGGAACTGCATCATGTTCTTTTCCACGTTCGTCTTGATGCCGCCCATTATCCCGTCCCTGGTGGTGTCCAGCAGTATTACCGCCCTTCTCAATGCCTCAAGCCTGAATACCTCCCCCTCGGCCTCCTCAACCAGCACAGGGTATTCCTCCTGTAGCTTGGATGTCCTCTCCATCCTCTCGGTGGACTCGGTGACTGTCAGGTTCTTCTCCTTTTCCTCGGTCTCAAGGCTAGCGACTTTCTTGAGCCGTAACACCTGCTGAGCCTGTTTGCCTGGCTCGTCACCTATCTCCAGTCCATGCTCCTCCCTGAGTCCGTCAAGTTGATTGGTGAACGCCTCCAATTGTTTGGATAACTCTTGAATCTCGTCGTCAACAGAGTTGATTGAAGCCTCCAGCTCCGGCTTCCTCTTCAAGTTCTCCTCCACCTGAGCCTTGGTTGACGTTAGCTCGGTTAGCCTCCTGTCTGATCTGGAGTGCGCACCCCTGATTGCCTCCTGCTTATCTATGGATACCCCTGTGGCAGATTCCTTTACAGCTATTTTATTCTGGACCTCATCGACGCGTTTCTGGAGCGAGATATTCTCATCCTTGGTCTTGGCAAGGGCTTCCGTATACTGATCGAGTTTCTCGGCTGTCCTCCCGATGTTTAGCTTCTCGGCCTCAAGCAGGGCCAATTCCTGGAGGTCTTCCTGTATCGCCGAACGGATTTCTTCGATGGAGCCTATGTCTTTTAGATCGAATAATTCAGAGTATGCCCTCGGTGTACGGGGGAAGTCCTTGAGTTTTTTCGTGATCTTAGCTTTCACTTTGGAGATTTCTTCCCTATTTTCCTCGGCTTTCCGCTGGAGATCGTTTATGGAGTCCCTGTACTCGTTGATTCTCGCGATATCCCCGATAATACCCTCTCTCTGTGCCCTGAGCTCCTTTTTCGCCTCATCCAGGCCCTCTGAGCCTCCCTGTTGGTAGAGGTAAGCCCCGACCGCGAGGAGGATTACTCCTAGTATGACAAAAATTGCACTGATAGTGTAGGCGACCAGGCAGGCGACACCGAAACCGATAGCGCCAACGGACCTCATTTTATTCTGCTGTACCGATTTCAGCGCCTTTTCAATTCGGTCCTCCTCCACTGACAGCCGTTTTACTGTTGATTCTGAAGCGGATAGCTGTGCCAGCCGCTCATGGGTCTCCTCTGATTCTGTCTGGACCCTGGTTTCAACAGATTTCGCTTCAGTGAAAGCCCTGATCATGCCTAATAGGGCGGATACAGTTTCCTCGGCTGCCTTTGCTGGTGTGTACTCCTCTATCCCGGCGGAGATATTTACGAGATGATCTGCGGCTTCCTGTGCCTCTGATTGTTTCTTGGTGGCATCCTCTAATTTTATCGTGGACAACCGGAGTTCTGACCTGTCCTCGTTGAGCCCCTTGTCAAGGATGATGAGTTCATCAAGGGCAGCGAGCCTGTCGCTTTCAGATTTTTGAAGTATCTCGGCCTCCGGTATCTGTTGTTCCAGCTCCTTGAGGGTCTCCTGTGCCCTGTTTGCCTCCTCCAGGGATGCCTCGATGATCTTTCTCTCGTCCTGCTTACCGTTCAGCACCAGTTGCGTTGAATCTTTGCTTGCCTTGGTCTCCTTCATCTCTGAGATGATAGCGAGGTCTTTTTCGAGACCCTCAAGTGCTGATTTGGTCTCAACCATCTCGTTCCCGATTTCAACCAGTCTTTTCTCTGCATGGTCTTTCCTCGTCTCGGCCTCGGTGTACTCCTCGGATGCCCTCTTGGCCTCCTGTAGCCTCAGCTCGGTACCACTGTGGGTCTTGTCCAGGTTAGACCTGTCCTTTCGGATGGAGTCTCTGGCATCTATGAACTCCTCCAGGTTCAAGAGGCTTGACATAGCCTTGATCCTGTCCTGTTTATTGGATGCCTCCAGCTTCCCCAGCTCCTTCTGTTCCACTAGGCAGCTGTTGAGTAAGGCATCACTATCTATACCGTGCAGTATCTCTAGAATGTGGCTGTTGACAGCGGTGGCACCCGTCGTGACTCTTGAGAGTGAACCATCACCGTCGCGTTTGTTTAGTATGTGAACGTTTGACCCCTTTCTCTTGATTTCTCTTCTGACCTGGTATTCGGCGTCATCGATGGAGAACTCAAGCTCTATCACCGCCGATGGTTTCCCGTAGCAGATGAGGTCCTCCTTCCCTGCCCGTTTGGTCGGGCGAAGCGCGAAGCCGTAGAGAGCGTAGTGAATTGCCTCTAGGATGGTAGATTTTCCGCTCTCGTTCCTTCCATGGACCAGCATTCGTCCGTCAGGAAAGCCCATCTTGTCCTGCAGGTCCAAGCGCTTGAATCCACTTGCCTTGAGGGATGTGAGCTTGAACATTAGCCGTCCTTCTCCTTGAGGTAGTAGTTGAGGGCATAATCCATTGCCTGCTGCCAGATCTTCTGCTCTTCTCCTTGACTCTTGGAGATAGCCTCCATGGCTGTCTCCTCAAGACGTTTCCTCGGGTTCAAACCCTCGCTGGGGGTGAAATCAAAGCCCTCACCTGTTGGCTGGATGGTATCAACGCACTCGAAGTAAAAGTTCAGGGACCCCCCTAGTGTGTATATTGCCGTGAAATCTATCTCGGTGTACAGCTGGAATGGAATGCTTCCCTCTAGTACCAGTTGGAAGAGGCCGTCCTCGTGGGAGATCTCCTCTATTACACTACTTATGGAGCCGTTAATGTCACCGTGGTCCATGTGGCTCGTATGTAGCTTGACCTGTTTCATGGGCTGGGGCTCGGTTTGGATATATCTGATGTCCAGTTCACTGTCGTAGTCAACCACTATGAAGCCGGTCTCTTTATCACACTCCCCAAAATTGTACCTCTCAGTGCCGCCGGGGTATAGGATGTGGCTGTCGTTGACCTTTGTCTCATGGTGTTGGTGGATATGGCCCATGGCGTACAGCTGGATATCGCTGTTTGCTTCAATGCTTGAGCGCTTAATTGAGGGCTCTTCCCAGATGGGCGGCGCGATGCCCTCGATACTGTAATGGAGGACTGCTATGTTGAGCTCCGCTCCAGCGGGTATCATCCTGTCCTCCAAAGGGTCCTCCCTCGGGTTCAGGTTCCTGTTGTAGCTCATACCTGCTATGGATATATCAACCCCGTCAACAGTGAGATTGTACTGTTTGAAGTCACTGTATGAGTCAAACACTTTCGCGAGCCCCGCCTCGGCAAGCACGGCATGTGGGCTAGCCCCGTCCATCTCGCTGGATGGGGCCTCGTGGTTCCCAGCCAAAATAAAAGCCTCCACCCCCGCGTCACTTAACTCCTTGAACCCCTCAACCACCCTGGCTCTTGGTGGGTTCCTTGGCGATAATTGGTCGAACAGATCCCCGGTGTGGATGTATATGTCCGCCTTGTTTTCTATGGCGTACTGGATCGTCTGCCACCAAGCTGCTCCTATCCTCGCCCGCCGTTTTGCGAGCCTTGAGCCTAGCTTCTGGTTGTACAAATTTAAATGGCTGTCACCGGTGATTACGATCCTAACCAATTTACCACCTTGACTTTGGTTCCTTTACCTCGGCCTTCTCGGGGGCCATCTTCTTTGACCTGTTGTGCTCCTCAAGGGCCCTCTGGAGGGCCGCGTCGAGGTCGATATCGCTTCCTCCCTCTCCCGTTGTCCTTCCTGATATCTTGACCATAGTGGGTATCTTGGTGAGGTCTCCCACGACTACCGCCTCCCCCTTATTTAGGCCTGGGAGGTCGTTGAACAGATCCTCGCTCAAACCCTCACTGCTTCGGCGTACCGCGCTCATGTCCTCTGGGTTCGTGAGCCTCATGATTATCTGGCTGTTGCACTGGCTGAGGACGTTGCTGTTTATCTTGTTGGGTCTCTGGGTTATCACCAGCAGGAATATTCCGAACTTCCTTCCCTCGGCGGCTATCCTCTCGATGATCCCCGTGCTGAAGCCGCCCTGATCGCCTGGGGCGAAGTTGTGGGCCTCCTCGAGAACCACGAATATGGGAAACTGGAGCCCACCGGTCACGGCAAGCTGCCACATATCCGCCAGTGTCTTCTGTACTATGTACTGGGTCACGTTCCTCTGTAACCCCGCTAGGTCGATGATGCTCAGATGCTTAGGCAGTGTCAGGTTCTCAAGGGGGATGTCGTTGGTCCCCCACACCTTGTAGTTTGTCAGCCGCCTGATGTAGTTGGCTGCCCTCCCCGCGGACTCCCGCCTCTGCCTGTCCTCATCGTTTATAGCTATCCAGTTCAGGCGTTCCATGAGCTGTTTCGGTCCGTATGTTCCCTCCAGGGACTTTAATGCATCAGTGATGATGCCTCTGAGGTGAACCCATTTCTCGTTGATCCCCGCGACCTCGAATATCTCCGTGTCCTGGAGCCTGTTGAACTCAATGGTGTAGGACTCTGCGCCCCCGATGTCCTCGTCGGTGTACCTTCTCCCTTTGATCCCGGGGGGCCTGTAGATTGCCACGTCATCAACTATGCTGCTGGGCAGCCCGTTTCCCGTCTTTTTCATCATGACGTAGTCACTGTTCGGGTCTAGGACGATTATTGATGCGCCCAGTGGGAGTAGTTTCTCAAGGATCAGGCCCACGAGGTAGCTCTTCCCCGCGCCTGTCTGGGCTATCACCGCCACGTGCCTCCTGAAACCGTTGGGGTCCAGCTGGACGTTTACCTCCTCCCTGGTTATCAGTCCACCTATGTGTATACCCCTCCCCCCGCTCTTCGTGAAGAAGCGTTCGAGGAGGTCGCTTGGGGCGATGGTTACCTCCTGGCCCGGGACTGTGGCGCTCCTGGGCATGATGACCTCTCCCCTATCATCCATATACCCAAGAACCTTTGCCTCGCCGAACACCTTAGTGGTCCCGCTGTACTTTCCAATGATGCTCTCAAGCTCCTCGAGGCTCAGGGTGTCGCTGAGGATGTCAGACCTATTACTGATCCTGTTTACCTGCGCGAGCACATCCACTTGTATGAAATTGTCCCCTTTCCTCTCCTTGACTCCCCTGACCAGCAGGTACTCGTGCCTTGGCGGGTATGTCTTAAGATCGCTTACGAAGGCGAAGTAACCTGTCTCCGCTTGTCCAACTATGTATCCTATCTTCTCATTCATCAAAACGTGAACCTCCTCGAGCTCCTATCATAATCCAGGGTGATACCCATCTCATTTCCAAGAACCGACTTGTAAACGGTATCAACGGCCTTCCCACCAAGCCTGACCTCCCTGTCCACGATGTATAGCAGGGCGTTGTAGACGTCCCTGCCCCCGAAATCAGAGACTAGCTGGCTAACTACGGGCTCCACCAGCTCGGGCTCTATGAACTCGAATGGGTTTACCTCCATAACCTTGCTTGTGATCCCGAGGCAGCTGGCGGGTATATCGATCCTCATGGGCTGTGCGTATGCCTTGGGTATCATGTGGAACATGACTATTGCTGGGGCCCCTGGGAACTCCCTTATGATGTCTGTGGCCCATTTCTGTCTCTCAGGGTCTTGAATGCTGCTGAAGTTGTTTTTCCTGTACTGGCTCGGCTTCGTGATGCTGGCGGCGTTCTTGATGGCGTAAGTGCCCAGCATCAGTGGCCTCGAGTAACCCGTCTCCCCGAGCTTCCACCTGTAAAGAAGCTCCACATCCAGGTACTCCGGGGCCCTGACGCCGTACCCGAGCTCCCTTTTCAATGCCGCTGTCAGGACCCTTGTCTTGCTGAACTTGGAGACACCAACAAGCATGATGCTCCGCCTCTGGCAGATCCAGTACAGGTCCTGCATCGCCTTAATGAGCTCAAGTGGCAGGTCCCTCCAGTTGTCGATGTTTATCTGGTTCAGGAGGTGCGTGTACCTGCCGTAGAGGTTTCCATCGATCAGCACTATGGAATCGTCCTGCACCTTGTCCATGTTCTCGGTGATTATCTGGATCTCCATGAGATCCCTCTGTATCCGCTCGAACTCGGCGGTCGCGGAGTAGTCTGTGGACCCTTTGATCATCTCGAATCGGAGCATGGGCTCGCTGAAATTTCCTGTACCCAGCATCAACGCCCTTGTTATGAAGAACTCTATGCCGTTGGACAGTGATCTGGATGCGCTGCTGCTGTCTATGGCATACTCGTGGGAGTACTTTGGCTTTGATGTTGGGAGAGGGCACCATTTACGATTAAGCTCTTTCTCGAGTTCGGACTCCAGCTTTAATGCCCTGTCGTCGAGCCCAAGGAGCTGGCTGAACTCTGTCTGTTTCCTCCTTATCTCCTCCACGAACTCGCCTACGAACTTCAGGACCTGTTCCACCTATGTTATGGAGACTATAGACTGCCTGTGATTTATGAATTTATGAACATGGCTAGAGCTGGGGGATGGCTGAAAATGGCTACCTGCTTGTCTTGGGCTTGTACTTCTTTTCCTTGTACTTGCCCGTTAGCCTGACGTGAGTGCCCTTCCTTGTCGCGGCTGACTCGATGGACTCGTCCATCTTTTTGCACTGTAATGCCCAGTCGCATTCCTCGCACTCGGGCTCGAAGCCGTACATGCCTATGCACTCGGGTCTTGGTCCTTCTGGCATATGGAAAAACGAGGGGGGATGATGTAAAAACTTGTCGGATTTTGGAGGGGTCTCCTTGCAGGGGATATCTTGGAGGTTTATCCATCATATTTCGCAAGTTTACGGAGTAGGGATGGCGCCTTACATGAGAAAAACGGGAAACCGCGATCAAATCATGGCCTTTATTTAAGTGAGGGCTTCGGCTTTACGTCATTCTATTTAAACCATATAATTAACATTTTAATCAAAAAAGCACATTCTTTTCACTGTAATTTTGCTTTGGTAAAGCAATTTCAAGGCTGTTTAATGGCGTTATCTAACGTCAGTAAAAATGAAACAAATAAGTTAACTTGTGATAATATACCCGTTGTAATTAACATCTTTAAATACAGGAAGGGAAATTTCATGCTTGGATAAGGTGGTTTTTACAACGAGGTATGCATAATGGCTACATGTACAATTTGCGGAGAAGAAGTGGAAACCACTTTCAATTGTAAGATGTGTGGCGCGAAATACTGTGCCAACTGTGGAGACCCCGACGAGAACGTGTGCACCTACTGCAACGAGGACGGGGAAGAAGAGAGCTTCGAGGACGATTGGTAGTCCCTCCCGGTTTTTGATAAGCAATATTAGCTTCTGTCCCGTTATTTCCGTGTGACTGATTTTTCAAATGTTTTGGATAGTGTGCCGCACTACAAACGGTACATGACCGTTGACGAGCTTCACCAGAGGAGCGCCGATATGGTGAATGAGTACTCGAACCTCGTGGAGCTCATGGACCTGGGCGAGTCCACTAACGGGGAGACCATTGACTGCCTGAGGATAGGTGAGGGCAAGTACAACGCACTGATACATGGGTTCCCTAACTGCGAGGAGCCTTTCGGAGGTAACCTCCTTGACTACTTCGCTGAAGCCCTAGTTCAGGACGACCAGTTCAGGGAGGACCTGGATTACACATGGTACATAGTCAAGTGCAGCGACCCCGACGGGGCCAGGCTTAACGAGGGTTTCCACCTCGGACCCCATACCCCCATGAACTTTACATTAAACTACTATAGGACACCCAATACGTTGACCGCGGAGAGCTGCTTCCCCTACAGGTTCGGGCCTCTTGATCTTAACGATCCAGTGCCCGAGACCAGGGCATTGATGAAGATAATGGACAATGTTCCCATGACTTTCATCAGCAGTTTGCATATGATGAAGTGGGGGGGCATCACATACGAGGTTCCGGAGCCTTGTGAGGTGATTTACCCTGCTTTATGGGATGTGGCCAAACAGTTCAACGTGTTCCCGAGGAAGAGGCTGGGCACTATGTATGCACCCGGTATCCAGTATGCCGCTTACTTGAGTCCGGCTAGGAGCTGGGTCAAGGCTTGGAACGCGGGTAACAAGAACCTTGAGCCTATCAGGGGTTGTTATATCTACGAGTACGGGCAACAGTTGAACCCGGACTTGTTTATCCAGATTCCTGAGTGCTGTATGTGGTACGAGCCGCGCATGTGGGATAACACGCCCACTGAGACCTCTCTCGGGGAGGCTCTTGATTACGGCCAGAGGGCCATGGATGGTATGAACAGCTTCATGCTGAGGGTCTGGAACGAGGCGCTCCCATACCTGAAGAAGGATAGTGTCTACAAGGTGATGATGGACGAGTGGATGGCGCCGATAATCAGCGCCTACACCAATGTCACAGACCCTGCCTTCAGCTTTGACGAGAAGATCCGTTCAAAGAAGGCGACTGTGGCTGAGAAGGTTGGCGTCGAGGGTCATGACGACCTTTACAGGATGTTCTACCTTGGTGGATTGATCAGGACGTTTGAGGCGGAGCTTGAGGCAGGTGGTAGCGAGGTGCTGGATGGGCTCAACAAGGAGGTCATTGGGACGCTGCAGGGTTACGACAACTATCTCCACGATAACTACACTATCCTAGCTCACCCCATCAGGAACCTTGTTGGGATGAGTCTGGGCAGTATCCTGCACAGCGCCGAGTTCGCCAAGGGAAAGCAGAGGGCGGTAGTCTCGGGCTACAAGCTCTAATCCCCTGCGGCTACAGCCACTGGTCATAACGCGAAAAAAATATTTCAGGTGGCCAGGAGGTGATCCTGTGCCCCGCAACAAACTTCTAGTCTCACTGAACCGGCTATCGCCGTACTCGGCTAGCCTCTCTCAAATTGCGGGTTTGTTGGGCCCCCTGGCCGTGCCCGTCTGTGCCACTAGTGGGTAACCCCGAATCACAGTAAATCTCATCAAAGTCCGTCTTTGTGGCCGCGTCGAATGTCTACGGGCAGGTGGTTCAATGGTTGAGTGCTCTTAACCCTTTCCAATTTGGGTCCATTGGTGCTTGTCGTACCTCCACTTGGGTTTATCGGACTTGTAGAACCTTTGGAGGTGCTCCCCGATCAGCTCGGCGGCGTCCATCTCCTCGTACCGCTGGGCGATGGTCTGTTTGACGGGCCAGGATTTTATGGCGGAGCACTCTGGGGCTACCTCGTAGATCATCTCGCCCTCGCCCTTAATCGCCATCCTGAAGGGGTAGCTTCTGCAGACGACGGGCCGCTGGTCGTGTATCAGGCACCAGTCGTCGTCGATGTGGACGCAGGCACTGGAATCGTAGATGTACAGGACGGTTTTGAAGGCGGGGTCATCGGGTGCCTCGCCTAGGCCCAGGTTTGGTTTGACTGCGTCCTTGGGGAAGAGGTGGGTCTCCCATGGGAAAAGACTGATACCGGTCCAGTCCCCCTTGCCCAGCCTCTTGCAGCAGTTACCGCACTTGGCGCAGGGGAACCTGTTCTCCATATGAGTATCGGGCGATGGGGTGATAAAAAGGGTCACACGGTGCGGATAGTCAACCCGCCCAAGCCTATGCTGACCCGGAGGTCCAGGGTGGGGCCTTCACTAGTGTAGGCCTCGGTCTCGTAGACGCCGCTGCCGAAGCTCCTGCGCCTCGTTCTAACTGCGCCCCTTAGGTCCACGCCCGCGAGGCCGTTCACTCGGATCACTGCTGAGACGTCCTTGTCTAAGATCAGTTCAAAGCCACCGACACCCGCCTCGACCCTGACCGGGGTATCGTGCTCCGGTTTCTTTCCCGTGAACTCAAGTTTGACCTGACCGACGCCTCCGCCAATCTTGATCTCTCTGGCGTTGGCGTTCAAGAGACCTAACACATCCGTTTGGCCGACCCCTGACTCGATCCTGAGCCGCTCCATTGGCTCGGGGTTAGGTTCCTCGAACCTGATGTTGCAGTCCCCCACACCTGACATGATGTAGAGGTCTGTCAATGGTAATCCTCCCAGGGATATTCTTCCCCTGCTAACCCCGGTTTTAATTTTAAGCATGTAGGGTCTTGCAGTTCCCAGGTTGAGGCTCCAATCGTTCTGTGGGCGATCCCAGTGGGTGTGCGTCCAACGCTCATCCTGTTTGATCTGTATGCGATCAGGTCCTTCGGTTATCAATGGCTTCCATTCGGGGATGTCGTAGGTAATAGTCCCATCCACGAGTTTTTCTCCTCCAGACTGCAACTCTAAACGTCCGCTGACGGGTATGACAAGCTCCAATTGGGGGTTTTCTGTTTCGGGGTACCCGATATCTATGACCTCGGATATTGCATCCCCTCTCTCCTTCAGGGAGGCCCCGCATCTACTGCAGTAGATGTCCTCCTCGGTGTGCTCCTTGCCGCACTTTGCACAGAATGACATTATAATCAAGGATAGAGTCTGAACTGGAGTTTTTAAACTATCATTTTATACAATGGGAAGTGCGCGCGCATATGCATGAATTATTTGGTGCAATGGTTTACACGGTATTATTTGGTGTAAAGGTTAGCACCCTATTATTCCGTGTAAGGGTTTACACTAAATAATAGCGTGTAAAGGTTTACACGAAAAAAAGACACGGTTAGAGGTATTCCCTGAACCATCTGAGGATATGCTCAAGGCGCTCCTCGCGGTGTTTTGGTTTCCCGCTCCTGCTCAGCTCGTGGTTCTCCTCAGGGAACCTGACCAGCTCAGTGGGTACACCAAGCAGCTTCAGTGCCGTGAACCACTGCTCGCCCTCTGCTATGGGACAGCGGTAATCCTGCTCGCTGTGGATGATTAGGCAAGGCGTCTTGACGTTGTCAACGTAGTAGAGGGGGCTGTGCTTCATCTGCTCCACCAGGGCCTCGCCCCAGTAGGTCTTCTCGCCGCTGATGCTCTCGGGCTGCATGAACCCGATGTCGCTTACCCCGAACTTGCTGACCCAGTTGCAGATGCTCCTGCACGTTACCGCTGCCTTGAACCTGTCGCTGTGGCTGATTATCCAGTTGGTGGTGTATCCGCCGTAGCTTCCCCCAGTTAACCCCAACCTTGATTCATCGATCCACGGGTACCGTTTCAGAGCCTCGTCGGTGAAATCAAGGAAGTCCTCGGTGTCCACCTCGCCGTAGTGGCGCATCACTGCCTGTGTGTAGGGCTCCTCGTACCCAGCGCTTCCCCTAGGGTTGGTGTAGATGACCGCGTACCCCTCGGCTGTCAGCAGCTGGAACTCCTGGAAGATGCCGTCTCCGTAGACGCCCCTCGGCCCGCCGTGCATCTCTAGGACACAGGGATAGGAGTTACCGGACTCCCACCCAACGGGTTTCATCAACCAGCCGTCTACGGTTCTCCCTAGCCTGTTCTTGAACGTGAAGTGCTCAGGCTCTGCGAGGTCTAATCCAGCAAGAACCCTATCGTTGAACCCGCTGAGCTTTCTCTCATCGCCATCGTAGAGGTACAGCTCTGTGGGAGCCGTTGAGTTCATGGCGACGAAGGCTATCTTTCCATCTTCTGAGACGCTGAACCCCTCGGCGGTCTTTCTAGTTACAAGTACTGCAGGATTCTTTTCGCCCAGCTTTAGCTTGTAGACGTTCAGGTTAGGTGTATCCGCTGTGTTGAAGTAGATGGATTTGCCATCGCTGCTCCACACCGCGCCGGGGTTGGGGCTCCCCACCCTGAGATCACTTCCTATTCCCATCATCAGGCTCCTGTCGAAGCCCCCCGTCTCCAGTTTGGGTTCGCCTCCTCCCGAGGACATGGTCCAGAGGTCGTAGTCTACCGCGAACTCGTTTGGCTGGTCGTGCCCGATGAAGGCTACCGTTGATCCGTCTGGGCTGTGGCTGTGGTTGGCTATGGAGTACTTCCCATCCGTGAGTTTGGTTGGTTCCCCTCCATTTGCATCCACACGGAAGATGTCCTGAACGCGGCTGGTGTCGGCGTCCTCGTCCATGTTGGTTATGAACGTGATGGACTTTCCGTCTCTCGCCCACCTGGGATTATTAACGTCGTACTCGCCCTTGGCGACCTTCTTAGGCTTCTTTCTCGGCTTGACCGTGTAGAGCTGGACCCTTTTTCCCTGGAAGAAGCCCAAGTTGTTGAACTTGTACCTGATGCGCTTGATGTGCTTGACATCTGTCTCCGGCTTCTTGTCCATCCACGTCCTGCTGGTGAACAGAATCTGCTTACCATCGGGTGACCACTCGGGGTTACTCACCCCGTTCTCCATATCAGCCACGAGCTGCGCCTCTCCGCCAGAGAGGCTGATGGTGTACAGCTGGGTCTTCTTATCCTTCTCCCTGCCGTTTGCCAGGAACAGGAGCTTCCTCCCGTCTGGGCTCCACCTTGGGTTGTTGTCCGATCTTGGCCCGTGGGTGAACTGGGTTAACCCGCCTGACTCGGTATCCGCCAGCCATATGCTGCGCCTGTACTTGTTTTCCTCGTAGTCGATGATGCTTACAACGAAAGCAATCTTTGATCCGTCGGGGCTTATCTTGGGATCCGAGACAAACTTGAACCTGCGGAGGTCCTCCACCTTGATCTTACGTTTAGCCATACCTGTGAAATGGGTTAGGGACGGTTAAGTTATTTGAGAAACCCAGCAGCCACGAGGCGGTCGGCAACCACCGTGAGCCCTAGCTCCTCAAGTCCCTTCCTCGTCTGCAGACCGGTCTCTGGATCCCATCCATGGAGGCCGTAATACTCGTCAAGTGTCTTATCCCAGGTCTCGTGGTCAATATGATCACCCTTGTAGGGACCCGATTTAACGGGCTCTTCCCAGTATCTCTTGGGCGGGTAGTCATCTTTCCTGTTGAATCCCCCATGGATGGTGTTCATAGCCTTCTCGATGTTGTGGAGCCTCTTACCGATCAGTGTGAACCTCTCGTAGTTCAGGTCCATGCCTGTGAGAGACGACGCCAGCTCAGCGATGTACTCCGCTGATTTGGGGGTTATCACTGTCTCCCAGCTCAGCAGTCTGTTGTTGTAGAGACACGTCCCTGTTATGTCAAGGATACCCTTGAACTGCTCCTGCATGTGAACGTTGTACGCCACGTTGTCCCATGACCTGAACTTTTCCGGGCTGAAGCTGTGCGTGGCCCCTCTCAGGTGTCTGCCCGCGGCTGGGCTGGTTACAACACCGAAGCCCCACCCCTTGCTGATCCTGATTCCGTCCACGGTGTCCTGTCCCTTGATGTGAAGAGCAAAATCCTCGGAGCCCCTTCCTAGCTTCTCGGAAGCCGCCTTGACGCCGTCCGCTAGGAACTCACCGAATCCCTCCCTGTGGGCGAGCTTGTGGATGAGGGACAGCATCGCTTCGTGGTTGCCCCACGTCAGCTCAAGGCCGTCGGTGTCCTCCTTTGTTATCAGACCCTTCTCGTATGCCTCGAACGCCCAGGCAATGACCACCGATGCGTTGTCCCCGTCAAGCCCGTACTGGTTTGTCAGCAGGTGTGCTTTGATGGCTGGCTCAGGCTTGTCAACGTCAACCCTTGTGCAGAAGCTGTTGCTGCTGTTATTCCACCAGCCCTCTCCCTTTATCGCGTATGGGCCGTCAGGGATGTTCATCCATGGCATGCAGCCGACGGGACAACCGTAGCAGGCGAGTATCTTCTCCCTGTACTTCTTGATTGTATCACCTGCCACCTTCTTGATCTTCTCTGGCTCCCAGTACCCGTCCTGGCCGTTCCTGACCGGCCTGAACCCTGCCTCCCAGGCTGGGCTACCGTAGTAGCTCTCGACCCCGTAGTAACCGTCCTTCCTGTACAGCTTTGCCTTGGGGAAGGTCTCCACCTTGGCCCTCGCGGCGTCAACCGCCTTGATGAAACGCCCCGGTTCGGCGACAGTGATTGGTAATGCTCCCCTTGCTGCGACCGCCTTGAGGTTCTTGGACCCCATAACCGCCCCTACGCCACTTCCCCCGGCTGCTTTGGCCCTGTCGGACATGACGCAGGCGGACCTGACCAGGTTCTCACCGGCCTGACCGATTCCAATGACCCTGACCTCGTTGTCCCGTTCATCGGTCCTGATCCGCTTCTCGGTCTCCCATGTGGTCAGCCCCCAGAGGTGTGATGCGTCCCTTAGCTTGGCCTTGCCGTCGCACAGCCAAAGGTAGACCGGTTTCTCGGACCTCCCCGTGAAAATGAGGTTATCGTATCCTGCGTACTTCATCTCGGCGCCAAAGTGGCCGCCGCAGTTAGCCGAGCCCACGCCTCCAGTGAAGGCGTTCTTTGTGTCAACGCTGACCCTGCTGCAGAAAGGAGATAGGGTGCCAACCAAGGGTCCCACGCCTATGGTGAATATGTTCTCTGGGCCTAGCGGCCTGCAAACCGGGTCAAGCTCGTTGAATAGAATCCACTCGTTGATGCCCCTGCCCCCGACCCAGTCCTTCGCGTATTTCATGGTGGGCTCATCGACAAGCGTGCCAGAGGTCAGATCGACCCTGAGGACCCTGCCCCCGTACCCGTGGGGCTTCATCTTTTTACTCCCCTCGCCTCGTAAGCGCAGTACTTGACGCACAGGGGGACATCCTCGCCGGCGCACAGGTCGCAGGTGCTGTCAACGCTCATGGATATGACCGCTGTGTCGTTGTCCCTGCTGATATGGGTGCTTGACTTGGCCGGGTTAAACTCTATGTGACCTGAGTGGTGGAATCCACAGGCGGCCTCGCATATGCGACAGCCCTGACATTTTAACGGGTTAAGGAGGATCAACGGGTTTCAATGAACCCGCTGGGCTTCTGGGCTATAAAATCTTGCTCATTGGTCGAGTATCCAGACCATGAGCCCCTTCTGTGCGTGCATCCTGTTCTCGGCCTGGTAGATGACCACGCTCTGAGGTGAGTCCATGACCTCGCTGGTAATCTCTATCTCCCGCTTGGCTGGGAGGCAGTGCATGACGATACAGTCATCCTTGGCCTTCTTGACCAGCGCGGCGTTCACCTGGAACGGGGGGAAGACCTTCATTCTCTTCTTTTTCTCCTCCTCCATCCCGGCGCTGACCCACACGTCGTTATATATGACATCAGCGTCAGCCACTCCCTCCACGCTGTGGCTCACCTTTACCGAGCCAGTGAACGCCTCATTAGCCTTTTCTACGAGAACTGGATCTGGACTGTACTCAGGATAATTCGGGCACACGATGGTGACACTCATTCCCTGCCCCGCGCACCCTATGATGGTGCTGGCAGCCGTGTTGCAAGACCCGTCGCCAACATAGGCGATCTTCAGTCCCTCCAATTCACCCTTTTTCTCCTTGATTGTGAGCAGGTCAGCCAGGTTCTGGCATGGGTGGTACATCTCAGTCATTCCATTGATAACGGGGACGGTTGATGCCTCCCCTATCTCCACCATCGCGTCCTGTTTCAGAACCCTCGCCATGATAATGTCCCCATACCTTGCGAGCACTGCTACGCCATCCTTCAATGTCTCGCTTCTGCTGAAGCCCTGATTCTCGACGCCGTACATGATGGCGTGGCCTCCCAGCTGAGTTATTCCTGCCTCGAAGCTAATCCTGGTCCTGAGGCTTGCCAGCTCGAATAGCATGATCAGGGTTTTGCCTTCCATCGTGTGTTTGTACAGCGAGGGTTTGGACTTGATCTTCTCGGAGATGTGCAGTATCTGGGTTACCTGTTCTGGGCTCAAGTCCCAGTCGGATAATATATGTTTCATGGTTGATTCCTCAATTGGTCGAATCCACAAAACCTATGCGGTAGATATAATGATTGTGACATGGATGTCATAAATTGAGATAAAAAAGTTCTAAATGGAATAAAAGGGTTATGTGAGATACTTGTCGAACCACCGCAGGATGTGGCGGAACCTCTCCTCTCTGTGCTTTGGCTTGCCGCTCCTGCTGAGCTCATGGTTCTCGTCCGGGAACCTCACCATCTCGGTGTCCACGCCCAGCTCCATCAAGGCGACGAAGAACTCCTCGGCCTGCTGGACGGTGCACCTAAGATCGTTCTCGCTGTGGATAAACAGCAGCGGGGTCTTCACGTTCTCGGCGTACCTGAGGGGGCTCTGGGATAGAAGCTTGTCCTCGTCCCTCCACGGGTAACCCATGTTGCCGCTGGGGCCGTGGTTGAACCCAAAGTCGCTGTACCCGTGGTGGCTGTACCTGTTGCAGGTGCTCCTGCACGCCACCCCCGCCTTGAACATGTCAGTCTGTGTGATTATCCAGTTAGTGAGGTAGCCGCCGTAGCTGCCCCCCGTTACGCCAAGCCTACCTGGGTCGATGAACGGGAATCGCTTGATGGCGTCCCTGGTGAAATGCATCACATCCGCGTAGTCCACTGTGCCGTGCCTGCCGTTCAGGGTGGCGCCGTATTCTTCACCGTACCCGGCGCTTCCCCTGGGGTTCGTGTATATGACGCAGTAACCCGACGCCGCCATGAGCTGGAACTCCTGGTAGATGCCGTCCCCGTAGATGCCTAGGGGGCCACCGTGGATCTGAAGAATCGTGGGGTACTTTTCGCCCTCGACGTAATCCTTGGGCTTCATCACCCAGCCGTGGATACTGTCACCCAGCTCATTAGTCCAGGTGTACAATTCGGGCGTGCTCAGCTTGAGGTTCTTGAGATGCCTCTCGTTGACCTTTGTCACCTTCTTGCCGTTCACGTAGAGCTCGCAGGGCTCTACAGCGCTCATGGCGTTGTAGCTTACCACCTCAAAGTCCTGGGAGTAACTGAAACCATCGAGGGTGATTCCCTCTGTCACCTGCTCAACCTCACGGGTCGCCCTCTTGACCCTGTAGAGGTTACTGTGGGGCACATCCCCTGCCATGAAGTTGATATACTCACCTTTTGGCCCCCAGACCGCCCCCGGCCCCGGGGTTGAGAATCGCAGATCGCTTCCAATTCCCCCGCCCACCCTTCGATCGAAGGCCCCTGTTATGTTCACGGCCTCCGATTCGAGGGGGTCCTTGACCCAGATGTCTGTGTTGGTCGCTCCCTGGGCGTGGAAGTCGTGGCCCAGGTACGCGAGGCCATGCCGGCTCCATGAAATGTCTGAGACTGTGTGGGTGCTTTTTGTGACCTTCCTCGCTTCACCTCCTTTTGAGGGCACCACGTAGATGTCCTTGATGTAGCTGGTGTCCTGGTTCTCTTCCATGTTCGTCGCGTAGGCGATCTCCTTACCGTCAGGGCTCCAGGCATAGGCGGATACATCGAACTCTCCTTTGGTTACCTGTCTTGGTTTTCCACCTGCGGCTTTAACCGTGAACAGGTGAACCCGTTTGCCCGCAAACATACCGACGCCGTTGAGCTTGAACCAGATGCGCTTTACAACGACTACGTCGGACTTGGGTTTCTCTGGCTCCCAGACCCTGCTGCTGAACAGGATGGTCTTCCCGTCGGGGCTCCACTTTGGGGTGGATACTCCAGTTTCGAGGTCCGCGATGAGCCTGGCTTCGCCTCCACCGATACCTATTACGTAGAGCTGGGTCTTGCTTTCAGGCTCGCGCCCACTTGAGAGAAATAGAAGCCTGTTTCCATCAGGACTCCACCGCGGGAAGCTGTCCTTGCCTCCCCCGTAGGTGAACTGGCTGTTTTTTCCCGTTGCCACGTCATGAAGCCATATGTGTTTGATGTACCCATCGTTCTCGTAGTCAACGGATGTCTGCACGTAGGCGACCCTTGAGCCGTCTGGGCTCGTCTGTGGGTCGGATATGAACATGAATTTCCTGAGATCCTTGATCTCAATATTCCTTGGAGCCATAACTATCAAGAAGAACTGGATATTTTACGATATAACACCACCCAAAATGAAGAAGTGTTGGTATCAAGGTTTTTCTCCGAAAACTATATAAAGAAAGTGTATTTCCGTGTTTTGATCCATGATTTTTTATACATATTTGGTGTTTTTGTTGTAATGTCCATTAATATCCCCGCGCCGGAGGAGTTCTTCGGTCACCAGCTTGGTGCCGATAGGAAACTGGCACATTGGAATAAAATCGTTGAATATTTCTGGGAGCTTGACAAGTCCCCGATGGTAAAGGTAGAGAACTTGGGTAAGAGCACGGAGGGCAACCCGTTCCTCTTGGCGATCATTTCGTCGGAGGAGAACATGGGGCGCCTGGAAGAGATCCGTGAGATGAGCTGGAAGCTGGCTCACCCCAAGGACGTACCACAAGAGGAGATTGACAGGATCACTGAGCAGGGAGTAGCCGTCGTTTCGATGAGTATGAGTATCCACGCCACCGAGGTGGGCGGGACACAGATGGCACCTGAGCTCGCCTATGAATTAATCACGCTGCAGAAGAACAAGGAGATACTGGATAACACCGTTCTCATCATGTTCCCGTGCTTCAACCCTGACGGCCAGATCATGGTCACAGAGTTCTACGAGAAATACCTGGGCACAGAGTACGAGGGCACAAGCCCGCCCATGCTCTACCACAAGTACACGGGCCATGACAACAACCGTGATGCCATCCACAACAACATGGTGGAGAGCAAGATGGTGAGTAAGGTACTTTACCTTGAGTGGAGCCCTCAGGCCTACATTGACTTCCACCACATGGGTAGCTACGGCGCTAGGTTCTACATCGCGCCTTTCGCGAACCCCATCGACGACAAGGTTGACCCGCTGATCTGGACAGAGCAGGAGCTCTACGGTGGGCTAACCCACGTCATGCTGGAGCAGCAGGAAAAATATGGCATCGAGTCCACGGCAACGTACCCCGGCGAGTTCATGCCCACATTCAACTACGTGCCGTGTTGGCACAACACATGCGGCATGCTCACAGAGTCAGCCTCAGCGAAGCTAGCCACACCACTGTACATACACTACCACCAGCTGCGGGGCAGCAGACGGGGTAGACCCGAGTACAGGACCCAGATGGGCTTCCCGCATCCATGGGAGGGCGGCTGGTGGAGGCTCAGGGACATCGTGGAGCAGCAAAAGATCAGCGCCTACGGGACCCTTGAGGCAGCGGCCAAGTTCAGGTCCATGATCCTGAGTAACATGCACAGGAAGGCGGGCAACGCCATCAGGAAGGGACTGGAGGAGGCTCCATACGCGTTCATCATCAAGCCGGATCAGCACGACGAGCTGGTCCAGTACAAGCTCATGAAGACACTCATGGACATGGGCGTCGAGGTGAGCAGGAGCCAACGGGAGTTCGTCGCTGATGGAGTGGTGTACCCGAGGGGCACGTGCGTCGTGTTCGCGGGCCAGCACTGCAGGCCATACGTGGTGAGTCTCCTGAAGAGGACGTTCTACCACCTCGGTCCTTTCAGCAAATACGATGACGGCACCCCCGTTGTGCCCTATGACCTGTCCACGTACACCATCGCGGAGTTCATGGGTATCAGGATGCACGAGGTGGAGAAGCCCTTTGAGGGCAGCTTCGAGGTGCTTGGAAGCATCAGGTACCCGAGGGGGGAGGTTGCCGACGATGCAGCCAACGGCTGGCTACTGGACGGAAAGATAAACGAGGGCTTCCTAGCCGTGAACAGGCTCCTGAGGAGGAACTATGTTGTCCAGAGGATTTCAGAGGCGGTGGAGGTCGAGGGAAAGGTCCTGGGACCAGGCAGTTTCTACATCCCCAAGGCGGATGGCGTAGAGGTTGAGCTTGATAAGCTGAGTAAGCGGTGCCACGTCAAGTTCCAAACGGCGCCCGCGGCCTTGAAGACCAAGTCCGTGAAGATGCTGAGGATCGGCATGTACCAGCGCTACTACGGCGGCAACGCCGACGAGGGATGGACTAGGTGGCTGCTGGAGCAGTACAGGTTCAGGTACAAGACTCTCATGGACAAGGATGTCCAGAGGGGCAAGCTCAAGGGTAAGTACGATGTCATCATCCTGCCAAGCGACGCAAAGGAACTGCTACTGGGCGAGGACATAGAGGGTTACTTCGAGAAGCGGTGGGGAGGCGGGTCCACGATGCCCAACTACCCCGAGGAGTACCAGAGCGGTTTCGGGAAGGAGGGCGTCGAGAAACTCAAGGAGTTCGTCGAGGACGGGGGAACGCTCCTCTGCTTCGGGGAGTCCAGTAACTTCGCCATAGAGGAGCTGAAGCTTCCGGTGAAGAACGTGCTCAAGGACGTCAAGAACACTGATTTCGTGTGTCCTGGAAGCACTCTGCACGTTGACGTCAACGTGGACCACCCGCTGGCGTGGGGGACCCAGGAGGACCTGTTGATAATCTTCAGGCACCACCCGGCCTTCGAGATCAAGCCCAGGGTCAACAACGAGGACTACAAGGTGATCCTCAGTTACCCCGAGAAGCATATCATGGAGAGCGGTTGGCTCACCGGTGAGAAATACCTGAGCCACAAGGCAGCGATTGTTGAGGCGAAACTGGGTAAAGGGAAGGTGGTTCTCTACGGTTTCCAGCCCCAGATGAGGGCACAGCCTGACGCTACCTTCAAGCTGTTCTTCAACGCCCTTCTTGGCTAGGTTTTATTCTCCCCATCCACCATTTTTACCGTCTATTTAGAAATTACTGTAATATCAAAGACGTTTTAAGCACAAGACGTGTAGCTTCAAGGATTCGTGATAGAAATGGGAGTAGAGAAATACGCGAAGAAGGAAATCGTAACCCTCATGAAGATGGCTGGTAGCAGCACACGCTCATCAGCCGGACACATCGAGGGAATGATCAATCTGGGCGCAGGAGATCCTGATTTCGATCAACCCGAGTTCATAAACAAGGCTGTCTATGAAGCCATGGAGGCGGGGCAAACCCACTACAGCTTCACAGGTGAGCCTGACTTCAAGGCAGCCATCGCAAAGTACTACAAAAAGTACGGCGTTGACATTGACCCGAAGACACAAGTGCTGATAACCAGCGGAGGAAGCCAGGCAATCTTCGAGGCCTTTGGTGCCATCCTGGACCCAGGCGACGAGCTGATTGTCTTCGACCCTGCATACACTGGATACAATTCCCCGATCACATACTTTGGCGCAAAGATGGTGAGGGCAAAGCAGTACAAGGACAGGGACGGCCACTTCAGACCAGACTTTGCCAACCTTGAGGCTGCCATCACCGACAAAACCAAGGCCATCCTGTTCTGTACACCTGACAACCCCACGGGCACTGTCTGGACGAAGGACGAGCTCAAGAAGCTGGCGAAGATCGCCGTCAAGCACGACCTCGTGGTCATCAGCGACGAAATCTACACAGAGTTCATCTGGGGTGACATGAAGCACGAGACCATCATAGACCTCCCTGGCATGTGGGAGAGGACCATAGTCCTCATGAGTTTCAGCAAGACCTTTGCGTGGACCGGTTGCAGGGCTGGCTACATTATCGCGGGCCCCGAGATGACCAAGGCGGTCAGAGCCGTGCCTGTGGGCATCTGCAGCATGCCGGTTCCTTTCCAGAAGGCGGCCATAGTTGCCCTTGAGAAAGGTTGGGACTTTGTCGAGGAGATGCGGGTCGAGTACAAGAAGAGGATCGATTACATTGTTGGGAGACTCAACGCCATCGAGGGCATCAAGTGCGCGTACCCGCAGGGCGCGTTCTACGCGTTCCCTGATATCAGCAGCCTGGGCATCCCGTCCATGAAGTTCGCCATGGACTTTTTCAGGCAGGAGAAGGTCCGCTGTGCGCCTGGCTCGGGGTACGGTGAGATGGGCGAGGGACACATCAGGTTCGCGCTCGTCAGGCCCATCGAGGACCTAGCAGAGGTCTGCGACAGGCTGGAGAGGTTCGTTAAGAACTTACCACCTCAGGCGCCTCCGACCGTCCCTTAAATCCTTCATTTTTTGTTCTTAAGGCACAGGTTTTGTGCACATGAAAAGCCGTCACTCTACCGCTTTTTTACACTTATTGGGATGAGAACGGAGCCGTTCTGGGGCTTCTTTTAATAAAAAAGGGGTGTTTTCTCCTTTGAGGTAGATACCCCCCCTCCCCTATAGTAAAATTACTCGATTCTCTCGAGCTTGAATACTACAGGCCTGAGGCCGTCTGTGCAGCAGCTGACCATGCTGCCGGGTTTGTTGATCCACCGGAAATCTCCCCCCAGGGCGAGGTGGGCTATGTCCCTCTGGATGTCGGCCCATGCCCAGCTGCAGAAGCCCTCCGGCATGGCTAGACTCTTGCTGATGTACTCCTTTCCCATCTCGACGGCGTCGCACACGGGGTTCGTGGTCTCGGTGGCTAGCTCATCGAATATTTCGCCGGGCTTGAGCTTTGCCACCACCGTGATCTTTACGTCTGGCATAATAATCAAAGGATTCTGGGGTTAAGCGTATAAAAGACCTGTTAAATACACCATAGAACGAGTTTTTCTTTGATTGTAATGGGAAGGAACAAGAAATATGACGGCTACAGGGCCTTCCAGTACCTTGAGCCGGGCAGGGACTACAGGGAGTTCAAGCTGAGGAAGGCCATATTAGACGATTGGTGGGAGCCCGTACCCCTCAGCAAGACGGAGGAGGAGCGGTTTGAGGAGGTCATGGCCAAGAGCGTGGTCATGGACCTCCACGCCCACGCCGATATCAGCCCTGAGGACCCCAACGAGATCAGGGATGCAGACAGGGAGGGGAGGAACTTCATCGCCTACGAGGCCCTCTCAACATCAGGCCTGGACTGCGTGTTCGACAACATGCAGGACGGCAGCAGTTTCGCAAACACCAAGCACGGCTGGGACTGGAACGGCACCATCCACGACCTGGGGATGCACCTGGCGGATATAGCCAAGCAGGATTTCCTCATCCACTGCAAGAGGCCTGAAGACATCGAGATCGCCCACAGGGAGGGAAAACTCGCGTGGGTCGCCGTATTGGAGTCCGCAAGCTGTATCGAGAACGAGGTGGACAGGCTGGACATCCTCTACGGCCTCGGCGTGCGCAGTATCGGAATCAACTACAGCGAGTCCAACATGCTGGGCAGCGGACTCAAGGAGCACGCGGACGGGGGGTTGACTGACTTCGGGTACGACGCCCTTGTGAGGATGAACAAGCTTGGGCTCCTCGTTGATGTTAGCCACGTCAGCGACGGGACCGCTCTGGAGACCATCGAGCTAAGCAGGGACCCGATAATTGTCAGCCACGCCGGGGCGAGGGCGTTGACGCCCACCACTAGGATGTTTCCGGACGAGGTGATTATGGCACTTGGGGAGAGGGGGGGATTGATGGCCATTGAGGCAGCGCCTAACCTCACTGTCACCGAGAAGCACCCCGTCCACGGCATCGATAGCTACATGGAGCATATCGAGCACTGCATCGATCTCATTGGTATCGACCACGTGGGCTGCGGGCCTGATACCAACTATGGAGACCACGTCGCACTGTACATCACAAACATCGAGCGCCACGGCCAACTCGGGTTAGGTCACTACCCTAGACCCGGGAAGGAGGGCGGGAGCAAGTTCCTCGGGATAGACATGAACCTGGAGCAGCTGAAGGAGCTCAAGTACGTCAGGGGGATGGAGAACCCCAGCGAGTGCCTTCAGAACGTGTGCCGGTGGATGATAAAACACGGGTATAGTGACGAGGAGATCAGGAAAATAATCGGTAAAAATGGGCTGGAGTTAGTCAAGAAGGTCTGGTAGGGCCCCTACTGTTTAGAGGTCTTCTCCCAGTTCTCCTCGGCTATGGCAAGCGGCACCTCAACGCCCTCAGGCAGAGGGGTCGTGTAAGTCTTGCCGCCTAACCGGTCTTGATGCTCTTCCTTTGCCTTCTTAATAAGCTCTGCATCCGTCAGCAGCTCTAACGCTGCGCCGGCCATGGTCTTGGCCGCGAACACAAGGCTCTTATGGCCGATGGTGCTCCCGCAGGCAGCCACGAAGGCCCAGCTGTGACCCGGCGCACCCAGGATGTTACATGCCGTGCCAAACTCTATGGTGGGGCATATCCAGCTGATGTCACCGACATCGCTGCTGCCGGGGCTGGTCTCCCCATCACCTAGGGGGTCGAGGATGTCCGTCACGAGGTGGACGTCCCTGTACTTTTGGTAGTCCGGGATCTTGTATCTCTTCAACGCGTCCATCTTCGCGTCCACGCTGAAGTTTGAGGCTATCTCCTTGGCGAACTCTAGCTCATCTGCGCTCCACTCGGGGGCGCCTACCTCCCTCATATTCTTGACCACAAGGTTGGCCAGGGTCTCACTTGGGATGATATTGTAGAGGGCGTCCAGGAACAGGACCTCTAGCTCCGTCTCCGTCATCATGGCGGCTCCCTCAGCGATCTTCAGGATCCTCTTGTAGATTGGGTCCAGCTGTTCGCGCTCCGGTGCCCTGATGTAGTACCAGCTACGGGCATAATCTGGTACGACGTTAGGCTGACCCCCGCCCTCCTCGATGACGTAGTGGATCCGGGCATCGCTGATTATGTGCTCCCTCAGGTAGTTGACACCGGTGTTCATGAGCTCGATGGCGTCCAGCGCGCTCCTGCCCATCTCTGGGTTCCCCGCCGCGTGGGCCGTCTTGCCCCTATAGATGAACTTCACCCCGTTGACAGCCGTGCTTGATCTCAGGCTAGCCGTGTTCATGCTGCTCGGGTGGTGGCTGAGGCAGACATCCAGGTCATCGTAGAGTCCCTCCCTCGCCATGAATACCTTGCCGCCGTAGTTCTCCTCGGCGGGGGTGCCGAAGAACTTGATGGTTCCCTCCATCCCCTCCTCCTCCAGCAGGTATCGTAACCCGATGGCAACGGCCAGGGCGGTTGCGCCGTGTACGTTGTGTCCACAGCCGTGGCCCGGTGCTCCCTTTACCAATGGGTCCTGTTTGGGTGACACCTTGTTGCTGATCCCAGGTAATGCGTCGTACTCCCCCTGGAACCCGATTACCGGGTTCCCTGACCCCCATTCAGCCACAATGGCTGACGGCATCCCCGCCACTCCGTGGTTTACCTCGAAGCCGTTTTCCCTCAGCTTCTCGGCTATGAGTTTACTTGATTTGGTCTCGACGAGGCCCAGCTCGGCGTACTGCCAGACCTTGTCGGCCACCTCGATGAACTCGTCCTTGTTCTCATCAATCCAGTTCCATGCCTTATCCTTGAGCATAAATGATGAGCAACTCATAAGGTAATAAAATATGTGAGGTGGTTCCAATAACGTGTATAAACCAGTTCGAGTGCAATATTTTATCAAATCATTCAGTAACTCATCTAGGGGTTAAGTAATGAGTTCTGGATCAAAGGAAATGGGCTTCGAGGTCGTGGAGGGCTGGGGTAAGTTACCAGATGGCTGGAGTTTCGGTCATGTAATAGGCTGTGCCGTTGACGCAGATGACAACGTGTACGTCCTCAACAGGGGGGAGCACTCGATGGTGATATTTGACAGGGAGGGAACCCTGAAGGGTTCTTGGGACGTCAAGTTACCGACTTCCCACGGTCTCCACATCGAGGGGGACGTGGCGTACGTCGCAGATTATCATAGACACACGGTGCAAAAATTCACCCTGAACGGGGAGCTGCTTGATACATGGGGAACGGAGGATGTCCCAGGTGAGGAAGGGGAGCCATTCAACAGGCCAACCGATATAGATGTCGCCCCCACTGGCGAGATATACGTGTCCGATGGCTACGCCAACTCGAGGGTTCACAAGTACTCGCCAGACGGTGAGCGTCTGCTCTCATGGGGAGAGAAAGGCACAGGACCAAGCCAGTTTGATATCAGCCATGATGTCGCATTAGCTTCTGATGGACGTGTATTCATTTGTGACAGGCAGAACCATAGGATCCAGATCTTCACGGCGGATGGGGAGTACATCACCGAGTGGGGCGGCTTCAAGCAGCCTTGCAGCGCCACCATCGATAAGGATGGCTACGTGTACGTGACCGAGTTACAGGCCAGGTTCAGCATACTTGACAAGGACGGTGTCCTCGTGTCCAGGTGGGGCGGGGAGCCAAGCCTGGAGCCGGGCCTGTTCATGAACCCCCACTGTGCCTGCATCGACTCCATGGGCGACCTCTACGTGGGGGAGACCCTTGAGGGAAGCAGGATACAAAAGTTCAGGAGACTGTGAAGCAGGTAAACTGCTTTATCCACTCGCGTCCACTTCTAATCCATGAAAAACGAGGTGCTTGACTGTCTAAGGGTCCTCGGATTGGTCTCAGGGATCAGCGGGTGGCTGGTGATCCTTGCGTCAATCCAGCGAAACCCCTGGTTCGTGTTCACTGAGCACGCTTTCAGTGACCTGGGGGGACCCGAAGCTACTGATGCCTGGCTTTTCAGCAATGGCATGATACTCATTGGACTCGTGATCATTCTTTACGGCGTTTACCTTGTACATGTCTCGTTCAACAAGCCCACGACGGTTGGGGCGGCGTTCCTCTTAATCACAGGGGGGTTCCTGACATTGATAGGTGTTTTTCCCTCGGGAACAGCGCCACATTTCTTTGTCTCGGTTGGGTTCTTCACCATGTCGGACCTATCCATCCTTGCATGGGGCACTGGACTCCTTGGAGGAGAGAAGAACGTTCTTGGGAATCTTTTCATGGGAATGGGTTTGATGGGGCCAGTTTTGACCGCCGTTGTCCCCTGGCCGTCAACCGCGGTGGTCGAGGCCTTCGGCCTTATCATAATGAACATATGGACTATTCTGATGTTCAAATACCCTCACGAGTACGGGGCGTGAGAGGTCTCGCCTATCCTCAGGTACCTTGGGTGATCGGAGCGTATCTCCTTGAATAGGGCGTCAACCCTGTAGCCTTGGATGTCCCCGCCCGTGTTCCAGCGGTAGGTCTGGTTGAAGGGCTCGTTCCATTACCTGCTGTCGGGTCCAAGCCTGTCGATAATCCTCCTGCTGGATGATGTGCTGGAGCCGTCAAAGTATAATTGGGTTCCTCAAAGCCCTGTAGCTCGTACATGTCACTGTCATACTGTAACTCGTTCCATGAGAGGGAGGCCCTCTGGTTAGCCGCGCGCGCGTCAACGGTCAACCGTTAAATGCCCCCAACGGAATCAATAATTGATTATTATGCAAGAGGTTGTTGATCTTCTCAAGAAACAGAAGAAAATAGAGTTGAGCCACGTGGCTTCCCTCACCGAGACCATGAAGGGCGTGGTGAACCCCATGATCAAGGTGGTTCTGGAGACCATAGTCCATGATAGCAGGAAGCACGCAGCCATAGCGCAGGCCTTGATTGATGTGGAGGCAGGTGCAGTTCCCCATAGGCTGGACATGGACCTAGGGCCTGCGACAAATTTCAACCAGAACATCAAGCAGCATGTCAGGGCTGAAAAGGAAATGATCGAGATGCTGGGGGAGATAGGTGGACTTGTCAAGGACGACAGGGTGAAGAAGTTCATCGATTACTTGATCGAGGAGGAGAATAGACACCATAGGCTCCTGAGGGAGTTCAGCCTGCTGCTCGATAGGGACAGCGTTGGTATGAACGAGTACCTGGATCTGTTCCAGAAGTACATGATAGTGCCGCCTGAGTAGGCGCTATTTCGTGTTCTTCAGGTGGGAGAGGTAGAACAGGTAATCCGTTCCAACTCCCTCCTTGCCCATTATCCTCAGGGCGCTCATTATCTGTCCCCTGTGATAGGCGGTGTGAACCACGTACTGGGTGAGGAAATCGTCGTGGTCAACCCTCATCTCGCCCTCGCCCAGAAAGTTGGGAAATGTGGCGTCCAGGTCAAGGTGAGTTGACGCGAAATCAACCAGCTGGCGGTCTACTTTTTCCCAGTGCTGCATCGCCTCTTGAATGCTCATACTCGCCACCGCATCCCCGATCTCATAGGGGTCGGCTTTCTTCCCGTTAACTCTAACGCGTAGGTTGTACTCGACAGCCAAGATTGAGTGGATAACATGGTTCTTGATGCTGTCAAGAGGTGGAATCAAATCCCTGCAGTACTCGTCCTCGGTGAGCTCCACAAGTTTCCCCCTGACCCGGTCATTGGCCCAGAGGTGATAATCAACGAACTTTATGGGATCCACGAACAATGATTGTAAGGTGGATAGAAGAGGTTATTGATGAGGCTGCTCAGGCTCTCCCCGAAGTACTGGATTGGTTCCAAGGGGAGGTATGATGCTCTGTAGGGTTATCGTTTTCCCTTGAGCTTCTGCCAAGCCTCCTCGGCGATCTCCAGTGGTGGATCAACTCCATCAGGGATCGGGCAGACATACTCCTTTCCTCCGATCCTCTCCTTCTGCTCCTCCCAAGCCTTCTTGATGACCTTGGGCTTAGTGAACAGATCAAGTGCGCTTGCCGCCATGGTCTTGGCCGCGAACACCAGGCTCTTGTGGCCGATGCTCATGCCTGATACCGCGGTGAACCTCCAGTCGTGGCCGGGGGCGCCAAGGACGTTGCATGAAGTGCCGAACTCCATCGTTGGGCACTGCCACGACACGTCGCTGACATCGGTGCTCCCCTTGCTGACGAAGCCGTCGTTCCAGGCGTCAAGGATATCGGTCATGAGGTTGACGTCCTTGTACTTCTCGGGGTTGGGGACACCGTACTTCTTGAACCCCGCCATCTTTGCCTCCGGGTCAAGGGTCTTGGCTATCTCTGCTGCGAATGCTTCCTCTTCCTCGGTCCAGCCGGGGTGCCCAACCTCCCTCATGTTGGCGGTCACCAGCTCGCTGAGAACCTTGTTGGGTATCTTGTTGTAGATAGCCGCGATGAGGTCGATCTTGAGCTCCGTGTCCGTCATCATGGCGGCTCCTTTAGCGATTTTGTTGATTCTCTCGGCTATATGGGCAACCATCGATCTCTCAGGGGCCCTGATGTAGTACCAGCTCCGGGCGTAATCGGGAACCACGTTGGGCTGCCCGCCTCCCTCCTCGATGACGTAGTGAATCCTTGCCTCCTGGACCACGTGCTCCCTGAGGAAGTTTACCCCTATGTTCATGAGCTCGATTGCGTCCAGCGCGCTCCTACCGTGCTCGGGGCTTCCCGCTGCGTGGGCTGTCTTACCGAAGTACTCGTACTTGACGCTGTCAACGGCGTTACTGGAGGCAAGCCCCGCCACATTGTAGCCGCTGGGGTGGTGGCTGAGGCAGGCGTCCACTCCCTTGAAGTAGCCGCTTCTCACCAGGTAGACCTTGCCGTCGTAGTTCTCCTCCGCTGGACTGCCGTAGCACTTTATGGTACCGGGCAGTCCCTCCTTCTCTAGAACATACCTCGTCGCGATTGCCGCCATGAACCCAGATGTGCCGTGGACGTTATGCCCACAGCCGTGACCCGGACCGTCAACTACCTCCCACTCCCTGTACGGGACGGGCTTGTTGCTGATACCGGGTAGGGCATCGTACTCGCCCATGAACCCGATCACGGGCTTTCCCTCGCCCCAGGTGGCCACGAAGGCGCTGGGCATCCCTGCCACTCCGTGCTCAACCTTGAACCCGTGCTTCCTCAACGTATCAACGTGTATCTGAGCGGATTTGTGCTCAACGAGCCCCAGCTCCGCGTACTCCCAAACCTTGTCGCTGATCTCGATGAACTCCTCCTTGTTCTCATCGATCCAGCTCCATGCCTTATCCTTCAACATTATAATCAAGGATACTGGGACTCATATCGGTATAAAATCTGGCTCCAATCGCACCGATTTTATGGGACGGTTCAATAGGGATGAGGGAATAGCATTGAAGGTAGTAGGGATAATCGGCGGACCCAAGAATGATGGCAACACGTTCAGGCTTGTGAGGGCGGTACTTGACGGCGCCCTTGACGCCGGTCACACGGTTGTTACGTGGAAGCTCAAGGATGTGTACATCGGGCACCTTGGGCACTTTGCTGGCGAGACTCTTCCACCCAACGATGACTTTGAGAAGATGCAGGCAGACCTTGAGTCAATGGAGGCCCTGGTCATCGGGTCACCCGTCTGGTATGGGCACGTGGACACGAGGACCTTCAACTTCATCAACAGGACGTATGTCTACAACAAGCACTACAGTGAGGAGAACGCCGAGAAGTGGCCCAAGGCAAAGGCTGTGAACGTACTCACCTATGGCCGAGAAGATGAGAACGCCTACGACAACATCCTTGACTGGTACAAGATGATCTGGGACTGGTACGGCATGACAGAGTCTATCAACCTCGTAGCAGCGGGAACAGGGAATTACCCCGTCGAAAAACGGCCTGACCTCATCAAGAGAGCTAAAGATATAGGGCGTAACCTCTAGGCAAACATTATCACCCCAAATCCCTCTTCTATTCAGGTGCCTTCTTGGTCGATGTTTTAGAGATACGGGACGGGGTTGAGCTGAGGAGCCAGCGGCTCAAGCTCCGTGTGCAGTCGTGGGGAGAGAACAGCCTGAGGGTCAGGGCAACGGTTCTCAGCGATATTGATGATAAGCTGGACTGGGCGTTACTTGAGCCAAAAGAAGTCACAGTCAATGTCAAAATCAATGGTGAGTCGGTCTCCGTGGAAAACGGGGCAATCACCTGCCTCATCAAGCTGAGCCCAGACAAAATCTCAAGCCAACCCTGGAATATGACGTTCAAAGAGACCCACACCGGAAAGGAGCTCACGGCCGAGAACCATCACAGGTTCAAACGGTGGAGGGGCGTGTACATGAAACCCAGGGGAGGCGACACCTTCGCCTGCGAGGCCCGGTTCAAGGCATACGAGGACGAGCGAATATATGGCCTGGGCCAGCACCAGCACGGAAGGCTTGACAACAAGGGCTGCGTCATCGAGCTGCTCCAGCGGAACACCGAGGTCTGCATCCCCTTCATGGTGAGCACAAGGGGCTACGGATTCCTCTGGAACAACCCAGCCGTGGGCAGGGTCGAGCTGGGGTACAACGGCACCAACTGGGCCGCCGATAGGACTAAGCAGATGGATTACTGGATAACGGCTGGGAGGACGCCGATACAGATCATGAGGCAGTACGCCGATGCGACCGGGTACCCGCCTATGATACCAGAGTACGCCACGGGTTTCTGGCAGTGCAAGCTCAGGTACCAGACACAGGAAGAGTTGATGGCCGTAGCGAGGGGGTACAGGGACCGCGGGCTGCCCCTGAGCGTCATCGTAGCCGATTTCTTCCATTGGACACTCATGGGTGAGTGGAAGTTTGACCCCGAGAAGTGGCCCGATGTCCCGGGGATGGTGAAGGAGCTGGAAGGGATGGGGGTAAAGCTGATGGTAAGCGTCTGGCCCACCGTCAACCAACTCAGCGAGAACTTTGACGAGATGAAATCAAAGGGGTACCTGGTGGGCTCCGAGCACGGCGACGAGTCCCACACCCAGTTCATGGACCAAAGACCCGAGGGCCCGCTGCACATGTACTACTACGACGCCACGAACCCCGACGCCCAGCGCTACGTCTGGGGAAAGATCAAGGAGGGCTACTACGACCACGGTATCAAGACGTGGTGGCTTGACGCCTGCGAGCCCGAGATATACCCACTGAGCCCCGAGAACCTGCGGTACCACATCGGCAACGGGGAGATGGTGACCAACATCTACCCCATGCTCAACAGCAAGGCGTTCCACGAGGGAATGACAGGAGAGGGGGAGGAGGAGATCATACTGTTAACCCGTTCAGCGTGGGCAGGGAGCCAGCGCTACGGCGCCCTCGTCTGGAGCGGCGACATCCCAAGCACCTTCGAGGCGCTCAGAACCCAGGTCAGTGCAGGCCTCAACATCGCCATGAGCGGCATCCCATGGTGGAACACGGACATCGGCGGCTTCCACGGCGGCGCCCCCGAGGACCCCCAGTTCAGGGAGCTCCTCATCCGCTGGTTCCAGTTCGGCGTGTTCAGCCCCGTGATGAGGCTCCATGGGCACAGGGAGCCCACGGTGGGCGTCACTGGTGGCCCCAACGAGGCGTGGAGCTTCGGCGAGGAGGCATATGGGATCATCAAAGGGCTCCTGGCGCTCAGGGAGGAGCTTCGTCCCTACATAATGGACCAGATGAGGGAAGCCCACCTGACCGGCGCTCCCGTGATGAGGCCCCTGTACTATGATTTCCCCGACGACCAGCAATGCCACATTGGTGACCAGTTCATGTTCGGGTCCCAGATCATGGTGGCGCCCGTACTTGAGGCCGGTAAGCGGTCACGGAGCCTGTACCTGCCCGGAGGGGCAAGGTGGAGGGAGGGAGACACAGGAGAGGTGCACAGGGGAGGCGTCTGGATCGAGGTAGATGCGCCCCTTGACAGGGTTCCCTACTTCTACAGGGAATAATCCTTAAACCGAGGCAAGTCAGACTACCGTAGATCGGTATGAGCCAGTCCATGGACATCTACTCAGTTCTGCTGCTGTCAGTGGGATTGGCCATGGACGCGTTCAGCGTAGCCTTGGTGGCCGGTTTCGGCCTGGGAAAGGTAAAGCTCGCTGATTCATTGAAGGTCAGCGGCACCTTCGGAATTGCCCACGTCATCATGCCCACCGTGGGCTGGTTCCTCGGCTCAACGGTGCTGGAGCTGATACAGAGGTGGGACAACTGGATAGCATTCACGCTGCTGGCCATCGTGGGAGGCAAGATGTTGAAGGAGGGACTGGACGAGAACACCGAGGACATCGACGCCAACGAGCTGCTGGGGATGGCGAGCCTGTTAATGTTCACTATCGCCGTCAGCATAGACGCGCTGGCCGTAGGCCTGAGCTTCAGCGTACAGGACCTCAGCATCTGGGTACCAAGCCTATACATGGGGGCGGGGACGCTGGTCTTCACGTTCCTTGGTTTGAATATAGGAAACAGGACGGGGCAGAGGTTCGGAAAGAAGGCTCAGATATTCGGAGGCCTGGTGTTGATACTCATCGGGCTCAGGATAGTACTGAGCCACACGATAACTTGTGTAGAAGCTCGGAGAGCTGGGACAAGTTCTCGATGACGCCATCTGGACTGAACGAGTTAATCGTCGCATCGTCGTACCCCCTGGTGTTGATGAGAACGAACCATACACCCGCCGCCTTAGCTGCCAGTGCGTCGTGATCCGAGTCCCCCACGTAGACTACGTCCTCCCGTCCGTAGAGCGCCATCATCCTGTTTAATGGCTCAGGGTCGGGCTTGATGTAGCCACAGTCATCCCTGGTTATTGACCGGGGGAAGAACTCGCCGAACCTGCCAAACTCATCGCTTGCGCTGAGGCGGTCATATGACTCTCTTGACGCCGTGGTCACGAGCCCCATCTCGTATCCCTCGGACTTGAGAGCCTGAAGCCCAGAGATGGTGTCAGGCAGCAGCTCGCTGATGTCGTGTTCGGACCGTTCCTGCACCATGAAAGGCACGTTTATCTCGTCGATGATTGCCTGGACATCCTCAGGGCTCCGCCCACCCTCCTCAAGGTAGCTCCTCGTCCTGTTCCAGATGTGGGCCATCCTGTTCATGCCCATGATCTCCTCGGGAGGGACGCCGTGGCCAACGGCGATCTCCTTCATCTGGGCCTTGATGACCATGAACGGCGTGTGGTGGGTGATGGTCCCCCGGTACTTTGGCCTGTGCCTCAGTATAATGAGGGTCCCATCCATATCGAAGAGGAGCAGCGGCTTCAATTGGTCACCTAGTTGAGGATGGACTCGTCCAGGCTCATCCTCTCTGACTTCAATGTCTCCTCGTCGGGCCAGCCGATGATTATGTGGTTCCTGCTCGTCATGGTGGGGCCCAGGTTGAAGTGCTCCCTGAGCTTTTTCTGTGTCTCCTCGCCGTGGGTGAGCCAGCAGTGGCCGAGCCCCAGCGCGTGGGCCATGAGGCATATGTGGTCGGCCGCCGCACCGGCGTCAAAGTAGAGGTTCTGGGGCACATACTTCTCGAAGCGTAGCGTGTGGTACATGCTGAACTCCTGGAGCACCACGATCATGACGCAGTTCTCGATGGGGATGTCGCTGCTCACCAGCTTCTGCTCCTCTGGGTCCCTGAGCACGAGGAACCGTGTGCAGCCAACGTTACAGCCGTGGGGGGCGTACAGCCCAGCCTTGAGGATTCGCCTGATCATGTGATCGGGGACGGGGTCGGGCTTGAACTGCCTGATACTCTTCCTGCCGTAGATCAGCCGCTCAACGGTATCCGCCTCTGCCTCGGTGAAGCTCTCCCACGGGGTCACGGCCAGCCCCGGGGACTTTCCCTCCCTCATCCGCTTCGCCGCGTCGATGTACTCGATACACCACTGGATGTCCGGCGGGTTCATTGGGAACCCCCGGTTCTTCCAGATCTCAAGGAGCTTCTCGGCCACAACACCGTAATCCTCGGGCATCTCGTAGTTGCCCTTGAGTATCCTGTAATAGTAGACCTCGATTGTGTGGTGTGTTCTCTCGTGGAACACCGCCCGCAAGTCGTCCATCTTCATGGATATGAGCTGGTCCTCGGTGTAGCCGTGGACCTTGAACGTTTCACCCAAAAAAGGTAACAGGGTGTTAAAGGGATAATTGACACTTGCGGGGACGGTTTTTAAGACAACGTGGGATAACTAGGAGATATGAGCGAAAAGGTCTGCACTGGTCAGGTGTGCATCGTCACCGGCGCCAACTCTGGGATAGGGTACCATACGGCCAAGGGGCTCGCCGAGAGGGGGGCGACCGTGGTTATGGTCGTGCGGAATATGGACAAGGGGGAGACGGCCATGGAGGAGATCAAACAGGCGACGGGCGCCAGCAGCGTCTACCTGATGCACTGCGATGTTAGCGACGTGACAAGCGTGGACAGGTTCACCAAAGCCTTCAAGGAGCGTTTCATGTGCCTCAACGTGCTCATCAACAACGCAGGAGCGGCTTTTAGCAAGCGCCAGGAGACCGAGGCGGGCTTCGAGAAGACCATCGCGACCAACTACCTTGGCGTGTTCAGGCTCACGAATAACCTCCTGGCCATGTTGAGGGAGACAGAGCCCTCTAGGATCATAAACATCGGCTCGGGGATGCACAAGACGGGAAAGATTGATTTCGATGACATCATGATGGAGAAAAAGTACGCCAGCATGAAGCAGTACGCCAACAGCAAGCTCATCGTGACAACGTTCACATATGCCCTGGCCAGGCGATTGGTTGGGACCGGCGTTACGGCCAACGTGGTTGAGCCGGGGTTCGTGGCAACAAACCTGGGCAGAAACATGGGTGGTCTCAGGGACAGGATCGCTTTCACCATCGTCAGGCCCATCCAGATAAGCGCCGAGAAGGGGGCGGAGACCAGTATCTGGGCGGCCACGGCCTCCGAGATTGAGGGTATATCGGGGAAGACCTTTGCAAAGAGGAAGGAGACGGAGTCCGCGGAGATCACATACGACGAGGAGATCCAGGACAGGCTCTGGGACTGGACGTTAAAGACTCTCGGAGAACATCCTGATTAACTCGGGTAGACTCAAGCCATTGGGCAGCTGGTACTCCTCGATTATCTCCTTGACCCAGGGCTTCTCATCCAGAACATCCTCTGATTCCCTGAGGAGGATAGATACGGCGTCAGCGAACTGTAGACTGTTGTCGAGGAGGGAGCTGGGTTTGTACCCTGCTCTGTGGTCATGAGATTTAATCGCGTGGAGAACTGATTCGTCCACAAGGCCGGTTAGAGCCTCGGCCGCTTTTTCTCCATGGAGCCCACGTTCATCGATGGTTGCATCATAGTCAAGGTCATGAAGTAGCCCCGCCAGCTCCCAATTCAAGTTGCTCTCCCCGTGGGCATCAGACAACACGGTCATAATCTTGGATACGAGCAGGGAGTGCTCTCGCCTTGATGAACTCTCGATGAGGCGGAGGGCGTTTTCTTTTTCCATTGATGGAACACTACGAAGTATGGTAACCATTTGTTAAGTATTTGGAGAAAGTTCAGGTTCCCGTGGCCTAAAGAACGCCCAGAAGAGCCCCCCGTTGATAGCCATCAGGACGGCGCCTGTATAGAAAGGAAGAGTCAGGCTGATGGACTCGAACATGTACCCCGCCAGTGTCGGGGCAATGGTCCTCACGCCCATCCTCGCCGAGTTGCTGATGCCTATCGCTGTGGCTGTCTCCTCGGGGGAGACCATGCCCGACGCGAATGTCTGCCTGATGGGCATCGTGAATAGGACGACTATCCTGTTCAATACCATTAGTGCAACAGCCATTGGGTACCAGCTTGATAACGCGAAAAGCACGGTCACACCAGCAGATATCAGCCTCGTGGTCACTATGGTCTGTATCGGGCCGTACCTCTCAACAACCCGGGGGGTGACAAGGTACGTGAAGATGCTGAGGAACCTAGCGAAGGCGTAGATTGGACCTAGGATATCTGTGCTCACCATGAACCGCTCGAAGAAGTACAGAGTCATTAGGCTGTCAACCATGCCCCAGCCTAGGCCGCTTGTGCTGCGTGTGATGCTGAACTTGGCTATGACGCCCCAGTTCTTGATGCCTGAGCCCTTTTTCTTAGTCATATCTCCCCTTGACACCCGTTCAGCTTCATGTATCGGGAACAGGAAGACCAGGGAGATCAGGTTCACTACCGTGCAGACCCACCATAACAGCTGGTGGGCGGAGACCACATCATATGCGAAGCGGTTCTCAAGTAAAATAGGGAGACCGCCGAAGCTCAACCCGATGGTCGAGGCTATGCTGTTGGTTATCGCCATTGTGCTGTAGATGTTTGGCCTATGATGTGCCTCAACTTTGTCAGTTATGTACCCCGATACGACTGGCTGACCAGCGCCCGCTCCCTCCCCCATGGCGCCAAGGCTCTGGGCAAGAGCAAGGACCCAGAAATCAGTTGAGACCGCGAATAATGCTGTACGAGATGCAGCGAAAAAGGTTCCCAGTATCAGGAAAGGCTTCCTGCCGTACCTGTCACATAGGTAGCCGAAGGTGATGTGGTGGATGGCGCTTAGGAAAGTGGCGATGCTCAGCAGGAGCCCGATCTCGACCGGGCTGAAGCCCAGCAACGCGAAATAGATGGCCCTGACAACCTGCAGGAACCCCATTACGATGCGTCGGGTGAACATGCTCCCTGTGAGCATGGTCATGTCCCTGTCGAAGCCCACCTTGAGCCGATTAACGGTCTCCAACGTTAACCAAAGATTTCCTTGAATCTCTGGACAATGATCTCCTCGTCGCCGGGCTGCAGGTTGATGGCGTTAATGATAAAGTCGCTGCTCCTTCCCCAGTTCCTCACCCACACCTCGGGGTCGCCCTCCCTCAGCGACCTGATCAGTTTGTTGGTCTCATCGACACTGATATCTAGGCTAACTTGGAGCCCGATGGTGTGGTAACCCGTACCCTCGCCGGACCTTGGATAGTACTGTATTCGGGCGTCCTTGAGGCCTGGCAGGTCCTTGATGCCTTTCTCGATGTATCGTACCTTCTCCCAGGCTGGCTGGAACCTTTCCTTGTTGTGGTCCATCTCCATCCACTCATCGAAGGCAACAAGCAGACCTATGATCTCCTGCCTGTCAAGCTTGTACCCCCTGCCTAGGCTCCTGTAGTAGCCGCTCTGCTCGTTGGGCCCGGCCTCAGCTCCGATGAAGCTGTGGAGGGCTATGGCGTCCACCAGGTCCTTCCTGCCGTAGATGTAGCCTGTGCTGTTGGGTCCGCCTACGTATTTGCCGCCGACCGCAACGAGGTCGCAGCCCATCTCCATGAACTTGGACTGGACGTCCTTGGGGTACGTCATTCCTGCGGCGTCAACTATGACGGGGACGCCGTGTTTTTTCCCGATCTCGAGAACCTTCTCAAGGGGGCAGATGGTTGATCTGCGCATGGCTGGGTACGCGTAGTGGATGCCCGCGGTCTTGTCGGTGATGGCCCTCTCGATCTGCTCGGGGGTGCACCCCCAGTTCTCGTCGCCGACGAAGACAAACTTTCCTCCGGCGACCTCCATGCTCCTGTCGTAGACAAGCAGTCTCGCGCTGCGCTGGATGATGAACTCGTTCTTCATCCCCTCGGTGTGAGGAAGCTTCCTCATGGTCTCTGGGTCATCGCCCACCATGCAGGCCGCGGCAGCCAGCACCAAGGCATTGAAGGCCCCGCTTGTGATCCAAGCGGCCGGCGCGTTGATCTTCTCTGCGATGTGCTCTCCTCCCTTTTCGATGAGGTCCCACATGTATGCATAGGACTTGTTGGCCTCATCCATGGCCTCAAGTACCGTGGGTGTTAGGGTGCTTCCACCCAGCCTGGTCAAATGGAATGCGGCGTTCACTACTCGCTTGACGCCGTACCTAGAATAGATGCTCATGGTACACAATCAACTGAAAAACGATAAAACAGTTTGTAGCCTACTCGCGCCTCAGGAAATCCCCGACGTCAAACATGTTCTTGATGACCCTGCGGTCCCCGGAGGTCTCGAACCTTCCGTACCCGATGCAGCCCTCGCCGAACATGACGAGGCAGTACCTGCCCGGCTTCACGTCGCCCTGGAACCGCTGGACGTTCTCCTCGAATATGTCCTTGCCCACAACGAAGAGCCATGCGGCGTCCCTGTCCACGTACGCCTTCTTTGTGTCATCCTCTTGAGCCAGTTTCTGGAGGAGCAGGCTGCTCGGGGTGAACCAACGCCTGTCCTGCCCCAGGTAGAATCCGTTGTACGTCATCCTGTCCCGTGGAAGACTGACATCGATCGTCTCGGTGAACCTCTTGTTGTTTATGTTCAGCAACTCCTCAGGTCGGTACTTGCTGCCCACCTGACTCAGGAACTTTCTCAGCAGCCTCATAGTTTCACCGCCCTCGCCAGGAAGAAGCCCTGTGTGCCGGCGTCGTTGGGCCAAAGCCTCCTGCATTTCTTGATTGAGTCATCCAGTTGGTCCCCGAATATCTCGGTTACGCCCGGAGAGCCGGGGGCGTCAATGTCATCGAGCCTCACCTCGTGGTTTTCGAGGAGCCACTGGACGTTGAGCTCGTTCTCCTCAGGCTCAAGGCTGCATGTAGCGTAGAGCAAGGTGCCTCCTTTCTCTAGGAGGCTCACTGCCTTGGTCAGGAGCTTTCGCTGCACCATGAAGTTGTGCTGGATATGGGATTTCTTCCGTTTATCGAACCAATGACCGTCAGTAACGTAGTTGCCCGAGCACGGTGCGTCGAGGAGTACCTTGGTGAACAAGGGCTCGTCGGGCAGGTCAAGGGCGTCCATGTTGTAGACAACCGCGTTCCTCACACCCATTCGCTCAAGGTTGTTCTCAAGCGCGTAGAGTCTCCGACGGTTCACATCAACGGCTGTGATAGACCCCTTGTTACCCATGTAGGCTGCCATCTGGGTGGTCTTGCCCCCCGGCGCCGCGGTCATATCAAGCACAGTGTCCTCCATAGAGGGGGAGAGGATCTGTACTGGCAGCTGTGAGGCAGTCTCCTGGAGGAAGTAGTGCCCCAGCAGGTACTCGATCGATGCGCCCAGGCTGAAGGGGGATGAGACCACCCGGTACCCGTGGTCGAGAAACGGTATTTTCTCAAGCTCCACTCCCTGGCTTATGAGAGTCTCAATCAAGGTTGATTCGTCAGTGACTAGGGGGTTCACCCGTACCGCCTTGGGAGCGGACTCGTCTCCGGTTACCGTGGCTCCTAGGCTACGGTACAGCTCGATGAAGTCCTCCCTGCTCAATGGTATCAGTTGTGAATGCGCCCCATCCAATATATTTCCATGGAATTGCTTAATCATTCGGAGGTAAGGATTAACCATGAAGCGTCAGAGGATCAGGGACCTGGGGTATGAGCCAGGAGACCTGGAAACGGGAAGATGCAACGCCATCACCGATGTCGAGGGGGTCGGCGTGGGTCACGCAACCGTGATCGAGGGGGATGATATCAGAACAGGCGTCACGGCTATCACTCCTCACGGCGGCAACTTGTACGAGGACACAGTCCCTGCCGCCGTAGATATACTAAACGGGTACGGTAAGACCGTGGGTCTTAGCCAGGTATTATTCGAGGGCCGTATTGAGACGCCCATCATGCTCACCGAGACCTTGAACACGTACAGGGTCGCGGACGCCGTCATAGACTATTACCCTGATATTATGGGTGACAAGCCACATACCATCAACTCGTTAGTGGGGGAGACCAACGGGTCGTACCTCACCAACAACTTCGTCAGGGCTGTTACAAAGGAGCACGTCTACGAGGCCATAGAGGTAGCAAGGAAAGGAAGCGGAAGACCCGAGGAGGGCTCAGTTGGGGCGGGAACCCCCATGACGGGGTACGGCTTCAAGGGAGGCATAGGGACATCGAGTAGGAGGGTGGGAGCTGCGACCGTCGGGGTGCTGGTCCAGCTCAACTGCGGGAGAAAGGAGGACCTTACCATCCTGGGTGCCCCTGTGGGTAAGAAGGTGGAGCTGCCATCCGAGCCGGAGAAGAGCCCGGGCAACAGCATCATGATGATCGTCGCCACTGACGTTGACATGGAGACCCGCCAGCTCTGGAAGCTTGCCAAGAGGACCACGCTGGGGCTGGCGAGAACGGGGGCGTACAGCAGCAACGGTAGCGGTGACTATACCATCTCGTTCACAACCAAGGGCTTGAGCCAGAAGGACTACCTTGACTCAATGGGGATAGACACTCTGAGGACCGACGGCTACCTTAGCCCGCTTTACAAGGGCGTCGTGGAGTCCACAGAGGAGGCCATCATCAACGCGTTGTTCATGGCTGAGACCATGACGGGGTACAGGGGCAACACAAGGCACGCCCTGCCCCTTGACCAGACTCTGAGCGTCCTAGATTGGTTCCACGGGGAAAAATAACCCCGTAGTTCACAAGCGTCACAGTATGAAATCAAAGGGTGTAAGTTTTTATCGCCCATTTTTTAACCTTCAACCCCAGATTATACCTCGATTATAATGGCTGAAAAGCGTAGCGTGGAGATCAGGGACCTCGGTGAGATCACGGCGGTGAGCGCCCCTAGGATCAGCCCGGACGGCAAGAGGGTCATCTTCGTCCACACAAGGGTGGATTTCGAGGAGGACACCTACCACAACCACCTGTGGATGGCAGACCATGAGTCCAAGAAGACCTACCAGTTCACCGGCGGAAGGAGCAAGGACAAGAACCCCAGCTGGAGCCCTGATGGGAAGCAGATCATGTTCACATCAACGCCGCCCGCCAAGGGCGACGAGAAGAAGAAAAACCAAGTCTATGTCATGGACGTGGATGGAGGGGAGGCGCGTCAGGTTACAGATGTTGAGGAGGGAGTGGAGTCGCCCCAGTGGAGCCCCAACGGGAAGAACATCCTCTTCGTAAGCGGCGTCAAGAGGGTTGACCGCGGCGACAGCGACGTCAAGGTCATCGATAGGATAGTGTACAAGTTCCAGGGCAAGGGCTTCTTCGAGAACATCAGGAAGCACCTGTTCACCGTTAGGGCAACGGGTGGAAAGGTCAAACAGGTCACCGAGGGGGAGTTCGATGTAACGAGCCCCAAGTGGAGCGGTGACGGCAAGAGCATCATATTCTACGGTAACCTCAACGAGGACGCCGACCTTGTCAGGCGCTGGTTCCTCTACAAGGTTGATGCCAAGGGAGGAGCACCTGAACAGATCACTGACACGTTGATGAGCATCGGAGGTATCGCCCCCAGTAAGAAGATGATCGCCTACGCCGGTCACGACTACCACAACGGATCTGGAACGGTGAGCGATGTGTGGGTGATGGAGGACGGCGAGTCAAGGAACCTCACGGAGGGCTTCGACCAGGATTTGGGCACGAGACTAACCAGTGATATCAGGGTGAGCAGCCCCAACGTCAACCCGACGTGGCACAAGAATCACCTTTACTTCACATCCTGCTACGAAGGAGTCTCAAGCCTGTATAGGGTGAACAAGAAAGGGGGCCCCGTCGAGAAGGTCATCGGTGAGGTGGATCACAGCGTCGAGTCTTTCAGCATCAGCTGGGACGGCATGATCGCGTACACGGTGCTCAAGACGGATGACCCAATTGAGCTCTGGCTCTGGAATGGGAAGAAATCCAAGCAGATCACGGACCTCAACAAGGGCTACAAGAAAAAGGTCCAGGTACAGGGACATGAGCACTTCACCTTCACGAGTAACGCAGGACACGAGGTGGAGGGCTGGCTGTGCAAGCCACCGGGATTCGATGAATCAAAGAAGTACCCCTTGATCCTGCACATACACGGCGGGCCGCGGGGAGCATACGGCAACAGCATGGTCCACGAGTTCCAGGTGCTTGCAGCCCAGGGATGGGCGGTGATGTACATCAATCCATGGGGAAGTGGGGGCTACTACGAGGCTTTCCAAGCTGGGTTGCCGGGAAACTACCATGAGCAGGACTATGACGACCTTATGAAGTCCGTTGATGTGGTCATAGAGGCGAACCCGTGGGTGGACGCTGATAAACTGGGCGTCACTGGCGGCAGCTACGGCGGGGTCATGACCAACTGGATCATCACCCAGACAACCAGGTTCGCGGCGGCGGTTACCCTCAGGAGCATATCCAACTGGATGAGCTTCTACGGGGTCAGTGACATTGGGTGGACCTTCGGTAAGACCGAGTTGGGGGGCGACTGGTGGGACATGCTGGACACGTTCATGGAGAAGAGCCCCATAACCCACGTCAAGAAAGTGACGACGCCCACCTTGATCATCCACAGCGAGGAGGACTACCGTTGCCCCATTGAGCAGGGGGAGCAGCTGTTCGCGGCGCTGAAGGTGCTGGGCGTGGAGACCGAGTTTATCAGGTTCCCGGGTGAGAGCCATGAGCTCAGCAGGTCGGGCAAGCCAAAGCACAGGGCGGAGCGGCTTGAGCATATGGTCCGCTGGTTCAAGAAGTACCTTGGCTAGCTCTTTTCCCCATTCTTTTCGGGTTTCTCCGTCTCCTCAAGCTCCTCTGGGTCTATTCCCTCATCGATAAAGGGAACCACGGGGTGAATCTGCTGTCTAGCGAGACCCGGAGCCACAACCGAGGTGAATACTATTGAGATCAGGACAATGGGAACCACGAGGTTTGTGAACATCTCGGAGCCGGGGAAGAAAATAGAGTCTGGATCGTATTTTGTTACGAGTTGGCTCAGGACAAGACTGCCCGCGCCCTGGATGAAGAAGTAGCGCGTGTATATGACCTGTTCGTCGGGGAAGCCCTGAATTTTACCGACCACGGTGGCGGTAATGAACCTGACAGCGATAATCAGGGAGGTCAGGAAGCCGCCCACCGCGATGGACGCGGGGTTAAGCTTCACGATGAGGCCCAGGTACACGAAGAACAGGGCCTTCATGAGGAACGCGATCTCGTCGTGGTACTCCCTGATCTTGCGCCTGTCAATCCTGGACCGCTTGTTCATTTTAAGGGACCTGGTGACAAAGGCGTAGTTCATGAGGACGACCCCGAACAGGAAGGCCGAGATGGGGCCACCGCCCCCGCCGCTGACTATCTCGGCGAACACATAAATGGGGAAAAGGGCGGCGATTGTGAGCATATAGTTCAGCGGCCTGTCCCTCAGCCTGCTGATGAACTCACCCCAAGTGAGGCCCGCACCAACGCCTATCAACGTCGACGTTATGAGGGCGAAGAGGATGTCCCTGACGGCCAGTTGTGGCCCAGCACCCGTGATGGTGACCATTTTGATGATGGTGACGACGCCCACAACTTTAATGGGATCGGCGAAGGTGGACTCCAGTTGCAGGAATGATCCTGACACACCCATCTCCTTTGACTCGTTTCCGAGACTGTTGATGAGCCCAGTGATGGATACGCCGTCTATGCCACCCACCATGGCTCCTAGGAGGAGCCCGTTTACAAAGTTGAAATACTCAGGGAGAATTGTGCTCAGAGCGATGCCTACGGTAATAGATGTGGCCAGAAAGCTCACCATGGCCATGTTAAAGGCCCTGGCTGCGTTCCCAAGCAGGTGCTGAATGTTGAAGTTGAGTCCTGTGTTGAACGCGAAAAGCGCCACGGTCACGAGGAGCATGAGGTCGAATATATCCAGGAACAGCGTCGTATCGAAGAAACGTAGTATGGGCCCCAGTATCATCCCGAAAACTAGGAGCCAGACGATATCCGGGACCCTTGTCCTATTGTAGAATATCCCGCTGATGTAAGTAAGGAACAGAGTGGATGATATGAGAAGCAAAACTCGTTCGGCGTCCATCAAATTGCTTACCTTATCCCTGAGTTAGCGATTAATCCTATGACTTGATCAGTTCTGTTTCATTGTCTACAAGGATAAAAAGACTTCTCAAAAGAGGTTACATACGTCAATTATCAGTATTAACCTACACTTAAAGAGTTGATAATCAAAAGGGTAAGGTTTATCCAGACGTTGTTTACAAATTTGGATTAATTGGAGTGTAGTTATTTCCGTTTTACCACCATTATAAAAAGATGAAGGTTTAAATAGTATGACCCTCTTGTTTCAGCCCGTTGGTGACTAAGAAATGACATTAACTATTGATACCGCAAATGACGGACTTGCGATGGTCCTAAAGGACTACCAAGAAGTAGCTCTATATTACCTATGGCGCATCGACGGAAAAGGCGCATCAAGCCGCGACGTATGGATGCAGGTAAATGACGACCTAGCCGGAAAGCGAACCATAAGCCGAGCATCGATCATCAACTTCCTTAACTCCATGGTAGACGAGGGTGTGCTTAACTATACGGAGATTACAGGGAAGGGTGGACACAGGCGTATCTACTCAGCCAAGTACAATGAGGCCGAGTTCAAAGAATACGTTGCAAAGGTGGTCCTAAAGAACCTGCTCCGAGACTTCCCCGACGAGACCCGAAAAGTCCTGTCAGAAGTCAAGTAAATATACCTTTTTTAATTTATTTTTTATTCCAATCAAGATCTGCTAGTTGTTTTATACCATAAACTGGACGTAGATACTGTGAGCCCATTTTGGCAAATTTAACAGAGGCAAAGAAGACGGCGTTCAAGTGGATAGACGACAACGCCGAGAGAATCTCAGAGTTCCACAGCCGGATATGGAACTACGCCGAGTCCAGCTTCCGCGAATACAGGTCAGCAAAGGCGCTTGTGGAGTTCCACAGGGAGGAGGGTTTCAAGGTAGAGCACGGTGTCGCGGGTATGCCGACCGCGTACATCGCATCGTGGGGTGACGGTAGACCCGTTCTCTCGACGTACACGGAGTATGATGCAACGCCATCGGCGGCCCAAGACCTTGTGCCCTACAAGTCAGCGGCCAACCCATACAAGGCGGGGCACTCTGACCCCCACAGCGCCTTAGGGGTGGCGGCTCTATCGGCCTCGGTGGCGTTGAAGCACGCCATGGAGAAACATGGCATTGAGGGGACTATCAAGGTCTTTGGGACACCGGCCGAGAAGGTGTGCGCCAAGAGCTGGTTCGCCGCCAAGGGCTGCTTCGAGGGACTTGACGCTATGGTTGGGTGGCACCCCAGGGCCTACACGACGGTCCAGTATGAGACCCAGTGGGGTAGCTACTGGAACGTGGCCTTCATTTTTGAGTGTGATGAGCCCGAGAAATGGATGGCGTACGCCGAGGACCTTCCGAGAAACGCACGTGCTCCGGGCGCTCTTGACGCCGTTGCCATGATGTTCACCACGACCAAGTACACTAAGGAGGCGATGCTGCCCAGGACCGGTCTCTGGACCATCAACGAGGCAATAATGGCGGCGGGACAGGCGACGGCGGACAACATATCCCCAAAGATTGGGATAATCCAGTACGCGTTCAGGAGCCCCAGCCTGATACAGCAGAACCAGATCGCCAAGATACTAATAAACAACGCCGAGAGCGTCGCCAGGATTACAGGCACGAAGCTCACCGTGCGCTGGGTCACCAAGCAGAGGACGGGCCTCTTCAACAAGGCGCTGGCGGACCTCTCTTATGAGAACTTGGAGCTCATTGGGGCCCCCAAGTTCACGGACGGCGATAAGGAGATAGCCAACGAGCTGTTGAGGAACATGGGGTACCCCGAGCAGGAGGAGCCATACAACGAGGAGCTGACCACCCCGCAGGAATGGGAACGTATGTGGAGGAGCGGCATCCCGAGCCACCAGAAAAAACATGGGAGCGACGACTATGTTGAGTTCCAGTGGCACTGCCCCGGTGTCTGGATACAGGTCTACAGGCCCCAGATCAGGGTCCCAGGTGTGAGGCTGCCAAGGTGGCCCCACTTCTACCTGGGAGGTAAAAAGGGCCCCATCGACAGGACCATCTACACCGCGGCTAAGGCTATCAGCGGCACGTTGATGGACCTTGCGGAGGATCCATTGAAGCTCAAGGCATGCAAGGACGAGTGGGCCGATAGGATCAAGCACGAGTACGAGGCGCCTCAGCTTGACCCCGAGTGGGATCCCCCAATCGACCTGCCGTGGCCCGAGTACGTGGTCACCGAGAGGGGGCACGACTGGCACATCCCGACGCCGGGGAGGAAGTAACTTCCCCAGTCCCCCATTAATTTTAAACATGTGAAAGGAGGAAGATTCTGCATGGCATCGCCCCCCTACGACGAGGTGAAGGAAATAGTCGAGTTCAGGCTCAACCAGACACATGAGTTGCTGGAGGAGTTCGAGTATGATCTCCACAAGTGCAACCCTGAGGAATTTTATGCTTTCCTGCTGGGAGACAAGATCGCCAACAAGAGGGTTACAGTCAGGGACATACTGGGCAGCGAGTACCTGATGCTCCATGTCGCGGTGGAAATAAGCGAATTCATCAAGATGGGCATCGAGATAGGGGAAAAGACGGTCTCAGGTAACCCGCCTGAGAAGGTTTACGAGGCCCACCTGAAGGCAGCCGATTACGAGATGGGCTACGCGTTGCTGCTTGAGGACTACTACTGGATGAAGCACAGGCTCGGCTACCTGGTCAGGATGATCGAGGGCGATGAGGACCTGCCGGAGGCGCTGAAGGCTGCCGCGATCCAGATTTATGACAGCTTCAAGCCCTACAAGGATTATTAGGCACTGTTCTAAGGCTTTGAACGCCTGTTCTATTTGATGGGTATATATCCCTCGCGTCTCATTGGGGGATTGAACAAAAATGAATAAGAATCAACAAGCGTTCGCGGTATCCGCTATCTGCCTTAGCATCATACTGGCAGGGGCCATCATCGCGTACAGACCAGGCGCAGTCGAGATGGACGCTGGACTCCCAGCAGGTTTCCGCTACCCCAGCGGGGTAGGTGTAAGCCAGGGAATACCGGCACTTTACACCTCACCCACCTCAACCCTCGTCTCAGAGGAGGCCACACAGAAGACCATCAGTCTGACGGGAGCTGGAACGGCATCGGCGACAGCCGATGAGGCCACCATCAGGATGGGCGTCGAGGTGACGAAGGACAGCGCGGCTGAGGCTATCTCAGACAACGCGGAATCAATGGCAGAGGTCATTGATGCGCTGCTGCTTCAAGGCATAAGGAAGGACGATATCCAGACAACAAGTTACAGCGTCTACCCCCAGTACGACTGGACTGAGGATGGAAGGGTCCTCCTTGGATACACGGTCACCAATATGGTACAAGTCACGGTCAAGGACCTTGACATTGTAGGCGACGTCATCGATGCAGCTGGCAGCGCAGGCGCCAACAGGATGGACGGCATCAGCTTTGGCTTGAGCGATGCGAAGATGCAGGAGCTCAAGAACACGGCATACATACTAGCGCTGGGCGACGCCACCGACAAGGCGGAGCTGATCGCGGAGACCCTCGGACTGACCATCAGCGGCGTCCAGAGCGTCACCGAGAACAGCTACGTTCCCGCAAGGACCTACGTTGAGACCGCGGAGATGGGAGGCGATATGGCAATGTCAAGGGCACCCACACCCATCATCAGCGGCGACCTGAGCGTATCAGTGAACGTACACATAGTGTTCCTGTTCCAGTAGGAGCGGGAATCCCCCCCTTTCTCTATCTTTTCTATACGTCTTTTACATCAACGAACAACGGTTTTGAGCTCACGTCAGGCAACTCTTTGCCGGAAATTGATTTCATGTACCATATGAAGCTCCCCTCACCGTACCTGTAACCCGACAAGACCTCCTTGATTGGGCTATCCGCGGCCAAGGGCAGGCTAATCATGCCGACGTTCCTCTTGTACGCCAAGTTCAGCAGGTAGCCCACGAGCTGGCTTGCTGCATCTGGGTCCCTGTAGCCGAGGGGCGTGAGGTACCAGTTGGACATCTGCTCACCGACGCCCGACATTTTCGGCATCGCAGTGAGCAGCCCCATGACCTTTGTCATTAGCCTCATCATCTTCCACCTGTTGTTGAACTTTAGCAACGTGAACTTCATCACCTTGTCATAGTCCCATACCCCAGCGACGGCCATGACTGTGTCCTGCTCGAACAGGTAGATATCGTTGAGACTGTAGAAGGGGAGCCTGCCGTAATGCTCCATGAACGAGTCCTCCGTGAAGGGCTCGTAGAAATCATAACCCCGGTAGGTCTCGTTGAGAAGATCAACAACAACCGGAATGTCGCCTTCCCTCATCCTCCTTATCTTAAGGTCCTCCACTTTGTGCTCCTTGTAGGCCATCACCATTAACGGGACACATTTTTTCACTGGTTCAAAGCCATATCCTTTGAAGAAGCTGTGGGAAGCGATGTTGTCCTCGGTGATGTTGAGGTGCATATAATCGGAGCCAGAGGTCCTCGCCTCGATCTCCCTCTGTAACGAGGAAGCTATGCCCTTCCTCCTGGCATCGGGGTCAACCATAACTCCGTACTCGTAGACCATCGAGTACGTCTCGCCGCCAATGGGCTTGTCCTGAACGGCGTAACCCGCAGCCCCAAGGATTTTGCCTTCCTCCTCGGCGACGAGGAGGTGCCAGTCCTTGTAGCCCCTTGACCTGTTGAAGAAGTCTGGGCTGCTGTCGAGCTGTAGCAGCATGTCGCTGCCCATGGGGCACTTCTTCTGGAGTTCAATGAGCTGCTGGTTGTCTTCCTGGATTGCCTCCCTAATGATCATGGTACTTCATGTTCTGTTGGGCATTTGTTTTGATAACTTTAAGGGTTAATATCCTTGAAAAAACGCGCGCGTGATTAAGGCAATAGAGTTCAGCAATTACCAGTGGAGCGAGTAGCTATACCTCTGAGAGGACCTGTTCGGCGAACACCGTCGCCTCGCGCTGGAAGTCTCCGCCCATGAACCTGACAATGAAGTAGTCCACGCCGGCATCGCGGTACTCCCCGACCTGCCGGATTATGTCCTCGGGGGTACCCCTCAAAGGGGCTTTTCTGTCAAAACCTTGACCCCACCTTTTCACCATCGTCTCATTGAAGCACTCCTCCTTTGCCTCGGCCTCCGCTGCGTCCTCGCCGATGAGGACATAGACGGCGAAGCTCTTTGTGATCTCATCTACGTTGCGTCCAACGGCATCGCAGTACCGGGAAAGCACATCAACCTTGCCGCTGAACGCATCCGTTGACCCAAACCAGGCCGTGAAGTTGCTCCAGTCAGCGTACCTAGCCACTGCCTTCAGTGTCAGCTGCTCCCCACTACCGGCTATCATAATTGGCGGGTGAGGCTTCTGAATTGGCTTTGGATAACAGTAGGCATTATCGATCTCGTAGTGGCGTCCCTTGAAGCTGGCCTTTTCCTCGGTCCACATTTCCCTGATGATCTGCGCTGCCTCTGAGACCCTCCTGACACGTGTGGAGGGCTTCTCGAAGGGGTAGCCGTAAGCCTTGAACTCACCCTCAGCCCAGCCAGTGCCCAAGCCAAGGATTAGCCGCCCGTCGCTGATAGAGTCCAGTGTGGCACCCATCTTGGCCACCATGGGCGGGTGCCTGAAGGGGGTGCACATGACAAGCTGACCCAGCTTTACTCGCCGTGTCTCAGATGCCAGCGCCGAGGTGGTGGTCCAGCACTCATAGAAGGGGTTTGCGGGGCTACCCACTAGACCAAATACGTGGTCGCTGAGCCAGACGGAGTCAAAACCAAGTCTCTCCGCGGTCACCGCCTCATCCCTGATCAAAGAGTAGTGCGGACGCTCAGGGTTGACGAAGACCCCAATATCCCGGTTCATAGTGGCATAGTGGGGGGATGGGGTTTTATCTCTTCTTTACGTCCTCGATGAACTCCGCTAGGTCCTTGACCACGGAGTCTACCAGCACCTTGCCCTTCTCCTTGGTGGCGATGGTGGGGTCCCCAAGGTTGCCGATACTGGTGTGCTCGTCGAACATGTACGCGGCGGCTACCTTGCCCCTGTCACTGTCCGGGATGCTGCGGTACTTGGGCTTCCACTTCTCGGCCCTGTCCATGAGTATCCTGTGGCCCAGCTCAAGGCCGACGCTTGTCTCGGACTCGCATGCGTGACCGCCCCCATCCTGGGTCAGAACCTTGGTGCCCTCGGCCCCGAAGCCGTTCTCGGACGGGTAAACCATGACGCTGTACACCCTGATACCGGTCTCCATCTCGATCTCCTTGAGAGCCAGCCTGATGGCGTTAGTGTTGCCACCGTGGGCGTTCATTATGACTATCTTCTTGAAGCCGTGGTGGATTAGGCTCCCGCATACCTCCTTCAGGACATTGACGAGGGTCCTAAAAGAGAGGGTCACGGACCCCGCGAAGTTCATGTGGTGGGGAGAGTAGCCGTAGCTGATGACGGGAGCCACTAGGACCCCCGTCTTCTTTGCGACCCTGAGTGATATCTCCTGGGCGGTGAAGGCATCGGTGTCAACGGCCATGTGCTTGCCGTGCTGCTCGGTGGAGCCGACGGGGACGAGAACCGTGTCGTTATCCTTGAGATACTCCTCGACCTCTGGGCGAGTGAGCTTGTATAGTCTAGATTCCATTCTGTTCATAAAAGGGGTGTTTAATGATATAGATTTTCTATCAAAAAATACCTACTCTGGGTTCTATTTTATTATAAGAGAGAACGCCGACCGGGTTACTACCGTGGTGCGCGAAGACGATAACCAGTGACGCGCTCCAAGACCTCAAAACGATGCGCGAGCAGGAATGCGCTGAACAACAACCTGCCCGTGCTCTAGTACCTAGAAAGTGTTGATCGGAGACTCTCCAGTTCGACCCCCGTCAATCGTTTAATCGTGTCGTTGTACCAACCCTGCTCAACGTTCACCCTATCGAGGGCCTCAATGAACGCGATGGATTTTGACAGGTGCCCCTTGATATCACCGGGCGCCTCATGGTGACCGTCATACAGCTTCGTCTGCCGCTCACTCCAGTCTCCAGGCTGGTCGAGGCCGGGTACAAAGTTCTCTGACATCTCCTTCAGGGTCTCCTCCCCGACGATTGAGCCTAAAATGTTCAACTCACCCGTCTCTGAGTGGTGATGCTCGTCAATCCCGAACAGGGTCATATCGTAGTTGTTGGCCGCAAGCTGGGTTATATCGCATATGGCGAAGGTTATGAGACGTGTCCCCAAGTTTTTGCAGAGAGCGCTAAGGCGTCTCATACTCGGGATGGCGATGAACCCGTAGATGATGATGGTTCTCGGCTTACCTCCATTGACCAGCATGTGCTGGAGCGCAGCCTCCACAGACCTGCCGGTGGCGTAGGTGTCAGGGATTATCAATGTGTCAAGGTCCCGCCCGTGGTAGTCGGAGTAAGTCACCTCAATGTGCCTAGAATCATCGCTGTGAGCCCTATACCCATCATCCCTGTACTCGGTCCTGACGCTGATCAACGGCAACTGCGGCAACACGTTGTGAACCATATACCCGGCGCTCCCCCTCAGGATGTGGAGAATCCCAGTGGACCGGGGTATCAAACCCAGTTCCATGAGGGCGGCTTTGAACTCGTAGGCCGCACAAAGTGATTGAGATGCAAGATCTGTGCCCACCAGGTGGGGGTGGGACGCTATCCTCTGGCCCTCAGGGGTGTCGATGAGGTAGCAGTCGCCAAGGTCCTCGCCTATGAGGCTCGACGAGGCGGTGTCCACGGTGTAAAACCTCGTTGATGGTGAGAGGGATGAAAGCGTCTGGAGGGTTGCGGACTCGGTGTCCAGAGGGAAAAGCTCCCTGATTTTCTTCAAATATGATTGATCCAATAGAGACAGCTATCCTTTGACCTGGACATATTTATTGTTGTCAGGGAATTATCTCGCAGCCGTTGTTGATCTCGGGGTAATCGAACGCACTGGCATCCAGAACGCCCTCCTCGATCATCTGCCTCGCGAGGGGAACCTGTTTCTCAAGCTCCCTGATCAGGTGCCTGGTTGTATCGCAGACCCTGTCGAACCAGTCCCTGCCCCAGAACATTGTCTGGTTGCTGAACAGGCATCATCCACCGCAGATTCCCAGAACATCGCAGTCCGTGCAAGGAGCCCCAACGGGTAGAACATTGAACAGTTCCTGAGGAGTTGATTCCCTGATGTCTCCCACGTGGCTATATGGAAGCTCAGGGGCTATGGGGCAGACATCGATCCCTCCGTTGGTCATCACGGTAAAACTGGTGACCCCTGCTCCACACCTGATGTGGGGGGTTGGTTCTCCCGTGAGAAGGGTCTTGAACACGGGAGTGAAGGGGACAATTCCCGGGACCCTGCCTTCTCTTAACGAGTCGTCGAAATCCTTCGCCAGCCTCGTTATCCCGTCCTCGTAGCGTCTTAGCCAGCCCTCAAGGTCTCCCCAAGAGCCAAGCTCGGACCAGAACACGTCAAGCTGCCAGTGGACGTGGTCGAAGCGCGGTCGCTCAAGGTTTAGTAGATGGGATACGTCCCTGTAAAGGTCCCCGTTCTTGCTGAACGCCATCCTGGCGATGATGTCCCCGCTGTAGCCCCTGTCTTGGACATCGATGAGGTTCCCTGTCACCAAGTCGTAGGTTCCCTCTCCCCTGCAGCAGTCGGTAACCATCGTACCCCCGTCAATGCTCGCCAGTATCGAGTGCAGTCTGTGGAGGTACCTGTCCTCGATCTGATCAAGCATCGTGGCGTTGGTCTGTAGGGTGAACGCCTTAGCGGGGACCTTGTCCATCACCTCGTACATGAAATCCATTACCAGAAGGGGCTCCCCGCCGTAGAAGCCGATAACCGGCTCAGGGTCCCGCCTCATGAACGCAACAAGGTCGTCAATATCATAGGTGTGGGTCAGGGGGATGCCCTTGACGTGACGCGTTCCTCCGCAGTAGGTGCACTGCTTGTTGCACTGCTCAGTTAGGACGAGGTGGTACTGCATATCTGGCTCCCGTACAGTGCCCCGTGTGTTTTAAACCCGTTGGTCCATGCACCTGTAAAGCCTATAACCAGTCAGAGCCCAGTCTTGTACCATGTACAAGGTTGTTTACACAGTGGTAGAGGTGGGTGAGCCAAGGAGCATCGACGGCGGCCCGACCCACGTTTCAGGACCATGCAAGATGTACAAGGTGGGGGACAAGATGACGGTGGTGGGGAACCCGGGGCAGCTGATACTGAAAGAAACAGATGCTGTGTGTCTCGCGGCGTTCAGCGCGATCCTGCCACTGACAAGCGCCATGACTAGGGAGGTCACGGAGCCATGGGATTACATGGATAAGATAGCGTACTACAGTTGCCCCGACTCTGAGAGGCCCGTGGTCTTCAAGGTGGAGCGCATAGAGGTGGAGCAGGGTGAATACCCACCACCATACCCGAACCCCTAATTCCCCTTCTTGAACTGGCTCATGTATTTGCTGATCAGCTCGGGCTGGCGCAGTACAAGCTCCGTGTTCATAAGTAAAACTCTCTCGTATAGCCCGGATAGCCTTGGGTCTAACTCGGAAAAGGCATCGGCCCACAAGTACCCCTTGGACAGGGCGTTCTCGCACTGGGGGCTGCATGGGAAAAAGAAGCCCGTAAAGTACACGTGAGTATCGACCTCGGTCTCCTTGAGGATATCAATTAACTGCCGGGCCGCCCTGGCCTCCACGTTCACGCCGTTGACCCTGTCCCGGGCGTAGCTCTTGACGCAGCAATCGGGGTACCCGAGGACCTCACCGTTACGGAGAAGCCATTTCTCGTCGTACTCCTCGGGGTACGCGAACCGGATAGGATCAACGTCCGCCCCGGGTCTCCTCTGAGTCTTTCTGCGGATCTTTTCCCGGTTATTCATGAGCTTCCTGATGCGCCCGCCCGTGCCTTTTTCCTTGAAAAGGTACAGCTCGTGAACTGTGGGCCTGACCTTGATCTGGTTGTTACGGAGGCCAAGCTCCTCGGCCCACCTGTAATACGCCTTGTAAGCATCGGACCCCTCCACTATGGCCTCAAACTGCTGCTCAAGCATCTTTTTCAATACCTGAACCCCAAGTGCCCTCGCCTGCATATCAGTTACCGACTGGAGCTTCATTAGGTGGGGCTTGACCTCCTCATCGATCCTCTGACCCATCTCAACACCTTTGGGCAGCTCGGCGGGTATCGTAACCTGACTGGCTGGTCTGAGCCCTAGATATGGGGCTAGAAACGCTTCAAGCTTGGATTTTGGTAAAACGAGGGGATTATCAAGAAACTCGTTGAGCAAATTCGACTCCATAGATATACAAGGTCAGACCTGTTTTAAATTATTTATAAAAAAGATAAAAAGGGGGGGGTGTCACATCGGAATCAGTTTAAGTACTTGTAGGAAGAACTGTGCTCTGCCTGTAAGCATCGTGAAACGGAATAGGACGGTGTTACCGAAGTAACCTCCTAATCCAATCATGATGAACAGACGACCAATCCTTGTTGGTGCCTTTAGTACTCCAGTTTGCTCAATGGTTAACAAGAAGTACATTATGCTACAGATCAGACCAACCGCAATGTACGCAAAGTTAAACCAAGCCAGCGCTCCACCCTCAGTTGGTGCAGTGATGGTGCTTATTATCGCGTCCTGAAGGTTGGGTCCTATCGTTCCACGGATACCTAAACCGAAGCCAGCTCCTACCAGTAATGCTATCGGATACCTGCTCAACCACCGATACTCGGGTATGAGCATCGTGAACATCAAACACCCTAACACGAGCGGAACAATCATCAAGATCTCTCCGTCAAGTAGGGGATTGATGGCCACTCCCACGACGTAAGCAAAGTTGGTGATTACTGTAATCGCCAACGCAATACCGACATAAAGGTACTCGGCGAACCTATAGGTGGCGTTCTCCTTGTACAGCGGTAAGCTGTAGATCATGAGCATCAAGAGCCATCCGACCCAGAGACCGATTACATCTAAGGGTGCTGTTGGGTATGCCATTAGTTATTACCTCCTGCATATTTGTCGTAGAGTACACCAATGTTGGCTAGAAGTATTGCGAATACCAACAGCAAGTGACTGACGCTAATGCTGTCCATTGCTGTGGTTGCTTCACCCAGTTCTCCGACCAGTATCTCTAGCTCTGCGCCGCCTCGTGAGCCGACGCTTACGCCGAAGAAGTTACCAGCGATCCAACGGGGCAGATCAGTTGACGCGTT
>RCNB010000096.1_pt1 | contig 61666 bp, 52 predicted proteins | sample 2041321 | NCBI WGS metagenome assembly RCNB01 (sample SAMN09708232, study PRJNA481090) | Marine sediment metagenome, whole genome shotgun sequencing project.
AAGTGGAACAATGCTTCCCTTATATCGATGGCCATAAGGTCGCTAGATAATTCCATATTCATCCCTTCTTTTACTTTTTGTATGGCTTCCAGGGCTTTTAACAAGGCATCGTAGTGGCGGTTGTTTGTTACAATGGTATCATTCTTGCCCAAGGCCCCGGCACTTGAAAGCGATAAAAGAGTCCTTTTTAAATCCTCAATTCCCTGTCCTGTTTTTGCGGAAATCAATTGTAGTCGAGCGTACTTATTATTTAGAACTGTTAATCGTTCTTCATCTACTTCGTCTATTTTATTAGCAATCAAAAGGATATTTTTATCAGGATATTTTTCCTGTAAAGATTTGATTTCTAATTCTTTGTTCTTTGAGGCTTCAAAAAGATAAATGGCCAATTGTGCCTGTTCAATTTTTTCAAAGGCCCTGGCTATTCCTATTTGTTCTACTTTATCCTTTGTCTCCCGCAATCCCGCCGTGTCTATGAACCTAAAATTGACGCCACCGATGGATATTTGATCTTCTACGGTATCCCTAGTAGTGCCTGGAATATCGCTAACTATGGCCCGTTCCTCATTTAAAATAGCATTTAGTAAAGTAGATTTACCTACGTTGGGTTCCCCTACAATGGCTATCGGAATACCGTTTTTAATGACATTTCCCAAGGCAAAGGAATCTATAAGGTTTTTGAGAACCTCCGTAATTTTTTGCAACAGCTGGTTAAACTGAGTTCTATCGGCAAATTCCACATCTTCTTGCGAAAAGTCCAACTCTAGCTCTATAAGAGAAGCGAAATTTAAAAGTTCTTGCCTTAAATCGTTGATTTTAGTGCTAAATCCGCCACGCATTTGTTGCATGGCAATTTGGTGCGCAGCTTCGCTATCGCTTGCAATCAAATCTGCCACAGCTTCCGCCTGACTTAAATCCATTTTACCGTTTAAAAAAGCACGCATCGTAAATTCTCCTGCCGAGGCCATCATTTCTCAAAAATAACTGAATAATTTGCTGTTGGATATAGGACGAACCATGACAGGATATCTCCACGACGTTTTCACCTGTATAGGAATGTGGATTTTTAAATACCGATACTAATACTTGATCAATATAGCGCTCTGATTCTCTTATATGACCTAAATGTATGGTATGGGTTTTTTGTTCGCTAAGGATTTTTCTCGTCGCTGACTGAAAATGCTTGGAAACCAGAGTTATGGCCTCGGTTCCTGAAATACGTATAACGGCAATGGCACCCGCTCCTGAGGGTGTTGCAAGGGCTATAATGGCATCGTTTTGAATCATCATACAAAAGTAAATAATATTCCTATAGTAAGGGTTATAGCTATGGCGATACACTGGGTTGTACGTTTTGGATAATTAAGTGCAATGGCACGGTTAACTATAAAGGAAAATACAATATGAATGGTTCAAGGTAAAGTGTCACCAAATGCTATTGAAACGCTAAATACTAAAATTAGAAATCTGAATGTGAAAATTACAGGTAACCATACAAAACTAGAAAACTACTGAAGAAGAAATAATCGAGAGAATTGTACAATTCATGTAACATTTTCACTATTTGTACGACGTATAAATAGGTATTCATCTTAAAATCAATCAAAAAATGGAAATAGTTAATCAAAACATCACAGTAAGGGAAGATCGTAATGTACTTGTCATTGCACATTTGTCACAATATTTAGATTTTGTAACCGGTTTTGGCGGCCTTGTTGTGCCTTTGGTGCTCTGGGTCACTATGAAGGATTCGGTTCATGGGATGGACGAACATGGTAAAGCCATACTCAACTTTCAATTCAGTTTAATTTTATACTTGATCATAGGTATTCCTGCAATTCTATTACTAGGACTGGGTATTGTTCTGTTGATTTTTGCAGGTATACTCTCCTTAGTTATGCCTCTTTTAAATGCAGTTAGAGCAAGTAATGGAGAAGCTCCCAGTTATTTTGGCACCATTCGATTTATATCCTAAAGGGTATTGAAATAAAAAAGGGAGCAATATAGTGCTCCCTTTTTTAATATTTATTCCAAAAATGATATTATCCGTTTAACATCACAGGCATTACAAGCATAGTAACGTTTTCACCTTCATCAAGTCCATCAATGGGCGTAAGTATTCCTGCTCTATTAGGTAAGCTCATTTCAAGGGAAACTTCGTCCGAGCCTAAATTATTGAGCATTTCGGTTAGAAATCTTGAATTGAATCCTATTTGCATGTCATCTCCTTGATAGGCACATGTTAATCTTTCTTCCGCTTTGTTTGAGTAATCGATGTCTTCCGCAGAAATATTAAGTTCCGCACCTGCTATTTTTAAACGTATCTGATGCGTCGTTTTATTAGAAAATATAGAGACTCTTCTTACAGAGCTCAAAAACTGATTCCTAGCTATCGTCAACTTGTTAGGGTTTTCTTTAGGAATAACAGCTTCGTAATTAGGATATTTTCCGTCAATCAATCGACATATCAATTCGGTGTCGTCAAATTTAAATTTGGCATTGCTCTCGTTGTACTCAATCAATACATCTGATTCACTTCCTGCTAATATTCCTTTTAATAGCGTAAGTGGCTTTTTCGGCATAATGAACTCCGCCACCTGAGATGCGGTAACATCTGTTCTTTGGTATTTGACTAGTTTGTGTGCGTCTGTAGCTACGAAAGTTAAATTTTCTGGTGAGAATTGAAAGAAAACACCGCTCATTACAGGTCTTAGGTCATCGTTACCGGCAGCAAAAATAGTCTTGGTTATAGCATTGGCTAAAATATCTCCTAACAATGTGGTTGCACTTGGGTTAGATAATTCAACTGCTTTAGGAAACTCTGCGCCATCTGCGTAGGCAAGTGCATATTTCCCATGGTTACTGCTTATTTCTACTGTATTGTTATCAGCCACAACAAACGTCAAAGGTTGTTCTGGAAAGGTTTTAAGTATTTCTAACAATAACCTGGCAGGAACGGCAATAACGCCCTCGTTATCCGAATCTACATTAAGTACCGAGCTCATTGTTGTTTCCAAATCCGACGCGGATACAGTAAGTTTATCCTTCTTAAGGTCGAACAGGAAATTGTCCAAAATAGGCAGGGTATTACTATTGTTAATGACACCACCTAAAATTTGTAGCTGCTTTAATAAGTACGTGCTGGATACTATAAATTTCATCTTTTATACTTTGATTTATTTCTTACTACGAGGTCTTGAAACTTTGAATTTATGGCTCTAGTTTAAGATTTACCTTCTCAAACAAAGATATTTGAATTGAAGTTTTATAGGAAACAAACTTATTAACAGCGGTGTAGCCTTTTTTTATGCACCCAAACACCGTAATACCAACTTAATCTGATGAACTGGAAGTTTGTCTTGAGTAGTTATCAACCACGTATGACTCCCAGATATTTTCAATTATGACTTATATACGCTTATTTTAAGATTCTTTTAGCAGTACTGAAGTAAGGGCGTTTTCTTGCTTTTAATTTATTCAAAAAACTCAATCATGATAGTATCTCTGTAATCCAAGCCCAAAAGGGTAGATGCACCACCCACCGTGTTTAGGTTGCTTCTGTAAATGGCAAGTTCTAAATTACCCGAAGAATTAAATAGTGCTAATAGTTCTCCATCACCTTTGCGTTGGTCTTTTTCCAAATCAAAATCGATGATGCCGCTATACATATTATGTATTGTTTTTATTTTTTTACTTCTAGCATGGAGCTCAAATTTCATATCCTTAACGTGGGTGTCGAATAGGCTTTTTTTAATATTGGTTACCACGTTTCCGTAATTGTCTATGTAGATAACACTGCCTATTATTTTCTTACCATCATCAGAAACCCTTGGCGAGAACTCTCTTAAATTCTTTAAATTTTCAAATTGCTTTCCAACAATTTCCAAGGTGCCACCGCGGGCTATATGGCAAGCTACTTGTATAAATACGTTCATTACGGGGAAAGATCCATGAATACGCTCAGGTATATTGATCTCTACCACTTTTTCTGGTTTCATTTCAGATGTAATTAGCCCTATAACACCCGTATTTGCGCTCACAAAATAATGCCCGTCTACCAAAACGGCAATATGTTTGTTCTCAGGGGTAGCTTCGGAATCTACACCTACAATGTGAATAGTCCCCCTTGGAAAGTTTTGATAAGAGTTTTGCAGGATATAGGCGCATTCCTGAATATTGAAAGGGGAGATGCCATGAGAAATATCAACAATCGTAACGTCTGGCAGCTCTGTATAAATAGAACCCTTGAGTACGCCAACAAAGTGGTCTTTAAGTCCAAAATCGGTCGTTAAGGTAATAATCGCCATTCCGCAATGTTGATATGTTTTTAGGTAAGCAAACTTAATTTTTACTTAAATTTGATGAACAAAATTAAACAAAAAAATAGCCAAGCGAAATTAAACCTTGCTTAGTTTACATCTTATTAAAAACTACTATTTGAACGAGCTAATATTAGAACTTACCGAGATTAGTCCTAGAGATTTTTTTGGACAGCAAAATGAACACATAGACCTTCTAAAAAAGTATTTTCCAAAACTTAAAATAGTAGCGAGGGGTAATAAAATAAAAGTTTACGGGGACGAGTCGCTTTTGGAGGAATTTGAGAAGCGTTTTGAAAAGCTAAAGGAACATTTTGTAAAATATAACAAATTGGATGAGAACAGCATAGAGCGGATGCTTATCAGCGATGTGAATAAACAAGTGGAGTCCTCTAAAAAGAGTGGGGAGACCCTTGTACACGGGGTAAGCGGTAGACTTATAAAAGCGCAGACCGCAAACCAGAGGCGTTTGGTAGATGCATCCAAAAAGAACGATATGGTTTTTGCTATTGGCCCTGCCGGTACTGGTAAGACCTATACTGGGGTAGCTTTAGCGGTAAAAGCACTTAAAGAAAAGCAAGTAAGAAAAATTATCCTTACAAGACCAGCTGTAGAGGCAGGAGAGAATTTAGGTTTTTTGCCGGGTGACCTTAAAGAAAAACTAGACCCCTATATGCAGCCGCTTTATGATGCATTAAGGGATATGATTAGTCCTGAAAAACTGACACATTATATAGAGACAGGCGTTATACAGGTAGCGCCGATGGCTTTTATGCGCGGAAGGACCTTGGATAATGCCTTTGTTATTTTGGACGAAGCCCAAAATACAACCCATGCACAAATGAAAATGTTTTTAACCCGTATGGGTAAGCATGCTAAATTCCTGATAACGGGAGACCCTGGACAGATAGATCTTCCACGTAGGACTATTTCTGGTTTAAAAGAAGCGTTATTAGTCTTACAAAACGTTGAGGGAATTGAAATTATTTATTTGGATGACAAAGACGTTATTAGGCATAAGCTTGTAAGAAAAGTGATTGATGCCTACAAAACCATAGAGCATCATAACTAATTGATACGATTTTTTTTTACACTACACTTTCTTTGTTTAACTACTTTTAATTGAGAATGAATACGATAATAGATACCAATTTTACTTTTCCTGGACAACAAAGTCTTTACAAAGGAAAAGTACGCGAGGTTTACGCTTTAGAGGATGATATTTTGGTCATGATAGCTACTGATCGCCTTTCCGCCTTTGATGTGGTTATGCCTAAAGGAATACCCTTTAAAGGACAGATTCTTAATCAAATAGCCACTAAAATGATGGCCGAAACATCGGATATTGTTCCTAATTGGTTAACGGCCACTCCAGACCCTAATGTTGCAGTGGGCCATGCCTGTGAGCCTTTTAAAGTTGAAATGGTGATTAGGGGCTATATGTCCGGTCATGCGGCACGCGAATACAAAGTAGGAAAGAGAGTCCTTTGTGGTGTAGCCATGCCAGAAGGTATGAAGGAGAATGATAAGTTTCCGAATCCTATAATCACTCCTGCAACTAAAGCAGAAATGGGTGATCATGATGAAGATATTTCAAAAGAGGACATTATTAAAAAGGGAATTGTTTCAAAAGAAGATTATGCGGTACTGGAAAAATACACCTATGCCCTTTTTAAAAGAGGAAGTGAGATTGCCGCTTCTAGAGGGTTGATTTTGGTGGATACGAAATATGAATTCGGGAAAACAACCGATGGTACGATTGTATTGATAGACGAAATTCATACTCCGGATTCATCTCGTTACTTTTATGCCGACGGTTATCAAGAACGTCAAGATAGCGGAGCGACTCAGAAACAGCTTTCCAAGGAGTTTGTAAGACAATGGTTAATTGCTAATGATTTTCAAGGTTTAGAGGGGCAAACAGTTCCGGAAATGACGGATGAATACATTATCTCGGTATCAAATAGATACATTGAATTATACGAAAAGATAACAGGGGAAAACTTTGTAAAAGCGAATACCGAAGATATTCAGGAGCGTATAGAAAAAAATGTGTTAGCTTTTTTGAGGTAATGTGGAATAGGCTGGTTATTGCTTTAATTTTTTCACGGCTTAAAAACGTGTCTTTTAAGTTAAAATTATTCAGATTGATTTGAATTATTAGGATTAATTCTATTTTAATATCTTAAAATGCATGCGATTTTGTCATTTATAATCTTTGGGATTATCAATTTTGTATTTTAAAATTGGCAAAAAGCTACGCAACCAAATTCCTATTTTCTTATCTAAGAATAAAACAACCTATCCATGAAAAATCTACGATTGCTTACAAGTAGTTTGCTCCTAAGTCTTTTGATTTTATCTTGTGATGATGCAACAAGTACCGAGGATTCTTTACTGAATACCATAGCCGAAAGCTCTGATGGTTCCGAAAGCTTCTCCACGGAATCAGGAAGTTCTACAACACCTAGCGGGAATGGAAATGGAAGTGAAGCCGGATTGGTTACTGCAGCAGAATGGAACGATTTGGATAACTGGACCTTTTGGAAAGACCTGTTAGAAACAGAAGAATTCACCAAAAAACCTAATTATTGGAATTTCCATAACCTGAATAGAATTTCTGTACAGGTTAAAACTGAGACAGGAGATCCTGTAAACGATAAGTCTGTAAGGTTAGAAAAGAATGGTACTGTGTTCTGGGAAACAAAGACCGATAATTTGGGAACTGCGGAACTGTTTGTAGGACTGCCCCAAGCGGTCTCCTCTGTGGCGGTTGAAGAGTATGTGTTGTTGGTAGATAATAAGGTGTTAAACACACCTATTAAAATGTTTAATCAAGGTGTTAATGAATTTGTTCTGGGAAGTGCGGGCTCTGCAGGCACCAAAGTGGAATTGGCTTTTATTGTAGATGCTACCGGTTCCATGTCAGATGAGCTAGAATTTCTTAAAGAAGATTTGTTAAATGTTATTTCAAAGGTAGAGCAGGAAACTCCTAGTCTTGATATCATGACATCCAGTGTTTTTTATAGGGATGTTGAGGATGACTACCTGGTAAAACATTCGGGATTTACGAGTAATGTTGAGACTACCCTAGAATTTATTAAAAAACAGAGTGCAGATGGTGGAGGAGACTTTCCGGAAGCAGTTCATACTGCTTTAAATACCGCGCTAACCGAATTGCAATGGTCTAATAGGGCTAGAACAAGAATAGCCTTCCTTCTTTTGGATGCGCCACCACATAATAATGCTATAGTAATAAGACAGCTTCAAGAAGCAATTGCAGAAGCAGCCAGAAAGGGTATAAAAATCATCCCGATTACTGCTAGCGGTATTGATAAGGAAACCGAGTACCTAATGCGTTCTTTCGCTATTACTACAAATGGTACTTATGTGTTTATTACCAATGACAGTGGTATTGGAAACGAGCATTTGGAAGCTAGTGTAGGAGAATATCAGGTAGAAAAACTCAACGACCTAATGGTGCGTTTAATCACCAAGTATTCAGAATAAACGGTAGCTAAGAAATCAGCAATCACTTAAGAAAACACCAACGGCAAGACCTCCTTCAGAGGTTTCCTTGTATTTGGAACTCATGTCCTTTGCGGTTTCCCACATGGTTTGCACGACCTTGTCCAACGGTACCTTGGCATCTTTTGGGTCTGATCCCAAAGCGAGTTCTGCGGCGTTAATCGCTTTAATTGCACCCATGGAATTGCGTTCTATACAGGGAATCTGTACCAGCCCACCAATAGGATCGCAGGTAAGTCCTAAATGATGTTCCATTGCTATTTCCGCAGCCATTAAAACTTGTTCCGGTGTACCGCCCAGCATTTCGGTCAGGGCACCTGCCGCCATAGCGGAGGAAACTCCTATTTCGGCTTGGCATCCGCCCATGGCGGCAGATATTGTAGCTCCCTTTTTAAAGATGCTTCCGATTTCACCTGCTACGAGCAAAAATTGTTTGATATGTTCTATTGTACCCCCGTGATTTTCAATGACCATATAATACATTAGCACAGAAGGTATAACACCAGCACTGCCATTTGTAGGTGCGGTAACCACCCTTCCAAGAGACGCGTTGACTTCGTTGACGCTTAATGCAAAACAGCTTACCCATTGTAAAATTTGACGAAACTTTACTTCGGTCTGTCTTATGGTTGTTAGCCATTCCGCTGGATTGGAATAGGGTACATGGCCCTTTAAGCCTTTATGAATGTCATAGGCCCTTCTTTTTACATTAAGTCCTCCAGGTAGTTTGCCTTCTGTATGGCAACCGGTAAACATACATTCTAGCATGGTATCCCAAATACGTTGTATCTCTTTGTCTATTTCCGCATCGGTTCTAAGAGAGCGTTCGTTTTCTAGTACGATCTCTGAGATACTTTTTTGTGCTTGTTCACAAAACGCCAATAACTCAGTTCCTTTTTGAACTGGAAATGGAAAGGTGTTAAAAGCGTCAATTTTTTTCTTCGCATTTTTCCGCTCCTCAGTAACTACAAATCCACCACCAATGGAATAGTATGTTTTTGATTTCTTTTGTCCCGAGGCCAATAGCGCTTCAAATTTTAAGCCGTTGGCATGAAAAGGAAGAAATTTTCGATGAAAAATGATATTTGTATTTGGGTCGAAAGGGATTTCTTTCTGTTTGCCCAGTTTTAAGGTTTTATGCTCCTTAATATGTTGCACCAAAGGATGAATATCCTCGATAGGAATATATTCAGGATCTGCTCCGGATAATCCTAGCATGACCGCATAATCTGTTGCATGGCCTTTTCCTGTTAACGACAAAGAGCCATACATGTGCACTGTTACCCCTGTTATTTGTTCAAATAGTCCGTTTTTCTGTAATTCGGCTAACCATCTTTCGGCGGCGCGCCAAGGCCCCAAGGTATGCGAGCTAGAAGGGCCGACCCCTATTTTTAGCATATCAAAAATACTGATACATTCTATTTGTAACATATTGGTCAAAAATTGTTGTGCTAATTTACATAGAAGTTTAATGAGTTATGGGTTAAGTACTTCGATTATACTAAAATAAAATCACTCCCAATCGGAGACATCTAGTCTAAAAATCTCACGTACTTCAGTTTAAAAAATACTCGTTCATTTTCAAAAAATAACTTTAATTCAACCATAATGGATATTCTTCTGTCAATTACTTTTAACTTTTCTTCCATGGTACCTATGTACATACATAGTTGTGGAATCAAATCCTGTTGTTACCTCAAAAAATATTTGCCTTAGTTTAAACCTGAATATTGTTTAGTAGCCTTAAGATGTTCCATTTATTCAAAGGCTTCCATTTTCCTAATTACAATTGTATATAGGGTATGATAACTCAATATTGTTTGGACCTATGTTATTATTGTTGCATGAAATAAACAGTAGTAATATCAGAATTATGAATGAATATTACTTCATGTCTAAATGATCTGATGATTTTTTCAGTTAATCTTTACTATAACATGTCATAAAAAGGTAGTAAAAGCTGTCAATTTTATCGATTTTATACTTAATAATTTTTAATATGATTGGTTGTGTATGGAAGTAATAGGTTGAATAGCAATCAAAAATGACATCCTGTCAGGTTACTATCCCTTGGCATATTGTTTGTCAATTACATTTTAGTTTAAAGAAATAAGCACTAATATTTAAAATATATACAATGAGTAAGATTATAGGAATAGATTTGGGTACTACAAACTCCTGTGTTTCCGTAATGGAAGGTAATGAGCCTGTAGTAATCCCTAATGCAGAAGGAAAAAGAACGACTCCTTCCGTGATTGCGTTTGTAGAAGGTGGTGAGATTAAAGTTGGGGATCCGGCCAAAAGACAGGCCGTAACCAATCCGTATAATACCATTTACTCCATTAAGCGTTTTATGGGGAATAAGTTCTCCGAGTCTAGTAAAGAGGCGAAGCGTGTGCCTTACAAGGTAGTAAAAGGGGATAATGATACACCAAGAGTAGATATCAACGGTCGTATGTATTCTCCACAAGAATTATCGGCAATGATTCTTCAGAAAATGAAGAAAACCGCTGAAGACTATTTAGGTCAAGATGTAACTAGAGCGGTGATTACGGTGCCAGCTTATTTTAACGATGCACAAAGACAAGCTACCAAGGAAGCTGGCGAAATTGCTGGACTTACTGTAGAACGTATCATTAACGAACCAACCGCTGCTTCTTTGGCATACGGAATGGATAAAAAGGATACGGACCAAAAAATTGTTGTTTTTGATTTTGGAGGTGGTACGCATGATGTTTCCATTTTGGAATTGGGTGATGGTGTCTTTGAAGTATTGTCTACAGATGGCGATACTCATTTAGGTGGTGACGACGTAGATCAAAAAATTATTGACTGGTTGGCAGATGAGTTCAAGAAAGACGAAAGTATTGATTTACGTGAGGATGCCATGGCATTACAGCGTTTGAGAGAAGCTGCTGAAAAGGCTAAAATAGAATTGTCATCTTCTGCACAAACTGAAATCAATTTGCCTTACGTTACGGCAACGGCTTCGGGACCAAAACACTTGGTGCGTACATTAACATTGGCGAAATTCAACCAATTGATAGACGATTTGGTTAAGAGAACGATAGCCCCTTGCCAGACTGCATTGAAAGCTGCTGGACTTTCTAAAAGTGATATCGATGAAATTATACTGGTTGGTGGTTCTACAAGGATTCCTGCCGTACAGGAAGCCGTAGAAAAATTCTTTGGTAAGAAACCTTCTAAAGGGGTTAACCCAGATGAGGTTGTTGCCGTAGGTGCCGCCATTCAAGGTGGTGTTTTAACCGGAGATGTTAAAGATGTACTTCTTTTAGACGTAACACCTTTATCTTTAGGAATAGAGACTATGGGAAGTGTAATGACTAAATTAATAGAGTCGAACACTACAATTCCAACGAAAAAATCACAAGTATTTTCAACAGCTGCGGATAATCAACCTTCTGTTGAGATTCATGTATTGCAGGGAGAAAGACCAATGGCAAACGACAATAAATCAATTGGACGTTTTCATTTGGACGGTATTCCGCCTTCAAAAAGAGGTACACCTCAAATTGAAGTAACCTTTGATATTGATGCAAACGGAATCATTAAGGTTTCGGCTACGGATAAAGCTACGAACAAGACACAAGATATTCGTATCGAAGCTTCTTCTGGTTTGACGGAAGAAGAAATCAAGAAAATGAAAGCAGAAGCGGAAGCAAATGCTGAATCTGATAAAAAAGCTAAGGAAACTGCCGATAAGTTGAACGAAGCGGATGGTATGATTTTCCAGACTGAAAAGCAATTGGAGGAGTTTGGTGATAAATTATCTGATGATAAGAAAAAGCCTATCGAAGATGCTTTAACAGAACTGAAAGCTGCTTACGAATCTAAAGATTTAGCCGTTATAACGCCAGCATTGGACAAAATAAACGAAGCTTGGAAAGTAGCTTCTGAAGAAATGTACAAAGCACAGGCAGGTGCACAGCAAGGCGAAGGTGCTCCGCAAGGGGAACCTACAGCAGAAGCAGCTCCAGAAGGAGACAACGTAGAAGACGTAGACTTCGAAGAAGTAAAGTAGCCCATTTTGGGTATCTCTATTGAGCTTAATTTAAGCTCGACAGAGGAATTAGACTTTGCGCAGAGAACGTAACTTCTTATGTATAGTTTAAAGAAAAAAGGGCTGGATTTATCCAGCCCTTTTATTTTGATGTTTATTTTGTTTTTAGCTTGAAACATTATAAAGTAACTTTGTGGTATGTTAAAATATGGTCTCTTCTTAGTACTAACTTTATTTTTAGGATGCTTTTGGCCAACAAATGCCCAAGAAATAGAATTATTTACATTGCCCGATTTTGATCTTAAGTATAAGGTGAAGACGTGTTTGGTTAGCACCAATTACGGCAAGGAAGAATATGCTTTTGATACCATTGGACGTTTGACCAAGGCTATTACAAGATTCAACGATTCAGATTATGACCTAGTTTCCTACACATATAAAAACGGAGAATTGAAAGAAAAGAGATCGGAATCATATCGAGATGATACCTTTGATCCAAGTACGTCTATTGCCCATTTTTATGAGTTAGATACCTTGAAATTTAGAAAGATAACAGAGAAAATTGTTTCTTATGAAAACGATTTTTTAGACCAATATACTTATGAATATGACAAAAAAGGAGATTTAGTGAAAATGACCCGAAATAATGACGAGGGCATAGATGAAACTTTGGTAGAATACAAAAAGTATAAGGGCGAGTACACCGTTAACTACTTCATTAATAATGTTCCGCTAAAATCTGTTCGGACATCAACAATTAAAAAAAAGAACGGGTCCATTCAAAAAGTAGTATTAATCAAAGAATTTTTACGGGGAGAAGCAAACAAGGCTTTTGAAGAGGTTTTTGATGCTTCAGGAAAATTATTAGCCCAACAAGAATTTGAATTTAGTAAAAAGGAGAAGACTTTTGCGCCTACAACCCGAACCACATATAGTTACGATGAGAATGATATGTTGGTGAAAGAAGTGGCCAAAGGTTTAAATACTACGAAGGAAAAGACCTATATCTATCAATATGATAATATAGAAAACGGTAACTGGGTAAAGCAGATTGTGGTTCCTGAGAATTCATATGTGACAAGGAAGATTACCTATTATGAAGTGAAGCCCCTAGAAAAGGAATGAGTTTTAAATGTTAATCTAAAGAAATTCACACAACTATTCACCTTATTTCAATGCACTAAATCGTTTTTTTTTCAGTTTTGGCCATTCTTCTGATAGTATGCCATAGCAACAAGAACTTCTTCTAAAACCATTCTTAACGACCATATCCTTTCTTAAGACACCTTCAAGATTTGCACCCAATTTTTCGACCGCTTTTCTCGAAGCTATATTTCTTTCGTCTATCCGAAATTCAACTTTTTCATACTGCAGTGTTTCAAAGGCATGTTTTAGCATTAGGTATTTTATTTGGTGGTTAAATCCTGTACCACGTACCTCTTTTGAAATCCATGTCCAACCGATATGTAGTACCTTGTTTTTACTATCTATATGCCCAAATCTAGTGCAGCCAACTACTTCATCTGTTATTTTATTATAAACTACAAAGGGAATAGCTTTGTGCATAGCAGCTTCTTTTAGAACGAACATGATATAGGCCTTTAGTTTTTCAATAGAAGATACGTCACTAGGGCCATAGCTATGCAAATCTATATGCATTGCAATAGGCCATAAAGCTTTCCAATGATTTGCTTTTAGCGGAACCAATTTTACTAGAGCATTTGCTAGAGTTATTTGCATAGGTATTAGGTCAAGGAATTAATAATATCTTTTTTTACTTCGTGTCCACCTTCAAAGTATATTTTTTCAATCGTACCCTGGAATAACCGTGCTGCTTTTTCCTCCTCCTCCTCTAATCTGCCCTTAGTAAGATAGGAGTCGGTAGTCCCAATAACCGTTATAATCTTTGTTTTGTTGACGTTGAGATGTTCAAAATCTAAAAGATTAAGCTCATTGGGTAGGCCACCCGCATATAGGATTAGTTTCTGGCATTTTATTTTTCGGTGAGCCACCCATCGTGTTGCGATAGAAACCCCTTGAGAAAAGCCAAAAACAATAAGTTTGCAGTGTTTTGGTATTGCTTCTGCCTCTAGTACCGTATCGATATATCTCAGTACGTTTTCGGTCTCTTGGTTCGTATTCTCCTTGGTTAGCCAACTAGCGCCTACATGGCGATAGGTATTGTTTAGATAATATTTAGAGGGCGCTTGGGGGGCAATGATATAGTTCTCCTCCGTATTTAGTTCATCAAAGTACTTTAGAAAATATCGACTTAAATAGCCAATGCCATGAAAAACAACCCATACATTTTTAGTTTTTGAACTTAATCTGTTTAAGGTGCTGTAACTATTTGTATTTGTGTAGGTGACTTCTTTTGTGGTACTATTCATTTGGATGGGATAAGGTCCGTTGCTTTTCTATTCCTTAATTTTACAAAAAAAAGATGAACGAGCACAAAGAAAAGATTCTAAAGATTTGTAACGCTTCCAGCAAAAACACCTTAATGGAGACGCTAGAAATTGAATACGTGGATGTAGGGGAAGACTTTTTAATAGGTAGAATGCCTGTATCGCCAAAAGTGCATCAACCAGATGGGGTTTTGCATGGAGGGGCGATTGTAGCTCTTGCCGAAAGTGTAGGAAGTGCTGCCTCCTATATATTTTTGGATGCTCAACACTTTATGGTAAGAGGAATTGAAATATCTGCGAATCATGTAAAAAGTACCGTTGAAGGTTATGTCTTTGCTAAAGCAACGTTTATCCACAAGGGTAGGACTACGCAAGTTTGGGATATTAGAATTACAGATGAGGCGGATCAATTAATATCCGCTTGTAAACTAACAACAATAGCATTACCAAGAAAATAGCATGCTTTCCACAATTTTTGACCGTACTAAAAAACATTTAGAAAATGAACTTCCGTTTGTGTTATATAGCAAACCTGGAGAACGGGTTTTAAATGCTGTTTTTCAAATGGACGATGCCGTGCATAAAGTATCTGATTATACAGAACAAGGTTTTCTGTTTGCTCCTTTTTTAGAAAATGAAACAGCTATACTTTTAAAAGCGGAAAAGGTTCATAAAGTTCCGTTGAATGTTGCTCCAGGGACTACAGTTTTTTCAAATAATGATACGCAGAGCGATTTAAAGGAACAGTCACGTTATCTAGCGTTAGTAGAAAAAGCGATTTCTGAAATTAAGGATGGTCATTTTAAAAAGGTGGTATTGTCGAGGTTTTTGGAGGTAAAGGTTTCTAAACCTGTTCTTATTATGTTTCAAGAACTTTTGGACACCTATCCCAATGCGTTTTGCTACCTCTGGTACCATCCTAAGATTGGAATGTGGTTGGGTGCTACACCCGAAATTTTAATAAAGTCCAAAGGATTGGGATTTACAACAATGGCCTTGGCCGGGACACAAAACCAACTAGGGTTGCAAGAGTACCCTAGTTGGTCTAAAAAGGAACTGGAGGAACAGCAATTGGTTACTGATTATATAGAGGAGGTACTAAAAAATCGGGCTAGAGAAGTTCAAGTTGCCAATGTAGAAACGATTAAGGCGGGACATTTATGGCACCTAAGGACCAAGATTACAGGAACATTTTCCAAAGGAGCATTTAAAGATCTTTTGACAGCTTTACATCCTACACCTGCGGTTTGTGGTTTGTCTTTGCCAGATGCCATGCGTTTTATTCTACAAAATGAGCAGTATGAGCGTAGATTCTATACCGGTTTTTTAGGAGAGTTAAATTTAAGAGAGGAGAGACAACGTAATAAAAACAGGAGAAACCAGGAAAATAGTGCTTACAGGTCCGTTGCTCGTGGTTCCGAACTTTTTGTAAACCTTCGTTGCGCACAGTTGGTAAAGGATAAGGCAATAGTGTATGTTGGTGGGGGTATCACGGCAGATTCAAATGCTCGGAAGGAATGGTTGGAAACCCAGAGTAAAGCCCAAACAATGTTGCGCATACTTTCTACTTAGTAAAGTTACAATTGGGTTAAGAAATTTGCAGGTTGTATTTTTGTAGGGCATGAAGTATTCTTCTATTCCCTTAGCGCAAACTATAGTAGCACAATGTAAAGAAAACCATATTTCCAATATTGTGATTTCTCCGGGCTCCAGAAATGCTCCTTTAACTATTTCTTTTACAGAGGATTCCTTTTTTACATGCTACAGTATCGTTGATGAACGCTGTGCTGCCTTTTTTGCCTTAGGTATTGCGCTACGTATTGGACAGCCAGTTGCTGTCCTCTGCACATCTGGTAGTGCACTATTAAATTATTATCCAGCCGTAGCTGAAGCTTTTTATAGTGAAATTCCCTTGGTTGTTATTTCTGCGGATAGACCGTCCTATAAAATAGATATTGGCGACGGACAGACTATACGTCAAGACAATGTCTTCAATCGCCATATTGGTTATAATGCCAACTTAAAACAGGATGTCTCACACGCTACCGATAGGATTATCCGATATAGGCCTGAGTGGATTGCAGGTAAGGATATAACAAAAGTACAAGAAGAAGTCCAGAATTTTAATGATTTAGAAATTCAAAGAGCACTGCAAATAGCTAGTGATTCATCACTACCTATTCATATCAATGTTCCTTTTGAGGAGCCTCTTTATGATTTTACATCTGCCACTACTTTGTTAGCTAATAGTTCTTTATCACTTAAGCAAAAGGAGGAACACCCTTCCTTGGAGAGTATAAAAAAAACATGGCGAATCGCAAAGCGGAAAATGGTTCTTGTTGGAGTCAATGGTCTTGGTATTGTGGAACAGCTTTTGCTGGATAAACTTGCAAACGACCCATCTGTACTTGTATTAACTGAGACAACATCTAACATACATCATCCTCATTTTTTCAATAGTATAGATGCCTTGGTAGCTCCTATAGAGCTATCTAAGAATAAGGAGGGACTCTTTAAAGAATTACGCCCTGAAGTCCTACTCACGTTTGGTGGACTTATTGTTTCTAAAAAAATAAAAGCCTTTTTAAGACACTATACCCCGGAACATCACTGGCATATTGGCGAGAAGAGGGCAAACGATACATTTTATTGCTTAAAAGAACACTTGAAGGTTCCTATAAATACAGTTTTACGGGAGTTTTATGAGTCTGGAGAAACAGTCCAAAGCACCTATTTTGATACTTGGAATACCGTTAAATTACAGCACATAAAAAAAAGGGAAGCTTATTTAGAGCAAATTCCTTTCAGTGATTTTTCTGTATTCGATACTATTTTGGATGCTATCCCGGAAAAATATCAATTGCATCTGGCTAATAGCTCTACCATTAGGTATGCCCAATTGTTTGAAATAAAGGAATCTATTAAAGTATTTTGCAATCGCGGTACAAGTGGAATAGATGGAAGTACTTCCACAGCGATAGGTGCGTCTCAATACGAAGAAGAACCTACAATTTTGGTTACAGGAGACCTGAGTTTTTTTTATGATAGTAATGGATTATGGAACAACTACATACGAAGTGATTTTAGGATAATTCTAATTAATAATAGTGGTGGCGGTATTTTTAGAATATTGCCAGGCAAAGAGGATTCTGAAAATTTTGAACGATTTTTTGAGACTAAGCACGGGTTAAATGCTTCTGCCCTTTGTAGTATGTTCGGTTTGGATTACCAAACAGCCCATGATGATGAATCCTTACAGAAAGGATTATCTGATTTTTTTGATACTTCTCAAAAATCCAAACTACTTGAAATTCAAACCCCTAGATTATTAAATAATAAAATTTTGATGAAGTACTTTCATTTTATATCTTAGATGTCAATTAACTATTAACTATTAATTTAAAACACTAAAAGGTTATGAGTAAAAGAGATGAATTAATTGAAAAATACGCAGCGGACATCAAGGATAAGTTTGGGGAAAGTGCAGATATGGATTTGCTAACCAAAGTTACCGTAGGTTTGGGTCCATCTATCTATAACTTGGATGCTTCTAAAGTTTCAGGTGGAGATGATAAGGAATTGGAAACAGTTAAGAACAACTACCTGATTAAAAAATTAGGCATGTCAGATAGTCCTAAGCTTATGGAGGCTGTTAAAAGTGTCTTGGATAAGTATGGCTCATCAAACAAGAACAAGCACAGAGCAGTTGTATACTATATGTTGTGTAAGCATTTCAACAAGGCTTCTGCCTATTAAGAAATAAATATGATTAAGAAGAAAGGCCGTTTCAATGAAACGGCCTTTCTTGTTTTTAGAAATAACTTGGAGTCAAGAAAGTGATCTTGCGGAATTTATAATGTAATTTTGTAGCATGATTGAGTTAGGGAGAAAAAATAGTTTAGAAATCCTTAGGGATACGAGCGTAGGGCTTTTTTTAGGTGATGAAGAAGACAACGATGTATTGTTGCCCAATAAATACGTTCCAGAAGGATATGAAATAGGACAGAAAATTGAGGTTTTTTGTTATTTGGATTATGATGAAAGACCTGTTGCTACTACATTAGAGCCTTATATAATGTTAGGGGAATTCCGATTGCTACAAGTTGCGGAGATAAACGAATATGGCGCTTTTATGCAATGGGGATTGGAAAAACATCTTTTGGTTCCATTTAGAGAGCAGCGAGAGAAGATGAAAGAAGGTCAGTGGTATGTAGTTCACTGTTATTTGGATCAACGTTCTGGCCGACTTGTGGCCTCTAATAAATTAGATAAATTTCTAAGTAACGACAGTCTGGAATTAAGGGAATGGGATGAAGTTGATTTAGTGGTGACAAGACAAACCGATTTGGGCTGGGAAGTTATTGTGAATGAAAAACATAAAGGTCTGGTGTATTTTAATGAGGTTTTTAAAACCATTAATATTGGCGATGTTATTCCTGGATGCATAAAAACGATTAGAAAGGATAATAAAATTGATATTTCTTTACAGCCTCTGGGTAGTAGGGTATTGGAGCCTGCTGCAAATAAAATTTTTAGTATTATAAAGGAAAATGGAGGTTTTTTAGGACTTCATGATAAATCGAATCCTGAAGAAATAAGGGATATCATGCAGATGAGTAAGAAAACGTTCAAAAAAGGTCTAGGAACGCTGTATAAGGCTAAAAAAATACAGTTAGAAAAAGATGGGGTTCGTTTGGCAGAGGATTAGAGCGAAGAATGTTATAGCCCTTAAACTGTTGTATTTCAGTTTTATGGCTAATAAATCATATCGTTTTTTATTGGTGTAGTCCTCGATAACCACTACTTTTGATTAAAATGTTTGAAGGTTTATCTTTTGAATTAATTTTTTACCTACATTTAGCTGGGTTAGTCCTAAAAAAAAGCTACAAATGCCGTTTATAGAAGAGAGTGATTTACTGGAGCTCCACAAAGACATTGATAAATCTCAAATTATCAATGAACGTCTATTGGATCAAATTAAGTTTAAGAACAAGGAACTAAAAAAAAGTAAGATACAGCGGAATGTTTTTGCGGGTATTACAGCTTTTTTTTTAATAGGAGGTTTAACTTTTGGTTCATTGGCTGCAGGTTGGAGTATGTCTAATAGTTACGAAAGAGAGAATAATAACTTATTGGTCTCTATCGATAGTTTGGATGCTTTTAAAAATAGGCTAGATAACCTTAAGGTACAAAATGAGGAGTTGAGTTTGGTAAAGGAATTCTATCTTGCCAAGGAGTTTTTGGAAAAAGAAAAAATTTACTCGGTTCAAGTAAAGTCCTTTGTTGATAATAATGTAACTCTTGCTTCTGAAGCGTTAACCAATACTTTATTCGTAAAAACGAATCCTTTTTATTCCTACTCCCTAGGAAATTTTGAAACTTTAGCAGAAGCCCAATCCTTCAGAAAACAACTTGTAGCATTAGGTTTTGACGATGCTTTTGTAGCTTCCTACAAGGAAGGGAAGCGTATCCAAATAGAAGATCCATATTAGTGATTAGAGTAAAAGCTTGGATTAATGCTGCTAGGCCTAGAACCTTACCGCTGTCCGTTTCGGGTATCTTAGTCGGAACAGGTCTTGCCAGTCTATATGTAGATATAGATTATATCATTTTTACTCTCGCTATCCTAACTACCGTAGGTTTTCAAGTCACATCCAATTTTGCCAATGATTACGGCGATGGTGTAAAGGGAACTGATAACGATAACAGAATAGGTCCCAAAAGAGCACTTCAAAGCGGATTACTGAGTCGGAAGGCGCTTAAAAGGGGTATCATATATTCTGTGCTTTTGGATATTTGTTTAGTCATTGCATTATTGTACGCTGCTTTTGGACGGGATAATCTATTTCTTTCCTTTTTATTTCTGGTGCTGGGAGCTTTAAGTATATGGGCAGCAATCAAATACACAGTTGGGAATAATGCCTACGGCTACAATGGTCTAGGGGATATTTTTGTTTTTGTATTCTTTGGTTTGGTAGGCGTGTTGGGTAGCATGTTTCTTTTCATTAAAACAATACCTCTGTCCTCCTTGTTACCAGCAATCAGTATAGGTCTGTTAAGTGTTGGAGTGCTTAACCTAAATAATTTGAGGGATGTAGTTTCTGATAAACAAGCAGGGAAAAATACGGTTGTAGTAAAATTGGGTTTTAAAAGGGGAAAAGAGTATCATACCGTATTAATACTCCTAGCTTTTTTAAGCATGTGTTTCTTTACAGTTATCAATTATGAGCACGGTATACAGGTACTTTGTCTTATCGCATTTGCACCTATTTTTGTACATCTACAATTTGTAAGAAAAACCACAAGTGCAAAATTACTGGATCCAGAACTTAAAAAACTAGCCTTAAGTACCTTCCTTATGGCAGTCATATTTTATTTTAGTTATCTTTATTTTTTGTAATTTTGAGTATTAACCATCTAAACCACTACGAACTTTGGAGCAGGCTATTAAAATACTTATTGTAGAAGACAATGTGATTATTGCTGACGACATGCAGTCTATGTTGGAGGAAATTGGTTACGAGATTGTTGACAATGTTATTGTTTACGAGCAGGCTGTTGAAGTTTTGAAAACGAAGCAGGTAGATTTGGTTCTTATCGATATTATCTTGGCTTCCGATAAAACGGGAATTGATTTAGGGAAGCATATCCGCGAGAATTATGACATTCCTTTTATTTTCGTGACTTCTAACTCGGATAGGGCTACTGTAGAAAATGCAAAGACGGTTAAACCGAATGGCTATTTGGTAAAGCCTTTTGAGCAGCAGGATCTCTACACATCTATAGAAATTGCATTATCTAATTTTATATACGGAAAGCAAACTGCTGGCGGTGATTCAAAGGCTGTCAGCGATAACGACGATAATGTTGTTATGTCTAATTCTATATTAAAGGATTCGATTTTTGTTAAGAAACAGCATTTATACTATCGGATACAGTTTGGTGACATTCAATTTATAAAAGCAGACAACGTTTATTTAGAGGTAAACACCGTAGATAAGAAATTTTTGGTTAGATCTCCGTTAAAGGATTATTTAGAAAAACTTCCCAGGAATAAATTCTACAGGGCGCATAAATCATATATTGTAAATGTGGATCATATTGACGCTATCAATTCTAAGGATATTATGATTAACAATACATTAATTCCAATCTCTAAAGATTTTAAGGAATTTATTATTTCTGCCATGAACTCTTAGTAGTTTTCAATTTTTTATTTTTTTTGTCTGGTGACTATCTAAAGTTGGAAATCACTTCTTAGTCTTTACAGTGTAGTTTGCTGTATATCAATATAGTGTTTGTATAAAAACATAATTCGCATGTTGGATATCTTCACAACAAAATTTAATACTTACACAACAATAACGTAAATATGCTATCCCTATGTGATATTTTTGTTTAGGTGAGTAAACCGAGTATTTTAGTAATGTCCTTTGCGTTTGATATTATATCATAATTGATTGGAATGGTATGATTTAGCTCTTTGAAGCGGCTTAAGAGCATGAAGTCAAATTGAGCTTTACAATCCGAGTAGTAAGGAGTTATTTTTTAGACCTGTTTTTAAAAGCAAGATTTCATCTTTAACCGTCGTTTTACGTCACAACAAAAAAATAGCAAAATCAAGGATTATCGTTATGTTTGATTCTGTGTAGTATATGATATGAAAAGACATTTTTATTTGAGAACAATTACAACTGTATTTTCCCTTCTGTTTCTTTGTACCCTAAATGCTCAGGATTCTTTATCACAACAAGACGATGATTATTTTGAAGACTTCAAAGAACGCCCTGGATCTAAAGAGCGTTCTATTTTCTTTTTTCAAACGCAAAACCGTTACAATAAAAATTCAGCTTATGACTGGTTAGATTCCGTTAACGTTTACCTTAATACCTCCCAAAAAGTTAGAGATACCATTGCAGTTGTGGATTATCAGCTTATCCAATCCCAGATTTATCATGATTTAGGAGATTATGAAAAAAGTTTAGCCATTGCAAAAGGTCTGTATGATCAATTACAAGATTTTGATTTGATAACCAAGACTATAATCTTGGAATTGATGGATACCAACTATTCCAAACTGGAACTGTACGATAGTCAGTTTGAAATACGTAGAAAAAAAAGGGAATTGGGACTTACCCGAAACATCACCTTTTACGACATCTATTCCAATTTAGGACAGTATAGACCAGCTATGAAGGATTATATAGCTGAGGAGAAAAAATTTATAGACGATGGCGATTTTTATGGAAAGGCTGTCTATAACAATAACGTGGGAAATTATTTAAGGCTAGACAAATCCGTACCTACTGCATTGACTTATTTCAAAAAAGCTAGGGCATTACTAGACGTTTATTTCAGTGATATTCTTAGTGCAAGGACTGACCAGCAACTCTTAGATGCTAATTTACTTAAAGGCGAAATTTTAGGAAATATCGGAAAGTGCCATGTTTTACAGAAGGAATATAAAAAGGCCATTCCTTTTTTGGAGGAGAGTGTGGAGACGATAAACGCGTACAATAAGGGAAAATTCTCATCAAATTTTATTGAGAATTCTTTAGAACTGACAGAGTGCTACCTGCAGCTCAACGATTTCTCCAAAGCTACCGATTACTTAAGTCAAATTGACAACCCTATAAAAGCTGTAAATATTCTTAAGAAAAATAGGCTATACGCTGCATACTATGATAAAACAGGTGACTATAAGTCTTCTACCACGTATTTAAAGCGAAACATTAGAATCAGAGATTCCATAGATCAAAAGGATTCCAATATAAAAAATCAGCAACTTACAGCAGTTTTGAGCCAGGATCTGGAAAATTCCAGAAACATGTTAGAAGAGCAAAAGTTGGAATTGGAGAAATCCAGAATAGACATCATGGAAAAGGATAAGAACATAAGCCTTGTTTTTATTTCATTGGTATTTACTTTACTTGGTTTTGCCGGACTTGTTTATGCATATCTTAAGAGTATAAAGAACCAACGGCTTATTGCCGAGCAAAAACATATTATTGAAAATTCGTTAGTAGAGAAGGATTCTTTGCTGAAAGAGATACATCACCGAGTGAAAAATAATTTACAGATGGTATCTAGCTTACTTAGCCTGCAGACTAAAAACACAAGGAGCAAGGCAGCAATTGCTGCTCTGGAAGAAGGGAAGAGTAGGGTAAAGGCTATGGCGTTGATACATCAGAAATTATATCAGAATGATGATTTGTCGGTGATTGAAATGCAGGGATATATAGAGAGCCTTATTAATAGTGTACAATCAGTATATAAAAAAGGAGGGCACAATATTAATATAACAATAGACGCAGAAGGGGTAGAATTAGACATTGATAGAGCTATTCCTTTCGGATTGATTTTGAACGAACTGGTTTCCAATTCATTCAAATATGCATTTCCAAATGATGAGGATGATGGAAAAATCTACATTCATATTAGAAAAATTTCAGGTCAAGAAGGATTCTTTGAATATACGGACAATGGCGTGGGTCTTCCAGAGGATACGGAGGAAAGAGCTAATTCCTCCATGGGCATACGATTAATGAACAGATTGGCAAATCAGTTACAAACAAATTTGAATACAGATAGAACCACCGATGGGGTTCGTTTTTGGTTCAATTTTAAATAACGATTATTTCACAGCACTCTTCAATACTACTTTGTGTAAAAGTTTTGGAAAAAAGCGCTTAAGGTAGATGGCGAATCTTTCTTTTCCACCAATATAGACTTCAAATTTCTTTTGCTCCATGGCACGCACAATTTTCTGTGCACATTCCTGAGCTGTAATTCCGTTGGCGGTAGCCTCATCCTGTTTTTGTTGCGCACTCCCATCACCAGTTAAGGCATTCTTGGCAACATTGGTTTGAATGAAACCAGGGCAAATAAGGGTAACATCAATATTGTCTTTTTCATGTTCCATTCGTAGTACATCAAAGAAGCCATGTAGGGCGTGTTTGGCTCCACAATAACCGGAACGATAAGGTGATCCAAATTTCCCCATTAGGCTCGTTATAGTGACGAAATGCCCTTGTTTTTGTTGTGCAAAATACGGCAATAATGATTTTGTTAACTGTATAGTACCCAGATAGTTAATATCTATCATTTTCTTGTAAACTTCAAAATTGGTTTCTGTAATAAGGGAACGTTGACTTATACCTCCATTATTGATTAAAACATCTATTTTTCCGTATTTGCTAATGGCCGTTTCGGCCTTTTCTGGAAGGGTGTCAAAATGTGAAAGGTCTAGCGGTAAAATTGCTATTTTCTCTGGAAATGAACAATTGGATTTAACACGTTGTAGTTCGTTTTCCCTCCTTGCAGAGAGGATTAGTTTAGTGCCGTTCTTATTGAGTTCGTAAGCTAGTGCTTCTCCAATTCCAGAAGATGCACCTGTAATCCAAACAACTTTTTCGCTCATACTATCTATCTATTTCTTTTTAAGACTCAAAATATACTTAAATTTATGCGGTTGTATGAAAGCAAGTTATAAAAAGTACATTTTAAATTTTAAAAGCCCTAGTGGAACCTCCCGCGGAATTTTGAGAACTAAGGAGACTTGGTTCCTTATACTTGAGGAAAATGGTTGTTTTGGGATTGGAGAATGCGGACTTTTTAAGGGTTTAAGTTATGATGATGTGCCAAATTATGAAGAGCGGCTTAAATGGCTGGTTTCTAAAATTAATATGGGTAAAGAAAGACTACTACAATCGCTAGATAAGTATCCCAGTATTCAGTTTGGATTGGAGCAGGCTTTATTGTCCTTAGCTTCTAATAATCCGTTCGAACTATTTCCCTCTTCGTTTACGAAACGTGAGTATCCTGTTGCTATAAACGGGCTTATTTGGATGGGCGATAAGGGGTTTATGTACGAACAGATCGAGCGAAAACTTGAGGAAGGTTTTAGTTGTATTAAAATGAAAATCGGTGCTATTGATTTTGACGCCGAAATAGATTTGTTAAAATCCATTAGAAAAAAATACGATAAGCGAAAAATTGAACTTCGGGTAGATGCCAACGGTGCATTTTCTCCTAAGGAAGCTTTAGATAAGCTTAACATCCTTGCTCAATTAGATTTACACTCTATAGAGCAACCTATTAGGCAAAGGCAGTGGAGCCAGATGAAAACCTTATGCAAGGAGACACCACTACCTATAGCTTTGGATGAAGAGTTGATTGGAATTACCAAAATTGCGGAAAAGGAAGAATTATTACGTACCATTCAACCGCAGTATATTATTCTAAAACCAAGTTTAGTAGGTGGTTTTCATGGGAGTGAGGAGTGGATTTCATTGGCCAAGAAGTATAGTATTGGATGGTGGGTAACAAGTGCATTGGAGAGTAATGTAGGCTTAAATGCCATTGCGCAATGGACGGCCACTTTAGAAAATTCCTTACCACAAGGTTTGGGTACCGGTTCCTTGTTTACAAATAATTTTGATAGTCCGCTAACGGTAACTAACGGGGGCATTTATTACAGTCAGGCTAAAAATTGGCAAGAACATTTAATAAGGGATTTATGTATATAGAGCAGGCATATAAAGGGCTAAGTGAAAGTTGGCGATATGTAATTGGAATACTAATTGTTTTTTTTGGTTGGCAAATACTTGGGGGAATTCCGCTTATAGTGGCATTGGTGGTGAAAACTGGTTCAATGTCAATCATGCTAACTTCGAATGGTGATATGGGTATTCTATCCAAGGCCTTGGGCTCCAACACTTTTTTATTTTACATGCTATTGTCTTTCGCTATCGGACTTTTGTTCCTTTTTCTATTCGTAAAATTTGTGCACAAACAGAGCATATCATCTTTAACTACTTCCAGAATAAAAACCGATTGGTCCCGAGTTCTGTTTGCTTTTGTACTATGGGCTTTTATAACTGTGCTTTTTCTCTTCTTAGGCATGTATATATCCCCAGAGGACTTTGAATATAATTTCAATTTAGAGCCTTTTTTGATTTTGGCTGTTATAGCAATTATTATGATTCCTATACAGACCAGTATGGAAGAATACTTTATAAGAGGGTATATGATGCAGGGTTTGGGTATTGCTGCTAAAAACAGATGGTTTCCTTTACTTTTCACTTCCTTACTTTTTGGGCTTCTGCACATGTTTAATCCCGAAGTCGAAAAAATAGGGTACGGTATTTTGGTTTATTACATAGGTACGGGTTTGTTTTTGGGTATCATTACGCTCATGGACGAAGGCTTGGAATTGGCACTAGGATTTCATGCAGCCAATAACCTTGTTGCTGCACTTTTGATTACCGCAGATTGGACTGCATTCCAGACAAATTCGGTGTACCGGGATGTTTCTGATCCGGTTCTAGGCTGGGATATTTTAATTAGCCTTTTTGTGGTGTTTCCAATATTGCTTTTTATTTTTTCTCAAATGTATGGATGGAAAGATTGGAAAGAAAAACTTACAGGAAAGGTACTCTCTGAGGATGATTTTAAAGCTAAATATCTGGAATAAGTGGTTAAAATCAAACTACATCCCCAATTTCAATTAAACGGAAGTTCTTATACTAAGGAGCAGCTTAAGGAGCAGGCGTATAATTTTGTAAAGGAGGGGAAGGGATATGAGGCCAATGTTGGTGAGTTTCTATTGGATTGGTTATCCCCATCTGTGGTTCTTGCTATTAGTACTTCTGGATCTACAGGAACACCAAAACAGATTACGATTCATAAGACGCACATGGTAAATTCCGCTTTAGCAACCGGCAGTTTTTTTGGACTACATGCTGGCGATACGGCTCTAAATTGCTTACCTACTGAATATATAGCTGGAAAAATGATGTTGGTGCGAGCCATGGTTTTGGGGCTGCATATAACATGTATTCCACCTGTATCTAATCCATTGGGTGAACATACTACGTCATATGATTTTGCTGCTATGGTGCCTTTTCAGCTTAGAAATTCGATGAAGGGCATAAATGCTATACGTACATTGATTGTGGGTGGTGCTCCTTTTTCTAAGGATTTAAAAGAGCTTATCAAAAATAAGTCAACTACGATTTATGAAACTTATGGTATGACGGAAACGATTACCCATATTGCCGTAAAACAAATCAATCATTTGCCGGAGGTTATTTCTAGTGAAACAGAAGACGTATTTATGACCATGGCAAATGTTACTTTAACTATTGATAATAGAGACTGTTTAGTAATAAATGCGCCCATGGTTTCTAATCATCAAATTGTTACGAACGATATTGTTGATTTAATTTCAGATACTCAGTTCAAATGGCTTGGTAGATATGACAATGTCATAAACTCTGGAGGAATAAAATTAATTCCTGAACAAATTGAATCTATTCTTTCCAAAAGCATTACGAATAGATTTTTCGTTGCTGGTGTGCCGGATGTAGCATTAGGTGAGAAATTGACTCTTTTTGTGGAGGGCAATTTGGATGTGCAAATGATGAGTCAGAAAATTCATGGTTTAGGGGCCCTTCAGAAATTTGAAATTCCCAAGGATATTATTACAGTACCCATTTTTGCAGAAACTAAAAACGGTAAAATAAACCGCTTGGCTACTTTGAAAAAAGTGATAGGGTAGTTCTTTTTCCTTTTTTAATTTATCGGTTTACAAAAACCTTTTTCCTTTTATTTGTTTGGTCCGTAACTAGATAGATTTCTTCTTAGAAATATTAGTAATACCTTCTTTGCCTACCATTATAATTTTGTATTTTCATTGCTTAATTAAAAGTGATATGAAAAATTTTTTACGCATTTCTTTGGTGTTATTTTCCATGAACCTTAGTGGCCAACAAATTTTGTCTGAACAGGAACGTGCAGTGGTGGTGGATGAAATTCTAGCGGATCGTTTTAATAATCTGTTACCAGAATTGATGGATGCCTCTGAACTGGATATGTGGGTTGTTATTTCTAGGGAATATAATGAAGATCCTGTATTACGAACTATGTTGCCTTCAACATGGTTAAATGCTAGAAGACGAACTATTCTTTTATTTTATAGAAATAAAGCTGAAAATACGATCGAAAAATTGGCTGTTGCCCGTTACAATGTTGGAAAAAATATAAAATCAGCTTGGAACAAGGAGGAAGAGCCAGACCAATGGAAAAGATTAATGCAGCTAATAGCGGAACGGAATCCAGCTAAAATAGGCCTGAATTTTTCAAAGGATCACAACATAGCGGATGGTTTGGACAAAACAGATTATGATGCCTTTATGGAAAATCTTCCTAAAAAAATGCATTCAAAAGTGGTTTCCGCGCAACAACTAGCGGTCAGGTGGATAGAAACCAGAACTAATAGGGAGATGATCATCTTTAATCAGTTGGTGGATGTTACCCATGATATTATCGCAGAAGCATTTTCTGAAAAAGTTATTACGCCTGGGGTTACCAAAACTACCGATGTGGTGTGGTGGATGCGTCAAAAAGTTACGGATATGGGATTGGAAACATGGTTTCATCCCACTGTAGATGTGCAGCGTACCAGTAACGAAAATGATGCTAATTTTTACTCTTTTGCAGATAAACCAGATGAGATGATTATTATGCCTGGAGACTTGTTGCACTGCGATTTCGGAATTACCTATTTGAGATTGAACACGGATTGTCAAGAACTAGCCTATGTGCTTAGACCAGAGGAAACGGAAGCACCAAGTTATTTGGTGAATGCCCTTTTAGATGGCAATAGAGTACAAGATTTCTTAACCGATAATATGAAAAAGGGTAGGGTAGGAAACGAGATTCTTTTGACGGCATTAGAAGAAGCCAAGGAAGTTGGATTAAGACCTTCAATTTATACACATCCTTTAGGTACTTATGGCCATTCTGCAGGAACTACTATTGGTATGTGGGATGCGCAAGGTGGACTTCGGAAAGACGATGCGGATAATTGGCCTTTGAATTTTAATACAGTGTACGCTATAGAACTAAATACAACTGTTACCATTCCCGAGTGGAAAAAGGATATTCGTATTATGTTAGAGGAGGCTGGTTTTTATGGAGAGGATGGCTTTAGGTATGTAAATGGTCGCCAAACCGACTTGCTGTTGGTTCCAAGAGTTAAAAATCATCAAGGGAATTAAACTGAAGATATATTGATACGATTTGCCTCATTATTCCTATTTATTTTCAGTTGTTACACAAGCGATGGTCAAACAAATTCCAGAAGTGTAAAAGTATATTGGGACGTATCTCTTTCCATGCAGCAACGAGACCTGGAAAAAGAAGTCGCTTTTCTGGAGGACTATATAAAGGAAAATGAAGTTAGATATGTCAATCTTATCTTATTTTCAGATAAAATAAAACAAACTAAGGATTTTAGAAGTGTCAATGGCAACTGGTCAAACCTAGCTACATTTTTGTCGGAGTTAAGGTATGATGGAATTTCTGATTTCGACTTCTTGCTTGCAGAAGATAGTACCGTTCCGTCTTTATTGTTTACTGATGGGTATCCAAGATTAAAGGAGCTAAAACTCCATTATGGAAAATCTAAAATGGATATTATTTGCGCTACGGGTAGCTGCAACGCAAAACTGGAAAGACTCTCCTTATATTCTATAGGCATTTACCATGCTTTACTTCCGGAGCGGACCAATACGTCAATAATCGATAATGAACATAGAAGTGAACAGAAGGCAATTACCGTTAGAGGAATGGTGTCAAATGAAAACGGACCACTTCAAGATGTAGCGATCATTTTAAAAGATTCAGGGAAAGGAACATTGACCCTCGGAGACGGAAGTTTCGCCATAAAAGCAACAGATGGCGATAGTCTTATTTTTCAATTCCTTGGAAAACGAACGGTAATGCTCCTTATAGGGCAAAACTCTAATTTTTTAGACGTTGTTTTAGAAGATGCACCAGAAAGTTTGGATGAGGTAGTAGTGGTGCAAAAGGAAAAAATTCAATGGCTACCAAAAGAAAAGGTCTTGGGGTATGGCGGCATGCAAACTATAGGAAAAAAGGATATAACCGTAAGTAGTGGTTCCTTAAACGAATCCTTGGTTGGGAAAATATCAGGTTTACAAACCAATAAAGACGGCTTAAGTATGTCTATTATTCGTGGCTTTTCTAGTATTACATATAGTAACTATCCTTTAATTATAATAGATGGCGCACCTATGCCTAGGCCTGATTTTAAAGGACAACGGGATGTAAGTACCGATGTTATGAATATTGTAAATCCGAACGATGTGGTTTCAGTCAAAGTGCTTAAAGGTTTGGCTGCTGCAAATAGGTATGGAGGCGAAGGTGCTAACGGAGTTATATTGATACAAACAATTTATGGTAATGTAAAGCTGAGTGAGCAAAAGGATAATAAAACTACGAATAGTGCACTTCTTAGAGATAATATTTTTACCGGCGAATTAAAGATAGCATCTCAGGATTTGGATAAGCCCTATTTACAAGCTATTAAAGCGCAATCTACGGTTAAGGAATCGTATCGTATCTATCTTGAAGAACGGGATGCGTATAGCACCGATCCTTATTATTTTATTAATGTGCATAATTTTTTCCAAAAGTCCGATTCGGAATTGGCAGAAGATATTTTGAATTCTGCTCTTGCGGTAGCGGGTACTGATATTGCAGCCTTAAGAACTATAGCTTTTTATCATGAAAAGGCGGAGCGCTATAAACAAGCCTCAGCAATTTACCAGCAAATAGTAAAATTGGATAGTAGTAGAATACAAGGGTACAGAGACTTGGCGAATGTTAACATTCAGGCGGGGAATACGAAAGAGGGATTAAAATCTTATTTAGAACTATTGAAACCAGACTTTCAACCGGAGCTCTCACCAAAATCTGTAAAGGATATCGTAACCATAGAACTAAAGAACCTCATTTATAGAAAAGGGAAGGAATTGGACGTCTCCAAAGTTGTTTCTGCTTATAAAACGGCACCAAGGTATGATGCAAGGGTGCTTTTGGAATGGAACAATTCTGAAACCGAGTTTGAAGTTGAGTTTATTTCTCCTTTTAAGAGAATTTCCAAATGGTCACATACGATTAAAGACAATCAAGAACGTATACAAAACGAGCTACGTTATGGTTTTCAAATAGAGGAGTCCCTACTCTCCCAAGTACAAAAAGGGACTTGGTATTTAAATGTAAGGACTATAGGGGTTAAAGAAGGCGCTCCATTGTATCTAAAGTGCACGGTGTACTATTATTACGGTCAAGCTGGGCAATATACTACCCAGGAAGTTTTCGCTTTTAATAGCGGCAGTAACGAAAGCCTTGTTACCAAGATTTTAATACGATAATTTTAGGTTTGGCCTTATTTTTGTTATGTTTAAATAGAAATAAAATTATGTACAAACTTTACATAGTACTCTTTTTTTTTAGCATTATATCTTTCGGTCAAGATAAAATTATAAAAGGAAAAATCACCTTAAATGAACTTCCATTAAGAGGGGCTTTTATTACTATAGATGGAACGGAGAATATTGTTCGGTCCAATGAAGATGGAGCTTATACTATTACAGCTGCTATTGGTGATGTTATAAATTACGATTATCCTGGAGCAGAATCCAAAGAGGTTTTGGTAGAGGATGTTACCTATATTTTAAACATTTCTCTTAAACTCAAGATTACCGAATTGGATGAAGTGGTGGTAGAGGAAAGAAAGAAATTTTCGGATATCAATACTAAAAAACACTATGATGAGAATAAATCTGTTCTACGCACTTCGTTTGGGATGACAGACTTGTCAAAAGCCCCCGGTATGGTTCGCTATATTCAGAAGGAACAAATAAATCCAGGTGCTTCCTGCATCTTGGATATCATTAGAGGAAGATTGCCAGGGGCTATCGTAACAGGTGGTTGTGGGGCTGGAGGTACTGTTCAAATGCGCGGGTTTAATTCTATTACTAGGGTTACTTATGCTATCTATGAGGTAGATGGGGTCATCTTTACAGATACTCCGTTGTGGGTTATTCCAGCTACAATCGAGAGAATTGCTGTGCTATCAGGTACCGCTCTCACTTCAAAGTACGGAACTATTGGTTCTGGTGGTGTTATTATTATTAATACGAAGAATGGTCTTTTTTTGGATAGTGGTGCTACTAAAATAGCCGGGGATTCTCTGCGCGTAAAGAATAATTTATACGCTAACGATGCTATAAAATCGAAATCTTTGACCAGCAATGGTTCTGGTTATTTAAATCAATTACAATCATCAGAAGATTTAGAAGGTGCCAAGAATATTTATTTGAAATATTCTGAATCTATTGGTAAATCCTATTTTTTTGTTTTAGACGCTGTTGGTTATTTTGTAATTGATCAAAACCTTCCGGAATTTGCAAAGGAAATAGTAGCTGACCACTGGGAAGTGTTTGAGAAGAATCCTGTTGCATTAAAATCGTTAGCCTACTTATATGATTCCTTAAGTTGGTTTAAGGAAGCAAATGAATTGTATCTATTGATTTTTAAACTGCGTCCAAAGTATGCACAGTCCTATTTGGATTTAGCGCGTAGTTACAGGCAAATAGGAAACTTTACAAAAGCAGCTAGTCTTATTTTGCGTTACGATTATTTGGTATCCGAAGAAATTTTAAAATCTGACGAGGATTTTTCTAGAATACTGGATAGAGAGCTAAATAATCTACTGCTATTTCAAGGTAAAGAATTGGTTTCTTCAGATTCTCAAAAGGAATACGTCTTAGAAGATGCTTTTTTAGGTACTAGGTTGGTTTTCGAATGGGCGGACAGTGAAGCGGAATTTATACTACAGTTTGTAAACCCTGAGAAGCGTTTTTTTTCTTTGGAACATTCCTTGGAAAGTACCCCGGAGATAGTTAAAAGGCAAAAAATTATGGGGTATAGTACCGAAGAACATTTAATTGATGATGCCTTAAAGGGAATTTGGCAGGTAAATATGACGTATTTAGGGAATAAAAAGTTAACGCCAACATATCTAAAAGTTACTATTTATTATAGCTATGGGACGGATTCGCAGTTTAAGGAGGATAAGTTTTTTAAGTTGGGAGTTAAGGGGGTCAATCAAAACCTCTTTAGTCTTAGAAGTGGAAACTAAACACATGATTTACTGGTTTAAAGCATAAAGAAATATCTGATTAATAGGTCTTTTTTTTTAGTAAAACGGTGGTTTAATCGAAGGCCTATGTTATTAGTTTCTAGGGTATCAATGAAAATTGAGGTAGTTCTTTTGCGCTAAGCCAAATTGCACAAACAAATACATTAAATTTTCGTTAAACACGAGGAATTATATCGTTTTGTATCGTAATTTATAACAAACATTAAACATTTTGCTATGAAAAAAGTTCTATCGCTCTGTTGCTTTCTAATGTCACTTGGAATTCTAGCCCAAACCAAAATTATAAAAGGAAAAGTATTTCTAGATACTACTCCCTTAAAAGAAGTATCTATTAGTATTTTAGATACCCAAAAGACGGTATTATCTGCCACGGATGGGAGTTATCAAATAGCGGCAGACGAGGGAGACATTATTCAGTATAGATTTATGGGACTTCAAACGGTTCAAATTTTTGTGGAAGATGTGACAAATATTTTAAACCTAAACATGTATCCGGATATAAATGAGCTGGAGGAGGTTACCGTTACGGATAGAAACAAAAAAGTGGAGATACTTACCCAGAAAGATTACAATGAAAACAAAACCTATATGCAGACCACTTTTGGCATGGTAGATTTATCAAAATCTGCAGGTCTTGTACGTTTTTTACAGGGAGGTAAAATGAATAAAGGGGCTTCCTGCATATTAGATGTACTTAGAGGTGGTGTTATGCCCGGTGTTAAGGTATTTGGAAATTGTGCAAGGGGTGGTGGTGTGTTAATTCGAGGATTCACTTCAATAACCCGAGCTACGCCCGCTATTTATGATGTAGACGGAATCATTTTTACAGATGTTCCATTATGGATTATCCCTACAGAGATAACAAGGATTGCAGTTATGTCCGGTATTGCAACTACTGGTAAGTATGGTGCGCTGGGTTCCTCCGGAGTTATAGTAATTAATACTAGAACCAATGTTTTCTTAGAAGACAGCAGTGTTGATCCAAGTTCAGATACGGCTAGGCTTACCAATAATGTGTATGCCAACGATGCGGTTGCCTCAGCATCTGCAAGTGGTTATGGTTCCAAGTATTTGGTTCCTCTGTTTACGGCAGCTACGGCTAATGAAGCTAAATCTGCTTATGAAACCAATAGTATGGCCATCTCAGGATCTTACTTTTTTGTACTAGACGCTTTCAACCATTTTTTAAACGAACTGCAGGACAAGGACTTTGCTCAAAAAATATTGGAGGACAACGCTAGTGTACTCCAGAATAATCCTGTTGCTTTGAAATCACTAGCCTATCTATATGATGCCGCAGGACTCTTTGGGGATGCCAACGCCGTGTATAAGGAGGTTTTTATGTTGCGCCCACAATATGCGCAATCGTATCTAGATTTGGCTAGCAGCTATACGGCTATGGGAGAGTATCAAAAAGGAGCGACTATGTTGGTGCGCTATGATTATTTGGTGGAACAAGGGTTTTTGAAAACCGATGAGCATTTCTCGAAAGTAACGGATAGGGAACTGAACAATCTGTTGGAATTGAGAGGTAAAAGCCTTATTACAGGTAAGTCCAAACAAAAATATGTTTTAGAAGATGGTTTTGAGGGCACTAGATTAGTGCTCGAATGGGCAGATAGCGAAGCAGAATTTGATCTGCAGTTTGTGAATCCGGAAAACAGGTATGCTAAATGGGAACATACACTAAATAAAAATCAAGAACGGATACAGCAGGAAAAGCGAATTGGCTACAATGTGGAGGAATACCTTATTGATGATGCTTTAAAGGGTACATGGAAAATCAATATAACTTATAAAGGCAATAAAAAATTGACTCCGACCTATCTAAAAACTACCGTGTATTATAAGTACGGAAGTAAATTGCAGTCTAAAGAAATCAAAGTATTTAAGCTACAATCAAAAGGACTCAATCAAAATTTACTACGCATCCAAAATGGTAGTTTGGTGGTATCTAAGTAACTACTGAGTTCACAACCTGACATTTTCGCAGTACAAAACCCAATAAATTAAGTTGGGTTTTGTGGCATCTGTTTTCTGAAAATTTGTCAAAATAAGGGTTGCATTAAAAATATTTATGTTATGCATAAGTTATTGTTATTCAATTACTTATATTTGTTAAAAAGTATATTTTTCTTTTTTCACACCGATTTGTGAAGTATATTTAAGATAACCTTAAATATAAAATTATGAGGAAGATAATGTACTTGTTGGTTAGCCTAATATCGATTGGCGCCATGGCTCAATCCAAAATTATAAAAGGAAAGGTATTTCTAGATACCATTTCCTTAAAGGATGTTGCTATTCGGGTTTTGGATTCACCAAAGGTGGTAGCATCGGCTGCGGATGGAAGTTATCAAATTGAGGTACATGAAGGGGATGTTATTCAATATAGTTTTATAGGACTTAAAACAGTTCAAATTTTTGTTGAGGATGTCACGAATCATTTAAACATTACCATGTATCCAGATATAAACGAACTGGATGAAGTAACGGTTATCGATAGGACCAAAAAGGTGGAGATACTTACCCAACAAGATTACGATGTAAACAAGAGCTACTTACAGACTAGTTTTGGGATGACTGATTTATCTAAATCGAATGGTACTGTTCATTTTTTGCAAGGTGACAAAATAAATAAGGGAGCAACATGTATACTAGAAGCACTTAGGGGTGTACTTCCAGGAGTTTTAGTTACTGGCCGTGGCGTAGGTTGTGAAGGCAAAATCCAGATTAGGGGTTTTACGTCTATTGTAAGGGAAACTTGGGCTATTTTTGATGTGGACGGTGTAGTTTTTACAGAGACACCTACGTGGATCATAGCTAGTCAAATAGCAAGAATCGCAGTTTTGTCCGGTCTTGCTGCTACAGTAAAATATGGCGCACTTGGTTCCGGTGGTGTAGTAGTAGTAAATACCAAAAATAACGGAAGGTTCTTAGAGGGAGCAAGTGTTGCTCCAAGTTTAGATACCGCTAGACTTACTAATAATTTGTATACAAACGATATAGTTACCTCAGAATCTAGAGGGGGCTATGGCGCTATTTATTTGGAGGCCTTAAAACAAGCCAAGGGTTTAGCCGAGGCAAAAGCAGCCTATACCGCTAATAGCAAAGTAATTTCAGGTTCTTACTTTTTTGTATTGGATGCGTTTGACCATTTTATGAATGAACGTAAGGATATGGAGTATGCCAAAAAAATACTGGAGGATAATTCCAGTGTACTTCAGAACAACCCTGTTGCGCTCAAGTCCTTAGCCTATCTCTATGGTGGCGCTGGCCTTTATGATGAGGCTAATAACGTTTACAAAGAGGTTTTTATGTTGCGCCCACAATATGCACAATCATACTTGGACTTGGCAATGAGTTACAGAGCTATGGGGCAATACCAAAAAGCGGCTACTATGTTAGTACGCTATGATTATTTGGTGGAAGAAGGCTTTCTTAGAACGGACCCGAATTTTTCAATAATTTTGGATCGAGAGTTAAACAATCTGTTGCAGATAAAAGGCAAAACCCTCATATCAGGCAAGTCTAAAAGGAAATATGTTCTAGAAGATGGTTTTAAAGGTATAAGATTAGTTCTCGAATGGGCAGATAGCGAGGCGGAATTCCACCTTCAGTTTGTAAATCCGGAAAACAGGTATGCCACATGGGAACATACCCTCAACAAGAATCAAGAACGGATACAGCAGGAAAAGCGAATTGGCTACAATGTTGAAGAATATTTAATAGACGAAGCTTTAAAGGGTACATGGAAAGTCAATATAAATTATAAAGGCAATAAAAAATTGACCCCAACCTATCTAAAGACTACGGTATATTATAAGTATGGAAGTAAATTACAGTCTAAGGAAATCAAAGTATTTAAATTACAATCCAAAGGACTCAATCAAAATTTACTACGTATCCAAAATGGTAGTTTGGTGGTGTCTAAGTAAATACTGAGTTAACAGCCTGACTTTTTAGCCAGAAAAAATGTAACAGCTTAAGGTTTATCTTATTGCATCTTCTTTCTTAAAAGTAGGTGAAATTGGGTTGCATTAAAAATATTTATAATATATATAAGTTATTGTTATTCAATAGGTTATACGTGTTAAAGAAAGCCTTTTTTTCTTTTTTACTAACGGTTTGTGAAGTATATTTAAGAGAACTTTAAATTTAAAATTATGAGGAAGATAATGTACTTGTTCGTTAGCCTATTATCGATTGGCGCCATGGCCCAGTCAAAAACAGTAAAAGGAATTGTATCCCAAGATGAAATGCCGTTAGCTGGTGTTACCGTAGCGGTTTCCAATTCTGAAACATCATTGAAAACTTCTAAAGAAGGTGTTTATAAAGTAAAGGCAAACGTAGGGGACGTTATCTCGTACTCCTATCCGGGTATGAAATCATTTGAGATTATTGTAGAAGATATAACAGCTATTTTAAATGTTGGGATGGCCTTGGATGTAACCCAGTTAGATGAGGTGGTGCTACGTGAGAAAAACTTACAAGACAAAGTGTTTAGTTCTCGAGATTATGATGAGAACAAAACCTTCTTGCAGACAACTTTTGGAACAGTAGATCTGGCAAAGTGGCCAACAGTAGTCCGTTTTTTGGATGGAGACAATATAACCCCTGGGAACTTGTGTATTTTGGATGTCTTTCGTCTATATTTTCCAACGCTCAACGTAACGGGAAGTTGTTTTGGCAATCCTGGAGTTGTGTTATTCGAAGATGCGGTTACTAGAACCGATATGCGGAACCAAGGAGTTATTTACGATATAGATGGTGTTATTTTTACAGAAACACCACTATGGTTAAACCCTAGGACTATAAAACGTATGGCGATTTTGTCTGGTGGCGGTGGTGCTGCACGCTACGGGGCTCTAGGAGGTGCCATAGTCATTAACACAGAAAATTCATATTACGGGGAGGATAAAGTACTGAATCCTAATTATGACAGAGCTAAGCTTACTAATAATATATATAGTAACGATGCTGTCGGTTTTGTTGACTCTACAGATAAAAATTCTACGTATCTGAATCAATTAAAGACTGCAAAAAATTTGGTAGAAGCTAAAAGTATTTATAAATCCAATTCAAAATTAGTAGCCAATTCCTATCATTTTGTTTTGGATGCCATGCAATATTTTATGGAAGAACATAATGATTTTGACTACGCACAAACCATTTTAGCTGCCAATTACACTGTTTTTGAAACAAACCCAGTTGCATTAAAGTCATTGGCATACTTATATGACGTGGCTAACTTACCTAAAGCGGCTAACGGAGTGTATAAAGATGTTTTTATGTTACGGCCTTCTTATGGGCAGTCTTATATAGATCTGGCAGACAGCTATAGGGACTTGGGCGCATATAGAAAGGCTGCCGCCATGTTTTCCAGGGTAGATTATCTAATAGCGCAAGATTTTTTGAAGACAAGTGAGACTTTTACGAGTATTGCCGATAGGGAATTTAATAATCTTATTGCGTTGAAGGGAACCAAGGTGCTATTGGAAAACGATCCTGAATCTCATATAATCGAAGATGATTTTAAGGGTACCCGTTTGGTTTTCGAATGGGCCGATAGTGAAGCGGAATTTGATCTTCAGTTTGTAAATCCTGAGGACAGATATGAAATTTGGAATCATACTCTTAACAAAAATCAGGAACGGGTTACCGATGAGAAAACGGTAGGCTACACTATGCAAGAATATATTATAGACGACGCGCTAAAAGGGACATGGCAAGTGAATTTGAAGTATTTTGGAAATAAAACGCTAACACCTACATATCTTAAGGCTACTGTATACTACAATTATGGTAGTGCTTCCCAACGTAAGGAGAGTAAATTGTTTAAATTACAGGAGAAAAATATGAACTTAAATTTGTTACGTATTGAGAATAGCTCCTTTGTTGTTGCGAGATAAGATTAGTATAAAAATTTTGGCTTTGTGGCTCCTTATATATTCATACGGAGTTCAAAGCCAGGATTATTTCACGGGCACTTTGGTAGATGCCTTTACTAGTGAGCCGCTACCATACGTTAACATTGGTATTCTAGACAAAGGTATAGGTACCGTTAGCAATGAGGATGGTAAATTTATCCTTAAGATTTCCAAAGAAAAACAATGGACTGAAACCATACAGTTTTCTAGTATTGGCTATGAAACTATGAGAATGGTCGTAAAAGACTTGATTTTTAATGTTGACGATTTTCCTGAGATGGAAATGAAGCAAAAAATTGAGGTTCTGGAAGGGTTAGTCCTATCTAGCAAAGGTGAGTTAAAACCCTATCCAGAAATTGTAGGGTACCAAACAGAATCTAAAGGAAGCTATGGTTACTGGAACAAGGATATTGCGCTTGGTGGAGAACTTGCCACGAAAATTCCGGTTAGAAAGGGGCCTCGAAAACTACGGAGGTTATCATTTACTGTAGCCGATAAAGCAGCTGATAGCGTATTGGTGCGTGTTAATATTTATGATGAAGTGGGGAAATTACCTCAAAAAAATCTTGTGAATAATAATATATTAGTAACCTTAAATTCGATTGGTGTTAACAATGTGGATTTACGTCCATACGATATAGAAGTATCTGATGATTTTATTCTTAGTTTGGAATTACTAAAAGTATATGGAGATAAGATAGATTTGGTTTTGCTTGCCTCTAATACTTTTGGTCGTTATGGAGACTCCTATAAAAGGTATGCAAGTCAGGATAAATGGGAAGCTATAGAGGGCTTTGCTATGGCTTATGTTTTAGATACCGATTACTATACCCTACCTAAAGGAAGATACAAGAAGAAAGAGGGACGTAAAAATAGAGTGATTTCCGGTTATATTTTTAAACGAGGCCGTGGGGTATCAAATATTCGCGTATTTAACGAGACCACCAAGGAAAGTGTATTGACTGATTCAAAAGGTAAGTACACGATTGAAGCGGAGACTAATGATATTCTGCGCTTCATTGTTTCCAAAAAGAGTAAACAACGTAAAAGAGTAGGAAAGGAGCCAACTATGAACCTATCAATTTAAATTTACTATTAGATTTCTACCTTTTTTAAACCTTTGGTTATTACACCTGTAACACGCCCATATTAAAAGGTTTTTCAATAGGCGCATGGTTTGCCGCCTCTATGCCCATCGATATCCATTTCCGGGTGTCCAGTGGATCTATAACGGCATCGGTCCATAACCTGGCCGCTGAATAGTAAGGAGATACCTGATTGTCGTAGCGTTGCTTTATGCTATCAAAGAGTTCCTTCTCCTTTTCTTCCGTAATGGTTTCGCCTCGTTTTTTCAAGGAAGCGGTCTCTATCTGTAGCAATACTTTAGCAGCAGAATTCCCACTCATCACCGCAAGCTCTGCACTTGGCCATGCTACTATAAATCTTGGGTCATAGGCCTTTCCACACATGGCATAGTTGCCGGCACCGTAGCTGTTACCGATAACGATTGTAAATTTAGGTACAACAGAGTTGCTCACAGCATTCACCATCTTGGCGCCATCTTTTATAATGCCACCGTGTTCACTTTTACTACCTACCATGAATCCAGTAACATCCTGTAGAAACACCAAGGGTATTTTTTTCTGATTACAATTCGCAATGAAACGCGTTGCTTTGTCAGCAGAATCAGAATAAATGACACCTCCAAACTGCATTTCTCCTTTTTTTGTTTTTACAACTTTTCTTTGGTTAGCTACAATACCAACGGCCCAGCCATCTATACGAGCATATCCCGTAAGAATACTTTGTCCATAACCATCCTTGTACGCCTCAAATTTTGAATCGTCCACGAGTCGATTAATAATATCCATCATATCATACTGTTCTGCTCTCGAGGCAGGAAGGATACCATAGATATCCTCAGGATTTTCTTTTGGTTTATTAGATGCTACACGATTGAAACCTGCTTTGGTATAGTCACCTATTTTGTCCATTATATTTTTAATGGTATCTAATGCGGCAGCATCGTCTTTTGCTTTATAATCCGTTACGCCGCTTATCTCACAATGTGTAGTGGCACCGCCAAGGGTTTCATTGTCTATGCTTTCTCCAATAGCCGCTTTCACCAAATAACTTCCCGCTAAAAATATGCTTCCGGTCTTGTTTACAATCAGTGCCTCATCGCTCATTATAGGTAAATAGGCCCCTCCGGCAACGCAACTACCCATGACTGCAGAAATTTGCGTAATTCCCATGCTACTCATGATAGCATTATTTCTAAAAATGCGCCCAAAATGCTCCTTGTCTGGGAATATTTCGTCCTGCATGGGCAGGTAGACCCCTGCGCTATCCACTAAATAGATAATTGGAAGTCGGTTCTCCATGGCTATTTCCTGCGCCCTTAAATTCTTTTTGGCAGTTATAGGAAACCAAGCTCCAGCTTTTACTGTTGCATCATTAGCAACTACTAAGCATTGTTTTCCAGAAACGTAACCCATTTTTATAACCACACCACCAGCGGGGCAACCACCATGTTCCTCATACATTCCTTCCCCAACAAAAGCTCCGATTTCAATACTTTTGGATTTTGGGTCCAAGAGGTAATCGATACGTTCCCTTGCGGTCATTTTCCCTTGTGCGTGCTGCTTTTCAATTTTTACTTTTCCACCCCCAAGGGCAACCTTAACAAGCCTTTTCTTTAGCTCCGAAAGCATCAATTTATTAACATCCTCGTTTTTGTTGAACTTGATATCCATTACGTTTCTTTCGATTTACCCTATAAAGATAAGGAGTAAAATTGAGTACATTTGAATAAACCTAAATAGAAATAAGAATATGATTCGGTGGGGAATAGTTGGTGCTGGTAATATAGCGCATTCCTTTGCAAAGGACCTTGAATTAGTAGCTGGCAACAGTTTATGTGCAGTAGCTTCAAGGAATTTGGATAAAGCAAAGGGATTTGCAAAAACGTATAAGGCGAAACATGCCTATGGTAGTTACGAGGAATTGTTTAAAAGTGATGTTGTGGATGTTGTTTATATAGCTACGCCACACACGTCCCACGCAGATTTGAGTATTCGTGCTATGGATTGTAAAAAGCATGTGCTTTGCGAAAAACCAATGGGCGTTAATAGCCATGAGGTGCAACGAATGTTGGTAAAAGCTAAGGAGAACCAAGTGTTTTTGATGGAAGCGCTATGGAGTAGGTTTAACCCAACAATCAAAAAAGTGAAGCAGCTCATTGATGATGGCGAGATCGGTGCTATTTCTTACCTTAAGGCTGATTTTGCTTTTTATGGATTGGATAAGGATGAGAACGGGCGCGTGTTGAATCCTAACTTGGCGGGCGGTTCCGTCTTGGATATTGGTATTTATCCTATTTTCCTTTCTTATCTTATTTTGGGTATGCCCAAAAAAATTACGGCTCAGGCACAATTCTATAAGACCGGGGTAGAGGTGCAAACCGCAATGATTTTTGAATATGATAATGCCCAAGCACTTCTTTTTAGTGGTCTCGCATCCAATTCTGAAATCAAAGCTGAAATAGCGGGTAGTTCTGGAAGTCTTTTTATAAATTCGAGATGGCATGAAGCTACTGGATATCAATTACGTAAAGGAGCTGATATTGAAGATGTGGAAATTGCTAAAATAGGTAAAGGATATACGTACGAAATAGATGAGGTTGCCAAGTGTATTGCGGCAGGACAATTAGAGAGTAAACTTTGGAGTCATCAAAATACTATCGACTTGTGTTCACTTTTAGATTCAGTACGGAAGAAGGCAGGGATTAGATTTCCTTTTGAGTCATAAATCCTATGAAATTATAGCGGTGAATTTTTATAAATTCACGATATTTGAAGTTACCACAAACCAAAACGTAAGAATATGGGAATGAATAAGAACACAGTGTTGGCTTGGGCCACATTTATAATGATATTGGTAGGATTGGCACTCATTGCCCTTGGGGCTTTTAGGTATGACGATGTAGCGGGCTGGGGCTTTGCTTCCGTCGGTATTGGTTTTTTTGCGATCGCATGGGTCTTTAATGCCTTAAAGGGAAGAGTCTAATATAAAGTTCAGATTTCTTGTTCTAGATTGTATGTTAGCAAACTCGAAACAACAGCTCCCTCTATTTCTTTTACCTACGCTTCAAATTATTTAAAATTTTCAATAAACAAGTTAATTATGTCCGACGATAAAAAAGTCATTTTCTCCATGTCAGGAGTGACTAAGACATTCAAGACCGCGAATACTCCGGTCCTTAAAAATATATACCTAAGTTTCTTTTACGGTGCAAAAATTGGCATTTTAGGACTTAACGGTTCAGGTAAATCCACCTTATTAAAAATAATTGCTGGAGTGGACAAAAATTTCCAAGGGGATGTTGTTTTCTCGCCAGGATACAATGTTGGGTATTTGGAACAGGAACCCCAATTGGATGCCGATAAGACCGTATTGGAAATTGTAAAGGAAGGTGTAGCGGAGACGGTTGCTATCTTGGACGAATATAATAAAATCAATGATATGTTTGGTCTTCCAGAAGTATATGAGGATGCGGACAAGATGCAAAAGTTGATGGACAAGCAGGCTGTTTTACAGGATAAAATTGATGCTTCAAACGCTTGGGAGTTAGATACAAAATTAGAAATTGCTATGGACGCTTTACGTACTCCAGATTCCGACAAGAAAATAGGAGTGCTGTCCGGCGGGGAAAAAAGAAGAGTAGCATTGTGTAGATTATTACTCCAAGAACCAGAAATTTTATTACTAGATGAACCTACCAATCACTTGGATGCAGAATCAGTGCATTGGTTGGAGCACCATTTAGCACAATACAAAGGAACAGTCATTGCCGTTACCCACGATAGGTATTTCTTGGATAATGTTGCAGGATGGATTCTGGAACTGGATAGGGGAGAGGGAATTCCTTGGAAAGGAAATTACTCCTCTTGGTTAGACCAAAAATCTAAGCGGATGGCCCAAGAGAGTAAAACAGCCTCAAAACGTCAAAAAACATTGGAACGCGAACTAGAATGGGTGCGTCAAGGTGCTAAAGGAAGACAAACAAAACAAAAGGCCCGTCTTAATAACTACGACAAATTAATGAGTCAAGATCAAAAACAACTTGACGAAAAATTGGAAATTTATATTCCCAATGGACCGCGTTTGGGCACAAATGTCATTGAAGCGAAAGGTGTTAGCAAAGCATACGGCGATAAATTGCTTTATGAAGATCTAAACTTTACGTTGCCACAAGCGGGAATTGTTGGTGTCATTGGTCCTAATGGTGCAGGTAAAACAACTATTTTTAGGATGATTATGGGCGAGGAGACGCCGGATAAAGGAGAATTTATAGTCGGCGACACTGCTAAAATTGCGTACGTAGATCAAAGTCATTCTAATATTGATTTAGAGAAAACGATATGGCAAAATTTTAGCGATGAGCAAGAAATGGTAATGATGGGAGGTCGTCAAGTAAATTCCAGAGCCTATTTAAGTAGATTTAATTTCTCTGGTAGCGAACAGAATAAAAAGATAAACATGCTTTCTGGTGGAGAACGTAATAGGCTACATTTGGCAATGACCTTAAAAGAAGAAGGTAATGTATTGCTATTGGATGAGCCAACGAATGATTTAGATGTAAATACCTTAAGGGCTCTTGAGGAAGGTCTAGAAAATTTTGCCGGTTGTGGTGTGGTTATTTCTCACGACAGATGGTTCTTAGATAGAGTCTGTACTCATATCTTGGCATTTGAGGGTGACTCCCAAGTCTATTTCTTTGAAGGTTCTTTTTCAGATTATGAAGAAAATAGGAAAAAACGTCTTGGAGCTGATATTATGCCAAAACGAATTAAATACAAGAAGTTGATTCGGTAATATTGGTAGTTTAAAAGTTAGAAAGCCCTCTAGAGATAGAGGGCTTTTTTTTTGATGCAAAACTTAGGAAGAGTATCAAACAAATTAAAAATCATCATTTGGATACCAATCCAACTGCACCACCTCTATATTGGAATTTCCTTCATTAACCAGTTTTTTAAACTTGGCTACATCGCTTACATCCGGTTTCCCTCTATAATGGTAGGGATAGATTTTTTTGGGAGCGAATTCTAATACTGCTGAAGCTGCACTTTCCTCGGTCATGGTATACGGTAGGTTCATGCAAATAAAAGCAGCATCAATATTTTGTAAAGCTCTCATTTCAGGAATATCCTCTGTGTCTCCAGAGAAATAAAGACGTTCTCCCCCTATGGTAAGTATGTATCCGTTTCCACGTCCTTTCTCATGAAATTTAAGGGCTTCTTCTCGTAAATTGTACATGGGAATCGCTTCTACGGTAAGGCCATAACGTTCTTTTGAATCGCCATTACCCAGCACATCTAGTTGAGGTGTAAAGTTTTCCGGTATTTTATCTGCTACAGCCTGCGGCACTATTATTTTGGCTTTGGAGGTATTTAGCTCCTCAAGGGTTTCTAAGCTAAAATGATCTCCGTGTATATCAGTTATCAATATGAGGTCCGGTGCATTCTGACCTTCGAAAGCAGAAGCGCCACCAACTGGGTCAATATAAATAACAACATCATTCCATTCCAAGATAGTAGTAGCGTGTTCTACGGGTATGATTTTAATATCTTCTGTAGCAGCTTTAGGCGGAGCTACTTCGGCTACAATTTTAATCTCGGAGTCTATTAAAGGCTTTTTATTCTGTTGTTCTTTGCATCCGGTTAGCAGAGCAAATCCTATTAGTAGTAAGCTTATTCTCTTCATAACAGTTTATTTAAATAGCATTTAATTTTTAGTTGATAAAAATACCTTATTTAGCAGACGAGTCTGTGGTATTAAAAGTGTATCATCTTACAATTTCATCACTTTAATAGCAACTCCATCTTCACATCGCTTCGGGCATAAGGTAAGTTTTTTTCGAGCGCTACATCTTTAAACCCAAATTTGCGATAGATATGCAAGGCCGTTGGAAGTTTTTTGCTTGAATATAGAATAACCGCATTCCAATTATTTTTTTTCGCAAAATCTATAGCGAAAGATAAAAGTTGTTGGCCAATCCTCAATCCCTGAAAGTTAGGGCCTACAGCCATTTTACCCAGTTCAAATTGATGTTTTTTATAAGGTATTAATGAAAAACAGCCTACAATAGCATCCTTATATTCCGCCATAAATATATATCCACCAGTGTCTAGAATGGAGCTCTCACAATTACTTAAGAGAACGTCGTCTTTGGGTTCTACATAGAAGTATTTCTCTAGCCATGCTACGTTTAAACTTTTAAAATCAGCTGCATGTTTAGATTCAAATGGAATTATTCTTAATGACATTTTTATCAATAGTGGTAATTTAACGATAAAGTTAGCCCTTTCAACGGATTATGGTTTATTTGGCCATTAAATTTTAACAAAAAAAATCTAAAAATTGATTCGGTGCGTATATAAGCTGATAGAAAATATTACTTTTATCTAAACCAAAAAAATATTAATTTAATAGTGCATTATGACTGAAACAAAAAATAACAATGGCTTAAAGGTATTAGCTGCATTACTAGGAGTAGTGCTTTTGGGTACCATTATTTACACCGTTAGTCTTTATCAAGACAAGAAAAAGACCGAAACTGACCTTACTACTGAAAAAGAATTGGTGGTTGAGGATTTAAATAGTTTAAAATCTGAATACGATAAGGCGATTCTTGAAAGTAACGCAACGAATGAGGAATTGGTTTCTGCAAGAGATAATATCGCAAGATATATAGACTCTGTTAAAACGATGAAAGCTGATATTTCATCATTGGGTAGATACAGAAGACAAGTTGGCGTTTTAAAAGCGGAAAGAGAACAATTGTTAAAACAAGTAGATTCTTTGACCAGATCTAACAGCATGATTGCTATGGAAAGAGACAGCACCTATGTAGAACTTGAAAAGCAAACTGTATTTAACGATTCGTTAGTTGTACAGAATACAAGTCTTGCACAGGCAGTGGAAAGAGGGTCAGCATTAAATCTTTCTGTAATAAATGTAGATGCAGTTAAGGAACGTAATAGTGGTAAAATGGTATCTACTTCAAGGGCGAAATCCACAGATAAATTTAAAATTTGCTTTACAGTAGCAGATAATGTTATTGCAGAAGCAGGCGACCGTGAATTTTATTTGGAAGCTTTAGATCCACAAGGTAATGTGGTTGGAGAAAGTATGTCTAAGACTAATGATAATGGCGCTTCTATAACGTATAGTAAGGCTACTAGCTTTTATTTTGAAAATAAATCGTTAGATATTTGTGATTATTTGAACAAACCTTCAGGAGATTTCCAAAAAGGGCAGTACATGGTAAATGTATATGATGATAAATTAACACTATTGGGAACTTCACAGTTCACTTTAAAATAGAAAACACTATCATTAATTATATAAAAGGGACGTTCCATTGGAACGTCCCTTTTTCTTTTACAGTACTTTAATAATAAGAATAACTACTTAAGACTTCCAACCATTTCTTCCGGCTTTACCCATGCATCATATTCTTCGGCGCTTACATATCCTAAGTTAATTGCTTCCTCTTTAAGCGTAGTGCCATTTTCATGAGCTGTATTGGCAATCTCTGCAGCCTTGTAGTAGCCAATTTTGGTGTTCAAAGCCGTTACCAGCATCAAAGAATTATTTAATAGTTGTTTTATTACTTGGTGATTTGGTTCAATCCCTGCTGCGCAGTTAATATCAAAACTTGCACAGGCATCTCCCAATAGCTCCGCAGACTGTAAAATATTAGCTGCCATCATCGGTTTAAAAACATTGAGTTCATAGTGGCCTTGGGTACCTCCAACGGTTACCGCAACATCGTTGCCCATAACCTGTGCACATACCATAGTTAATGCCTCACATTGCGTGGGGTTTACTTTACCAGGCATTATAGAACTTCCTGGTTCGTTTGCTGGGATTATGATTTCTCCAATACCGGAACGCGGGCCGGAAGCCATCATACGGATATCGTTCGCGATTTTATTCAAGGAAACTGCCAATTGTTTTAGCGCACCATGACTCTCAACAATGGCATCGTGAGCAGCCAGGGCTTCAAACTTGTTTTCTGCGGTTAGAAAAGGGAGTCCGGAAAAATCAGCAATGTATTTAGCAACGAGTACATCATATCCCTTTGGGGTATTGAGTCCTGTACCTACTGCTGTACCTCCTAAAGCGAGTTCCGATAAATGTGCTAATGTGTTGTTCAAGGCTTTTAAACCATGGTTAAGTTGGGAAACATAACCCGAAAACTCTTGACCCAGGGTTAGGGGAGTGGCATCCATTAAGTGGGTCCTTCCAATTTTAACAACGGAGTTGAATGCTTTTACTTTTTTATTTAAAGTATCACGCAATTGAGTTATCCCAGGAATAGTAACATCAACAATTTTCTTATATGCCGCTATATGCATTCCCGTAGGAAACGTATCGTTGGAAGATTGTGATTTGTTCACATCATCGTTGGGTTGTATCGTTTTCTCACCCTTTCCAATTTTATGTCCTGCAAGTTCATGGGCGCGGTTTGCAATTACTTCGTTAACGTTCATATTACTTTGCGTCCCCGAACCTGTTTGCCATATCACCAAAGGAAACTGGTCATCTAACTTACCATCCAAGATTTCATCACAAACTTGGGCAATCAAATCCCTTTTTGCTTCGTCCAGAACTCCAAGTTCACAATTGGTATATGCCGCAGCTTTTTTTAAGTAAGCAAAACCGTAAACAATATCCAAGGGCATAGATCCTGACGGGCCTATTTTAAAATTATTTCGAGAGCGCTCCGTTTGCGCACCCCAATATTTATCACTGGGCACTTTTACATCACCCATTGTATCTTTTTCTATTCTATATTCCATAAATATTAATTTATTTGACTATTCAACAAAGTGAGAAAAATAAAACTACATACAATGATTTAATGTATCCAATTGGTTTTTATCTCTTACGCAATTATGAAAACAAATTTAAGACATAGCATCTTAGTTAAAAATAAAGGCTACAATTAAATTAGAAGAAAACATATTGTTAAAATCGAAAATTAAATTTTAATATCTGTTGCAAAAAATAATACGATTATGGTATCTTTGTAATTATAAGATTTAGATATGTTTGAATTTGACCAATATTTAGGGTTTTTAGCTTTCTTGACCATTTTGACCATAGGTTTTTGGTTAATGATGTTTTTACTGTTGTTCGTTGTCCCTTACTGGTTGGGTGGCAATATCATAGAGCTTTTAAAGGAAAAGCGTGAAGCTAAAAAAGCTAAACGAGAAGCATAAAAAAAGAAGCCTAATTGGCTTCTTTTTCATTTTACAGTGCGTTTGCTATGTACTATCCTTCAATCTCATAATTTTCGTCTCCAACGTGTCCCTTTCTATTCTCTCTTTCCTTTGATTGCTAATTAAAGCACGAAAACAAGGAAAAGGTAGGTAGTTTCCTTTGCCGCCACATGAATTTATAAGTTTCCACGAACCAGAACAGTTCAGTTTTCTAAAACTTCATTAAACTTATTTGGGTTTCTTGCGCTTTGTAAAACTAAAGTTGCATATTCCAATGGTTGTCCGGTTTCTTTATCCAACTACTTAACCTGTATATGGATATGGTGCCGAATTTTTATCCCTGATTGGTTCCAGTTCTCTAGTTTTGCAGCGTAATTGTTATTAATGAAAGGAATACCGGGAAAACACTGTTCATTTATTTAGTTTTTATCTTTCTTTTGTTTTTTCTTCTTTTTCTTTAATGTTTTAGTAATCCCATCCTTCTGAAGGTCTAAAAACGCATCATATTTTTCTGGCGGAAGTCCTGCTTGCAGTTCTTCGGTTTGTCTTTCATCTATTTTTAGAAATGCTTCCCTCATATCGTCAGGGGTCAATTTCAAAATTTGAAGTTCTATTCTTTCTTGTAGGTACTTCTTCAAAATGGAACTCATGACCGCAGTTTGAAAACCGTTTAGTTCTAATGCCTTTGTTATCGAAGGCATTTGCTCATCAACAATTTCAGTAGCAGTTTTTGGGTCTTCTTTTTCTTGAGGTTCCTGCGTTCTAGGAATCGCACTCTGGCGCCCAAAGGCATTTTGGTTATTTCCTCTCTGAAACTGTCCGTAAAAATCTGAACTTATAAATAAGACAAGAAGGGTAAAAATGAATTTCAAACTACCGGTTTTAACTGTACTTTTCATATTATTGGATTGTAAAATTAAATTTAGGTTTATGTTGTTGTGGTTAATTCTATGTTAATGCGTTTATTAAAAAAATAGAAATTTTAGAAAATAAAATCTTCTATTTTGGAAAGCGGCCTGCCAATAACGGCTTTTCCATTGTTGATTACTATTGGCCTCTCTATTAGTTTAGGATACAAAATCATCGCATCCAATAGTTCGTCATCTGATAATAATTTATTTCTAAATTTTTCCTTCCAAATAGCTTCATTTTTTCGGACAAGATTTTCTGGTGAAATTCCAAGGCAATTTATGACCTCCTGGAGTTCTTCTTTAGAAGGAACCTTATCTAAATACCTAATTATCTCAAATTCCTTGCCAGACTTTTCTATGGCTTCAAGTCCTTCCCTAGATTTTTTGCATCTGGGATTATGATATATTTTAATCATGTTTTAAAGTTTTATATATCTTCCGTATAGGTTTAAAATATTCTAACAGTAAACTAAACGTTTATCAATCTTCATCTTTTTGTCCCATCATCATAAGATAGGCTTTTAAAAATCGATCTAAATCACCATCCATAACAGCATCTATGTTCCCAGTTTCCTCTCCTGTTCTAACATCCTTTGCCAGCTTATAGGGATGCATGACATAGTTACGTATTTGAGAACCCCATTCAATTTTCATTTTAGAGGATTCTATTTCTTGTCTGGCGTCCATCTTTTTACGAAGTTCTATCTCGTACAATTGCGATTTTAGCATTTTCATTGCTGTAGCTCTATTTTCGTGCTGACTACGGGAATCAGAACATGAAATTTGGATTCCGGTGGGATGGTGTACTAGCTGTACTTTGGTCTCTACCTTATTCACATTTTGTCCGCCTGCACCACTAGAACGCGCTGTTGTAATAGTAATGTCGGCTGGGTTCACATCTATCTCTATGCTATCGTCAACTAAAGGATACACATAGACAGAAACAAAGGAGGTGTGTCTCTTTGCATTACTGTCAAACGGTGAAATTCGTACCAATCTATGTACTCCGTTTTCCCCTTTTAGCCAACCAAAAGCAAATTCCCCGTCTATTTCCAGGGTTACCGTTTTAATCCCTGCAACATCGCCCGCCTGGTAGTTGAGTTCCTTGACTTTGTAACTGTTCTTTTCTGCCCACATCATATACATGCGCATGAGCATAGCGGCCCAGTCACAACTCTCAGTTCCACCAGCACCTGCAGTAATCTGGAGTACAGCTGGAAGTTCATCCCCCTCTTCTGACAGCATGTTTTTGAACTCCATTTTTTCCAGTACGTCCAATGTTTTGTCATACTGTGCTTGCACTTCAGCCTCGGAGACATCTCCCTCTTGAAGAAATTCTATAAGAACTTCAAGATCATTCACTAAGGCACTTGCGGCATTGTAATCATCTACCCATTGTTTTTTGGATTGGATGAATTTCATATGCACTTGAGCTTCTTGAGGTTTGTCCCAATAGTCTGGAGCAAGAGTCTTCTCTTGTTCGTTCTCTATTTCTATAAGTTTTGCATCAATGTCAAAGATACCTCCTTAACGCACCAAGGCGATCTAGAAGACCTTTATAATGGTCTGTAGTAATTATCATTCCGTTAACTTTTTGGTAAAAATAATATTCTTTTTTGCAATTGTAATCGCTGTTCGTAGGTTTTATTATCTAATCGTATTTTATCAAAGCATATTTCCTTTATTTTATATATTTTTAGACACTAAACCACTCAAAAATGAAAAATTGTATCCTGATCATATTGGTGTTTTTCACCGCTCAGTTATCTACTGCACAATTTTCCGAAAATAAGTCGGAATATAACAAGTATGAAGGACTTTTTAATTTTTATTACGATGATAAGAACGACAAGATTTTCTTGGAAATCGATAAGTTGAACCAAGAATTTTTATATGTGTACTCTTTAAGTAGTGGTATTGGGAGTAATGATATAGGATTGGATAGGGGGCAGTTAGGGAATGAGCAGGTGGTCTATTTTAAAAAAGCGGGGAATAAATTGCTTTTAGTGCAGCCAAATCTGAAATTCAGGGCTTTGACTGATAATGCCTTGGAGAAAAAATCTATCGAACAGGCGTTCGCAAAGTCAATTTTGGGAGGTTTTAAGATCGAAGAAGAGAAAAACGGAGTATACGTAATTGATATTACCGATTTTTTAATGCAGGATGCTCATGGAGTCATTAAAAGATTGAAGCGCGCAAAACAAGGTTCCTTCAGTATGGACCGTTCCAAAAGTGCTTTTGCTTTGGAACGCACAAAAGCTTTTCCTAAAAATGTAGAATTTGATATGACCATGACATTCAAGGGTGATGCTACCGGTGGTTATATACGCTCCGTAACCCCTAATCCAGATTTGATAACTGTGGCGCAGCATACCTCGTTTATAGAATTACCGGATGATGGTTATAAAAAAAGAATCTTTGATCCAAGAAGTGGGTCCTATCCCTTCTCATATTATGATTATTCAACACCAGTGGAGGAGCCAATTATAAAGCGATTTATAACACGACACCGCTTGGAGAAGAAGAATCCATCCGCTGAAGTAAGTGAAGCTGTAGAACCAATTGTTTATTATTTGGATAATGGTACCCCAGAGCCAGTTAGATCTGCTCTTTTGGACGGTGGTATATGGTGGGACCAAGCTTTCCAAGCGATAGGCTATAAGAATGCGTTCCAATTAAAGATGCTTCCAGATGATGCAGATCCTATGGATGTTCGTTACAATGTAATTCAATGGGTACATAGATCTACTCGTGGTTGGAGCTACGGAAGCAGTATCACAGACCCCAGAACAGGAGAAATCATTAAAGGTCATGTAAGTTTAGGAAGCCTTCGAATCCGTCAGGATTTTATGATTGCCCAAGCCTTGATGGATAGACCTTTTGCTGAGGGTGATGATAATTACCAGCCAATGTTAGATTTGGCTATTGCGCGTATCAGGCAGCTTTCCGCGCACGAAATTGGTCACACCATTGGGTTCGCACATAATTACGCGGCAAGTACGAATAACAGGGCATCGGTAATGGACTATCCACATCCCCAGTTTTCGGTTTCGAGAGGAGCCATAGATTTTTCAAAGGCTTATGCCACGGGAATAGGAGATTGGGATAAGGTAACGGTAGCGTATTCCTATACCAATTTTAAAGAAGGTAGTGATGAAAGAGAAGAGCTGAATAAGATCTTAAAAACGGCACAGAACCAAGGATTAAGATATATAACTGATCAAGATGCACGTCCGCAGGGAAGCGCACATGTTTTGGCGCATTTATGGGATAATGGTAAAGATGTAAGTGAAGAACTTAATGCTATGTTAGCAGTTCGTGAAACGGCTATTAATAATTTTTCCATTGATAATATCAGGACTAATGAACCCAATTCTGTGTTAGAGGATGTTTTTGTTCCACTTTATTTTTTCCATAGATATCAAACTGAGGCTGTCGCCAAGATTATAGGAGGATTAGAGTATAACTATGCCGTAAAAGGAGATGGACAAAATGTAGTGACTACGGTCGATAAAAAAATGCAGGAGAAGGCTTTGGAGGTTATTTTGAAAACTCTAGATGCTGATGAAATTGCCATTCCTAAAGAGAAATTGAGTCTTTTCCCTCCCAGGGCATTCGGTTACGGTAGAACCCGGGAATCTATAAAGGGAAAGACTGGTGTTTCTTTTGATGCCTTATCGGCTGCGGAAACGGCTGCGGATATGACGTTAGGATTTCTGTTGCATCCGGAGCGTGCCTCTAGATTGATACAACAAAAATATCTGGATGCTGATAATTTGGGCTTAGAGAATCTTTTAAGTGAGGTCGTTACCCATACCATAAGCAAAGGGCATAAGGATAGTTACCTAAATGGGGTACAACAAAACATTAATTTTAGGGTATTGTTCCATATTATGAATCTTGCTGCTAGCAATGCGGTACATCCACAGGTTAATGCAATCGCCAATGAACAATTAAGGAAACTAGCCGTAGCTATTAACTTAGATGCTTCAAAAGATCCTATAAAATCCGAAATGGGTAGGCGTATCAAAATGTTTTATGAGCATCCTGATAAATTTAAAGTAACCCCCACACCAGTTTTACCAGATGGTTCTCCTATAGGAATGGACTGTTTCCACTAAGGCTTTTGAAACTACCTGCGGCAGGTAGATTTGAACTTAAATTTTGAACTTGAATTTTTCCAATGAAAATAAATCTTATTAGTGATACAGTAACAAGGCCAACCCCAGGTATGTTGGACGCTATGATGAATGCGAAAGTAGGAGACGATGTTTTTAAGGAAGACCCTTCTGTAAATGCATTGGAAGAAAAAATTGCGTTGATGTTTGGGATGGAATCCGCCTTGTTTTTCCCCAGTGGTACTATGACCAATCAAGCCGCCATTAAACTACATACACAACCGGGAGAACAGTTGATATGTGATAAATACGCGCATGTTTTCAACTATGAGGGTGGTGGTGTCAGCTTTAATAGTGGCGTTTCGTGTAGGTTGGTAGACGGGAGCAGGGGAATGATGACCGCTGAACAAGTTTCCTCGGCCATAAATCCGCCAGATTTTTATCACAGTCCTTTGTCAACCTTAGTATGTATAGAAAATACCACGAATAAGGGCGGAGGTGCCTGTTGGGATTTTGAGGAACTAAAAAAAATTAAAACCGTTTGTGAGGAGCATAATTTGGGCTACCATTTAGACGGTGCCCGTTTGTGGAATGCTTTGGTTACTAAGAATCAGGACGCTTTGCAATATGGGAAGCTTTTTGATACCATAAGTGTTTGTCTTAGTAAAGGCTTGGGTTGCCCTGTTGGTTCAGTACTAATAGGTTCCAAAGAGATGATAGGACGAGCTTTACGTGTTCGGAAAATGTTGGGTGGTGGTATGCGACAGGCCGGGTTTTTGGCAGCAGCAGGTAGTTATGCGTTGGAGAATAATCTAGCGCGTTTAGCAGAAGATCATGGACGGGCTAAGCAAATAGGTGTAGTGCTTTCTAATCTAAAATATATCAAGCGTGTAGAACCAATCGAGACTAATATCATCATTTTTGAAATCGATGAAAACTACCACACTAGCGAGGAATTTACAAATAAGTTATTGGAAAAGAACGTCCATATTATTAGTATGGGACAAGGTAAGCTGCGCATGGTAACCCATTTGGATTATACCAATGTCATGCATGACCGTTTGCTAGAAGTATTAACACAGCTATAAAAAAACTCTTTTTATAATCGGTTTGTTTTGAAGGCGATTGTTCAAATTTTTAATTCCATTTTCCATGCCAGCTTCCGAACGATACAATCCGCTACTTCCTATGGTTTTTCCCTGTTTATTTTTTAGTTCAAATAAAAACTGACCATTATTATTCGTTTTGCGCTCAAAACTTTTAATAGGGGAAACTGTACCGGATAAAATGCCTACTGTTTCAGTTGCCAAATGCTCATCTGAAAAAGGAATACTAGTTAAAAGCACATTTCCTGTTTCTGATTTAACCAAGAACTCAAAACTTTCAGAATTAATCTTCTTTATTTCAATCATAGTGCCATTTTTTCTTAAAGATACAGATTCTACAGATTGCTGTACATACCACAATCGTAAATTAGATAGCTGTGTATTATCTGTCCATCAATCTGAAAACATAAAGTACTTCGACAAAAAAAACAGCTTTTAAAATTCCTTATTTTCTATTTGTATTTATTAAGAAGTTGTAGATGCCACTTTATATCACCGTTCATGGCATAACCGGAGTACTCATCCAGTGATTTTCCGCTAGCATTCAAAACCTTAAGTAATGGAAACACGCCTTTTCGGTTGTGTTTTGCAACCACTTCTTTATTGTGTTTCATTTGCGTCAAAGACAATAAAGCTTGGTTTCTGGGCATATCCACATAAACAAGAATGTAATTTTCAGATGCTTGTTTAAATTCCGCTGTATCGAACAAATCTATCTTAAGCATTTTACAAGGGGGACACCAATCGCTTCCCGTAAAATAAATCAGTATGTTTTTATCTTGGTTTTCAGCAAGTTTTATTGCTGTCTCAAGATTGTACTGCCAATTGTTTTTAGCACTAGATTCTATTGTTGCTTGAGCAGATACGAGCAAGGGAAATATAAATATAAAAAGCAGTTTTTTCATTTTTAAATAGAATGAATTCGCTTATTTGAATAAAGAGTCCATTCCCGGAATATTGGGCATCCCTTCTTTCGCAACCGCTGCGAGTTCCGTTTCATTAACAGCCGTAGCGTTATTTATAGCTTTGTTTATAGTTAGAATCAAGTAATCCTCTAGCTGCTCTTTGTCTTGCAGTAAATTATTGGAAATAGCTATTTTTTTAATTTCTCGGTTAGCCGTAATAGTTACCTCCAAAAGGCCGTCTTTGGATTTTTCATCTAATAAAACTGTGTCCATTCTTTTTTTTGTTGCAGCTACTTTTTGTTGTGTCTCTTTAAGTTTACCCATCATATCTCCAAACATAATCTTCTATTTTTAAATGTTTATGAAGTAAAAGTAATAAATCCATTGACTTAGAACGTACTATTAAATTAAGATTAGTGCCAAGACTGCAACTGAATTTGCACTATTTTTGTACCCGTTATCAAAATTCCAAAACAGAGAAAAATGACCCAAATAGTCGCGCCACTTGCGAAAAAAATAACTTCAAAACTTAGTACGCACGCAGACATACGTTTAGATGATTATTATTGGTTGAATGATAGGGAAAACCCGGAAGTAATCGAGTATCTAAATCAGGAGAATGCTTATTACGAGGAACTTACGGCGCACACGAAAACATTTCAAGAGGAACTCTTTAAGGAAATGAAAGGAAGGATTAAGGAAGATGACTCTTCTGTACCTTATAAATCTAACGGTTATTGGTATAAGACGCGGTACGAATTGGGTAAGGAATATCCATTGTACTCTAGGTGTAAGGAATCTTTGGAGGCAGAAGAGATAACTATTTTTGATGGTAATCAAATGGCCCTAGGACACGATTTTTTCAAAATTGGCGGTATAGCTATAAGCCCGAACAATACATTGGCAGCCTACGGGGTAGATACAGTTTCTAGAAGGCAATATACCTTGCGAATTAAGAATCTAGAATCTGGAGAGCTATATGCCGATGAAATAGAAAACACAACCGGAGGGGGGGTATGGGCAAATGACAATAAAACCCTGTTTTATACTAAAAAAGACCCGGTTACCTTGCGGTCGGATAAAATTTATAAACATGTTTTAGGAACTGCAACAGAGCATGACGTTTTGGTTTTTGAAGAGAAAGATGACACGTTTAGTACGTTTGTCTACCGTACCAAATCAAAAAAATATTTAGTAATTGGTTCCTTTAGTACCCTATCCTCAGAATTTCAGATTTTATCTACGGACAATCCGAATGGGAAATTTAAAATATTTTCTCCCAGAGAGCGAGGTCTGGAATATACTATTTTCCACTACCAGAATGACTTCTATATTTTAACCAATAAGGATGGCGCCACTAATTTTAAATTAATGAAAGTAGGAGAGGAGGATACCTTGTCCGAAAATTGGCAGGAGTTTATCCCCCATCGGGATACTGTTCTACTGGAAGATATTGATATTTTCAAAGACTATTATGTACTATCTGAAAGGGAAAATGGCCTCAACAAAATAAAAGTAGTTAAGTGGGATGGTTCAGTATCTTATTTTCTGCCTTTTGAAAGTGAGACCTATACCGCTTATGTAGATGCAAATCCTGATTTTGATACGAAAATCCTCAGATATGGTTATAATTCGCTTACCACCCCAAGTTCTGTCTTAGATTTTAATATGCGTACCAAAGAGCAGGAAGTTAAAAAGGAACAAGAGGTTTTGGGTGGAGATTTTACGAAGTCGAATTATAAGGAGGAGCGTCTCTGGGCCACAGCAAGGGACGGAGTCAAGGTCCCCATCTCATTGGTTTATCATAAGGATACCCTCATACATCCCGAAACTCCTTTGCTGCAATATGCTTATGGTTCTTACGGGGCTACTATAGATCCGTATTTTTCTACTGTTCGCCTTAGTTTGCTGGATAGGGGTTTTGTTTATGCTATAGCCCATGTTCGCGGTGGAGAATACCTTGGTAGACCTTGGTATGAGGATGGCAAACTTCTAAAAAAGAAAAATACATTTACCGATTTCATAGATTGTTCCAATTTTTTAATCGAAATGAAGATGACCAGTGCAGCGCATTTATATGCAAGTGGTGGCTCGGCTGGAGGTTTATTGATAGGGGCCGTCGTAAATATGGTGCCGAAATTATATAATGGTGTTATCGCCGCTGTGCCTTTTGTAGACGTAGTGACTACGATGTTAGACGATTCGATTCCCCTGACAACTGGAGAGTATGACGAATGGGGAAACCCCAATGAATTGCCCTATTATGAGTATATGAAGTCTTATTCTCCTTACGATAATGTAGCTGCTCAAGAGTATCCCAATATGTTGGTTACTACGGGTTTACATGATTCTCAAGTTCAATATTTTGAACCTGCCAAATGGATTTCTAAATTACGGGACATGAAAACCAATGACAAATTACTTTTGTTTGATATAAACATGGAAGCCGGCCATGGTGGAGCTTCCGGAAGGTTTGCAGCCCTAAAGGAGATTGCAAAGGAGTATGCATTTCTGCTAGATTTAGAAGGTAAAATTCTATAGTTGAAAAAAAATAGTAATTTTGTACTGGATTTTTAACATGCAAGTAGTTTTGTTAGAACCATTAAATACAAGGATTTCCCTTATGAAAAATGAGATAAAGGCTTACAACAATATCTTAGAACTGGTAGGAAACACACCTCTAGTTAAATTAAGCAAGGTAACCGCAGGCTTCACTGGCAACTTTTATGCTAAGGTAGAGGCGTTTAACCCAGGACATTCGGCTAAAGATCGTATCGCGATTTATATCATTGAAGAAGCCGAACGCAAGGGAGTTTTAACCAAAGGCAGTACCATTATAGAAACAACTTCAGGAAATACAGGCTTTAGTATTGCTATGGCTAGTATCATTAAGGGGTATGATTGTATTTTGGCGGTAAGCTCAAAATCATCTAAGGATAAAATTGATATGCTTCGCTCTATGGGCGCAAAAGTATATGTTTGTCCCGCCCATGTAAGTGCAGATGATCCACGGTCCTATTACGAAGTGGCCAAACGATTGCACCAAGAAACAAAAGACTCTATTTATATAAATCAATATTTTAATGAGTTGAATATAGAGGCCCACTACCAATCTACCGGACCGGAGATTTGGGAGCAAACAGGAGGTCAAATCACACATTTGGTAGCTTGTAGCGGAACAGGAGGAACAATTTCTGGTACAGGGCGTTTTCTAAAGGAGCAAAATCCTAATATTAAGGTAATAGGTGTAGATGCTTATGGCTCTGTATTAAAAAAGTACCATGAAACAAGAAATTTTGACGAAAAGGAAATTTATCCTTATCGGATAGAAGGTTTGGGTAAAAATTTGATTCCTGCTGCGACAGATTTTGATATCATAGATGAGTATATTAAAGTAACCGATGCTGAAAGTGCACATACTGCAAGGGAAATTTCTAGGACCGAAGGAATGTTTGTGGGGTATACCAGTGGTGCCGCAATGCAAGCTTTAAAGCAGTTAAACGAAAGAAAAGAATTTGATAAAAACAGTATTGTAGTAACTATTTTTCCTGATCATGGCTCAAGATATATGAGTAAAATATACAGCGACCAGTGGATGGAAGATCAAGGCTTTATGAATACCAATACTGTTGAAGAAACACAAGAAATACAGTTTGTGAAGTAATTTTTTATCATTTGAGTCTTAAAAGTGGGTCTTGTGTCCACTTTTTTTTATCATAAGATTAAGTTATGAATGCTTCTTAAAAATTTTTACTTTTGCAGATAGAACTAAAGACAGGCTATGAGAGATTTATTTGATAGAATTTTAGAGAATAAGGGGCCATTAGGAAAATGGGCGTCACAAGCAGAGGGTTATTTTGTATTCCCAAAGCTGGAAGGTCCTATTTCAAATAGGATGAAGTTTCAAGGAAAGGAAGTAATCACATGGAGTATAAATGACTATTTAGGACTTGCTAATCTACCGGAAATAAAGAAGGTAGATGGAGATACTGCAGCTGAGTACGGTTCTGCCTACCCTATGGGCGCTCGAATGATGAGTGGCCATACAGAGTTTCATGAGCAGTTGGAGGAAGAGTGCGCGGAGTTCGTAAGTAAAGAATCAGCCTATTTGTTGAATTTCGGTTATCAAGGTATTATGTCTACCATAGATGCTTTGGTTTCCAAGGATGATATTATTGTGTACGATGTGGATTGCCACGCGTGCATTATAGATGGTGTTCGTTTACATATGGGCAAGCGTTTTACCTTTAAACATAATGATATTGACAGTTTGAAAGTGAATCTCGAGCGTGCTACTAAAATGGCCGAACAGACTGGAGGTGGAATTCTCGTGATTTCTGAAGGTGTTTTTGGAATGCGTGGCCAGCAAGGAAAGCTAAAAGAAATAGTAGCTCTTAAAGAAAAGTATAAATTCAGATTTTTGGTCGATGATGCCCATGGTTTTGGAACCTTAGGAGAAACAGGAGCTGGAGCAGGACAGGAACAAGGAATACAGGACGAAATTGACGTCTATTTTGCAACATTTGCAAAATCTATGGCTAGTATTGGCGCGTTTGTAGCAGCGGATAAGGGAATCATTGATTACCTAAAATATAATCTACGTTCCCAAATGTTCGCTAAGTCCTTACCTATGGTCTACGTAAAAGGAGCTTTAAAACGTTTGGATATGTTGCGTACACAACCGGAGCTTAAGGCAAAGCTTTGGGAAAACGTAAATGCCTTACAAAACGGACTTAAAGAAAAAGGATTTGATATAGGAACTACCACAAGTTGTGTTACACCCGTGTATTTGAACGGTAGTATACCTGAGGCAATGGCATTAGTTAAGGACTTGCGCGAGAATTACAGTATTTTCTGTTCTATTGTAGTATATCCGGTAATACCTAAAGGACTAATTTTATTACGTTTGATTCCTACAGCAACACATACCATGGAGGATATTATAGAAACTTTGGCTGCTTTTTCTGCAATCAGGGAGCGTTTAGAAAACGGAACTTATAAAAGACTTTCCGCTGCCGTAGCTGCAGCCATGGGAGAGTAGTGTAAATAGTACTCATAAAAAAGGGCCTGAACAATTTAAATTGTTCAGGCC
>RCNB010000093.1_pt1 | contig 61378 bp, 50 predicted proteins | sample 2041321 | NCBI WGS metagenome assembly RCNB01 (sample SAMN09708232, study PRJNA481090) | Marine sediment metagenome, whole genome shotgun sequencing project.
CCGCTACGACCTAATACCTTTGCTGCGTTCCCGCCCTGGAGGATTCAAAGGGAGCTGGTTGTGCAGGACTTGCCGCTGCAAAAATACTACCCTTTTACAATTAAACAAGCTTTTTTTTGTAACTTTTTACTTTGTAAGTATACCAATATGTCACAATACATTTTATTAATTATATTTGTTAAATCTTAAATCAAACTTTCATGGAAGAACCTACAAAAATTTCAAGTAAATCAACAATGATTACTTATGGTGTGTTAACAGCTGTATCAACAATTGTTATCGGAGTTTTAAATTATGCATTTGGAGATATATATGAACCACATTGGTCTGTTAATGTCATTAGCTCTGTTGTTATGATTGCTATTATAGTGCTAGGGATCAAAAAATACAAAGATGGAAACAATGGCCTACTCTCAGTGGGAGAGTCGATTAAATTAGGACTGGGAATTGCCATAATTGCCGCTTTAATTGGCATGGTTTACGTGTATGTCTTTGCAAAATTCATCGAACCAAGTTTTATCGATAATGTAGCAGAAGTTCAAAGAGTTAAAATGATTGAAGGAAACCCCAATTTACCCGATGAGGCTTTGGAGACAGCAGATAAGATGACAAAGGAATACTTCTTTGCATTTACATTTGGGTTTATCGTCATTTTCAATTTATTTATTGGACTAATCACTGGTTTAATTACCGGATTAGTTATAAAAAAGACTGAAGACGACTAATTTTTAACAAGATATTTATACATGGATATATCCATAGTTGTTCCTCTGCTGAATGAGGAAGAATCATTACAGGAATTACACGATTGGATTGCAAAAGTTATGCAATCCAATCGTTTTTCATATGAATTGCTTTTTATTGACGACGGCAGTGATGACCAATCATGGAATATTATTGAGTCATTATCAAAATCAAATAAAGCCGTTAAAGGATTGCGATTTCAACGTAACTATGGAAAATCACAGGCCTTGAATGCTGCTTTCAAAAAAGCCTCCGGAGACGTTGTGATCACCATGGATGCAGATCTTCAAGACAGTCCTGATGAAATCCCCGAATTGTATGAAATGATAAAGGCTGAAGGATATGACCTGATCTCCGGCTGGAAAAAAAAGCGTTTCGACTCAAAAATCAGAAAAAACCTGCCTTCGAAACTGTTTAATGCCGCCGCCAGAAAAACTTCTGGGCTGGAGCTTCACGACTTTAATTGCGGACTAAAAGCCTATAAAAATGAAGTGATCAAGAATGTGAATGTTTATGGAGAAATGCATCGATATATCCCGGTACTGGCTAAAAATGCAGGTTATGACAAAATAGGTGAAAAGGTGGTGATTCATCAGGCGAGAAAATATGGAACTACCAAGTTCGGAATAGATCGCTTTATCAATGGCTTCCTTGACCTGATCACCATTAATTTTTTGACCAAATTCGGAAAAAGACCCATGCATCTTTTTGGCTTACTCGGTACAATTGTTTTTATATTTGGTTTCCTTTCTTCTGCCCTTATTGGTATTTCAAAGCTTGTGAAACTCTACCAAAACGAGCCAGCCATATTGATCACAGATAATCCCTGGTTCTATATTGCCCTCGCCTCTATGATAATCGGTTCACAGCTTTTTTTAGCTGGCTTTCTGGGGGAACTCATATTGAGATCCAAAAGAAAACCAAAGCGATATTCAATAAGTGATAAAATAAACATCTAGACTTAATAGCTGGTTCAGCTTTGTCAGTTGAACTGTTAAAAACTCAAGAAAAATATAAGAAGGCTCTAAAAGAGAAGGCGCTTACACCCTTTAAAATCGGCCTAAAAAGTTTATATTTGTTTCCTTAAATTTCAATAAACCATGAATACAAACGAAATTATCAGCAAAGCCAAATTATGGATCAAAGCGCCTTTTGATACAGAAACACAAAATGAAATTCAGGAACTTCTGACTAGTGATTCAGAAGACCTTACCGACAGATTCTATAAGGACCTCGAATTTGGAACAGGAGGAATGAGAGGTGTGATGGGAGCCGGAACAAACCGTATTAACAAATACACCTTGGGGAAAAATACCCAGGGCCTTTCCAATTACCTTTTAAAAACCTTTCCTGGCAAACAGCCCAAAGTAGCCATTGCTTATGACTGTCGTCATAATAGTAAATTTTTCGGACAGTCTGTCGCTGATGTGTTCTCTGCCAATAACATCCAGGTTTATTTATTCGAGGATCTAAGGGCAACCCCCGAACTTTCCTATGCAGTAAGAGAACTTGACTGTGATGCAGGTATCGTATTGACAGCCTCCCATAATCCACCAGAATACAATGGTTATAAAGTTTATTTTGACGATGGCGGACAGATTATTCCACCACAAGATGGGGATATCATAGACGAAATCAATAATGTAAACTTTGAGGATATTAAATTCGAGGCGAATTCTTCCCTTATTCATAGTATTGGTGAAGAAATCGATGAAAAATTTGCCAAAGAGGCAGTTGCAAATTCGACCTCTATAGACACAGCGAATCGAGATCAATTAAAAATTGTATTTACTTCTCTGCACGGAACCTCCATTACCATGGTTCCCAGAGCACTTGAGTTGGCAGGATTTACAGATGTACATATTGTTGAGGAGCAAAGAGAACCAAACGGTGATTTTCCAACAGTCGCCTCTCCTAACCCGGAAGAGCCGGCAGCTTTGAAAATGGCAACTGATCTCGCCGATAAAATAGGAGCAGATATCGTTATCGGAACCGATCCTGATTGTGATCGATTGGGTATAGCTGTAAGAGATTTAGACAACAAACTTGTCTTGCTTAACGGGAATCAAACCTTTGCTGTTCTCGTTGATGCCTTGCTTAGAAAATGGCAAAAAGAAGGCAGAATTGACGGTAATCAATTCGTTGGCTCTACCATTGTTTCCACGCCGATGATAAACACGCTTGCAAGTAGCTATGGGGTGAACACCAAGGTTGGGCTCACCGGCTTCAAATGGATCGCCAAAATGATCAGAGAAGCTGAAGGAAAAGAAGAATTCATAGGTGGTGGCGAAGAAAGTTTTGGCTTTATGGTAGGTGATTTTGTAAGAGACAAGGATGCGGTTTCAAGTACCCTCCTTGCCTGCGAAATTGCAGCTCAGGCAAAAAACAATGGCAGTTCGGTTTATGCAGATCTGCTGGAATTATACAAGAAACACGGATTTTATAAAGAACACCTTATCTCAGTGGTGAAAAAAGGAGTGGAAGGCGCTCAGGAAATCCAGCAAATGATGGTTGACATGAGAAACTCTCCTGTTACTGAGATGCATGGAGAAAAAGTTAATTTCCTGTTTGACTATGAGAGCTCAGTTTGTAAGAATCTGATCACAGGTGAAAAGACTGTGATTGATCTTCCTAAATCCAACGTTCTTATCTACCAAACAGCAGAAGGAACCAGAATGGCGGCCAGACCAAGTGGTACAGAACCTAAGATTAAATTTTATTTCAGTGTTCATACAGATTTGAAAGACACAAAAGACGCTAAAAAGGTAGAAGCTGATTTGGATCAAAAGATTCAGAGTATCATTAAAGAATTTAAGCTGAATTAAACCGCTGAACTACCAACTATAATTGATGAAATATTTCAAACAAATTTTGATGTATGCCAAACCCTATAAAGGGTTTGGTTTTTTAAATATCATCAGTAACATTTTTTATGCTTTATTCGGAACATTGGCATTTGTCTCGTTGATGCCGATGTTAAAGGTTTTGTTTAAAAGTTCTCAGCCATTAAACACCGCTCCTGTTTATGAGGGGATTTCACAACTTGGTGATTATATAGATAATTACATCAACTATTTTATTACTCAAAAAATAAATAACGAAGGTGAATTAAAAGCATTATTGTTTATGATTATCATTATCATAGTTACATTTTTGTTAAAAAACATCTTTGGATATTTAGCCATGTATTTTATTACATTTTTGCGAAATGGGGTTCTAAAAGACTTGAGAAATGATTTATATGAAAAAACGGTAGACTTGCCTTTATCGTATTTTTCCGAAAAGAGAAAAGGTGATTTAATTGCCAGGATCTCCACTGATGTATTGGAAATACAGCATTCATTTTTATCAATATTAGAATTGATCGTTAGAGAACCTCTAACGATTATTTTTACGATAATAGCCATGCTGGCTTTAAGTCCGCAGCTCACATTATTTGTATTTATTTTTATCCCCGTATCCGGATATGTCATTTCTCTGGTTGGGAAATCTCTGAAAAAAAAATCAGACTTCGTTCAAAAAGAACAAGGGTACTTTTTATCAATACTGGAAGAAACACTTGGCGGACTGAGAGTCATTAAAGGATTCAATGCAGAAGGATATTTTAACTCAAAATTTCGTGCCTCTACCTCAAGATTTTATGATTTTTCGAATACGTTGCTCAACAGACAAAACCTCGCTTCTCCAATGAGTGAGTTTTTAGGTATCGGGGTTATCGCTATTTTGCTTTGGTACGGAGGTTCACTGGTACTTGTTGAAAAGACATTAGCTCCTGATGCATTTATTGTTTACATGGGTTTAGCCTATAATATACTCACTCCTGCAAAAGCTATCTCTAAGGCAGTTTATGGTGTAAAAAAAGGTGATGCCGCTGCAGAACGTGTCTTAGAAATTTTAAATACAGTATCTCCTTTAAAAGATAAAGAAAATGCTATCGTAAAAGATGGTTTCAATTCAAGTATTTCGATACAGAACATTTCCTTTAAATATGAAGATGACTATGTGCTAAAAGATTTTTCTTTAGAGATTCCAAAGGGTAAAACTGTTGCTTTTGTAGGCCAATCTGGTAGTGGTAAATCAACCATTGCAAATTTAATTACTCGGTTTTATGATGTAAATGAAGGGAGTATAAAAATTGATGGAGAAGATATTCGGAACATTAGTAAAAAATCTTTAAGAGGTCTGCAAGGCCTTGTGTCACAAGATTCAATTTTATTCAATGATACGATTAAGAACAATATACTTTTAGGGGTTACCGACAAATCAGATGAAGAAATTTTATCAGCTGCAACCATTGCAAATGCGCATGAGTTTATAAAAGATTTGCCTAAAGGTTATGACACGAATATAGGAGATGGTGGTAATAAATTATCCGGAGGACAAAAACAGCGTTTGAGTATTGCCCGAGCTGTTCTTAAAAACCCTCCCATCATGATATTAGACGAAGCGACCTCGGCCCTCGATACTGAATCTGAAAGGTTGGTTCAAGACGCCATAGAAAAAATGATGGAAAACAAGACTTCTATCGTTATTGCTCATAGATTATCGACCATTCAAAATGCCGATTTGATTGTAGTCATGCAAAAAGGAAAGATCGTAGAACAGGGAAAAAATGAAGAATTGTTAAAAAAGAAAGGGGTCTATTTCAATCTGGTCGAGATGCAATCATTGAATTCGTGATGTTTAATTGTCACTTTCTTCACCTTATCATTAGCATGAATATATGAACTCAGAAAAAAATATCATCAAAAACCTTCAATGGCGATACGCCTGTAAGAAATTCGATGAAAACAGAAAATTAGATAGCGATCAAATTGATGTGATATCAAAGGCATTTAATCTTACGGCAACCTCTTTTGGGCTTCAACCTTTAAAAATGCTGATCATAAAAAATGACGCTTTAAAAGAAAAATTACTTCCTCATGCTTATTTTCAGCCTCAGATAACAAGCTGCTCCCATTTGTTAGTCATCTGTATCGATACCAGCTTTGATGAAAATTCCATAGATGCTTATTTCGATCTGGAAAAAAATATTAGAGGTACTTCAGAGGAAATCGTAGCTAAATTCAGAAACCAGTTGAAAACAATCTATAAAAACAAAGATCGGGAGCAAATTGATAGATCGGCAATTTACCAAGCCTATATTTCGATTGGAACCCTTATGACCGTATGCGCTGATCAACAAATAGATTCCTGCCCGATGGAAGGCTTTGACCCTGTAAAATTTGACGATGTTCTGGAGCTTGGTAAAATGAACTTGAGATCTGTTCTGCTGCTTCCTATAGGGTATCGCGCGAAGGACGATATGATGAGTTCCATGAAAAAAGTAAGAAAACCCCTGGATCAGGTAATTATTGAACTAGATTAAAAATTTAATTGCTACTATACGTACCCCAACAAAAAATAAAAAACCATGCAAAACAAAGCTGTAAGAATTCAGGAACCTCAAATTTTATGGAATCATTTCGCAGATATTAACGCCATACCCAGAGCTTCAAAAAAGGAAGATCGCATTGTTGAATTTATGGTGTCATTTGGAAAAAATCTTGGTCTGGAGACAATCGTTGACCCTATTGGCAATGTCATCATACGCAAGCCTGCTTCGGCTGGTATGGAAAATAGAAAAACGGTGGTTGTTCAGTCACATCTGGATATGGTACATCAGAAAAATACTGATGTTCAATTTGACTTTGACACAGAAGGTATCAAAATGCATGTTGACGGTGACTGGGTTAAAGCCGAAGGTACTACCCTGGGTGCTGATAATGGTCTGGGTGTAGCAGCGATTATGAGTTTATTATCTGCAGAGAATGTTATCCACCCACCCCTGGAGGCACTGTTTACAATTGATGAGGAAACCGGAATGACAGGAGCCCAAGGTTTACAGGCCGGATATCTCACCGGAGAAATTTTACTCAACCTGGATACTGAAGAAGATGATGAGATTGATATAGGCTGTGCTGGTGGAATTGATATTACCCTGTCACGCAAATACGAGGAAGTAGATTTGGAACAAGACTATGTAGGGTTTAAAATTGAGCTTAAGGGTTTACAAGGAGGCCATTCGGGAATGGACATCCATAAAGGTTTGGGGAACGCAAATAAGATCATGAACCGTTTACTTATCGGCGTAGATACAACTATTAAAATAGCTCAAATCAACGGCGGCGGCCTGAGAAATGCTATCCCGAGGGAAAGTTTTGCGATTATCAGCTGCAAACAGGCTGATGCCGCTCGATTTAAACATGAATTTGACAAAATACAAAAGCTAATCGTTAGTGAGTTCGAAGCTGTTGAACCCGGTCTTATTTGTACCCTGAACGAAACTTCCGCCCCTTCAAAAGTAATGAGTGCTCAGTCACAAACAGGGCTTTTAAGGGCCTTGGAAAAAGCAATTAACGGGGTTTATAAAATGAGTGAGGAAATAGCTGACCTTGTAGAAACCTCCAACAATATAGCCCGGGTACTGGCGGAAAACGGAAATATCAAGGTCTTATGTCTTACCAGGTCTTCGGTGGAGGAAACCAAAATGGAGCTTGCAAATTCTTTAAAAGAAGCTTTTGAACATGAAGGTTTTAGCGCTGAATTTTCAGGGTCATATCCCGGTTGGAGCCCTAATAGAGATTCTGCAATTTTAAAAGTACTAACAGAACTTTATGAGAATATGTTTCACAGTCAACCTGCCGTTGTGGCTTGTCATGCCGGGTTGGAATGTGGAATATTAGGAACGCACTACCCTACTATGGATATGATCTCTTTCGGACCAACGATAAAAGGGGCCCATTCACCTGATGAAAGGGCAAGTATTTCGTCTTCTGTACGGTTTTGGAATTTTTTACAGGAAATTTTAAAAAATATTCCTGTAAAAAATCAATAAACAATCTTTCTAAATAATAGGATGATCCCCATGGATACGGAGGTCAAAAGGTCGGGTTCTTGTTTTTTGTAATTCTTTAGGTGCAGCTAAGAATGCTGAATATAAAATAGTTAAACAAAGATATTGCCGAGCTGATTACCAAATAATTTCCGGCTTTCCCGTTTTTATTAAATAAGCATTTGTCTTACTAAAATGCTTATTTCCAAACCAATAACCTCTATTGGCGCTAAGAGGTGAAGGATGACCACTGTTCAACACAAAATGCTTTTTCTGATCTATCTTACTTCCTTTTTTCTTGGCATACCCTCCCCATAACAAAAAAACAAGACCTTCCTTTCTTTCCGACAATTGCTGAATAACAGCATCTGTAAATAATTCCCAACCCTTTTTCTGGTGTGATCCTGCCTGAGAAGAGCGAACTGTAAGCGTGGCATTTAACAATAAAACACCTTGATTTGCTAAATAACCGAGGTCTCCGTTGACGGGATACCCCTTACCTGTATCAACCTCAAGTTCTTTAAAAATATTGATTAGAGATGGCGGATGCCTGATTCCTGCATGAACTGAAAAGCACAGCCCATTTGCCTGCCCTTCCCCGTGATAGGGATCTTGGCCCAATATCACCACTTTGACCTTTTCAAAACTACAGTGGTCGAATGCAGCAAAGATTTCATTGCCTTTTGGATAACAGGTTTGTCGAAGGTATTCTGACCGAACAAAACTTACCAAATGCTGAAAGTATTCTTTTTCGAATTCCCCTGAAAGAACCGTTTTCCAACTATCGGAGATATTTACAATCATAGTATAAATTTGGTTATTTTTGTCGAGACAAATTTAAGGTATTGACACACAAAATAACAGATAAAACATTAATTGATCTCGAATTTTCAACGATTCTGGATACGATTGAGGAATATTGTATTTCGGATCTTGGAAGAAACAAGGTAAAACAAATAAGACCCATCAGCCGTGTCCTTGAGTTAAAATCAGAATTGCATCAGGTAAATGAATACCTGTCTTCTTTTGAAAATGAAAATCGGATACCAAGCCATTACTTTGAGGAAATCAGTAAGGAAATTTCTCTTTTGGGCATTGAAGATAGTTTTCTCGAAGGAACTTCGTTTATCAAGATTGCTACCATGTCTGAAAACATCAATAATTTGTTGCTATTCTTTAAAAAATTCAAAGAATATTACACTAGCCTTTTTGCAGAGTCGGAAGATATTGAATTCAATAAATTTCTTGGAACACAGATCAAATCACTCATCTCCCCTTTTGGGGAAGTCTTAGACAATGCCTCCCCTGCCCTACAACATATCAGAAAAGAAATGAACAAGATAAGAGGGCAATTAGGCGGTAGTTTTAACAAAGCCCAGGCCCATTATGCTGCCCTCGGTTATCTTGACGACATAAGGGAGTCTGTTGTTGACAATCAAAGGGTTTTAGCCGTGCAGGCAATGTACCGAAAGAAAGTGAATGGAGCAATCATGGGAAATTCAAAAACCGGAAGTATCGTATATATTGCGCCGGAGGTTACCCTGCAACTCTCAAGGGAGCTTCAAAATATTAAATACGAGGAGCAGGAGGAAATTGTAAAGATCCTGAAAAATCTTACCAATAGCATCAGACCCTATGCCCCTCTTCTTAAAAAATACCAAGACTACCTCGCTCAATTAGATAGTATTGGCGCCAGAGCAAAATATGCGATAAACATCAAGGCTTGTTTACCAACAATCGTACAAGACAAAAAAATCTATTTTAAAGATGCCTATCATCCCATTTTATGGCTTGAAAACAATCATAAAGAACTGGTCACTGTCCCCCAAACCTTAGAGCTTAATAAAACAAAGCAGATCATAGTGATTTCGGGTCCTAATGCCGGGGGTAAAAGTATCACCTTAAAAACGATCGGATTACTTCAGGTCATGCTGCAAAGTGCTATACTAATACCGGTACATGAAAGAAGTGAGGTAAGCATTTTTGATAAAATTCTCACAGATATAGGAGACAATCAATCGATAGAAAATCAACTGAGCACCTATAGTTACAGACTTAAGAACATGAGAAATTTTCTTAAGAGATGTAATGATAACACCTTATTCCTCATCGATGAATTTGGCACCGGAAGTGACCCTGAACTCGGGGGTGCATTGGCCGAGGTATTTCTCGAAGAATTTTATGAGAAAGGAGCCTTTGGAATCATTACGACCCATTATTCTAATTTAAAAGTTCTGGCAAGCGAATTAGAACATGTGACCAATGCCAATATGCAATTTGACCAAAAATCTTTGGAACCTTTGTTTAAGCTTCACACCGGACAGGCTGGCAGTTCTTTCACCTTTGAGGTAGCTCAAAAAAATGGCATCCCTTTTAGCCTGATTAACAGGGCCAAAAAAAAGGTGGAGAAAGAAAAGATACGCCTTGACAAGACCATTGCCAAATTACAAAATGAAAGGAATGAGCTGCAAAAAAAAGCTGACAATCTCGTTAAAGAGCAGGATTCAGCCAGAACAGGTTCGAAAAAACTTATGCAACAGCAAGAAAAGATACAGGATAAAATTGAAAGTTTTCAGGAGCTTTACGACAACAACCAAAAAATGCTTTCATATGGTCGGAAAACAAATGACTTGTTAAACAAATTCTTTCAAACGAAAAATAAAAAAGAACTTAGAGAGGAATTTACCAAATGGTGTTTGATAGAGCAAACAAAGAATGAACTCGCAAAAAACGAAAAGATTAAGGCTGAGTTAAACAAAAAGAATGATCTGAAGGAGAAACCTCTTTCAAAAAGAGAAAGAACAATGATCAACAAGGAGCTGAAACAAAGACAGCGGCTCAAGGAGGCAGAATTAAAAAAGACGGAACAGGAAATTCTGCCGGAAGTAAAAAAAATAAGGGTCAAAAAAGAAAAGGTGGAAAGAGAAAAAGCCATCTTTATAAAAGACTATCAATTTCAGATCAACGATACGGTACGGTTAAAAGATGGTAATGCCAAAGGTACAGTTGAGAAAATAGAAAAAAATACAGCCACTATTAATTATGGTGTGTTCACAGCGAAAACGAACCTGGGCCAACTGGAACTTGTAAAAAAAGCAAAAAAATAAGCAGCGCTATTCTTCCACGTATCTTTCCATTTCCCTATCGTAGAAAAGGCTCGCCTCTTCGATAAGCGTGGCTATTTCAATTGCAATTTCCGTCTCATCTCCTCTCAATTCATCAAGCCATTCGATGTCATCATTTAACAAATTGATGATAAACTGCGGGTATTCAGTATGTATGATAAAGATATCCTCCGGATGATCGGTATTGTCTCCTAATAAAAACTTTGGTATTGTCATTGACTATTTTTTTTTGCCTCGTTCGGTCGAATATGCATCTTTATGGTAAATCTTCCTGAGCTTCAAAGTTAATCATTTTACAAAGAAAAGCAATTTGACAAAAAAAGGTATTTTTGTAATTCAATCTGATAGAACATATGAGCCAAAGAACCGTTTTTTCGATGCTAAACAAGGCAGTTTCAACCTATGCACATGACCCTTATTTAAGTTCAAAAAGCGACCATGGATGGGAAAGGACCTCCTTTGGTGATGCAAAATTAAGAGCTAGGCAACTCGCATCTGCTTTTTTGGAATTGGGCCTTGCTAAAAACAGCAAAGTCGCCATTCTTTCGGAAGCAAAGACAAACTGGATCATAGCAGAATTCGCAGCCCTCTATACGGGTCAAATCTCAGTTCCCCTTTCTATTAAATTGCTTCCCGAAGAGGTTCCTTTCAGGGTAAATCATTCTGATAGCAGTCTGTTTATCATTTCTGAAAACACGCTGGAAAAAGTAATCAGCCAATGGGATAAATACAAAAATAGCTCGCTCCGCCTGATACTACTCGACAAGCCTTCTGAAAAGATTAGCAAGCAATGTGCTCAATACGGATTTAAGGAAGATGACCTTATTTTTATAGATGACCTTTATAAGATTGGGAAAGAGAAAATGAATGACAATGAGCAAAGTCTTTCCCAAATCGAACAGGATACCAAAGAAGATCAGGTAGTAACGATCTCCTATACTTCCGGAACTACGGGTAATCCGAAGGGTATCATGCTTACACATTTAAATTATTATTCGAACAGCCATGCTGCGGTTTCTACCTTTCGGATCAAAGAAAAAATTTCTACCTTATTAATCCTGCCAACCGATCACTCCTTTGCCCATACGGTAGGGATATATACTGCTTTAGTAAAAGGGCTTTCTCTTCATTTTGTGGATGCCCGTGGAGGGAGCATAAACGCATTGAAAAACATCCCTGCAAATCTGGTTGAAGCAGCACCTAACTTTCTGCTAACCGTACCGGCCTTAACCAGTAATTTCATGCAAAAGTTTAAGGATGGAATCAAGGCAAAGGGGCCGTTTATTGAAGGGATATTCAATCGAGGAATTGAAGCCGCCATCAAAAGAAACGGGGATGGGGTTTTAAAACCAGGTTTGGGCTTCCAACTAAGCACCTATTTTAATATGCTGTTAGCCGAGAAGCTGATCTTCCGCAAGCTTCGGTTAGTTTTTGGGCCGAAAATTGAATTTTTTGTAGGTGGAGGAGCCTTACTTGACATCAAGCAGCAACAATTCTACAAGGCCATAGGTATTCCGATATACCAGGGCTATGGTTTAACTGAAGCCACCCCAATCATTTCAACAAATACCCCTTTTGATCACAAAATGGGTACATCAGGAAAAGTACTTGAAGGGATCAGCTGTAGAATTTGTGATGAAAATGGCAGGGAATTACCTCAGGGTCAAAAGGGTGAAATCGTGATTAAGGGAGACAATGTAATGAAAGGCTATTATAAAAATGATTTGGCTACTTCAGAAACCATTAAACAAGGTTGGCTACATACCGGAGATCTGGGATATATCGATGAAGATGATTTTTTGGTGGTTGTGGGAAGAGAAAAAGCCCTGCTTATTTCTGAGGACGGCGAAAAATATTCCCCTGAAGAAATAGAGGAGGCTATTGTCAACAGCGCTAAAGGTATCGATCAAATCATGATCTATAATGACCATCAAAAATACACTACTGCCCTTATCACCCTGAATAAAAAAGCAGTGGAAGAAATGGTTGAAAAAGAAGAGGTAAAAACTTTTGAGGCTTTGAACAAACGTCTTAAGGATGATCTGTTATTATTTTCAAAAGAAAAGGAATTCGAAGGTAAATTTCCGGGTAAATGGATTCCTTCTAACTTTCAGATCGTAGCAGATGAATTTTCTGAAGAGAATCAAATGATTAATTCTACCTTAAAAATGGTTCGGCATAAAATAACCGAAACCTATCAGGACAGGCTCGATCTGATGTATACCAGCAAATCACAGGAAAAAGCCTTAAAGGAAAACATAGGGGTCCTCAAGGGATTCGTTAAGTTACCTTTAAACTAATTTACAAAATAAATATGCCACGGGTCATTCAAATAAATATGGAGAATCCATTGTATCAAAAGGAACGTGAACTCAGAAACAAGGTGCTTTTGAGCCCCATTGGCATACCTGATTTTGGCTGGGAAATGAATGATTCAAAATCCTGGCATTTTGTTGCCTTAGACAAAAATAAGGTCATAGGTTGTGTGCTCCTCCTTCCTCTTGACGACAAAAAAACCAAAGGTCAATTAATTCAAATGGCAGTGAAAGATTCATGGCAGGGAAAAGGGATAGGCAAGCTTCTCGTAAAATCACTCTTGACTTTTGCCCTAACAAATGGATTGAAAGAGGTAGAGATTCATTCACGCACCGAGGTAACTTCCTTTTACGAACCTTTAGGGTTTCAGATTATCGGTGATGAATTTGAAGAGGTTGGTGTCAAGCACAGGTTTATGACGCTCAAGTTGTGATGCTAAAACGAAGCTATAAATTAATCTATACGTTCCTTAAGCCTCTCATTGGAGCTAAACTTGAGAAACAGGAATAAATTCAATAGAATCAATGAAAAGGCATAGGCCGTGTCTTCAACCGGAATTGTTCCCAATCTGATACCAAGATTCTCATTATCATTGTACCATACCACCTGCTCTTCTATTCCTGTACCGGTTAGCACGCCATTCACAATAAAAAAAGGAATCAGCATAAATAGAAACGTAATGTAAAATGTTCTTAATAGTTTTGGAGAGAAGCTTTTGACCAGGCCGAGCATAATAATTGCAAAGATCATATCAACAGCGGTGTATGCCTTATTATAATTGAATATCAAAACCAATGCAAACACAGCGAACAAGACCATTGAAATCCTGTTGGTCACCTTTTCACTCAATGACAATTTAGGATTAATCTCTAAAATAGATAAATGGGTAAATATACAGGCATAAGGAATGCTGATAAAAAACAACCACTCCTCTATTGGTAAATGCAAAAGATAAATACCTGAAAGATACGCTTCATTAAAACCCCAATACCCCTGAACTGTAAAATAAACATCCCAAATAATAAAAGGGATCAAGGTAATCGTCAAGGCTAAAAATAGAGACTTCCATTGCTTATATAACCTGATCCTGGGATGAAAAGAAACCAAAAAAGGAACAGAAATAGAAAGCACATTTATCCAAAGGTAGAGAGACATCATTTAGTATTGTCCTTTGTAATATTTCATCGGAACCCACAACATTCCAAAACATTCTCCCTCATATTTTCCCAAATGCTTGTGGTGTATTTTATGCGCTCTTCTTAAAGCCAAAAGATACGGATTCTTGGTTTTTCGCCAGATCTTGATTCGCTGATGGATAAATAGATCATGGATTACAAAATATATTAGGCCATAAATAAAGACACCTATCCCAATACCTAAACTAATTTGCCAGCCAAAGATCGACCATAAGGAAAAAGCCGTGATCGATATGACCGCGAAAAAAACGAAAAATGAATCGTTGCGTTCTAAAAAAGAATCATGGTTATCCCTAACATGATGGTCTTCGTGTAAATTCCAAAACGGACCGTGCATTATGTATTTATGCATCCCCCAAGCCACCCCTTCCATAAGGACAGCTGTTATAAAAATTGTAATAAACAAAATCATTTTCTATATATTTTATCATCTCTCCTAGTCTACTTGAATTTGTAGCAAGGTGTCTTTTAATTCTTTATTCTTGGTTATGCTAACCAGGTTCTTGATCATGGTCTTTTTATACGACGATTCAATGTCGGCTTCGGTCAAGTTTCCACTTAAATATGAAATATCATTTTCGATATCATCATGATAATTAAGTGTTTTTGGCACATTTAACTGCAACAACAACCTCAAATATATATTTTCCACTTCTTTTTCGGCAAAGATCAATTCATCTAATTGCTTTTTACCTTGATTGAAATATTTCAATTTTGACATGGGCGAAAAAACATAGTTCGCCAGCATACAGGTTCCCGCTGCCTGATACGCTTTGATAATTTGCTGTTCGGATACCTCAGCGCTGTCAACCGCAAAATTCTGTATTTTTTTTATATCCTCCTCACTACTGATTTCCTGAAAATTTGATCTGATTACTCCCAGCGACGAATTTTCCTGTGCCATACATGTTAAGGTTAACAGTAATAAAGCTACTATGATTATTTGTTTTATCAAAGTAAATTCAACTTGTAATTCACAAATGATTTCGTTAGCAGAAACATTTTCATTGGATTACTAATACGAATTCTTTTTTCACGAATTTCACTTGCCTTTGTAGCTGTGAGCTTTCTCAATAATTTCCTATAATAAATAAAAGCAGTATACACCCCGAATTTTGCCTCCATAGGTAGTTGTAAAATTCCTACATAAGCTTCCTCAAAATCTTTGTCTATCTCTGCAATGATCTGCCTCTTTGCCACACCATCAATAATACCTCCTTCTATATGAGGAAAGTAAGATCTGTGAAGATTCTCGGTGTCGTCCTTCAAATCTCGAAGAAAATTCACCTTTTGAAATGCGCTACCCAATTTCATTGCGGGTTCCTTAAGCTTTTCATATTGATCCTGATCACCCTGAACAAATACTTTCAGGCACATTAAGCCCACCACATCTGCCGAACCGTAAATATACGCTTCATATTCTTGTATACTTTCATACTCATGTTTATAGAGATCCGCACGCATACTTTTCATAAAATGATCAATCATGTCAGCATCTATCTGGTACTTGTGAACGACCTGTTGAAACGAATTTAAAATCGGGTTTAAACTAATCCCTCTGTCAATGGCTTTGTAAAGATCTTTTTCAAACTCATCGAGCAAAACTTCTTTGTCATAATCGTGAAAAGTGTCTACAATCTCATCCGCGAATCTTACGAATCCATAAATGGCATAAATATCTTTTTGAATTTTAGGTGACAACATTTTAACCGCCAGAGAAAAGGAAGTACTGTACATATTGGTCACCTTATGCGAGCAGCTATACGATAGTTTATCAAATAGTTCTTTCATGTTAATTGTCTTTAATTAGTAGATCGGAAACCAATTTCCCAGAGATCAGTGCAGGTGGAACACCAGGTCCCGGAACCGTTAGCTGCCCGGTGAAATATAAGTTTTTAATTTTTTTGCTTTTTAGCTTTGGTCTTAAAAAAGCCGTTTGCATTAAGGTATTGGCCATTCCATAAGCATTGCCCTTAAATGAATTATAATCATCCTTAAAATCCTGAACACAATAGGATTCTTTAAACAAAATTGACGATCTTATATCCTGCCCGGTTAGTTCTTCGAGTCTGTTGATAATGATATCAAAATATTGTTCTCTCAAAGCCTTGGAGTCCTCAAGGTCAGGAGCTAAAGGTATTAAAAATATCGCAGCTTCCTTGCCCTCTGGAGCAACGCTGCTATCTGTGATGCTCGGAAAACTTGCGTAGAACAATGGTTTTTCGGGCCATTTGGGATCATCATATATGGCCTTAGCATGGTCATCAAAAGAGACATCAAAAAATAAGGTATGATGTAAAAGGTGATCGACTTTTTTATCTAAAGCTACATAGAATAAAAGTGAAGACGGAGCCATCACTCTCTTGTTCCAATAGGAATCACTGTAAACCCTATCTTCCTTTTGGAGTAAACTTTCAGTATGGGCATAATCTGCTCCGGAAACCAAAAGATCTACCGGATATTCTGAGTCATCGATGATTATACTTGAAACGCTTTTGTCCTTTCCTGTATTAATTTTTGTAACCGATGAATTTATATGGAAAACAACACCCATTTCTTCGGCTAACTTAATCATTCCGTCTACAACCGATTTCATACCTCCTTTTGGATACCATGTACCCAGACCAAGGTCTGCAAAATTCATAAAACTATAAAACGCCGGCGTCATTGAAGGTTTAGCCCCCAAAAATAATACCGGAAATTCTATGATCTGTCTTAATCTGGAACTTTTAAATTTTTTCTTGGCAACATCATGAATAGTGCTAATAAATTGAGGTACCTCTAAAACAGTGTCTTTTGATACAAGTTCCAAAGGACTCAGACCAGGCTTATAAACTAATTTTTTAATCGCCACTTCATAATTTTTTTCAGCTTTCTTCAAAAAACCAGTCAATGCCGCTGCTGAATTTGGTTCCACTTCTTCGAAAGCTTGTTTGATTTCATTCAAATCATCAGAAATATCCATAAAATCATTTTTTCCGAAGTAAACCCTGTATGCCGGACCTAATCGTTCCAAATGATAATAGTCAGAAGGCTTTTTATCAAAGTCAGCAAAAAATCGCTCAAAGACATCTGGCATCCAATACCAGGTAGGTCCCATGTCAAATTTAAACCCTTGATTGACAAATTGCCTTGCCCTCCCTCCTAATTGAGCATTTTTTTCATAAATATTTACCTGATATCCGGCCTTAGCCAAATAGCAAGCTGCGGCAATCGAAGCAAAACCAGATCCAATAATACTTACATTTCTATCCATCTATGTGCAAAATTAGTTGATTTTTTACTATAAACAATATTTTTGTCTAACTTTTTATTAATATATATAAACTTTATTGTCTAAGTATTCTAATGTTTAACTGGATGTGAAATTTACCCAACCTTAGCTGAACATAATGGTATAGTTAACTTCGCTGTTAATCGCAACTAAGATGAGAGAGCCAATAGCTGACTTTTGAATTCCCAAAAATAAATCAATTTTTTTGAGTAACAGAAAACCCATTACCAAATTTAGAAAAATAAATACAGAATGTAAATAAAAAAATTAGTCTCAATATACAGTTTCAAATAATGCCTCAGGAATCAGACACATTCCCTTTCTGAATTCTCTCCAAATATGATTGAAATTCAAGAGGATCAGACACCTTAAGAAGTTGTTCAGAATCTACTACAGCATTCAAATTCTCAGCGCTACCTGAAAGAACGAAAGGCACGTCATTCCCTTTAATAATGGCTTTAACAAACGCATTAACCTTTTTTATTTTGGGATTAACAAATATGGTCATTAAAAGATCCGGCTGGGCAATTTCAATAACTCTTTCAATATTTGCAACAGGCACTCCTAAGCCCAAATAATAAACATTAAAACCCATTTCCTTAGCCATAAAACTAGCCAGAAGCAATCCTATTTCATGTTCTTCCCCCTCCAACTGAAATAAAACAATTGACATAGCCCCTTTCGAAGGAATAGCCAAACGCTCTATAGCTCCAACTATTTTTTGCCTTATTAAATTAGATATATAGTGTTCCTGCGCGATCATTGCCTTATTTGTTGTCCATAGCACACCAACAAATTGCAGAAAAGGATAAATTGACTCGGTAATTGCTCTTAAAAATCCTTTTTTTATAACCTGCCTTTCAAAGATATTATCAAAATCTTCCTCGTTCATCTCAAGCATACTCAGGGTAAGTCCTTTCATATCATCACTTGATTCAGAAGCAGGATCGGCGAGAACTTTGGTTACTTCCTCATAAACTTGTTCCTGGGCCATTTGATTCAACTTAGATACACGGTAACCGTTTCTAACAAGTATGCCAAAATTAATAAGCTTCTTTAATTCCTCATCCGAATAATACCTAATATTCGTTGGGGTACGCATAGGGCTCAGAAAATCATACCTTCTTTCCCAGATCCTTAAGGTATGAGCTTTGATCCCAGTGAGGGCCTCAACTTGTGCTACTGAATATGATATCATGTTTAATTGTTTTGTTGTGAAGTTTGACAAATATAGAGGTTTTATTACTTAACAAGCAAGCAAAATCAACAAAAATAAATTTTTTGTTCATTTTTTATGATTTTTTCTTGGACATTAAATATATTTTTACATATCTTTGTCGAACTTTTATAACTAAATTATTAAACAATGAAAAATTTTATCCAAATGAAGTATTTTAAAAAAATGACGATGGCCGTATTGTTAATGGCCATTCCGCTCTTTACGTTAAGTTGCAGCGACGACGATGATCCCCCGAAGGTTGAGCCATGCTCACAAAATATCGTGGAAGTTGCGCAAGGCACACCCGATTTAAGCACTTTGGTTAGCGCCATAGTAGCTGCCGAACTAGTAGATGTATTATCAGGTCCTGGACCCTATACAGTTTTTGCTCCAACCAATGCGGCTTTTGCAAAACTTGATCCGGCTACCTTGAATAATATCATTGCAACCCCTTCTTTATTGACTGCCCTACTACAATATCATGTAGTTTCTGGTGAAGTCTATTCAGGAGATTTATCACCTGGTCCGGTTCAAACACTATTGTCTGGTCAAACTGTTGAAGTTGGTATTTCAGGAGGAATGGTTACATTAAACGGTTCAGCTACAGTTGTAGCAGCTGACGTTTGTGCATCAAATGGCGTTGTTCATGTCATTGACGAAGTACTTATTCCCGAAGAATTTAATCCTAATACTCTAGCTCAGATTGTTGCAGGTAGCCCTGATCACACAATTTTATTAAGTGCTTTAGGAAAACCAGAATTAGCTGGTTTATTGGCTGCTGCTAGTGATCCAACCGCAGATCTTACTGTATTTGCTCCAACTGATGCTGCTTTTGAAGCTGTGTTAGCCGCTTTAGGAAAAGTAAGCATTGACGATATCCCAGTTGAATTGTTGAATGAAATTGTTTCATATCACATTTTAGGTGGTGCTGTAACATCTGACCAATTAACAAATGGAGATGTACCAACTATACTTGCGGGAATTCCTGGTGGACCAGATCCTGAATTTGTAACTGTTGATCTTACAGACGGTGTTAAAATCAATACTGCAAACGTAACTGCTGCAGATCTTAAGGCAGTAAATGGAGTTGCTCATGTTGTTGATGCCGTTTTATTACCAAGTTATGTTGCTTATTCAGTAGGTACGGTTGCCGAAGTTGTTCTTTTTGAAAAAGACTTTACAATTCTTGCCGCAGCCTTGAGAAAAGCTGAACTTCTTGAAACAGTTGCTACTGCTCCTGCTTTAACAGTTTTCGCTCCTGACAACGCTGGTTTTGTAGCCGCTGGAATTACTTCCTTAGACGGTTTAGAAAAAGAAGACCTAACACCTATACTTACGTATCATGTTTTAGGAGCTGTTGTTAAAGCTGCTGACTTACCTGCAAATGGAATAGCTGCAACTTTAAATGGAGGTAATATTTATCTTGGATATTTAAATCAAGGTAGAGTATTGGTGAATGGTTTAACTGAAATCACGGCTGTAGATATTGAAAAAAGCAACGGTGTGATTCACGTGATCAACAGAACACTAGTTCCACCTGCTCCAAATGTAGTTGAGATCGCAGTAGCAATGTCTGAAATGACTGAAAATGCTGAATTTACAGTATTGGTAAGTTTATTATCATCTCCAGACTATGCTGATATCACTCAAGCTCTTATAGATGCAGATAACATTACTGTATTCGCGCCAACAGATGCAGCTTTTGCTGAAATAGACAATGGTGCAGGATTAACTGTAGAACAGATCAGTACAGTGTTAACCTATCATGCTGCACTTGGAAGAGTATTCAGCTCGACTCTTAGTGAAGGACAGACAATTGGTATGTTGAATCAACAAAATTTAACAGTTTTAAGCATTTCAGGCGAAGAAATTGTTTTAAAAGATTCTACTGATGATGGCGCAAATGTCATTGAAGTAAATGTGCACGGAAGCAATGGTGTAATCCATGTAGTAGACAAAGTTCTTATTCCGGTTTTATAGATTAAAAATTCTTTCTTGATAGTTTGATTTATTTTGGATGATTGGATCGATGGTTATTATAATCATCGGTCCTTTCTTCTTAATTATAATAGCATTTTATTACATTTTTTTTACCTTTAATTAAAAATATTTGCCGTGTTTACGAAAAAAAATTTCACCATAGCCATCCTTACACTTACCTTTATTAATGTTACACTAGCTCAAACTGGCTCTATCATAGGAAGGGTCTATAACGATATTAACAACGAAAGTATTCCCTTTGCCAACATTGTCTTAGACAGTACACAAATAGGTGCGACCTCAAATGAAGAAGGACGTTATGAGATCGACAACCTCAAACCCGGCACATACAATATCACCTGTAGCTTTGTTGGATTTAAAACTACATATCTATATGAAATTACGGTGGGTTCTGCAGCTACCACCGACATCAATATTGCCTTAACAGAAGAGAGTGCACTACTCGATCAAGTAGTGATTCAAACCAATAGAATAGAAAAATCACAAGAAAGTCCTTTGAGTAAACAAACCATTGGTGCAACTGAGATATTTAGAAATCCAGGTTCGAATCGGGATATTTCTAAAGTGGTACAAATTCTTCCTGGTGTCGCAACCACAGTTTCCTTTAGAAATGACATCATCGTAAGAGGTGGTGCTCCCAATGAAAACAGATTTTACCTGGACGGTATTGAAATACCAAATATCAACCACTTTGCTACACAAGGGTCTTCGGGAGGGCCGGTTGGTATGATCAATGTAAACTTTATCCGGGAAGTAGATTTCTACTCGGGAGCTTTTCCCGCCAACAGAGGTAACACCTTAAGTTCTGTAATGGAATTTCAACAAGTAACTGGTAACAGAGAGAAATTAGGAGGTAGCTTTATGGTGGGTTCCAGTGATATAGGCTTAACTTTAAACGGACCGACTGGTAAAAACTCTTCATTTATACTTTCCGCAAGAAGGTCCTATTTGCAATTTCTCTTCCAGGCCCTAAAACTACCTTTCCTGCCTACTTATAATGATTTCCAATACAAACATTTTTTTGAGTTTGGCGATAAAGACCAACTTACCATAGTTGGGCTCGGTGCAATCGATAACTTTGAGTTAAACACAGATGTTAATGATGGCGAAACCGATCAGGAAACTATCGACAGAAACAATTACATCCTTGGTAATTTACCTGTGAACGACCAATGGAATTATACCATTGGCGCCAATTGGAAACATTTTTCTAAAAACAGTTTTCAAAATGTAGTCATAAGTCGTAACCACCTAAACAATAGTGCTATAAAATACAAAGGCAATATTGAAGATCCGGATGAGTTGCTACTTGACTACAATTCAGAAGAAATCGAAAACAAACTAAGGATTGAAAGCACTAAAAGAATGAATGGCTGGAATTGGAATATTGGAGCCGGGTTCGAGCACGTTATCTATACGAATTCCACTTTTAATAAAACAGCAATCAACGGGGAGGTACAAATCATTGACTTTGATTCTGAATTTTCCATGCAAAAATATTCTTTTTTTACACAGGTCAGCAAGGCATTTTACAGCGAGAGACTTTCTCTTTCCTTGGGTCTTAGATCAGATGCCAATAGCTATTCGGACGAAATGTCAAATATTATTGACCAACTATCACCGCGTTTCTCGGCTTCTTATCAGTTTACTGAAAAATTCTCTGCCAGTTTTAACATAGGCCGTTATTTCCAGCTTCCAGCTTATACGGTTATGGGCTATAGAGATAATGATGGAAATCTTGTTAACGAAGAAAATGGAATCACCTATATCCAAAGTGATCATATTGTTGCTGGTGTACAATACAACCCTACAAAATATTCGAAAATTACAGTAGAAGGGTTCTATAAAAAATATGACAACTACCCTTTCTTAACCAATGACAGCATCTCTTTAGCCAATCTCGGAGGAGATTTTGGCGTCATTGGAAACGAGCCAGCAGTTTCAAATTCAATAGGAAGAAGCTATGGTGTTGAATTTTTTCTGCAACAAAAGCTAAGCTCTTCGGTTTATGGATTAATATCCTATACCTTTGTAAGAAGTGAGTTTGAAGATAAAAATGGGGATTTTGTGGCCTCTTCCTGGGACAACCAACATATCCTTAATATTACGGCAGGTAAAAAATTAAAGAAAAATTGGGAGATTGGTGCAAAATTCAGATTTTTCGGAGGATCACCCTATACCCCTTTTGACATTGAACAGTCTTCAAAAAAGGAAATATGGGATGTGACTCAAAGGGGAGTTAATGACTGGAACCAATTAAACACGCAGCGAAATGGCAATTCACACGGGCTCGATTTTCGCGTTGATAAACGTTGGTTCTATAAAAAATGGGCGCTTAATGCCTATCTCGATATCCAAAACATCTATGGTTACAAAACTGAAACACAATCCTTCTTGGATGTGGTAAGGGATGACAATGGAAATCCTATTGAAGATCCAAACAATCCAGACAGCTATCTAACTCAAGAGATAGAAAACGCTGTAGGAACCATTCTTCCTTCAATAGGACTTATGATTGAGTTTTAATTTTGCTAAGCTTCGATTTTTTTATCATAAGCTTCTTCATGAACATTGGCTACTGCCCTTCCTGAAGGATCATTCATATTCTTAAAACTTTCATCCCATTCCAGGGCAATTTTTGTGCTGCAGGCAACTGAGGCTTCTTGCGGCACACAGTGTGCTGCCGTGTCTGATGGAAAATGTTCAGCAAAAATACTTCTGTAATAGAATTCCTCCTTAGAAGTGGGTGTTTGAATTGGGAACTTATATTTTGCATTGGCGAGTTGTTCATCAGAAACTTCCTCTGCAACAACTTCTTTCAAGGTATCGATCCAGCTATATCCAACTCCATCAGAAAACTGTTCTTTCTGTCTCCAGGCAACACTTTCTGGTAAATATTTTTCAAAAGCCTTTCTTATAACCCACTTCTCCATGCGTTCACCATTAATCATTTTATCTTCAGGGTTTATTCGCATAGCCACATCCATGAATTCTTTATCCAGAAAAGGAACTCTACCTTCAATTCCCCATGCAGCTAATGATTTGTTTGCTCTTAAACAATCATACATATGAAGCTTGTCAAGTTTTCTTACGGTCTCTTTGTGAAACTCTTCAGCATTTGGTGCTTTGTGAAAATATAAATACCCTCCGAACAATTCATCTGCACCCTCACCTGAAAGCACCATTTTGACTCCCATAGATTTGATCACCCTAGCCATTAAATACATTGGAGTCGAGGCTCTTATGGTAGTAATGTCATAAGTCTCAAGGTTGTAAATAACGTCTTTTATGGCATCAAGACCTTCCTGGATGGTGAATTTGATCTCATGGTGAACCGTACCAATATAATCAGCTACTATCTGAGCAGCAGCCAAGTCGGGTGAGCCTTCCAAGCCTACAGAAAATGAATGTAAACGAGGCCACCAGGCTTCCTGTGTATCGCCAGATTCCACACGCTTATCCGCATATTTTTTTGCCAGTGCGGAAGTCACTGAAGAATCCAGTCCTCCAGATAGCAAAACCCCATAAGGCACATCACTCATCAGTTGTCTGTGGACCGCTGCCTCCAAAGCATCGTGTAATTCATCAATACTTGTCTGATTCTCCTTTACAGCTTCAAATTCTGTCCAGTCTCTGTCATACCATCTGACCAACTCTCCATCTTTACTTGACAAATAATGCCCGGGAGGAAACAATTCAATTTTAGTGCAAACTCCTTCTAGCGCCTTCAACTCAGAGGCAACATAAAAAGTTCCATTAGCATCCCATCCTATATACAATGGAATTATTCCCATATGATCTCTCGCTATAAAGTATTCATCCTTTTCAACATCATAAAGCGCAAATCCGAAGATTCCGTTCATTTCGTCTATAAAATCAACTCCTTTTTTCTGATAAAGTGCCAAAATAATCTCGCAATCAGACTCTGTTTGGAAATTATAAGTTCCTTCAAATTGTTTGCGTAGGTCCTGATGGTTATAAATTTCTCCATTAGCTGCAAGGATAAGTTTTTTATTTTCACTAAAAAGAGGTTGCTTTCCGGAAGCAGGATCAACGATAGCCAAACGCTCATGCGCGAGAATCGCCTTATTATTGCTATATATTCCACTCCAGTCTGGTCCGCGGTGACGGATCTTTTTCGACATCTCCAACAATTGAGGCCTTAACACCTCTGCCTTTTCTTTTAAATCAAATGCACATACAATTCCACACATCTCTATCTTGTTTTAATTTTTATTAGGCTGCAAATATGAATTTTTTATTTCAATTCGTAAACATATATTATATATATGGTTATAATTTATAACATAATTTTAATAATTGATTTATATATGTAAGTATTTGATTTCATTTCCATTTCATTAGTTTACATATTGCAATGTCTTGAGGAAAGGCCAGTAATAAGGTATCGAAAGTAGAATCCAACTCAATAGCACGAAATTCACATCACAGGTCGATCTGAAATCAAATTCAAGGATCTCTTAGTACGGTTAAATGACAAAGGGCATATGATATTCTGCAAAAATCACTAATAAAAAAGCGCTCACCTAACCTCCTTCATTCAATAGATCCAGGATGGCCTTATACATGTTTAGACCAATCTTATCCCCGTAAAGTTCAAGGCTATAATCTGGAGTATTCTCCAGATAGTAAGCATATGAATCTTTTATTTTATCGGGATCACTCCCAACTATCGAAGCAAATCCATTGTTTACTAATTCAATCCATTCTGTTTGTTCTCTGGCTATGATGCATGGTTTATGATTAAAATAGGCCTCTTTTTGAAGTCCTCCACTGTCTGTGATTACCATTTTACAATGCTTTAGAAGCTGCAACATGTCAAAATAGCCAAGGGGGTCTATTAATTGCCCTTCAAAACTTAGATTGAACTTTTTCATCATACTCCTTGTTCGGGGATGCAAGGGCATTACAACAAGGGTGTTTTTGGAAATCTCATTCAGTGCTTCAAATATGTTTTTTAATATCTTGAAGTCTTCTGTATTTTCCTGCCGGTGAATGGTAGCAAGTACAAATCTTTTTTGGTCCAACCCCAGGCTGTCAATGATACGCGATCTCTTATCAGACAGTTTGCCGTAATAGGCAACCGAATCTTTCATGATATCACCGCTCAAGATTACTCTTGACTCAAAATGATCAAAGCCTTCAGCTTTTAAATTTGACAGCGCAGTATTTGTAGGGCACAGCAACAAATCTGAAATTCTATCGGTAAGTATTCGGTTAAGCTCCTCGGGCATGGCCATATTAAATGACCTTAAACCAGCCTCTACATGAACCAATGGAATTCCAAGCTTTTTGGCTGCCAGAGCTCCAGCCAAGGTAGAATTTGTATCACCATAGACAATAACCAGAGAGGGTTTTTCTTCCAAAAGAACTATCTCAATTTCTTCGAGCATCCTGCCAGTCATAGCTCCGTGGCCCATTCCGTTTATGTCCAAATTATACTTTGGTTTAGGAATATCCATTTCCTGAAAGAAAACATCACTCATATTCTTGTCAAAATGCTGCCCCGTATGAACAATGACCTCTGTGAACTGCATTTTATCACGAATGATCCTGCTCAATACCGCAGCTTTTATAAACTGAGGACGTGCTCCTAAAATGCTTACTACTTTTTTCAATTGTTATCTAATTAATGAACAAATTACAAACTTTTTAAAAGCGATGCCAAATCTTTCGTCAGGTTTTTCCTGTGGAATCGGTCTATTTGATGCGCAGTGCTGTTTAGTTTTCCTGCCTTATACAAAGAATATTGCTTTCTCAACAACTCCTTTAATGTCATAACATCGTCGAAATCGATCATTTGACCTGCTCCGGTTTCATTTAAAATTTCTGCCAGATCGCCGTCTACAGGGCCAATGCCTATTATTGGGCGTTCACTTTGAAGGTATTCAAATACTTTGCCTGTGATCACCGACCGTGCCGCAGGAACCTTATTAACAGCCAGTAAAAGCAGCTGAGATACTCGTTGAAATTTCAGCACATCCTTGTGCGCCACATAGGCTATAAAAGAAATATGATTCTGTAATCTAAAATCGCTCACGCTTTGATAGACTTCCTGATCACATTTTCCTATCAATTTAACACTAAGATCATTTGCAAAATTCTCAGACTCTTCTATTAGTTCCTTCAAAGCCTGCCAAAGTATTTTTGGATTTCGATCAGCATTCATCATCCCTATATGAGAGATACTGAATTTTTTATCTAAGGTAATTTCCTCAAGTAGATCTTCATCATCAAAGCCATTACTAATAACTACCACATTATTGTTTCGGTCATTAAACTCCTCCTGCATGCATTTTCCAACAACCACTACAGCATTAGCCTGATTCAACACCTTGGTTTCCAATTCATGGTGTTTTTTTTGCGCTTTTTTAGTCAGTGGTAAGTTGTGAAAATAATCAATATTGGTCCATGGGTCTCTAAAATCAGCAACCCACTTCACTCCTGTTTTCTTTTGTAAAGTAAGTCCAATTATATGCAAACTATGAGGAGGTCCAGTGGTGATAACGATATCAATCTTATTTTCTCTTATAAAAGAAGTCAGTTTCCGAACAGAGGGTTTAATCCAAAATTTTCTTGAATCCGGAATAAAATAATTGGCCCTGACATATTGCATTTGACGCGTGAGAAAAGATGGATTAGAATCGAGAAAACCTGCACTTTGTTTTGTCTTTTTTAGTTTTAACCGAGCCAAAATTGAATTGGGCTCCCAAATGGCTTTGGTTATCACCTGAAGGTCTTTAGGAACTTCATGACTTAAGCTGGGATCTTCCACGGCATATGACGGGTTCTTCACTGTATACACAACAGGCTCTACATCAAAAGACGGTAGGTATTTGACAAACTTAAGCCATCTTTGAACGCCGCTCCCTCCCGCAGGAGGCCAGTAATATGTGATTAATAAAACTCTCAAGACTTTTCTAATTCTAAATATAGGTTCTTCAAATTATCTGATACCTTTTCCCAACAAAAATTTTCCTCAATAAACTGTTTCCCTTTTAGTCCAAGCTCTGAAGCAAACTCTGGGTTATGATATAGCATCAATATTTTTTCAGCAATGTCAGCTGCATCTTTCTCCTTGTGCACCAAGCCACTGTTCACTTCTTCTATAAGATTTTTCTGGGATAAGGCATCACTTACCAGAAGAGGAACAGCAAAACTCATATATTGAAACAACTTGTTCGCATAGGTCGTATCATGATGAAGATTACGATGTAATGGAGATATCCCAATTTTTGCCACCTGCAGATAAGAGGCGAATACACTAATATCCTGCCAGCCTTCAAAATCAATCATGTCTTGAAGTCCAAGTTCTTCAACCCTTTTTCTAAGTAGCATATCTGAAGAATTTTTACCCACAATCACCAGCTTAAATTCTTTTCTCAAAGACCGATCATCTCCTAAAATTGAAAAGGCTTCAATCACTGATAATAAACCTCGTCGCAGTCCTGTGTCACCTAAATACAGGATTACATATTTATCTTTATACCTCTCTATAATTGACGAATCAGTGATGAATTTTGTATAAAAAGATTCACTTACCGTATTGGGTACAATCGTGATTTTTTCATCCGTCAGGCCCACCCGTTTTTCTAATTCTTCCTTTGACTCTCTTGTAACAACAATGACCCGATCAGCCTCTTGAGCCAAGACGCCTTCTTTACGCTTCCAGGATGCCGGAGAAATCAAAAGATTTCCAGGGAATTTATTCAAATGTGGATAGGTTTTCATGATTTCCGGTCTGTTCTCATGAAGATCCAGAACCAAGGGAAGTTTCAAAGTATGATTGGCCTTGCCCACAGCCTCTGCAATCACCATATCATGCACATGAATTGCCTGAATGCTATTTTCCTTTAAGAAATGGGCTATTTTTACAGACATCATTTTCCTATAAAAGGGAAGCGAGTATGCCAACGCTGAAAGCTTGTATTCTAAGGTATTACTTGGGTATCTTTTTACCTCAATTCCATTAATGCATTCATCATGCGTCTCTTTTTCATAGCTCAGACAAAAAAGGAAGACCTGATGACCATCATCGATCAATGCCAGCGCCTCATTCTCAACCCGTGGATCAGGTGGAAAGGTTTTGTCTAAAATCATTCCAATTCTCATGTCGTTAGGAATCTATCTTTCCGCATAGACAGCATAATATCTAGGCGTAAATTTTCTTAGGATAGGTCTAAACCCGATTTTGTTTACTGGACTCGACCATTTTTCGATTTTTTTAATGTGCCAACCTGACTTTTCCAACAGCCAGTCAAATTGCCAGTCTTCAAACTCATGGTAATGCCGGTCCCACTTGTCAGTTTTACTTCTATAAGCACTTGCAAACCATAGTTTTAAGGGAACTGTTGTAATTAGCTTTGTAGCCTTTATGGTATTTAATACATTAAACGGGGCAATCATATGCTCGAAAATCTCAAAGGCCGTAACTGCATCAACCTCATAATTTTTAACGTTCGCATAGTCAATATCCAAATCCTCACCCAAAGTATTGTAAACGGTATACCCATAGGTTTCCAGGATCTCACTCAATTCATTTCTCACCCCAAGATCAAGTATGGTTGCAGGGGCAGGAAGTACCGACTGAAGAAACTCCACCGTATGTCTGTATCTTTTTTTTGGAACAGTTATGTACGATTTAAAATCACTCATTATAAGTCTGTTTAAGCGGTCTTTTTTTGTCTTATCCTTAGTCCCCATCCCAATAGAATCAGTATCAAAAGACCATAAGAAATCAAAGAAATCATATTTCCTGTTTCAATCACTCTGGGTTCAAATTTAAACACCAGTTCGTGTTTTCCTTTTGGAATCACTAAGGCCCTTAATACATAGTTTGCCCTCATATGTGGCACTAACTTCCCGTCAAGATAGGCATTCCAGCCATCCTCATAATATATTTCTGAAAAAACCGCCAACTGATCACTTGCAACCGAAGTTGCATAAATCACTTCATTGGCCTTGTAAGAGTTCAACCTGATACTTGCGGTACTGTCTTTTTCAAAAGTCGTTTCACCTAATGTATTCTCGTATTTACGCTCAAGAACTACACTTGATTTGGTTTTCAAACTGTCGAGGGCCTTCATTTCTTCATTAGCCGTATCCACGTATTCAATTTCAGTCACAAACCAGGCATTTCCATTTGCATCTTCATTCAACTGAACATTCTCCACGTTGTTTTCACCAGGGAATAGAAAGTATTTGGTATTGAGCATATTGAGCACTTCCATATTATTCCTTGAAATCTGAAAATCAAACAATTCCTGATAACGTCTGGGCTTCGCAGCATGATATCCCCCAATAGAATTATGATAAAAGGAGGTACTCCCATCATTCATTGGATTTACCATAAAGTTCATTACCCTGTAATGTTCTTTATCTTTAAGAATTTCAGCCTGCATAGGACTAAGGTCAAAAGGTTTCTCAATTTTTGATTTACTGATAAAATCATCCTTATTCACATAGCGAAGGTCAACAACTACTAAGTCGACCAACACCAGAACAAACAGTCCAAATACCACAATATTTCTCTTGATTTTATGGGTCATAAACAACCATAATAAACCAGCAGTTATCACTACAAAAATTAAAGAACGCAGGCTATCCTGAAAAAAGATGGTTCGTCTGTCTTCTGCAAGTACCTCTGATAATCCTGCCAACATTTGTTCATAATTTCCATCGCGATAACTTTCAAAAGAAAAAATGCTGGCACCTACTGCCGTAAAGAAAAGAGCGAGTCCTACAACAAGAATACTTGCACCTTTAAAGGCCTTCATCTTTTCCTCTTTCGTGTATTTATCACTTAGAAAATGATGTACTCCCAATATAGCCAATAAGGGTACAGCCACTTCTGCAATTACTTGTATGGATGATACCGCTCTAAATTTATTATACAGGGGTACATAATCAATAAAAAAATTAGTAACCAGTTCAAAATTCTTTCCCCAACTCAGTACAATAGAAAAAATGGTTGCAGCCAGAAGCCACTTCTTCAATGGGCCTTTGATCAAAAAAGCAGCCAAAACAAACAAATAAATAAAGATGGCACCTAGATAAGGAGGAGCAGCGACTATGGGTTGGTCTCCCCAGTACATGGGTGCGTTTTCGGTAAAACTAAGGGCTTGTTTTCTACCAGTTTTATCTTTCAAATACCTATAGGTATAGCTTTCTTTATCAAGCTTTTCATTGTTTGACCCCCCCATGAATCTAGGTATAAACAAATCAAAAGTTTCCATTAAGCCAAAACTGTATTCAGTAATATATGATTTCGACAAGCCTGTAGACATTTCCTTAGGACTCCCGTCAGCGTTGATGGTCAACTCACTTTGGCTTCGTGTACTGTGATCGGCATATTCCTTCGTGGCCAGCAAACTAGTTGCATTGACACCCACAGCCAGAACAACGGCTATCAAAAGCAAACCAATATGCTTGGCAAAAGGTATTACTTCTTTTTCCTTCAGGGCCTGAATCAAGTAGACCAGCCCAAAAATCAATACAGAAAAGAGCAGGTAATAGGTCATCTGAGGGTGACTCGCATTGATTTCCAGAGCCATGGCCAGCGCTGTAAGTACAAAACCCTTAAAATATTTTTTGTCAAAAACCAGTAATAAGCCTGCCAGAACAAAAGGCATATAGGCTATGGCATGAGCTTTTGCATTATGTCCTACCCCCAGAATGATGATCAAATAGGTTGAAAATCCAAATCCTACAGCCCCTATCATGGCCAATTTCCAATCAACCTTGAGCACACTTAACAAGAGAAAAAAGCCTAAAAAATACAAAAAAAGATAATCAGCAGGTCTGGGAAGAAATCTCAATAAGCTATCCAATTTTTTAATATAATCATTTGGATAATAAGTGCTTAACTGATAAGTTGGCATACCACCAAAGGCTCTGTTCGTCCAATAAGGTTCCTCCTCAAACTGTTCTCTAAAATCTTTAACTTCCTTTGACATTCCTCGGAACTGAGCAATGTCAGACTGAAACAATTGTTTTCCTTCCAAGACTGGTGAAAAATAGGCCAGGGAAATGATCACAAAACTTAATAAAGGGATCAGAATAGGCAGCAACTTCTTGATATTCATAGACGCTAAGCTATATTCTGTTTTCGTTTGATCTGGACGATCTTTAGTCATCAACTTCTTCAAAATCTACGTATTCACCAACATTATTACTACTTTCCTTTCTCTGAACCGGCTGCTTATCAACCACCGTCTCTCCTTCTTTCACCTGATCAGCAGGATCTTGATATCCCTGTTGCTCTCTCGCCTTTTTCTCAAAGTTTCTCACTACTTTTTGCATCAAAAACGGAAGAAAAATCCTTGCCAACCATTTGAAAGCATAATACCCGAGAATAAGGATCAAAATGAACCAAAAACCCTGAATTGAAGCCTCCTGCATAATTATTAAATTTAATTTTCAAAAATAACAATTTGAGAGCAACTTAAGCGTTTATATAGTGAAAAACTTAATTTGATCATATTATAAGTTGAACATGAAATCCTTCCTTACAACCTTTCTCCTCCTGCTATTGGCTGAATTTGCTTTTGGGCAATATACCGAGGTGATCAATTCCCGTCGCCCGGGATTTTCAGAAAGCCCCTATAGTGTGGGCACTAAAATATATCAGGTAGAAGCTGGCCTTTTTTATAAAGACGTTGGTGGGTACCTCTACTATGATCCAATTCTTGAAGAATCTTTTTCGTACAGCGGAACCAGTATTGGGTCGGATATTATGTTGAGAACCGGTCAATTTTTTGAACAATTGGAATTCAATCTTGACATGGCCGTTGTGAGCGAGAACCGAGACTATTCACAGCCGGCTATCTACAGCAAATCGGCATTCGGTTTCAGCAAACTTACTCTGGGGGCAAAATATATGGTTTTCAAACCTGAGTATTCAGACAAATCAAAAGAGATCAGGAGCTGGAAGGCCAGACATAGTTTTGATAAAAAAAGATTGATTCCTGCCGTAGGTGTTTCTGCCGGTTTGAACACGAATTTACTCACAGAACTTCATAAAAACCCAGAGGGTATGAGCCCGAGGTTTGGAATTTATACACAAAACGACCTTTCCAACCGATTGATTGTTCTCTTCAATTTTATAGCCGATAAGGCTTTTACCAACGAGGCTGAAAACTCATATATCGCTACAGTAACCTATACCTTACATGAAAAATGGTCGATCTTTGGCGAGAATCAAGGCTTTTTCAGAAAGAATGTACCCAACGATTTTCAATTTGGCGCCGGTGGTGCCTATCTGATCAATTCGAATATGCAGGCTGATTTTTCGGCTCGAGCAATTTTTGATGAAAGAGGCGACAATACCTATTTGATAGGTGGTGGGATCTCATGGCGACTAGACAGACATAAGGACAAAATTATTCTTGGCAAAGTTGACAACAACGAGGATATCAATCTCCCTAAAGAGAAGAAAAGTTTCTTGAATACAATAACTTTCGGACTTTTCGCAGGTGGCAAATCATCGAGTAACGGAAAAATGAGGGACGTAAAAACTTCAAAGGTAAAAACAAGAAATATTGAGGCTCCGGTAAATAAAAAAGCTCAGAAAGCCAGAAAAAAACAAAACAAGAGACAGGTCCAAGAAAAAAAGCAGAAAGAAAAAGCTGAAAAAAAGTACAGTAAAAAATCAGAAAACGACTAGTTTTGTCGAATGATAAAAATCCTGGAGATTTCGACAAAAAAAGAACTTAAACAATTCGTAAAATTCCCTTTTACTTTATACAAGAATAATAAGTTTTGGGTACCGCCTATTATTAGCGAAGAAGTTAAAAGTTTTGACAAGCTTAATAATCCAGTATTCGAACACTCAGATGCCAGGTTCTTTCTTGCCTTTAAGAATGGAGTTGTTGTTGGAAGGGTCACCGCCATTATTAACAACATAGAGATCGATGTTCAAAAAGTTAGAAGAATGCGATTTGGCTGGATCGATTTTATTGATGACCTGGAAGTCAGCAAAGCCTTGCTCAATAAGGTTATAGAAATTGGCAAAACACAAAAACTTGATTTTATTGAAGGCCCGCTTGGATTCTCCAATTTAGATAAGGTTGGGGTTCTTACAGAAGGTTTTGATTCAATTAGCACCATGATTACCTGGTATAATCACCCCTACTATGTCGAACATTTTAAAAGCTTAGGACTGGAACCTGCCCAAAAATTTATCGAATCCAATTTTTATTTTAAAAATGTAGATATCGAAAAATATAAGAGATATGCAGGCCTAATCAAAGAACGTTACAAGCTTAGGGCCATTAACTTTAAGACAACTCAAGAAGTGATGCCTTACGCAGAAGACATGTTTGATCTTTTTAACACCTCCTATGCCAAATTATCTTCCTTTGTTCCTGTTAGTGATAAACAAATCGCATATTTAAAGAAGAAATTTATTAATTTCATCAATCCTGAATACATAAAATTTATTGTTGATAAAGAGGATAAACTCGTCACATTTTCCATTACCATGCCTTCCTTTGCAGAAGCCTTACAAAAGGCAAATGGAAAGTTATTCCCTACCGGCTTTATACATCTGCTAAGGGCAAAAAAACATTCTAAATCCTCCGTTTTTTTCCTCATTGGGGTCCTTCCTGAATACCAAAGAAAAGGAGTGACCGCTATCGTTTTTGATGAATTTTTCAAAACTTACACTGAAAAAGGAGTAGAAAAACTGATTATCACGCCCGAACTGGAAGATAATAAGGACATTCAGCTTATCTGGAAAAATTTCAAACCTCAAGTGCATAAAAGAAGATGTACCATGAGAAAAGATATCAATTGATATAGATCTCTCTAAGTAGACATAGTGATTAGAATTAGTTACATTTAACCTCCTACATAATCTATCATGCAGCTTTTTTATACTCCTGACATAAGCACGATCTTAAAGACAATTACCTTCAATAAAGAAGAAAGCAGACATATTGTAAGAGTTTTACGAAAAACGAACGGAGATCAACTAACTATTACCGACGGTAAAGGAAAATTATACACTGCCGAAATTGTTCAGGCTCTCGATAAAAAATGTCTGGCGAACATCAGTAGCTGGGAGGATAAACCTAAATCCTGGAATTATCACTTACATATTGCCATTGCACCTACCAAAATGAATGATCGTTTCGAATGGTTCCTGGAAAAAGCAACAGAGATAGGTGTAGATGAAATCACCCCTGTGTATTGCGACCATTCTGAAAGAAGGTCCCTAAAAACAGAACGCATGGAAAAAGTTATTCTATCGGCGATGAAACAATCCTTGAAATTTAACCTTCCTGTTTTGAACAATCCTAAAAAATTCAGTGAATTAGTCCATCAAAAAGATTGGGATCTCGGCCTTATTGCACATTGTGAAGATGGAAAGAAAGATCATCTTAAATCCTTTTTCCCCTTTCATCAAAAAATCATGATCCTGATAGGTCCGGAAGGTGATTTTTCGGTTAGTGAAATAGAACAAGCCCTCCGGCAGGATATAAAGCCGGTAACTTTTGGCGAGAGTAGATTACGTACCGAAACGGCTGGCGTTGTTGCCTGCAACACTGCGGCGCTTCTCAATGAAATTTTATAACTTAACAAACTCATGAAAATTAAAAATATGAAATCATATTTGTTAGCAGTAAATTTCTGTGTGTTCTTTTTATGTTTAATTTTAAACAATCAGCTTCAGGCTCAGGAGGTGGCGATCATAAAATATGAAGGCGGGGGCGACTGGTATGCAAATCCTACTGCCGTTCCAAACCTGATCCGTTTTTGCAACTCGAACATCAATACCCGACTCAGTGAAAAACCTAAAAATATTGAACCCCAAAGTAAGGAGCTCTTCAACTTCCCGATAGTGTTTTTGACAGGTCATGGCAATATCTTCTTATCTGAAGAAGCTGTAAATAATTTGAGAAACTATCTTATTTCAGGAGGTTTTATGCACATTTCAGACAATTATGGCTTGAACGATTATATAAGAAACGAAATGAAAAAGGTATTTCCTGAACTTGAATTTGAGGAAATTCCCTTTGATCACGAAATTTACCATCAAAACTATAATTTTAGTACCTTACCAAAAATTCATGAGCACGATGGAAAGCCTGCACAGGGTTTTGGACTCTTCTATGAAGGTCGATTACTTTGCTTTTACGACTATGAAAGTGATTTGAGTGACGGATGGGAAGACCAAATAGTTCATAATAATCCTCCGGAGGTTCGATCTAAGGCGCTGCAAATGGGAGCAAATATTATGGCCTACGCCTTCAAAAATTAAGCATCAACTCAAAAAGCTGGCATGATCAATTCCGTAGACGACATTCAGATTAATTTTAATTCAGACAACCTATGGGTAGTTAATCTAACCTTAACACTGATCATGTTTGGAGTGGCACTTGATATCAAGATGTTAGATTTTACAAACCTTTTGAAGTCGCCCAAACCCGTTATTGTGGGTATCATATCACAGTTCGTACTGATTCCATTCGTTACTTTTTTAATGATTCTCATTATTAAACCCTATCCAAGTGTTGCCTTGGGTATGATTATGGTTGCGGCCTGTCCTGGAGGTAATATTTCTAATTTTATGACCAAACTCGCAGGTGGTAACGCGGCATTATCTGTTAGCCTTACAGCTTTTGCTTCTTTAGCGGCTCTTGTAATGACGCCGCTCAACTTTGCCATCTGGGGCAGTTTTTATGAACCAACCTCCGAAATTCTTACAAAAGTAAAAGTATCGCCTTCAGAAGTGGCCAGATTCGTTTTATTGATCCTGGGTATCCCTTTGGTTCTAGGAATGGTGATCAATCACTATCGTCCCGTTTTTGCCTCCAAAGCCTCTCGTTTGTTAAAACCGGTTTCCATTTTGATTTTTCTTTTATTTGTGGCTGGTGCATTCTATAATAATCTGGACATATTTATGGAACATATCCATTATGTCTTTGTTTTGGTGATTGCCCATAATGTGATTTTGTTGTTGGTTGGTTTCTATTTTGCTAAATTGAACAAACTAACTTATCTCAATCAAAAAACCCTGAGTATAGAAACAGGGATTCAGAATTCAGGACTAGGCTTATTATTGGTATTCAGCTTTTTTGACGGCCTCGGTGGAATGGCTTTATTTGTCGCTTTCTGGGCCATATGGGATATCTTATCCGGCTTGCTGATTGCTTATTTTTGGTCTGATAAATCGAAACCAGTTAAGGCATGAAAAAAATTTGGTACCTTTTTGTAAAATTTTATATGAGGTTTGGCTTCGCCTTTTATTTCAAAAAAATACTGATTTCAGGAACCGAAAACATTCCTAAAAACAAAGCAATTCTTTTTGTGGCAAATCATCAGAATGCCCTAATAGACCCCTTGTTACTCGGTGCCGTTACCCCACGAGAATTAAATTTTCTAACAAGAGCAGACATTTTTAACAAGCCCTTGATCAAAGCTATATTGTCATCGGTTAATATGCTTCCTATTTACAGGATCAAAGACGGATTGACCAACCTTTCCAAAAATGAGGAAGTATTTCAGAAATGCTATGAGATCCTTGATAAAAATGGAACCGTATTAATCTTTCCTGAAGGAAATCACAATATCAAAAGGCGTTTGAGGGTATTGAGCAAAGGCTTTACAAGAATCATCATTGGATCGCTCCAAAAGAACCCTGATTTAGAGATCGTCGTCTTACCAATAGGTATCAATTACACAAATGCTAAAAAATTCGCCAGTAGCGTCCATCTTGTATATGGGGAGCCTATACCTGTAAATAAACAACACAGGGATGCGGCATTAAACGGTGCCTCTTCGGGGTTAAAAAATGAAGTAAGCGAAGCCCTGAAAAAATTGATCACTCATATAGAAAACCTGGAACACCACGACAAAATAGCAGCTTCATTTACTGAGGAAGAATTTCTTGACCCTCATAAAGTCAATCAAAAACTTGTTGATTTAAACCATGAAGATTTACTGAATGTAGAAGATGACAGTCAATTTAATTTGTTGGGTCCTTTGATCAGAGTCAACAGTTTTATTCCAATTTTAGTATGGAAATTCATATCGCCAAAAATTGTTGAAGACGAGTTTATTGCTACCCATCGCTTTACAATAGGTATCACCCTGGTTCCAATCTGCTATCTAATTCAAGCAGGTATTATTGCTTATTTAACAACAGACCTTACGGGCTTTATCTATCTGTGTGTCAGCTTCCTGATCGCCTATTTGTTTGTCAAATCAAGTTAGTCCGTCACTAGTTGATAATCGCTTCCTGAATAAGTTTTTGAACAACGGTTCTGATATCAGCCTCCCCAAGTTTATTGTTCTCACGAGATGGATATACCCTGTTTGATAAAAACACATAAACGATTTCAGTTTCGGGATCCACAAAAGTATAGGTACCCGTATAGCCACTATGTCCAAAACTCTTAAAGGAGATACAACCGCAGGTTGCCATTGATTCATCGAGCTGCGGCTTATCAAATCCCAATCCTCTTCTTACACCTTTGTCTTCAAAGTATCTTCGGTTAAATTTATCGAAAGATTCGGGTTTAAAATAACTTTTACCCCCATAATAGCCCTTCTGCAAGTACATCTGCATCATTTTTGCTACGTCATTTGCCGTACCGAACAAGCCCGCATTTCCACTAATACCGCCCATCATGGCAGCTCCTTCGTCATGCACATTTCCATGTAATAGCTGGTGTCGAAAAAACTCATCATTTTCCGTTGGAACTATATTGGATTTTGGAAATTTATTCAGAGGGTTATAAACCAGTGTTGTAGCTCCCAAGGGGCCATAAAAATATTCGCGGTTGAGAACATCCATTGATTTCCCATATGTTTTCTCAATATAATCTTTAAACAAATAAAAAGGCAATCCGCTGTATTTGTATTCCAGCACATCTCTCTGAGGTGCCTCCGCGATTAACTTGAATATGGTATCCTGATAATCTGTTCTGAGGTAAAGGTCTTCTGCCACCTTGATACTGTACTTATTGGAATTAGTGTTGCTGAAATACTTCTCCATGGGTGTATTCTCCTTACCCTCCACCATGGTTTCATAATATGGAATATAGGGCTTTAGTTTTGCATAGTGAGAAAGTGCTTCCCTTATGGTAACAGTATCCTTGTTACTGCCTTTTAAAACAGGCATGAGCTCCCCAAGGGGTGCATCCAGATCAAATTTACCTTCTTCTTCAGCCTTTATGATCATCGGAAGACCTCCAAGAATTTTGGTCACAGAAGCCAGATCATAAATACTATTATTATCTACTTTTTTTTTTTTGTCATACGTATAATACCCATAACTTTTCCTGTAGACAACTTTGCCATGACGTGCCACAAGCACGTGCATACCAGGGGCCATCATCGAATCGATCACGACCTCGGCCACAGAATCAATCCTTTGTAGTTTGTGTTTGTCTAAACCAACATCTGCAGGAATTGAGTAGCCCAATCGATTAAGACCAGCGAGCTGGAGTCCATAACCTACCTTAAAATCGTCTTTGATATTTACAGGCAAAACACCTTTGATATCCAGCGCTCCAAAAATCATTTGAGCCGATACATCCTGAGCCAAATTGGTGTTTTGGTAGGACACAATAATACCATCTATATTTTCAAAAGATTTTATCTTTAACAAACTATACGGGCTTGCGAACACATCGAGGATCACTTTGTGATTTTTTGCAATTTCCTGAAGGATCAATAATTCCTTATCGTCGATCTTATAATTCGCATAGGCACCCAAACTTGTATGAAAGCTCACAATTACGGTTTCATAATCCTTAAGCTTATTTGAAATTTCAGTAATACTTTTACCCGAAATCACATCAACTTTTGAATAATCTTGAAGGCGATTTACAAAAGGACTGTTATTGTGCTTTCCAAATTTGACATATGCCAGCTTATTATTTCCAAGATTTTTAAGAGGTAATACATCATTTTTATTCTGAATAACAGTAACCGAATTTTCTACCAGTCTGCGATTTAATAGATCATCCTCTACAGTATTGAGGTCGCTCATCAGGTTATCTACCTTCAATGGCTCATAATTGTTCAATCCGACCCAATATTTGGTTTTTAAGATCTTTCTTACTGATTCATTTAATCTATCATCCGTCAGGGTACCCTTAGCATGGGCCTTTTTAAACATTTGAATCGATTTGACAACGTTTAGAGGTACATCAAGAAGATCATTTCCTGCAAGTATCGCTTGTAAATTGATCTCTTCAGAGGAGGCAAAATCAGCCGAACCTTTCATATTTAGTGCATCTGTAACGATCAGACCCTGGAAGCCCATTTTCTCTTTTAACAAACCCGTAACGATGTTATAAGATAAAGAGGATGGAAGATTCACATTGGGTTCCAAAGCCGGCACACTGAGATGTCCAATCATAGCCGAACCTATCCCCTGTTCAATAATCTTAGTGTAAGGGTATAATTCAATTGAATCTAAGCGTATTGTATCATGGAGCACCGACGGAAGGGTTTTATGTGAATCCTGAGCCGTATCGCCATGACCAGGAAAGTGTTTGGCACAGGCCATTATACGTTCACTTTGAATTCCTTTGGTAAAGGCGATGGCCTTTCTGGTAACATTGTATTTATCCTCTCCATAAGAGCGATTACCAATCACAGGATTTAAAGGATTTGTATTTACATCTACCACAGGAGCAAAATTGATATGTACACCTTCTCTTTTCATGTGCTTGCCCATTTGCTTACCCATTTGATAGAGCAACTTGTCGTCGCGAATTGCACCCAGTGCCATGTTATAGGGAAAAGCCACAGTATTTTTAAGTCGCATCCGCAATCCCCATTCTCCATCAATACCAATCAGGAGAGGTATTCTGGATTGACTTTGATATCTGTTGGTCAATTCCACCTGTTTGATCGCCTGATCCTGAAAAAATATTAAGGCCCCAATATGATGTTTGATTATAAGGTTGCTAATAAATTTCTCGTGTTCCTCATCCTTATTCGAATAGGCTGCTACCATAAATAATTGACCTATTTTCTCGTCAACATTCATGCTGCTCATAATACTGTCAACCCATTTATTTTGAGCTATACTATCTTTTGTTTGTAAAGGATCTTTTTGGGCTCTGGCCTGGATGGTCAGAAGCAGGACCATAAGCACTGCAATTTTGTTCATAAAAGGGAATTTAATTTGATAAAAACCAAGTGGTTCAACCTGATCAATTGCTCTTTGCCGGTCAGCTCATGAGCCTGTAACTTTATTTCATAAATTTAAAATATTAGCTGAAATAACGGCTATGCCAACTCTTATTGGCCGGAACTTCCCATATCTCATTAAAATCAGCTTTGTTTTGCACCATATTATTAAAGACCATGGTATCAGGACGTATTTTATGCTCCTTTACATATTTTTGGAAATCAGCCAGAGAAACCACATTGATATGCTCTCCATCTTTAAATGCTGTATTTAGTTTATTCAAAAGTTCCAGCTCAAACTCCTTTTCTATATTTTTAAACACATGAGTAGAAGCATCTATGGAGCAGCCTGAAACCTCATTAAAAGATTCGTCGACAGCCAGTATGATAAAATGCTTGTATTTAATGTCAAATGAAGCCTTCAGATCATCCCCGTGTCTGGTCCATTCATTGACAAAATCTTTCAGCTTATCCGAAATAATTTTCATCTCATCCGAGCTAAATTCTCTATTTGATTGATAAATCCATACTCTCGAATTATCCTTCATAGTTTCAAAATCTACATACATCTTTATATCTTTTTATTAAATTTATTCTGCAGGTCTTCGAGCGAGCTGATTGCTTTTTTAGCCGACATATTCTCTTTGATACTCTTCAGTACTTTTTTGGTGTACAGCGGGAAGTCAGCATTCTGCATCCAATTATAATATCCAGGATTTTCTCTAAAAACATCCCGTACCTTTCTGCCCTTGTATTTACCAAACGAAAAGACATCCTCCTCTTCTGCATCCACTAAAATAAAACCGGCAAAATCAGCACGTTTCTGATGAGAAGAATAGTCACTTAAAAAGGAAACGTCGTTTTGAAGGTCATCATATTTCTCGATCTGAGCTTCCAGAATCTCATAAGTTGCTATGGTATCAGCTTCTGCCGAGTGTGCATTTTCAAGGTTCTTTCCACAATAGAATTCGTATCCTGCGCCTAGAGTTCTCTGTTCCTTTTTATGAAAAATTACCTGTACATCTATAGCTTTTCTGTTTTCCATGTCAAAATTCACCTTGGCGCGAAGCATTTCTTCAGCCAGCAAGGGGATATCAAACCTGTTTGAATTAAATCCCGCAAGATCACATCCTTCTATCATTGCACTAACCTTAGCGGCTAGTTCGGAAAATTTAGGTTCCGTAACCACTTTTTCATTGGTAATGCCATGAATGTCAGAGGCCTCTTTGGGAATTTCAATTTCCGGATTTACGAGCCTTGTCCAGGTTTCCTTATTTCCGTTAGGGTAGACCTTAAGCACAGAGATTTCAACAATCCTGTCTGTAGCTATTTGAATTCCGGTTGTTTCCAGGTCAAAGAAAACAATGGGTTTTTCAAGTTTAATATTCATCGTATTGAAATGAAATTAATATTCGTTTTTTGATTATCTTAAAAAGTGGTATTGACATCCCAGGCTTCCAGATAATCTGCTATTCGTTTGGCAAACATACTGCCCAGGGCTCCGTTTACCACTCGATGATCATAGGAATGAGAGAGGATCATTTTGTGTCGAATTCCAATAAGATCTCCATCGGGAGTTTCAATAACTGCCGGAACCTTTCGGATTGACCCCAAGGCCAGAATTCCTACCTGGGGCTGATTGATAATTGGGGTACCCATGATACTTCCAAAGGAACCAACATTGGTCACAGTGAAGGTGCCACCCTGAACATCATCAGGGTTAAGTTTACCGGCTCTTGATCGTTGAGCAAGGTCATTAACGGCTTTAGTCATACCAACCAAATTGAGCTGATCAGCTCTTTTAATCACGGGGACAATTAAATTGCCATCCGCCAGTGCTGCGGCCATACCTAAATTAATGTCTTTATGCTTAAGAATGCGATCTCCGTCTAAAGAGATGTTCATCATTGGGAAATCACGTATCGACTTTGCTATGGCCTCCATAAAGATGGGAGTATAGGTGATTTTTTCACCTTCCCTCTTTAAAAATTCATCTTTGACTTTGTCTCTCCACCTCACTACATTGGTAACATCGACCTCCACAAAACTCTGAACATGCGCTGAGGTTCGTAAAGAATCCACCATATGCTTTGAAATGAGTTTACCCATCCTGCTCATCTCAATGATCTCATCATTTAATGCGGGTTTAGCCGCTTCAACAGTAGGAGTGGCTGCAGTCTTTTTGGATACCGGGTCAGAAATTTTTATTTCCTTTACCTCAGAGGAAGTCTTTCTGCCTCCTTTAATATACCCCAATAGGTCATTTTTAGTAATCCGCTCATCTTTTCCTGTTCCTTTTATAGCTTCCAGTTCAAGAATACTTATTCCTTCTGTTTTGGCTATATTTTTAACCAGGGGAGAGAAAAACTTTCCACTAGGTGAGCTAAGGTCAGTAACAATTTCGCTTACGGTTTTCATTTCTGCTTTTACAGATGCCACCGTGGGAAGCTCTTCAGGAACCTCATCAGGCTTCTCTTCAACCTTCTCTGCTACTAATTGAGTTTCCCCATTTGTTTCGATCACTGCAATTACCTGTCCAACACCAACAACCTGATCAACTTCAAAAAACCTTTCCACCAATACGCCTTCAACCTCACTTGGAACTTCAGAATCAACCTTATCGGTTGCTATCTCAACAATAGCCTCATCCATTTCAATGGTATCTCCAACTTCCTTCAACCAAGAAGTAATTGTCGCTTCAGCAACGCTTTCACCCATTTTCGGCAGTTTCAATTCAAATTTTGACATTGTGATGCTTATTTTAACGGCAAATTTAAGAAATAAAAAAGATAATATTTAGGAGTTTTTAACTATACTCTCTTTTACTAAAAACAATTCATCCAGAATCCTAAATTATTGCGAATATGACATCGAGGTTCTGATTGAAATCATTCTGTTACCTTCAGATAGTCAAGCTTTTAAACCTGTTCTATTGGTTCTATGAATTCTGGTCATTCTTCTTGATCTTAATCATTTCTTTTGTGAGCTCATTCATTTTGGAGACCTTATCCTCAAAATCACCTTTTATGGTTTTCCTGTAACTATTCAGATTTTCAACCAGTTCATTGATATTATCAGGGAGTATCTCTTCAAAAAACTGTCTAAGTCTCTTCGCTGCTGTCGGTGATTTTCCATTGGTGGAAATGGCAATTTTGACATTACCCTTGGTTACAATACCCCCCATATAAAAATCACAATAGGGAGGATTATCTGCTAAGTTGACCAAAATATTCACTTCTTTACAGTCATTGTACACGTGTATGTTCACATCCAAATCATCGGTAGTGGCAATAACAATCTGTTTGTCATTCAAATATTTTTTATGATATAACCCTTGTACAAGAGTCACGTCATGACCCTGAGCCAAAACGACAACTTCGGGGATAAAAGTCTTTGATATCATAGTAACTTTGGCGCTGGGACTCGACTTCAAAAGAAAGGTCAGTTTCTCAAATCCAACATTACCTCCTCCTACTATTAACACATGTAAAGCAGCAACTTTGAGAAATACAGGATAAAGTTCATTTTGATCCAAACTACAGGTTTTAAGGTCAACATTGAGGTTAAAAAAACTGATGATTCTTCAAAAATACTTGAATTTTATCAAAAAGCCCCGTAAACTTTTTCAATTATATCTATCAAAGAAGGCATAGTATGATGAAAATCATAAAAATTACTATTCTTAACTTCTACATTTACCTTTCAGAATACATGAAAATCAGCGAGAATGAAAAATTTGGTTCTTGGTAATGAAGCATTGGCACAAGGCGCCATAGATGCTGGAATTTCTGGTGTCTATGCCTATCCAGGCACACCATCCACAGAAATAACGGAGTATATACAACAATCTAAAATAGCGAAAGAACTCAGCATACATTCCAGTTGGTCAGTCAATGAAAAAACAGCAATGGAAGCAGCTCTGGGGATGTCTTATTGCGGAAAAAGGGTTCTTACCGTTATGAAGCATGTTGGGCTCAATGTAGCTTCTGACGTATTTATGAATATGGCGGTCTCCGGAATCAATGGCGGATTGGTAGTTGTAGTAGCCGATGATCCTTCCATGCATTCATCTCAGAACGAACAGGATTCTCGGTTTTATGGAAAATTTGCAAAAGTTCCTATTTTGGAACCCTCAAATCAACAAGAGGCCTATAATATGATGCACTATGCCTTTGACTTGTCGGAAGAGACTCAGTTACCCGTTTTGTTGCGTTTGGTTACAAGGCTATCCCATTCTCGTACAGGAGTTGTTTTCAAGGAAAGAAGGGCACAAAATGGCATACAATTACCTGTGGATACCAATCGCTTTGCTTTGATCCCTTCAAATGCAAAAAAGCAATATGAAAAATTAGTCGACAAAAAATCAGTTTTGCTGGAAGCTTCTGAAAAGTCATCCTGGAATTCCCTGGTACAAAATAAGAATCGTTCCCTGGGCATTGTGGCCTGTGGGATAGGGTATAATTATGTCATGGAGAACCTCTCTGATAATTTGGATTTCTTCTCTTTGTTAAAAATTTCTCAATATCCCGTTCCCAAAGAAAAACTTAAAAAAATATATGACGACTGTGATGAACTGCTTGTTGTAGAAGAGGGATACCCTTTGGTGGAAGAACTACTCCACGACTATTTTGATGAATCTCCAAAAGTTACCGGAAAGTTAAGTGGTCACTTGCCTCAGACAGGAGAATTGAATCCTAACATCGTCGCAAGTGCAATTGGTCTTTATCGAAGCCAAGAACCTCAGATATCCGGCATTGTGGTTGGCAGACCTCCTCAACTATGCGAAGGATGTGGCCATCTTGATCTGTTTAAAGTTATTCAGGAAATCCTGCCCGAAATTGGACAAAAAAAAGTATTTGGTGATATTGGATGCTATGCACTAGGTGCATTAGCACCCCTCAATACGGTCAACACCCTAATTGATATGGGAGCTTCCATCACAATGGCCAAAGGAGCCGCAGATGCCGGGGTTGAAAATGCCATTGCAGTAATAGGTGATTCTACTTTTACCCATTCAGGAATGACTGGTTTACTGGAAGCCATTAATGACAAGTCTCCTATCACGGTCATCATTTCAGACAACTCGACCGTAGCCATGACCGGAACTCAGCAATCAATTGCCACGGGTCGCCTAAAGGATATCTGCCTCGGTCTCGGGGTCGCCCCTGAACATTTGAAGATAATCGAACCTTTAAAAAAGAATTTTAAAAAAAATCTCGAGATTTTGAGAAAGGAAATTCACTATGAAGGAGTATCTGTAATCCTCTCTGAAAGACCTTGCGTAAGGTTAAGCAGAGATAGCAAAGAACAAATCAAACAAAAAATAGCCTCTTTAAACTAAAACTACCTTATGAAGTCAAATATCATCTTATCCGGAGTTGGTGGACAAGGGATCCTCACCCTGGCTTCCATTATTGACATCGCCGCCCTTCATCTTAATCTATTTGTTAAACAATCTGAGATTCATGGAATGAGCCAGCGCGGAGGAGCAGTACACTGCCACGTTAGGATCTCTGATAAGCAGATTTATTCTGATCTTATCCCATTAGGAGAAACAGATATTATCTTATCTGCAGAGCCAATGGAACTTTTAAGGCATATTCCTTCCCTTAAAAAAAACGGATGGATCATTACCGATTCGAGTACGTTTGAAAATATAATCAACTATCCCGACAAACACGAATTGTACAAACGAATAAAAAAGCACGTCAACCATATCATCATAGATGCCAAAAGTTGTGCAAAGGATATGGGAAATACTAAGGTCTGTAATATGGTCTTGTTGGGTGCTGCCTCCGATCATCTTCCCATACCTGAAGAAAAGTTCTTGCAGGCCATCAATTATTATTTTAGAGACAAAAGTGAAAAGGTCAGGCTTAAAAACACTGAGGCTTTTAAACTAGGACAGCACAAAGCCAAGGAATTCGTTGAGTTTATGTATTAGAATCGTGTACCATTGCGACCTGTAAGTGATTCCTGATCACCTGAGAAAGAAGAACTACGCCTTTTTCAATATCATTCTTCGGCATATTGGAGAATGACAATCTAAGGTTATTATCTTTCTTGTTCTCCGGATCGAAGGTTCTGCCTGCAACAAATACAACCCCTTTTTTAAGGCAGTCTTTGAAAACAGCGTTGGCACTAAGTTGATTTGGCAGTCTTAACCACATATAAAACCCTCCTTTTGGTTCTAACCATCGAATGCCTTCTGGCAAATGTTTCTGCAAACTTTGTTGAAGGATCTCTTTTCTTTCGCTGTATTCCTTTCTAAGAAAATCCAGATAAGGTTCGAGATAACCCTCATTGATAAATTGATTGGCTAAAATTTGCATGAAATTGGAAGTACATGCATCAAGGGCCTGTTTTATAGATTCTGCTTTTTCGAATATTTCAGAGGAAGATAGCATATATCCCAAACGGAATCCCGGACCCAAAATCTTAGAGAAGGAACCCGTATAAATGATCTCTACATCATAACCGGCATATGATTTCAAAGGTCGTGTCATGGGTTTGTCTTTTATATCAAAAAAGAGGTCACCATAAGCATCGTCTTCAATTAAAATTATATCGGTTCCAGATAGGGTTTCCAAGAGTGCACGCCTTCGTTGTTCAGTGTATAATATCCCTGCAGGATTGTGAAAATTAGGCGTGATATAAAGAAATTTTGGAGGCTTTTCCAATTCTGATATCACCTTTTTTAAGGTCTCAATCTCCATTCCTTCCTCATCAATAGGAATCCCAATGATTTTTGCGCCATATGTTTCGAATACAGAAATGGCGCCAACAAAACACGGATTCTCAGTGAGGATAATGTCTCCTTCATTTACAAATTCCTGAGTGATAATACTTATGGCCTGTAATGAACCTGTAGTCACAAGAATTTTGTCAGTTCGTGCAGGTAACCCCTTCCTTAACATCATTTTTTGAAGAGACCGTACCAAAGGAGGATACCCTGAAGTTGGACCGTATTGAAAACAAAGTTTCTTTATATCGTCGTTTAAATCGTTATAGACCTGATCTATCTCCTTAACGGGAAAAAGATCATTGTTGGGCATTCCGCCGGCAAAAGAGATCAATCCTTTCCCTGAAGACTGTTTCATTAATAGTTTAATGTCTTCTGAGTGCATCGAATTAACCGCTCGGGAGAATGCATACATACCGTTCAAACTTTTATTTCATTAGTCAAAGTAACTACTTTTTGAGTCTTAAAGACTTGATAAATATCAGCAAATGAATCATTTTTTTTGACTTATTTTACATCTACCAATCCGGCACAGTTATGTTGCACAAAAAACTTCTCAAACCATCAAGTATTGCAGTTGTAGGAGGTTCTGAGCATCTTGACCATATTGGGGGTAGTGTTCTTAAAAATCTTATTGATCAGCAATTTAGCGGAAACTTATTTGTTGTAAACCCCAAAAATGATCTGGTTCAAGGCATTAGGTCGTATAGAGACACTTCTCTCCTTCCACAGACCGATCTTGCTATCATTGCCATCCCTGCACAGGAAGTTTTGCCAGTAGTTAAAGAATTGATCACGGCAAAAGGTACCATGGGCTTCATTATTTACTCGGCTGGATTTGCAGAGCTTGACAAAAAAGGGAGTGCCTTGGAGAGGGAGATCACGCGAATAATCAGCGAAGCTGGAGGAAGTCTTTTAGGGCCAAACAACATTGGTATGATCAATCAGCATTATGCCGGCATCTTTACCCGACCCCTTCCTGTGATAGATAAAAAAGGTGTCGATTTTATTTCCGGTTCGGGTGCAACCGCAGTATTCACTATTGAAGCTGCCCAGCAGATTGGCTTAAGGTTTTCTAATATTTATACTGTGGGAAACAGTGCCCAATTAGGTGTAGAAGAAATACTGGAGCATTTGGATGAAACCTTTAAGCCCGGAGAAAGCAGCTCTGTTAAAATGCTGTACATGGAGGCTGTCAAAAATGCTTCTAAACTGCTTAAACATTCAAGTTCCTTAAGAAGAAAGGGCTGTTCCATCGTCGCTCTGAAATCGGGTGTTACTGAAAAAGGAAATGCCGCAGCTGCTTCACATACGGGTGCCATGGTCAACTCTGACTTATTTGTCCAAGCCCTCTTTAATAAGGCAGGAATCATACGATGTCAAAGCAGGTATGAACTGGCAAATATTGCTGCCATCTTACAAACTACTCAGCAAAAACCACAGAATTTTGCAGTTGTAACCCATGCGGGTGGCCTTGGAGTAATCTTAACAGATACATTGACACAAAACGGTTTATGTGTTCCAGATCTTAAGGACCTTCATCAAAATGCTTTAAAGCAATTATTATACCCTGGGGCTGCTGTTGCCAACCCCATTGACATTCTCGCTACCGGAACTGCCAATCAACTTGAACTGGTTTTAGACTATTGTGAACATAAAGTAAAAGAAATCGATGCCATGATCGTTATTTTTGGCAGTCCTGGTCTTGGATCGGTGACCGAGGCCTATAAGGTGATTCATCAAATGGGTCAAAAATGCAGCAAACCAGTATTCGCCATTTTGCCTTCTGTTGTCAATGTGAAAAAAGACATCAGCAAATTCGTCAAAAAAGGGAATTTGGCATTTTATGATGAATACCTTCTTGGAAAATGTCTTGCCAAGGTCATGACGCATCAGGTACTAACGGAAAAATCCATTCAAAATAAAAGGAAGCAAAACTCAAAGCTTAGATCATTGGTCGACAAGCTCCCCAGCGGCTTCCTAAAACCAGATCAGGTATATGATCTACTAGAAACTGCCGGAATTTGCATGGCCAAACAAGTATTGGTTAGAACAGAAATAGAATTATTGAAGGCAAGCAGTACATTACAATATCCAGTCGTCCAAAAAGTCGTAGGTCCTCTGCATAAAAGCGACCAAAAAGGGGTAATCATCAATGTGTCCAATATAAATGACCTGTTGTATAATTATCGAAAATTGATTCAAATAAAAGGAGTTTCAGCAGTATTGATACAAGAGATGGTCAAAGGCAAGGAAGTCTTTATCGGAGCAAAAAGAGAAGCAGGTTTTGCGCCATTGGTCGTTTGTGGTGCCGGTGGAATCTATATAGAAGCTCTTAAGGACAATACGTTTGCCCTGTCACCGATTAACAGGAATGAAGCCGTTGAAATGGTAAGTAAATTACGTATCAAACCTATACTTGATGGAATGAGAGCTGAGCCTTCATGCAACCTGGAAGCCTTTTATGATGCCATTCAAAAAGTCTCAGAACTGTTGGAAATTGTACCTGAAATAAGTGAGCTGGATATCAATCCATTGATGTTGAGCCAAGAAGCTATCGTTGCAGTTGATGCAAGAATCAAAATTGAAAAATAAAAGGAAAACACCTTATAAAATAACTACCTCTCCCCTTTCATTTGATGCGTCGCTACCCAAATAAAAAGTTTGGTCGGAGGAAATGATTCTTTTTTTAATTCGATTAAAAATCGGATCACTGATTCCTTGAATAATTTCATTAAAAGTTAAGCTGTTGCTGTCAAAAAAAGCGAATTCATATTCCTGAATTCCCTTTCCAGTAGTTTCTTTTTGAAAACCATTTGAAATCGGATACCTTAATTTTATTTTCTCGAAAAGTAGGTCATCATTACCAATATAAACCCATTTGTCAAATTTTACCAGGGTACTTGCATCAGAGGATATCGCAACAGATTTTACTGCGATCATTATGTTGATCAAAACATCGATCAAACCGTAAACGGCCGTTCTGCTTGGAAAATGCTTTTTATAAAATATACTGAGGGCACCATAAAAATTGCGCAGGTAGAATTTATCTTTTACTGTACTTTCCCCTTTAAAGTGCAATACTTTTGTGTTTCCCACATAATAATTCTTGTATCCTGCTTTGCTAATGCGATAACTTAAATCAATGTCTTCCCCATACATAAAAAAGTCTTCATCAAACCCACCCACCTCTTTATAGACCTTCTTTTTAATAAACATAAAGGCACCCGTAAGAATATCTACCTTTGCTATTTCATCTTTAAAAATATGATTGGCATAATAATATCTGGAGTATCCCAGAAGTTTCGACCCTGCGACCTTCAAATTTGGGAAATTCCTTTTGCTTTCGGGAAGATATTTACCGGATCCATCTATAAAATGTACCCCGGCAGCACCGAAATCAGCTTGTTGTTCACTAAAATTTAAAATGTCCGACAAAGTAGTTTCTGTCAACATTGTGTCGGGATTCAAAATGAGTACGTAGTTTCCTTTCGCCAGTGAAACGCCTCTGTTGTTCGCTTTGGAAAAACCTATATTTTCATCATTTTGCAAATACGTAACCTGCGGGTAATCACGGTGTATCATCTCTGAGCTACCGTCAGAAGAATTATTATCAACTACGATGATCTCTATTTCTTCAACAATATCCGAACTAAGAACACTGCCAATGCAGTTCTTTAGAAAATATCGAGCATTATAATTAACAATAATAACAGAGACGTTGATCAATCGAAGTAGTTTTCGGTAAAAATATGACAATTTATTATTTAGTCAAGACATAGCTCTATATTTGTGTGTATAATCACAAACCCATGAAATCAGCTACTGTTAGGGAGCTCAAAACAGAACTTCAGGAAAAATCTCCAAAAGAAATTTTAGAGCTGTGTTTAAGACTGTCTCGATTTAAGAAAGAAAACAAGGAACTTCTCACCTATTTGCTTTTTGAAACGTCTGATGAGCAGGGCTATATTGAAAGCGTTAAGGAGGAGATTGACGAAAAATTTGAACAGGTGAATCGAAAAAGCCCCTATTTTGTCAAAAAAAGTATCCGCTCCATTTTAAACCATACAAAAAAGTACATTCGCTATTCACAAAACAAAGAGACCGAATTAGAGTTATTGCTCTATTTTTGCCAGAAATTAAGTAGCTTTCAGCCTTCCATTCACAGAAACAAAAAAGTAGAAACCTTGTATTACCGTCTTATCGTCGAATGCAAAAAGAAAACGAGTTTATTGCATGAAGACCTGCAATATGATTATTACAGGGAATTGGAACATCTTTAATTAACGTGATTTTTTATTCTTCCTCTCTTAACGTTTGAGACCTTGTTCAAAAGGAACCCTGTTGATAATACTACGTCCTAGCGTTACTTCATCGGCATATTCAATTTCATCACCCACTGAAATTCCCCTTGCAATGGTGGTCAGATTAACTTCATGTTTTTGTAAGCGTCTGTAAATATAAAAGTTAGTGGTATCACCTTCCATGGTAGAGCTCAAAGCTAATATGATCTCTTTAATACCTCCCCTTTCCACTTTTTGAACCAGATCTTCAATAGTTAGGTTATGTGGACCAATACCCTCTATCGGTGATATCTTCCCTCCAAGCACGTGATAAAATCCTTTGAACTGGGCGGTGTTTTCAATGGCCATGACGTCTCTTATATCCTCCACCACACATATTTGTTCAGGATCTCTTCGCGTATTTGTGCAGATTTCACATAAGTCCACATCTGAGATATTGTGGCAATTTTTGCACAACTTAATCTCATCTCTGAAACTTTTCAGAGCCTCTGATAAATACTGTGTTTGTTCCTTCGGTTGCTTTAATAAGTGCAATACCAATCGAAGGGCCGTACGTCTGCCTATCCCAGGTAACTGCGCCATTTCATTCACAGCATTTTCCAATAATTTTGAAGAAAAATCCATGTTGCAAATGTACAGTTTTATATTTTTGGGAGCTATCAATCAAATTGATATTAATCGGTTTCTTAATGTCATATTTTCAACAGTTCTCAAATCAAAATCTGTTACTTTTGCACTTTAATCTTTAACTATGTCACCTTTTGTACTTCTGAGTACCGTACTGATTTATTTTGCCTTGCTTATCGGCATTACATATCTCACGTCGAAAGACGATAGCAACAAGGCTTTTTTTAGAGCCAATAGAAATTCTCCCTGGTACGTGGTGGCATTCGGCATGATTGGCGCCTCTCTTTCCGGTGTTACTTTTATCTCGGTTCCAGGATTGGTCAACAGCACTCAGTTTAGTTATCTGCAGCTGGTCATCGGCTACTTTTTGGGTTATTTGACCATAGCTTTTGTGTTACTACCCTTGTACTACAAAATGAATCTCACGTCAATTTATGAATATCTACTGCAAAGGTTTGGCCCTAAAAGTCATAAAACTGGAGCTTTTTTCTTTTTATTGTCACGCATATTAATTGCGTCTTTCAGATTATTCCTGGTAGCATCTGTACTACAGTACTTTATTCTTGACACCTGGCATGTTCCTTTTGAATTTACTGTTATTATATCCGTATTGTTTATATGGCTCTATACCTTTAGAGGCGGTATTAAAACCATTGTATGGACCGATATTTTGCAAACTTTTTTTATGTTGGCAGCTGTAGTGTTTGCCGTAATAATTCTCCTCGAACAATTACCTTATAATTTCATGGAATTCGTAAACTCAGATGACTTTAAACAGTATAGTAAAACTGTTTTTTTTGAAGATATTAATGATCGAAAACACTGGTTAAAATCCTTACTCGGAGGTATGTTTATAGCCATAGCCATGACGGGGCTTGATCAGGACAATATGCAAAAAAATCTCACTTGCAAGAATCTTAAAGATGCTCAAAAAAATGTCATTTCACTGGGTTTTGTGTTAATCCCAGTCAATTTAATCTTTCTGTTTCTTGGAGCCCTTCTTTTCACATATGCACAGCGGTATCAAGTGGATATCCCTGTGGTAGACGGAAAGATGAAAACCGATTTACTTTTTCCGGAGATTGCTCTAAATCAGGGTCTCGGAACAGGGTTAGGTATCATATTCATCCTTGGATTGATCGCTGCAGCTTATTCGAGTGCAGACAGTGCCCTGACGTCCCTTACCACTTCCTTTAGCATTGATTTTATGGATATTAATTCGAAAGGAAAAGGAGAAAAAAGAAAACTGCGTAAAAGAATTCACCTTGCTTTTTCCGGTTTACTGGTACTCATCATTATTGCATTCAAATACCTTTTACACGACAATATCATCAGTAGTTTACTACAGGTATCCTCTTATACTTACGGCCCATTATTAGGTTTATTCACCTTTGGCCTACTTACCAAATATGCGATAAATGAAAAATGGGTTTGGCTCGTTGCTGTTTTATCGGTGACCTGTAGTTATGCCCTGAATTCATATTCAGCCATCTGGTTTAACGGTTATATCTTTGGTTATGAAATTTTAATTATCAATGGATTGTTGACCTTTACAGGATTGTACTTGATACGACTAAAAAGATCGTCAAAGTAAAAATTAATGTATTTTTGAAATATGGAAAAAGACCTGAGCCATTATAGAAAAAATTATGAGAGTAACCCTTTAATCAAAGAGGAGTTGCCGGAAAACCCGATGGAATTATTCCAAAAATGGTTCCTTGAAGCTGATGAATTTGACGGCTTGGAAGAGGCAAATGCCATGAGTATTTCAACAATAGGCCTGGATGGTTTTCCTAAAACACGCATTGTTTTGTTGAAAAAAATCACTTGGGAAGGCTTTATTTTTTACACAAATTACAAGAGTGAAAAGGGAAAAGCCATTGAGGCGAATCCTAATGTCTGCCTTAACCTTTTTTGGCATGGAACTGAGAGACAAATCATTATCAAAGGAATAGCTGAAAAAATTGCTCCCAATCTTTCGGATGGATACTTTGAATCAAGACCAGACGGCAGTAAACTTGGAGCCTGGGCCTCTGATCAAAGTGAGGAGATAGATTCAAGGGAAGCCCTGGATTTGAGACTCAAGCAATTAGAAGAAAACTATGCGAATAAAGAAATTCCCAGACCTGAGCATTGGGGAGGATTTATCGTAAAACCCTTATCTATGGAGTTTTGGCAAGGAAGACCAAACCGGATGCACGATAGGATTTTGTATTCGTTACAAGATGATTATATATGGAAGGTGAGCAGGCTTCAGCCATAGTCAACCGTTATAAATCAAAAATAAACTTCAAAAAAAATAATTTTTGAAATATTTCGTTCTCTATTTTGATTATATTTGAAAATAACTAAGCTCATTATTGCCACCTGATAAAATGAAAACACTGTTTATTGTGCGTCATGCCAAATCATCCTGGGAATACGAAGGTATAAAAGACATAGATCGACCCCTAAAAAAAAGAGGTATCAATGATGCTTATTTAATTTCCAAAGTATTACAGAAAAAAATTGAAACACCTTCGGTGTTTGTATCAAGTTGTGCCAACCGGGCACTTCACACAGCCATGATCTTTAGCTATTCTTTTAATTATCCTTTGGCAAATTTAAAAATCAGCAAGTCACTTTACAGTTTTAGTGATGGTTATTTAATTAAAACCGTAAAGGCGCTTGATAACGGATTTGACTCTGCCATAATATTCAGTCATGACCATGGAATTAGTGATTTTGTGAATAAATTCGGGAACACTGAGATTGATCATGTGCCCACTTGTGGTGTTGTTGCCATTGAATTCAACACAAAACACTGGAAGAATATTAAAGACGGTAAAACCCTGTTTACAGAATTTCCAAAATATTATAAATAACCTTGGTGAAGGCTTCGAAGTTGAGGGCCTCACTTCCGAGGCGATGGCGCGTGAGGGCTTCACGTCCGAGGGCTTCACGTCCGAGGGCTTCAGAATGAATAATTCGAAAATACGATTTACCTTGCTTCGTTAAATTTAAAAGGCGATTTAAGGGCTATTAAAACAGCTTTATCTCTTTTATACACATCCTTCATAAACATTAAGTTATTCTCCTGATCAACGGCTGCTGTAAGATAAACCAGGTAAATATTGATGGGTTTTGGTAATTGAATCGTTGTTGTTTTCCCTGATTTTAAAATTTCATTGATCTTGTCCATATTCCAAACTTCCGGATCATTCATCAGGCTCATTAGCAACCCCCATTTGTCTTCGGTTCTAATACAGCCATGGCTAAAAGCCCTGTCCTGCTGGTTAAACAGGCCCCGTGATGGTGTATCGTGAAGATATACCGCGTACTTATTTGGAAAAATAAATTTAACCTCCCCCAGGGCATTCCACGGGCCGGCCTTTTGCCTTATGATAAAAGGGAAATTTCCCGATGAATACTGGCTCCAATCAATAGTAGCCGGATTAAGTATTTTTCCGTTTCTATCCATGACCTCCATGTGCTTAGCTGCCAAATATCCGGGATCCTTCTTCAATTTGGGCAAAGTTTCATGGGTAGCAATGGAATAAGGTAAGGTCCAGGTCGGGTTCAATACCATATACTGCATTAGCCCTTTGAAAACTGGTGTTTCCTTATTGTATTTCCCAACAATCACTCTTGAATCAAATACTTTCTTTCGATCAGTAATCCTTCTAACATTAAATCCTGCGATATTGACCATCAAAAAATCAGGATCAGGCTGATGAAAGATCCAACGGGTTCTTTCAAGATTGAGGAGCAACATATCGATTCTTTCCTCGATTGGAACCTTCATTTGTTCAATGGTCCCTTTTCCAATGACCCCATCCTTTGTCAATTTATGTCTCCCTTGAAATCTTTTAACCCCTTCCTCCAGATCTTTATCAAATATATTTTCATTTTCTAACGACCTTTCACTAAGATCTCCTGTTGCTATAAGATATTTTCTGATTTCAGAAACTCTGGCCGCCATATCTCCAGGCTTTAAGACTTCTCCTTCACTTACCTCTGGCCATCCATCTTGAGCTGATTCCTCCCTCAATTTTTTCAGATGAAATTTCATGCGCTTATACATATCATGATTGGGCTTAAAACCTTCCAGTACAGCTTTAATCCTTTGATTGTGCAAAGTAGTTGTCAAAAGGCTATCAGGATTTGAAGGCCCTTCGTTTCGTTCTACATCCCATTTTTTTCGAAGTATAGATTGTTCCAGCTTGCCTTCCAGGAGATGAGAAGCATAAAGAATCAAGGCATCTGTCATCAATAGATCGAGGTCAGCTATCTCCTCCTTGCTCAGTTTTCCGCTTTCAGATTTATTGGTTAATTTTCTGATCCTTTCAAGGTGATAGTCTTCAGGACTAAGCCCTTCAGCATAAGATGATTCTATGCTTTCGATCAGGTCCTTTTTGTTTTTATCACTGGTCCAGGCCAATTCAAATTCTCTATTACTGTAAAATTGAGGCAATTCAATTTGAGAATATAGTTCTAACCCTTCCACAACAACTGCACCTTGCGATTCTTCTGCAAGTATTTTGTTCTCAAGAACTCCTTCCATAGAAAGATCCTGTGCCTTTACGGAGACAACTGATAAAAAAAATACAATAAGCAATGAAAATTGTGTGAATTTGGTCATGATGAATTTCGTTGAATGGATAACAAAAATATTAAATTATTCTTAATAAAAAGATCTAGTGAATTATTAAAAAATAATTCCTCTTACAACGAAATATTTTACCACAAAACCAACCACCCATTGGCAGCAATTAAAAAATATCTATATTAGTTGACCTTTCAGAAAAATAAATATTTATGCCTCATAGAGATCTTAAAAAATATTGGAAAACTAATCTAAAATATTTGGGAATCTTGTTGTCAATCTGGTTCCTGGTATCTTATGTAATGGGAATCATTTTTGTAGATGAATTAAATCTAATAAGGTTTGGAGGCTTCAAACTTGGCTTCTGGTTTGCACAACAAGGATCTATCTATTTCTTTGTTCTGATTATCTTCATCTATATAAAACTAATGAACAGGCTAGACAAAAAATACGGCTTAAACGACTAAATCATGACCCTACAAATTTGGACCTGGCTTTTGATCGCCATCACATTTTCTATTTATATCGGAATCGCAATTTGGTCAAGAGCTTCTTCAACAAAAGATTTTTATGTGGCAGGAGGAGGAGTTTCTCCTCTCGCTAACGGCCTTGCCACAGCGGCCGACTGGATGTCGGCTGCCTCTTTTATTTCAATGGCAGGATTGATTTCATTCAGCGGCTATGATGCCTCCGTATATCTTATGGGATGGACGGGAGGTTATGTCTTATTGGCCCTCTTACTGGCACCCTATTTGCGAAAATTCGGAAAATTTACTGTTCCAGATTTTATAGGAGACCGCTATTATTCGAATGTTGCCAGATCAGTGGCAGTATTTTGCGCCTTAATCGTATCCTTCACTTATGTTGCCGGTCAAATGAGAGGAGTGGGATTGGTTTTTTCCAGGTTTTTAGAAGTGGATATCACCACAGGCGTATTGATTGGGATGATCATCGTGTTATTTTATGCTGTCTTGGGAGGAATGAAGGGCATTACCTATACTCAAGTAGCTCAATACTGTGTGCTTATTTTTGCTTTTATGGTGCCTGCCATATTTATTTCCATCCAGATGACCGGAATTGCTATTCCACAAATTGGTTTTGGAAGTACGGGGGAAGACGGTATTTATTTACTCGATAAATTAGATGGATTGCATCGCGATCTTGGTTTTCATGAATACACCTCCGGCTCAAAAAGCAAACTTGATGTATTTTTTATTACGGCAGCACTTATGGTCGGAACTGCAGGCTTACCTCATGTAATCGTAAGGTTCTTTACAGTCAAAAAAGTAAGCGACGCAAGAAAATCAGCGGGTTGGGCCTTACTTTTTATCGCGATCCTTTATACAACGGCGCCGGCGATTGCTGTATTTGCAAGAATTAACCTGATAGAAACAGTATCTAATAAACCCTATAAGGAATTACCTCCATGGGTGGGGAACTGGGAAAAAACAGGATTGATGCAGTTCGTTGATAAAAACAATGATGGTCTGGTACAATACGCAGCTGACCCAATACTCAATGAACTCGTTGTGGATAAAGACATCATAGTTTTGGCGAATCCTGAAATCGCAAACCTGCCGAATTGGGTGATCGCCCTTGTAGCTGCAGGAGGCCTGGCAGCTGCCCTTTCTACGGCTGCAGGCTTATTATTGGTTATTTCAGCTTCTGTTTCACATGACCTGATCAAAAAAATGTTGAATCCAACTATCTCTGAGAAGGGAGAGTTGATTGCAGCAAGGATCTCTGCGGTTGTCGCTGTATCCATTGCCGGATATTTTGGTATTAATCCGCCCGACTTTGTAGCCGCGACGGTGGCCTTGGCCTTTGGCCTGGCAGCAGCTTCTTTTTTTCCTGCCATAATTTTAGGAATATTTGTCAAACGCATGAACAAAGAGGGAGCGGTAGCAGGTATGGTGGTTGGAATGGCCAGCATGCTCTATTATATGATGAAGTTCAAATTTGACTGGTTTGGAGGAGGAACCCAGGACGATTGGTTTTTTGGAATCTCACCTGAAGGATTTGGAACGGTCGCCATGATCATCAATTTCGTAACATCGCTAAGTATCGCGTTTATGACGCCAAAGCCACCCCTTGAGATTCAGGCCTTGGTTGAAAATATCCGAATTCCTTCCGGTACTGGAAAAGCTCATGATCATTAATAAGTATTTTTAGTCGTTCGTCGAATTTTTTTCTTATTAATTATCATTAATTTTATATTCGTCATGTTAGTGATATGACCCTATTTTGATAACCCTCAACTTCCTTAATTCAGGAGTCGATTAAATTAATTTTATATTTTATGAAATCCTTGCAAATTAACACCTTTAAAGAGTATAAACAGAAATATGAACAAAGTGTTTCCGATCCTGAAGGATTCTGGGCTGAAGTTGCTGAGCACTTTCAGTGGAAACAGAAATGGGATAAAGTACTGGAGTGGGATTTTTCCAAACCTGAGATTAAGTGGTTTCAGGGTGCCAAATTGAATATAACTGAAAACTGCCTTGATCGCCATTTGGAAACAATAGGTAATAAAACGGCTATTATTTGGGAGCCTAATGATCCCGATGAAGAATCAAGGTATATATCCTATCGACAACTTTATGTAAAAGTATCTCGTTTTGCAAACGTCCTCAAAAATAATGGCATCAAAAAAGGAGATCGGGTTTGCCTCTATATGCCTATGATCCCTGAGCTTGCTATTGCTATGCTAGCCTGTGCTCGTATCGGAGCTGTCCATTCTATCGTTTTTGCAGGATTTTCTTCTTCTGCCCTTTCAAGCAGGATCAATGATTCGGAATGTAAAATGCTAATCACGGCAAATGAGGTTTACAGGGGTACCAAACCCATCAATCTAAAAAAAGTTTGTGATCAGGCTTTGGAAAGTTCTCCCTCTGTTGAGACACTTATTGTATATCGAAGAACGGTAGAGCCCACAGAAATGACTCCAGGTAGAGATAAATTCTGGTTTGACGAATTGCAAAAGGTTGACAACCAATGCGAGGCTGAAACCATGGATGCTGAGGATCTTTTATTTATTTTATACACTTCCGGTTCGACCGGAAAACCAAAAGGCATGGTCCATACCACAGGGGGATATATGGTGGGATCAACCTATACTTTTGAAAATGTATTTCAATGTAAAAAAGATGATGTTTACTGGTGTACGGCAGACATTGGCTGGATCACAGGCCATTCTTATATTATTTATGGTCCGTTGTGCGCCGGAGCGACCACAATAATGTTTGAAGGAGTTCCTTCATATCCCGATTACGGCAGGTTTTGGGAGATCGTGGACAAACTAAATGTTACACATTTTTATACGGCACCTACGGCGATAAGAGCCCTTGCGAAACATCCTCTTTCTTTGGTTGAAAAGCATGACCTATCCAGTCTAAAAGTGCTGGGATCTGTAGGAGAGCCAATTAATGAGGAAGCATGGCACTGGTACAATGACAACATTGGCAAGACCAAATGCCCTATTGTGGATACCTGGTGGCAAACTGAAACCGGCGCCATGATGATTTCCCCTATTGCCGGAATTACACCGACGAGACCCACTTTTGCGACCTTACCTTTACCCGGGGTTCAACCCATTCTCATGGATGAACATGGTAATGAAGTTGTACAGAAAAGTATGGAGCCATCAGAAGGCAGACTGGTGATGAAGGCTCCTTGGCCATCAATCGCAAGAACCATATACGGCGACCATCAAAGATATAAAGACACTTATTTTTCTACTTATAAAAACATGTATTTTACAGGTGATGGAGCCTATCGGGATGCCAGTGGTAATTTTAGAATTACAGGACGTGTTGATGACGTAGTGATCGTCTCCGGACATAATTTAGGTACGGCGCCTATTGAAAATGCCATTGATGAACACGCTGATATCGTTGAGTGTGCCGTTGTTGGATTTCCTCATGATGTTAAAGGAAATGCCTTATATGCCTTTGTTACGAAATACGATGAATGCAAAACCTCTGAAGATGTCTTAAGAATTGAGATCAACCAGCTAATTTCCAGTACCATAGGAGCAATTGCTAAGTTAGACAAGGTTCAGTTTGTTTCCGGTCTACCGAAAACCAGATCAGGAAAGATTATGCGCAGGATTCTTAGAAAAATTGCCTCTCAGGAAGCAGATAACCTTGGTGACATTTCTACCTTGTTAAACCCGGATGTTGTTGAAGAAATAAAGGCTG